>Ga0126373_10000079_pt1 | contig 82369 bp, 71 predicted proteins | sample PanSoiMetPlot_11_FD_92545 | JGI IMG/M metagenome (GOLD analysis project Ga0126373, IMG submission 92545) | Tropical forest soil microbial communities from Panama - MetaG Plot_11 | ecosystem: Environmental > Terrestrial > Soil > Tropical forest > Bulk soil | place: Panama | collected 2016-02-17
GATGTTGGTCTCATTCGTCTCGGCCAGTAGCTCGCTTTAGACCCTCGCTGGACCTGCTCTCGCCATTTCCCTTGCGGGTCACAGCGCGCGATCTCGGCTCGGGCTCCGGGCTTACCGCCAACCGGATAAACCAGTCCAACGCCTCGGGACTCTATCCTGCCTTCGACAGATGCTCCCGTTCTCCTCGACCAGCGCGTTGCTATAGACCCTTGCCCGCCCTCCCTCGTTGCCTTGCGCAAGGCGTTTGAGGGTGACTGGGCTTGAGCCCCGGACGCTGCACCAACCGGAAAAACTCAGGAACGTGTCAAAGAACGAGTATCTATTTACGCTTCTTATTTTTTTCGTCAATCAAAAATCGCGGCTCTGTATCCCTCGCCAAATCAACCGAGTGCAGCTGGTTCACAGCCCCCTGCCGCAATTTTGTGCAACCACCTTCTCAACCTCTGCGAAAACACCGCGCCCAGTGCGCGTTTTCGGGCCACTTTCGCAGGCGGAATATTTGTCCATCGCATACCCGCATGGAATTCGCCGATGTGGAAATTCGGCCGCAACTCAGGAATGACGCGGCCTCTGTCGCGCCGGACAGCAACTCCTGCCGCCGAATTACACCGCCTTTGCGAATGACGGGTAGGGGAATCCGCGCTGTTCCGCGGCAACCCTCCTGTACAATTCCGCTTTCCCGGGATTAATCCGGACAGGAGAATTCCCCGTGCGCCTTGCGGCTCGATGGCTGTTGGCCTTTGCCTTGGCGGGCGCGGCCGCTACCGCTTCAGCCGAGAACCCCGAAGAGAAAGCCGCCAGGCATCTCGAGTCCATTCGCGATCAGCATTCCCTGCTGCTGGCCTGGCTGCAGGAGATGCCCAAGGGCGGCGACCTGCACAATCACCTGGCCGGCGCAATCTATGCCGAGAGTTGGCTGGATTTCGCCGCCAGCGATGGTTTATGTGTCGACCGCAGCACCTCGGTGCTGCTGGCCCCGCCTTGCGACCGGTCGTGCGCGGGGTATGCCAACAAGCCGGCGGCTGCATGCGCCTACGGCGACCAGGTTCTCTACAACCAGCTCATCGACGCCTGGTCGATGCGCAACTGGGGACCGGGAGAAGAGGCGGGACACGATCATTTCTTTGCCGCCTTCGACAAGTTCCAGATGGCCGAACTGAACAGCGTCGGCGACCAGCTGGCGGAGGCTTCGGGGCGAGCCGGCGCCGATCACCTGCAGTACCTGGAACTGATGCACACCGCCGATGGAATGCGCGCAGCCGACCTCGGCGCCAAGCTGGGATGGAGTGACGACTTCGGCAAAATGCGGGAGGCCTTGCTTGCCGGCGGTCTAAAAGACGTTGCTGCCAGCACCCGCGCCCAGCTCGACCGCGAGGAGGCGCGGCGTGCCCAGCTTCTGCGCTGCGGAACCCCGCAGGCCGATGCCGGCTGCCAGGTAACGGTTCGCTATCTGTACCAGGTGCTGCGCGGCCTGCCGCGCGAAATGGTATTCGCGCAGATTGTGCTCGGCTTCGAGCTGGCCCAATCCGACTCCCGCTTTGTCGGCCTCAACCTGGCCATGCCCGAGGACTGGTATGTGCCCATGCACGACTTCGACCTGCACATGCGCATGATCGATTACTTGCACAGCCTCTATCCGAGGGTGCACATTGCGTTACATGCCGGAGAGTTGGCCATGGGGCTGGTCCCGCCCGAGGGACTGCGCTTTCACATTCGCGAGTCGATCGAGAAAGGCCATGCCGAGCGCATTGGACACGGAGTTTCGGTGATGCAGGAGAACGATCCGCTGGGGCTGCTGCGCGAGATGGCAAGCCGCAAGATTCTGGTGGAGATCTGCCTGACCAGTAACGACATGATCCTGGGAGTGAGCGGATCGGATCACCCGTTGCTCACCTACCGGAGATACGGCGTTCCCGTGGCGCTTGGAACCGACGACCAGGGTGTAGCGCGCTCCGACATGACGCACGAGTACCTGCGAGCCGTCGAAACCTACAAGCTCTCCTACGCGGACCTGAAGGACATGGCGCGGCAGAGCCTGGAGCATAGTTTTCTGCCGGGCGAGAGCTTGTGGAGCAATCTGCAGGCGTCGAAGCTTACCAGCGCGTGCGCGGCAAGCCATGCCGGCGAAGCCCGGGTTGCGTCCGGCTGCCAGAAGTTCCTCGACGCGAGCCAGAAAGCCCAGCAGCAATGGAAGCTGGAACAGGCGTTCGCGGAGTTTGAAGCCAAGGTGGAGTAGCAAATCGGCTGTTGGAGTAACTTGAAGATCAACGACCGGGGGCAAATCCGCCCCGGCTCGACTTGACGCGTTGGCGGAGATCGATTTGGGTCGTTACACCGGAATCCTCGGCCTGATTACCGTACTGGCGCTGGCCTATATATTCTCCACTGACCGCAAAGCCATTCGCGCGCGAACTGTGGCCTGGGGGGTCGGGCTGCAACTGATCTTTGCTTTCATTGTTCTGCGGGTCGAATTGGGCCGGCGCGTCTTTGCCTGGTTCGGCGACGTGGTCACGCGCTTTCTCGGCTACTCGTATGCCGGTTCGCAACTGGTCTTCGGGAATCTCGGTTCCAAAGGCGGCCCGGTCACCATTGCTTTTCAGGTTTTGCCAACCATCATCTTCGTGGCCGCGTTTTTTGCCATTCTCTATCACTACGGAATCATGCAATTCATCATCCGCCAGATGGCGCGCTTCATGATGGCATTCCTGGGCACCAGCGGCGCGGAGTCGATGAACGTGGCCGCCAGCATTTTCCTCGGCTGCACCGAGGCTCCGCTCACCATCCGGCCGTTTCTGCCCCGGCTCACGCGCTCCGAGCTCATGACGGTGATGACCAGCGGCATGGCGCATATCAGCGGCGCCATCATGGGCGCCTATATCGCGTTCGGCATCGACGCCAAGCACCTGCTGACGGCGGTGATCATGACGGCGCCGGGAACCATCCTGGTCTCAAAGATGCTGGTTCCGGAAACCGAGCACGCGGTCAGCGCCGGTCAGGTCGAAATGACCGACGAGGAAATGGGCGAAGACAAGTCGGAGAACCTGGTCGGCGCGGTCGCCAAAGGCACGACCGACGGTCTCTATCTCGCGCTCAACGTAGCCGCGATGCTGATTTCCTTTGTCGCGCTGATTGCCCTCGGTGATGGCATTCTGGGCTGGATTCACAACAGCCTCGCCCATCATGGCATCGCCTGGTTTCCGGTCAGCTTCGAGCAGATTTTTGGCGTGCTGTTCGCTCCGATCGCGTGGGTGATTGGCGTACCCTGGAAAGACTGCCATCAGATTGGGAACCTGCTGGGGACGCGCATGATCCTCAACGAGTTCGTCGCGTTCTCCATGCTGGCCGGGCAGAAGGCGGCACTGGATCCGCGATCGTATCTGATTGCGACCTATGCGCTGTGCGGCTTCGCCAACCTGGGAAACATCGGGATCGAGATTGGAGGGATTGGCTCGCTGGCGCCCAATAAGCGCGGAGAGCTCGCGCGCCTGGGCGTGCGCGCGATGCTGGCCGGGACGATGGCCAACTTGATGTCAGCCTCGATCGCAGGAATGCTGTTGTAGAAACAAGGTTTCAGAGTTTCAAGGTTTCAAGGTCAGATCGGGCATGGGTGGACGGATTCGGATGGGTGAGGGTTATGCGTTCTCCTTCGCAATTTAGTCTGGCGGATGCGGCAGCCCAGTTCCTGATGGGGCAGACGAAACTGCGTCCCCAGATTGGACTGGTACTGGGATCGGGGCTCGGGGCGTTTGCAGATACCTTGTCGGAGGCGAAGCAGGTTCCCTATGCGGGGATTCCGTCGTTTCCGCGTTCGACCGCCGTCGGGCATGCCGGCCAGATGGTGATCGGCAACACCGAAGGGATCGCAGTTGCGGCCATGCAGGGGCGAGTCCACCTTTATGAGGGATACACCGGGGAGCAGGTCGTATTCCCGGTGCGCGTGTTCGGACGCATGGGAGTTCGCGCGCTGGTGCTCACCAATGCTGCCGGGGGCATCAACCTGAAGTATCAGCAGGGGGCGCTGGTGCTGATCCGCGATCACATCAACCTGCAGGGGCGGAATCCGCTGCTGGGCCACAATGACGAGCGCTTCGGCCCGCGCTTCCCCGATATGACGCATGCATATTCGCAGACTTATCGTGCGGCCGCGCAGGCGGAAGCCAAGAAGCTGGGCATTCCGCTGGACGAAGGCGTGTACGCGGCGCTGCTCGGACCGAACTACGAAACCCCGGCGGAGATTCGTTTTTTGCGCACCATTGGCGCGGACCTGGTGGGCATGTCAACCGTGCCGGAAGTGCTCGCCGCCCGCCACATGGGGATGGATGTGCTGGCGATTTCCTGCGTCACCAACATGGCCGCCGGAATCGTGGACCAGCCGATTCAGCACGAAGAGGTGCTGGAAACCGGACGCCGGGTCCGCGGGATGCTCGAGTCGTTGCTGCGCGGCGTGCTGCCCAAGATCGCAGCGGAGCTGAAGAGCGAAAAGAATCCGGGGTAATTCCTCAAAGATATTGCGCACAAAAATTTTTAGCAGCACTTTTCGCAAAGCTAATTTTTCGTTTAGAGGCGATTTAAGACACGGTTGAGGGTCGGGATGGCCTCCAGGTCGTCCTCGAGTCCAGCGTGCGCTAGAATCGCTCGCAAACGCTCCCAGAGGGCATCCTACGGGCCGGCCGGGCCTCGATTTGAGGTGGATCCGCGCTCCGTAGCCGTCCAAATTTCCATAGCATGGAGCTAACAAATTGCAGGGCAAGCAGTTACACCCCAGACGCGGCAAGCCGCGTCTCTACCGGTCCCATCGCGCGCGATCCGCGCTCCGCTTCCGCCACGGTTTAAGCCTGGCCTCATCAGAAAAGAAACTTCAAGCCGAGTTGGATCACGCGGGGACCGCCGCCGCCCAGACCCGGGTTGGTCTGGGCCACGTCGGGGGTCTGGGTGATCTGTCCCTGCGCACAGCTGTAGGCAGGACATTGCAAGTTGCCGGACTGATCGTACCCGGGCGTGAGATTGTGATCCGGCAGCGCAAAATTCGGGTGGTTGAAGAGATTGAAGAACTCGGCGCGCAACTGAAGTCCAACCCGTTCGGTGATTCGGGTATTCTTGCTCACCGAGAAATCAAGATTGGCATAGCCGGGGCCGAAGACCGCGTTGCGGCCCAGGTCCCCGAAGGTTCCATCGGCAGGCTGCGAGAAGGCTTGCGGGTTGAGATACCCGATCACCGGATTCCAGTGCGCCAGCACCGGGTTCACTCCCGGCACCACGTTGGGGCGCTGGTTAAAGTAAAAACGGTTGCTGTTGTCGAACGAATTCACGATCGGAATCGGCCGCCCGCTCTGCACGCTGACGATGGTGTTCAGCTGCCAGCCGGAACCCAGCCGCTTGCTCGAACTGAAGGACGGAAGATCGTAGTTGAGAGCGGCGGTAAAGCGCTGGCGGGTGTCGAAGCTCGAGTTTCCTCGCTCGGCCGCCAGGTTCGCCGGATCCTGCGGGAACGCCACCTGGGGCACGAAGTCGATGCCGTCGGAAGCGTCGTCGATGGCGTGCGCCCAGGTGTAGCTGGCAAATCCCGAAAAGCGATGCGTGTTCTGAATGCGCACCGTGGTCTGCAGTGCGTGATAAATCGAGGAACTGATCGGCGCCAGTTCATCCATGGTGCCGAAGTTCGGATTGGGGGCGGTGCCGGTCGCATCCGGTTCGTTGAGGTCGGTGAGCCGCACCAGCTTCGTGCCTTTGCTGCCCACGTAGCCGACTTCCAGCGAAAAGTTCTCCGCCAGCCGCTGCTGCACGTTGACGTTCCAATTCTGCGTGTAGGGCGAGTGGAAATTCCGCGGCGTGACGAAGATCGGGAACGGGCCGGACGTAGAGACGGTCATGATCGGGGCAGTGGGATCTCCGTTGGTACCGTTGAACACAGTGGGGTCGAAGTTCATCGGCAGAACCGGCGACGGGCCGATTGGATTCGTAGCCACCCCGGCGGAAGTCGTGAAGTTCGCAATGAACAGATGCTGCGGCACATAGTCGTAATAAACGCCGTAGCCTCCGCGGATCACGGTATTGGTCAGAGGATTCCAGGCAAAACCGATGTGCGGGCCGAAGTCATGCAAATCGCGGTTGTAGAGACCGTGCAGTCCACCGGTACCCACCATCTGCAGCGTGCCATCGGGCGCGAGGTTCGAGAGCAGGTTGTTCTTCTCGCTCATGGGCCCAAAGTATTCCCAGCGCAATCCCAGGTTCAGCGTCAGTTTGGGCGAAACCCGGTAGTCATCCTGGGCGAAGAAGCTGAAGCCGTTGTTGTAGGTGGTGCGGTGCGTATCGCCGGTGTCGACCAGAACGAACGAGCAACAGAAATCGCCGGCTGCGCCTCCGGTGTAGAAGCTCGCCAGCGCATCGACCACGGGATCGCTGCTCACTCCGGCGCCCGCCGTGAACTGGAAAATCCCGCGCTCGAGGTTGTCGTTGAAGTTTGCAATCGCCGCGCGCCGGAATTCGCCGCCGAATTTCCAGGTGTGCTTGCCATGCAGCCAGGTGAAGTTGTCGAGGATCTGGTAGGTCTGGCTGGTGCGGCCGCGCGGTACGCTGAAGCCGATGGCGCCCAGGTTTTCGATGTTGGTGAAGTCGAATTCGGGCAAGCCGAGCTTGCCCGTTCCAAAGTTCAAGCCAATCGAAGCCGGATCGAAATTCGCATTGAGCGAACTGAAGGACGTGCGGTAGCGGCTGTAGCCGAAGCGTACTTCGTTGATCTTCGATTCACTCAGCGTGGATAGCCAACTGAGCGATACCACCTGCACCCGGGCAGGAGAGGTCTGCGCAAATTGCGGCAGGCGCGAGCCGGTGCCGAAGCCGCCGGGCGATCCGAAGGGAAACACCTGGTCGCTCTGCGCGAAGGCGTAGCGCCCAGTCAGCAATTCGTTATTGGTGACGTTGTGGTCGATCTTGACGATGAAGTTGTCGCCGTCGTTCTTGTCGCGCACCACGCCGGGCAGATTCGGCGTGTCACTCTGGGGATAGAAGGCTAAGATCGCATCCAGCCCGGGATTGATGACTCCACCATTCAGTCCCTGGGCAATGGTGCGCGCCTGGGCGATTTGCGATCGAGTCGGCACCTGTAGCAGGAAATCCGACCCAACGCGCTCGCGCTGTCCCTCATAGGCGCCAAAGAAGAACGTCTTATCCTTGATGATCGGACCGCCGAGTGAAGCTCCGAAGTTGTTGTTCTGGAAGACCGACTTCTTCGATTGCGTGTTGAAGTAATTGCGCGCGTCCAGCGCGCTGTTGCGGAAGAACTCAAACCCCGAGCCGTGCAATTGGTTCGTCCCCGACTTGGTGACGATGTTCACCACCGAACCGCTGTTTCGCCCGTACTCGGCCGAGAATTGCGACTGGATGTTGAATTCCTGAATGGCATCGATGGGCAACAGCGAGGCGGGTGCGCCGCCGATGCCAGTCTGGTTGAGCGCGGAGTTGTTGAAGAAGGGATCGTTGTTGTCGGTGCCATCGAGCGTGTAGTTGTTGGAGCGGTCGCGATTGCCGTTGATGTTGAATTGACCGAAACCGCCCTGGGTTCCGGCAACGCCGGAAGGATCGACGGTGGCGCCGGGAGAAAGCGCCACCAGCTTGCCGAAGTCGCGTCCGTTCAGGGGCAGCTCGTTTACCAGCTTTTGCTCGACTACCTCACCGAGCACGTCGCGCGAGGTATCGACCACCGGCGCTTCCGCCACCACCGTCAGGGCTTCCTTGTGCTGTTGCACCTGGGTCAGATCAAAATCGGCCGCCGTGTCGAGGCCGACGTTGACGAGCACGTTCTGGGCGACGGGCGACAGCCCTTCAGCCTCTGCCGTGACGGTATAGGTTCCCGCGGGCAACTCGGCCAGGACATAGCCGCCATCGGTGCCCGTCAAGGCTTCGCGCGTGAGGCCAGTATTAGCGTTGCGAGCGGTGACCTTGGCGCCGCTGATCAGCGCGCCTTGCGCGTCGCGCACACTGCCGCGGATGGAACCGCGAAAGCTCTGGGCCAGAGCCGCAGCGCTGAGCAGGAGAACTGCAAAAAGCACGAGACTTCGTGACCGGACCGAACGCGCGCGGATTGCCGCAACAGGGTGAGCGTTACGCATGAACCTCTCCTCGAACGAAGCGAGCCGAACAATGAGGCACAGGATGCCGCAAATCGGCACCCGGATTCTGTGACCGTCAAACAGCCGGGACCCGAGCCGCCCCGGTTTACTTCGCTTGCGGAATCACAAATGGCGCCGGCGGCTTGATGCCGAACGTCGCCGCGAAACTTCCTTGATTCACCGCCATCGCGAACCGGCCGCGCGAATCGATGTAGATCAAGGGCTTGCGCAGCGGCACGTCGGCGAAGGTTTTCACGAACGGAAGGTCGAACTTGGTCTCGCCGATCGTTACGGGCACGGTCTGCCCGCGTTGGTAGCCAAGCTTCAGGAACTCCTCGGCGTCAACATTGGTGACCAGGTTGCCGAATGGGCCGTCGGTGGCGATCACCATGCCGTGCAGGCCCTGCGCATCGATGGAGGGCGCTTTGAGATCAAGGCGCACCAGGCTGTTCAGGTCGAGTTCCGGGCCAGCCTGGGTCCAGTCATCGCCGCGGGCCACATGCGCGCCAGCGGGCGAGAAAATATCGCGTCCATGAAAGGTGGAGGAGAGGGCCTTGCCGATCATCCACTGCGAGTTGGTGATTTCGCGCGCCGCTGCCAAGCCGTCGCGTTCTTCGACCAGGGTGATCAATCCATTGTCGGGGAGCACGAAGTACTGACCGCGCTTGGATTTTATGATGACGGCCTTCCGGGTCGTGCCCACGCCGGGATCGACGACCACCACGAAGACCGTGCCCGCCGGGTAGTAGGGCGTGGCGCCAAACAGGAAGCGGGCGCCATCAAGGATCGAGAATGGAGTTACATGGTGGGTCAGGTCGACAATGCGAACCTGGGGCACGATCGAGTACATCACGCCTTTACAGATCGGAACCGAGTCGTCCACCGTGCCGAAATCGGTCATGAAGACGATGGTCTGCGGGTATTTTGCGGCGTTCTGCGCGGCCACAGGGCCGGCCAGCAATGCCCCCAACAGGCAGGTTGCGCATATGGCGGAGAGCGAACGCTTGCGATTCATTTGCAGCATGACTTGAGGTGCTCCAGCCTGCAATCGAGTCTCGGACCCGAAAGTAAGGGTATGGCGGGCGATTCCAAACCCTCTCTCTTTCTAGTAAGGATGAGGGATTGTAAACGGTTCATGGCTTGGGGAGCAAAACGGAGGTCGCGAAGTGCGGCCGCGCTCGGCGGACGGCTATAATGCGGAGGCGGTTTCGCGATGACGAGGAGGACCGTCCATGTCGATTCCGGAGAAGTATCGCGACCTTTTCCAGAAGCGTGCTTTTGCCAACCTGGGGACCCTGATGCCCGATGGCCGACCGCAAGTGACGCCGGTGTGGGTAGATTTTGACGGCGAGCACATCATCTTCAATTCGGCCAAGGGACGACAGAAGGACAAAAACGTGCGACGCGATCCCCGCGTTGCCCTGGCCGTGGTCGATCCGGAAAACCCTTACCGCTACCTGGAAGTTCGCGGCCGCGTGGTGGAGATCACCGAGCAAGGCGCCAACGAGCACATCGACAAGATGGCGAAGAAGTACCTGGGGGTGGAGAAGTATCCGTACTCGCAGCCGGGTGAGATCCGCGTCATGTACAAGGTCAAGCCGGAACATACCACCACCATGGGCTAGCGGAGAGCACTATCCCGACGCACAACCTCTGTCTATTGGGATTCGGCAATGTGAACCGTGCGCTGGTCCGCCTGCTGGTGGATCGCGACGCCGATCTGCGGGCGCGCGGCATGGCCTGGCGGATCACCGGAGTGGCCTCGCGGCGCCTGGGGTGGATGGTAGCTGCGGACGGATTCCCCCTCGCCGACCTGAATGAAAACTTTTCCGGGGAGGGCGCGCTTCGCCTCTCCGACGTTCGAAGCTGGTTACATGCCGCACAGGCCGATGTCTTGTTCGAAGCGACGTCGCTCAATGTGGAGAACGGAGAGCCTGCGATTGACCATCTGCGCGCGGCTTTGGAGCATGGGGCGCATGCCATCACTGCGAATAAAGGGCCGATTGTCTATGCCTACGAAGAGTTGACAGCGCTCGCAGAGCGCCGTGGCAGGAGGTTTCTGTTCGAGTCCACCGTGATGGACGGCATCCCGATTTTCTCGATGTTCCGCGAGAACCTGCCCACGATTCGCCTGCAGGGTTTTCGCGGCGTACTGAATTCCACTACGAACGTGATCCTTGGCGGTATGGAAGCGGGATTGAGCTTTGAGGAATCGCTGGGCAAAGCACAGGCCATCGGCGTGGCGGAGACGGATGCCCGCCATGACCTGGAAGGTTGGGATGCCGCGGTCAAGGTGGCGGCGCTGGTGACCGTGCTGATGGGGGAGAAGATTCGCCTCGATGACATTGAGCGCGAAGGCATTCTCGGATTGAAGGGCGAACAGGTTCGCGGCGCGCGCGCAGCCGGGACGCCGTACAAGCTGGTTTGCGAAGCGCACCGTGCGGAGGGAAGGGTGAAGGCGCGGGTCGGCCCGCAGCGTTTGCCGCTCAGCGATCCGCTGGCGCACGTCGCGGGAACGTCGTCCATCGTGTATTTTGAGACAGATATCTTTCCGGGGCTGGTCCTGACCGAGGAGAACCCCGGAGTTTACGCCACTGCCTACGGGATGCTTGCCGATTTTATGCGCGCCGCAGGCCAGTGAGCTTGCACGCACGTCGAACCCCGGAGCCACATGCCAGTTACTCAAGATGCGATTGCCACCAAGCTCGATCTCGCCGCGATCCGGGCGCAGTTTCCTTCTTTCGCCGAAAAGGTGAATGGGCATCCCGCCGCCTATCTCGACGGCCCGGGTGGAACGCAGGTTCCGCAGCGGGTGATTGATGCCATTAGCAACTACCTCAAGCACGCCAACGCCAATACCAATGGCGCCTACCTGACCAGCCAGCGGACCAACGAGGCGATTGCGGCGGCACGCAGCGCAATGGCGGACTTCTTCCACTGCGATTCGGATGAAGTGGTTTTCGGCTTCAACATGACGTCGCTCACCTACGAGATGAGCCGCGCGATTGGCCGGAATCTTGGGCCGGGGGACGAGATCGTGCTCACACTGCTCGATCACGATGCCAACTTCTCGCCGTGGCAGGCGCTTACCGAGCGCGGGGTCACGGTGCGGCACGTGGCGTTCAATCCCGCGGACTGCACGCTCGACATGGGAGACCTGGCGCGCAAGATCAACCGCCACACCCGGCTGGTGGCCGCGGGCTATGCGTCGAATGCGGTGGGGACGATCAACGATGTGAAGGAGGTGGTGCGCCTGGCGCATGCGGTTGGAGCGCTCGCCTACATCGATGCCGTACACTACGCGCCCCATGGCCCGATCGATGTACGTACGCTGGACTGCGATTTCCTGGTCTGTTCCAGCTACAAGTTCTTCGGGCCGCATATGGGCGTGCTGTATGGCAAGCGCGAACATCTCCAGCGGATCGAGCCCTACAAGGTGCGCGCCAATACCAATGAAATTCCCAACTGCTGGGAATGGGGAACGCTGAATCATGAAGGCATTGCGGGCATCACGGCCTGCGTGGAGTACCTCGCCGGGATCGGGAGGCAAGTGGATCCGGCGGTGACGACGCGGCGCGAGGCTTTGGTGGCGGCGTACCGGGAAATTGTGGCTTACGAGCGCGGGCTGTGCGAGCGCCTGGTTACGGGAATGAAGTCGATTCGAGGGCTCAAGCTCTATGGAATCGCCGACATCGCGCGCTTCGACCGGCGTTGCCCGACGCTGGCGGTTCGCATCGATGGACACACGCCGCTGGAACTCGCGACCCGGCTGGGCGAGCGCGGCTTCTTTACCTGGGACGGAAACTACTACGCGATCAACGTAACCGAGCAACTCGACGTGGAGAAGGACGGCGGCTTCCTGCGCATCGGACTCTTCCACTACAACACGGTAGAGGAAGTGGATCGCCTGCTCGGAGCATTGCGGGAGATTGCGGGAGCGTAGGCCCGGTGTGGCGCAGCAAAAATAAGTGCAATAACGCTTCCAACTCGTGCTGGTGAGCGGTAGAGACGGGGCTTGCCCCGTCTCAGACGCGGCAAGCCGCGTCTCTAGGGATGCAACTCGATGACTTGTCCGGCCTTCGCCATAATCACGACGCTGGCCAAGCCAACAAATAGACCGTGCTCCACCACGCCAGGGATCGTATTCAGCGTGCGATCGAGTTGGGCCGGGTCGGGAATTTTGCCAAAGGCGCAGTCGAGGATGTGGTGGCCTTCGTCGGTAATGTAGGGCTTGCCCTGGGCATCGCGGCGCAGGGTTGGAGTCGCGCCCAGGCTGGCGATACGTTTCGCAACCAGCGCCTGGGCAAAGCGGATGACCTCTACGGGCAACGGAAATTTGCCCAGGACCGGCACCTGCTTTGAGGAATCCGTTACGATGACCACTTGGCGCGTGGCCGAGGCGACAATTTTTTCCCGCAGCAACGCGCCGCCCCCGCCTTTGATCAAATTCAGGTGTGGGTCGAATTCGTCGGCGCCGTCGATGGTGACGTCGAGTTGCTGGATCTCGTCGAAGGTCGTGAGGGGGATCCCCAGTTCGGTGGCCAGGTCGCGCGAGCGCTGGGAGGTGGGAATCCCGCGGATCTTCAGGCCAGCACGAACTTTTTCGCCCAGTGCGCGGATCGCCCACGTGGCGGTCGAGCCGGTGCCAAGTCCTAACACCTGGCCATCCCGCACATATTTCAGGCTGGCCTCGGCTGCCAGCTGCTTTTCCTGATCCTGAGTCATGGGGTTCACAGTCTTTTCTCGATGAAAAGAAGATACGCGCCGAGCGCAACCCCGAACAAGGCGGTGAGGATGGCAACCAGATCCACCAGGATTCCGGCGGCTTCGAACTGCCCGCGGTCGAGTTGCATGCGAACCAGGCGGTAGCGCATCAGCCCGCCAAGGGTCAGCGCGACGCCCGCCAGAATTGCCACCAGCCCGAACCAGACCGAGAGGCCAGAGCCCTCCGGGTGCTTGCCCTGGAGCAGCGTGAGTTGGCGGATGGCGATGGCGAAACGTCCGATGGCAAATCCGAAGACAACGATCGCCACCCCGGTGCGCACCCAGGCGAGAAAGGTGCGCTCGTTGGCCAGGTGATCGCGGGCAAGGTTGGGATTCTCAGCCATGCGCGGAGGCGCGGCTATTATTCCACAGCCCGCTGCACCAGCGTGCCGACCACGGCCAGATTCTTCGCCAAATCGGGCGGAATCCCGTGGCGCTCCCGCAGATATTCAGGAGCGTTGTAGGCTGCCCAGACCTTTCCTTGGTCGTCCTCCCAGACCAATACCCTCAGCGGCAGATCAATGGCAACCGTGGGGGCTGCGAGCATCACCGGAGTACCGGCTTTGGGGCTGCCGAAGATCAGAACTTTGGTCGGACGCATGGACAGACCCAGCTTGGCAGCTTCGCCGCTGTGATCGATAGTGGCAAAAACTTTGATTTGCTTGGCATCGAGCAAGGCATTGAGGTGGAGTAGGGTTTCGTCCACCGAGTAAGGGCTGGGTGCGATCACCATACCGTTGTCCGCCGTCATGCCATCCTCCGTACGAATGCGGGATCTTGGGCGATTAGATTGTTCGGTGGCGTAAGGGGCGCATAGAATTCAGCGAGTCCCACAAAGAGTGCGAGCCATCCGGTTGTGACCGACAGGCCCTCACGGGCACTTGCACTCGACCACCATCTTTCCGAGAAGCTCTTTCAGCACCTTTCCGGCAACGGTGGCGGTGAGGTCGGAGACGTCGCGGCTGGGGTTGTACTCGACGATGTCAGCGCCCACGATGGCGGCGGTGATGGAGTGGAGGTGGTCGAGCACTTCGCGCACCGTCATCCCGCCCGGTTCGCGGTGCGAGACCCCGGGAGCGAAGGCCGGATCAAGGACGTCCATGTCGAAGGAGACGTAGACCGGGCACCAGGTCTTCACCTCTTCCAAGGCGCGTTCGTGCCCGATGTTGAAAACTTCGACCCCGAAGCGGGCGGCCTGCTTTTTCTGATGTCCATTCATGGTGCGAATGCCCACCTGAATCAGGCGCTTGGTGAGTTTCTCCTCCATGACGCGGGCGAAAGGGCTGGCGTGGGAGTAGCGGTTGTCGTCGAAGTTGTCGTAGAGGTCGGGATGGGCGTCGAAGTGGATGACCGTCAGATCCTTGAAGTGCTTTCCGAAAGCGCGCAGGATGGGATAGGTGATGGAGTGGTCGCCGCCGAGGCTTATCGGGCGCCGGCGCTGCTGGAGGATTTCATCGATGGCGTGTTCGACCTTTTCGAAAGCGGGAGCCGGATTCTCGGGCAAGGACAGGTCGCCCGCGTCGTCATAGGAGCCGGGCTTCCCGAGATCGACGCCAAGCTCGGTCCAGGTGTTGGAAGCCTCCGAATGAAGGGCCTGGCGAATCGGCCCGGGCGCGGCGGCCGCACCGCGCAGGTAGGAGGAATTGTTGTCGAACGGAATACCGATGATTCGTGGCGCTCCCCATTCCTTCACGCTTTGTCCCATTGCACCCCCTGTCGCCCTACCTTACACCCGGTGAGTGTTTTCGGGCATCCGGGAGGCCCGCAAGGGCTTGGATTCGCGGGCCAATCCCGAAAATCAGCCGCGCCCGGGAGTTGAATCCCCCGCAGACCCCGGCACATCCGTTATTCTATAAACACCTGTTATGGCGACCCGAAATCTCAAAAGTACTTCGTCTGCAATTACTACGGCCATCATGGAGGTTCCGAACGGGGACCGGGAACGAGTCTTCGATCTGTTTCGGCGCTGGGGGTATCTGGAAGCGGACCTGGACCCTTTGGGCTTTTTCCGTCCGCAGCCGCAAGCTGAGCTTCAAATCGACAGCGAAGCCGCCCGGGAAGCGCGGGCGATCTATGCCAGCACGATTGGCGTCGAGTTCATGCATATTACGGATCCGGAGCGGCGCCGCTGGATCCAGGAGCGGATGGAGGGCGAGCCGGCGCCGGTCGAACAAAAGCGGATTCTCGAATTGCTGGTGCGCTGCGACGCTTTCGAGCACACCCTGCAGCAGCGTTACCTGGGAACCAAGCGCTTTTCGCTGGAAGGCAACACGGCGCTGATCCCGCTTCTGGACCAGGTTCTGGACACGGCGGCGCAGCGCGGCGCGATTGAACTGGTGGTGGGGATGAGCCATCGGGGACGGCTGAACGTGATCCTGCAGATCGTGCGCCGGAAGGTGGAGGAAATCTTCGCCAGCTTCGAGGATGTGGACCCGCGCAGCGTTCTGGGTTCGGGCGACGTGAAGTATCACATCGGAGCGACCGGCGAATATGTTACGCGGGGCGGCGGCAAGGTGCATATCCACCTGGTGTCGAATCCGAGTCACCTGGAGGCGGTCGACCCGGTGACGGTGGGGCGCACGCGCGCCAAGCAGGATCGGGCCGGCGAGATTGGACGCAACCAGTACGTTCCCTTACTGGTTCACGGCGACGCGGCGTTCGCGGGCCAGGGCATTTTGGCCGAGACCATCAACTATGCCGATCTGAAGGGTTATACCGTCGGCGGCACCATTCACGTGATCGCCAATAACCTGGTCGGCTTCACGACAAATGCGCGCGAGGAGCATTCTGAGCGCTTCTCGGCGGACCTGTGCCGGCGACAGTCGATTCCGATCTTCCATGTGAACTCGGAGGACGTGGATGCAGTGGTGCGGATTGCGCGAATCGCGACTGAATATCGCTATACCTTTGGCACCGATGTGGTGATTGACCTGGTCGGTTATCGCCGGCATGGACATAGCGAAGTGGATGATCCCACCGTCACCCAACCGCTGCTCTACAAGGCGATCAAAGAGCATCCGCCGCTGTGGGAAATCTATTCCGACGACATCGGCCAACGCGAAGAGGGGCAGCGCATTTACGACGAGGCCAAAGCAGAGTACGAGGCGGGCCAGAAGAAGGCCAAGACCCTCACCAAGAAGCCCTCGATGCGGGATCTTCCCGGCTACTGGAGCCAGCACTTCGGCGGCCGGTACAAGCCGGAATATGAGAAGGCCACCGGGCTGTCGCGCGAGGAAGTGCAGGAACTGACGCAACGGCTTACTACGTATCCGGCGGACTTTCACATCCATCCCAAGGTCAAGAAGTTGCTGGAACAGCGCGCGGAAATGGGCGAGGGCAAGCGCGATTTCGACTATGGGATGGCCGAGGCGCTGGCGTTTGCGAGCCTAGTGAAGCAAGGCATCCCCATTCGCATGAGCGGGCAGGACTCGCGCCGGGGGACGTTCAATCAACGGCACTCCGTGCTGCTGGATATCGAAAACGAGCAGGAGTACGTGCCGCTGCAGAATATCGCTGACGGGCAGGCGCGCTGCGAGATTTACAACTCCACGCTCTCCGAAGCCGGGGTCATGGGGTTTGAGTACGGCTACAGCCGCGACTTTCCGGAAGCGCTGGTTTTGTGGGAGGCGCAGTTTGGCGACTTCGCGAACGTGGCCCAGGCGGTGATCGACCAATTCGTGAGCGCGGGCGAAGATAAGTGGGGCTTGCTTTCCGGATTGGTGCTGTTGTTGCCGCACGGCTACGAGGGCCAGGGCCCGGAACACTCCAGCGCCCGGATTGAACGCTTCCTGCAACTGGCGGCGCGCGATAATTTCCAGATTTGCCAGCCGTCGACGGCGGCACAGTATTTCCACCTGTTACGACGGCAGGGGCTGCGGCATTGGCGCAAGCCGCTGGTGACGTTCACGCCCAAGAGCATGCTGCGGCATCCGGATGCATGCTCGCCGGTTGAAGATTTGACACACCAGAAATTTCTGCCGGTGGTCCCGGACCATGATGTAAGCGACGCGCGCCGGATTCTGGTCTGCACCGGCAAGATCGGGCACGAACTGCACGTGGAGCGGCGGCGGCGCAAGGATGAGAGCGTTGCGATCGTCTTCGTGGATCAGCTCTATCCGTTCCCCGAGACGGAACTCGCAGCGGCTTTCGCCGAGCACCCGAATGCGCGGGACATTGTGTGGGTGCAGGAGGAGCCGGGCAATATGGGTGCGCTGTTCTACATGATGCCTCGCCTGCGCCATCTGGTGCCGGAGCGCGCGGTGCGGTCCATCAAGCGCTCGGCCAGCGCGACCCCTTCGACCGGCTCGGCCAAGGCTCACGAGGTGGAGCAGAAGACGCTGATCACGCTGGCGTTTTCGAACGGAAAAGGCGCGGCGAGTAAGGAATAGTTTTTTTTCAGCACAGAGTTCTTTTTCACCACAGAGGCACAGAGACACAGAGAAGGCGAAAAAAAGAATATCGAGAGAACTCCAGGCTGCCGGAGCGATTCGCGCTCCCGAAAATTCTTCGTTCTCTCTGTGATTCTGTGTCTCTGTGGTGAATCTCCCGCAGCAACTCTTCAGCTTGGGTCGTAATCTCTCCGGATGGTACCCTGATCGCCGCAAATCATGACTGCCCTCCGCCCGCCGCTGCGCATTGCTGTTGATACTGGAGGCACGTTCACCGACTGCGTGTGGATGGAGCGCGGCCGGGTGCGGATGCTGAAGGTCTTTTCCACGCCGGCGGATCCGTCACTGGCGATTGCGGAAGCGGTGGCAAAGATTGCCGGCCGAGAGCCCATCCTGCTGCTGCACGGCACCACCGTGGGCACGAACACGCTGCTGCAGAGGAAGGGCGCACGGGCTGCCCTGGTCACCACGGCTGGTTTTGAAGATGCGATCGAGATCGGCCGGCAGGCACGGCCGCGACTCTATGACCTGTTTTTCGATCGCATTCCGCCGCTGGTGGACCGCCATCTTCGTTTCGGAGTGAACGAACGCGTGGCGAGCGACGGGGCTATTTTGGAGTCCCCTTCGACGGGGGAACTGGCCCAGCTTCGGGAACGGATCTCGGCGGGTAAGGCGGAGGCAATCGCTGTATCTCTGCTGTTTTCGTTTGCGAATCCGCAACACGAACAAGCGGTGGCGGATGCGGTGCGGCCGCTGGGATTGCCGATCTCGGTCTCGCACGAGATCCTGCCGGAATTCCGCGAATACGAGCGTACCAGCACGGTGGTGGTGAACGCGTGCCTGCAGCCGGTGATGCAGCGCTACCTGGAGACACTCTCGGAGCGCCTGCACCGGCAGACCGGGAGCGCGGGCAGCCGGCTCTTTGTGATGCAATCGAGCGGGGGAATCACCCCGATTGCGACCGCTGCACGCGAGCCGGTCCGTACGGTACTGTCCGGTCCGGCGGGAGGATTGGTCGGCGCTTCGGCAGTTGCCAAACGCAGTGGCATCGACCGGATCATCTCCTTTGATATGGGCGGCACTTCCACCGATGTCGCGCTGATCGATCGGGAAATCCAGGCGGGCACGCAGTCGGAGATCGCCGGGGTTCCCATCGGCGTGCCCATGCTGGACATTCACACGGTGGGCGCGGGGGGCGGCTCGCTGGCTCGCTTCGATGCCGCAGGTGCGCTGCGGGTGGGGCCCGAGTCCGCGGGCGCCGATCCGGGACCGATCTGCTACGGTCGCGGAACCCTGCCGACGGTCACCGATGCCAACCTGCTGCTGGGGCGAATGCAGCGCTCAAGGTTTCTGGGCGGGGAATTCGTTCTCGATCTCGAGCGCACACGGAGCGTGGTGCGCGAGTGGCTGGCGAACCAACGCTCCACGCTGAGCCTGGAACAGTTTGCCGCCGGGGTGATTCGCGTGGTGAATGCGACCATGGAGAGAGCGATCCGGGTGGTCTCGATTGAGCGCGGGCACGACCCGCGTGATTTCACCCTGGTCGCCTTCGGTGGAGCGGGCGCCATGCATGCTTGCGAATTGGCACTCGGCCTCGGCATCCCACGGGTGCTGGTTCCGGCCTTGCCCGGCGCGCTGTCTGCCCTGGGAATTCTGGCCAGCGAAGTGGTGAAGGATTATTCCCGGACGGTTTTGTGGCGCACGAGCGACAAGCTACCGGTTTCGGATCTGGAACGGGAATTCCGCCGCCTGCAGGCGCTCGCGGCCCGCGACATCCGTGCGGAAGGATGGTCCGGCAAGGCGCGCCATGAGCGTCGGGTCGATCTGCGGTATTTCGGGCAGGGTTATGAGATCAGCCTGCCGCTCGAGTCGAATCTTCTGCGGAATTTCCACGCGGCGCACGAAAAGCGCTATGGCTACAGCCACGGGAAGCGTGACGTGGAAATTGTGACCCTGCGCTTGCGCGCGATCCTGCCGTCGCCGGGCGGCAAGTGGTCTCCGGGGGCAGTTCAGAAAGCCCAAGAACGGCCGCCAGCGCAGCTTCGCGCGTGGAAGGTCGAGCGGCAGTCGGTGAGCTTCGGCGGCACGCGCGGGCCCACGCCGATTTACGATCGCGATCAGCTGCCGGCTGGAAAGATCGTTTCCGGGCCGGCCATCATCACGGAATACTCGGCGACGACCGTGGTGCCTCCGAAATTTCGGTTTCACGCCGACCGGGCGGGAAATCTGCTGATCGACGTGCCGCGCTGATACTGCCGACCGGCTGGCCAGCGTTTCGATTGTTACAGGAATGTTTCAATCCACAGTCTGGTGCTAGGTCGGGGCCGCGCTCCCGGCTACAATATCGGCGTGAAGCCACAGATCTTTGTTGTCGAAGACGATCCGGACATTGCGCGATTAGTGCGCCATCACCTCGAGGCTGCCGGATTCGGCGTGAAGCTCTACCTGAGCGGAAATGGCGTGCTGGTCGATGCCGAACGCCAGCGCCCCACCATGTTCCTGCTGGATATTATGGTTCCGGGCAAGGATGGGCTGGAGCTGTGCCGGCAGATCCGGCAGGCGCAAGCGCTGGCCCTGATTCCGGTCATCTTCCTTACCGCCAAGAACAGCGAAGCGGACCGTGTTCTTGGGCTGGAACTAGGCGCCGATGACTATATTCCGAAACCTTTCAGCCCGCGCGAACTGGTGGCTCGGGTGAAGGCGGTGCTGCGGCGTTTCGAGCGCCCGCTCGCCCCCGGCCCGATCCGCGTGGGCGACGTGGAAATCGACCCGGTAGCGATGACGCTGATGGTGAGCGGCAAGCAGGTAACGGCGACGGCGACCGAGTTTCGGCTGCTCGATTATTTCGCGCGCCACCTGGGCCGGGTGTTCACGCGCGACCAGCTGCTCGATTCGGTCTGGCGGGATACATCGTATGTCACGCCGCGCTCGGTGGATGTGTATGTACGCCGGATCCGCGAGAAAATCGAGCCCGATCCCGAGAATCCACGGTACTTGAAGACGGTTCGCGGAGCGGGTTACCGCTTCGAGGCCCCGAAGTGAGGAATCGGATCTTCTTCAAGCTGTTGCTGGCGTGTATCCCCGTCATCCTGGTGACCGCCTTCACGCTCGACATCGCCATCCGCGGCGCGTGGGAGAATTCCCTGCGCGACGAAATTCTGCGCAATCTCTCCCAGAAGACCCAGATGTTTGCCCACCGGGTGGAGACCGACCGCGAGTATTCCATCCAGGACATTACGGCTCAGGAGGGGCAGGCGGCCGGCGCCCGCGCCACGGTCGTTGACCCGACCGGGCGGGTGCTGGCCGACTCCGAAGCCGATCCGGCCACCATGGAGAATCATGCGCACCGCAAGGAGTTTCAAGCGGCCCTGGCAGGGCGCCTTGGAGTCGGGGAGCGCGAGAGTCACACGGTGGGCATTCCGTTTCTGTACGTCGCGGTGCCGATCTCGGGCGGCGCGGTGCGGCTGGCTTACCCGCTCGCCGACATTGCGGAATCCTCCAAGCGGGTTCATCGAGCACTGCTCTGGGGTTCGGGGATCGCCTTCGCGGTTGCCCTGCTGCTGGCTGCCATCGCAGCCCAGTACACCAGCGCGCGGCTGGAGCGGATCGTAGAATTTGCCGACCGCATTGCCGCCGGCGATCTCACGGCGCGCATTGCCTCGGGATCGATGGACGAAATCGGGCAAGTCGCCAAATCGCTGGACAAGACTGCGCGCAAGCTGGAAGAGAGCTTCCAGGCTCTGCAAACCAGCCAGCACCAGCTGGAGACCCTGCTGAACTCCATGCAGGATGCGGTCATCGCGGTGGGCAATGACATGCGTGTCCAGTGGGCCAACCAGGGAATGAACAGACTGGTGCCGCAGCGCACGCGGCTGAACTCGCCTGTCGTGGAGACGATTCGCGACCCGGAATTCCTGTCGGCGGTGCACAGCGCGATCGAGGCACGGCGGGTGGCTTCGGCACGATCCAACTCCATCCTGCCCGGGCGCAGTTTCGACGTGACGGCGGCGCCCATGCCCGGGGGAGGCGCGGTCGCGGTGTTGCGCGACCTGACCGAGACCGAACGGGTGGAAAAAACCCGGCGCGACTTCATCGCCAACGTTTCGCACGAACTGAGAACGCCGTTGACCTCGATCCAGGGATATACCGAGACGCTGCTGGACGGAACCGCGGAGAACGGCCACGTGCGCGAGTTCCTGGAGATCATCCGCAAGAACGTCACCCGCATGTCGCGCCTGACGGAAGACCTGCTGACGCTTGCACGGGTGGAATCGGGGGAGCAGCGCTTTTCGTTCCGCTCGGTGGCGCCTGCGGAACTGCTCGACGACGCGATGGAGAGCTTCCGGGAAATCGCACGCGCCCAGGGAATTGACCTGGCGGTCGAAGAAGTTTCTACGACTCCGGTGCATGCCGATCGGGAAGCGATGCACCAGGTTTTCTCGAACCTGATTGACAACGCGATCAAGTACGGAGGCACCGGCGGACGCATCGTGCTGGGCGCGCGGAACCATGAAAAAGGCGTGGAGTTCTACGTTCGGGACTTTGGGCCGGGCATCCCGTCGGAGCACCTGCCGCGGCTGTTCGAGCGCTTCTACCGGGTAGACAAAGCGCGCTCGCGCGAATCGGGAGGGACGGGGCTGGGGCTGGCGATCGCGAAACACATCGTGTTTGCGCACTCGGGCAGCATTCACGCGGAAAGCGAATTGAATCACGGGTCCACCTTCGCGTTTACGCTGCGCGCGGCCCCGCCGGTCAACGCCTAGCTCGATCCGGCGGTTTGCACAAGTTTCGCAGCAGAATTTACATGGCTGTAACCACCCTCAGGCGAAAAAAACCTATTCTTGGCCGTTGGCTACCCATCCAAACAATCGTGCAGAAATGCGAGAGGGAGCCCGGCGCCGAGTCGCTGGCCCGGCCCGGAGGAAACCAGGCATGAACTCAGCCTTCAAGAGCGCCGCACCTGAACCAGCGTATAGCCACCTGGTGCGCTTGACGGTGCAGGCTTGCCAGGTGGCGAAGGAAGCCGCGGGGGCTGCGGCCGAAGGCATCGCCACCGGATCCAGTCCGCTGCTGAACTCCCTCCGCCAGCGTGAAAAAGAGCTCGACCGCCTGGACATGGAAATCGATGACGGCGTGACCAACGCGATCACGCAAGTGTCGTCTTCGGAGTCGCGGGAACTGCTGGCCTGCATGAAGTTCATGATCGGCCTGGAGCGCATCGGGGACCTGCTGCTGAGCTTCGCCAACAGCGCGCTGGCGGCCAGCAGCCGGCTGGATCCGCAGGACACGCGGGAACTCACCCAGATGGCCACCCTGCTCGAGAAGATGCTTACCGATGTTGGCGATTCGTTCTCGAAGCGGGATGTGAAGAAGGCAGTGGACGTTCTACGCGCCGATGCCGAGATGGACCGGCTGCGCAACCTGATTTTTCTGCGGCATATTGAGAATCCGGAAAATGTCGCGCGCCAGGCCAGCCTGCAAGTGATCTTCATGACGCAGTCGCTCGAGCGCGCCGGCGACCACGCGAAAAACCTCGCCGAAGAGGTCTGCCATTTCGTCAGCGGGCATACCGTCCGTCACGTGCTGATGGGTTACGATAAGCCGATCGAGCAAATGTTTATCGAGTGGCTCCGCTCGCGCGAGGAACCGTAACGCTGTACCCTGGGCTGCCGGTGTTTAGCTGAGAGATCGGCTCGCCATCACACACCCTTCCTTTCTCCGCCACGCCGCAGGGTGATCTCCATCACTGCGGGCTGTGCCTTCGCGCCTCATGCTCGAATCAGATGCCCATCCCAGTGCCAGCCTTGGGATTGCCCTCCGTGTGCGTGCGCGCGCAGGCCGCGACTGTCGGCGTGGGGGAGGCCTCCGGCGTGGTGTACTTCCTGGCGTTGCCGCTTATGGCTGCAGCTGGGACGCTGGCGATCTGGTATGGCTACCGCCAGAAGCGCGTCCGATTGGAACAGGAACTGACCGAAGCTCGCTCTCTGGCACAGGACCGGGAGCGCGAGCGCGACCTGGCGCAAGCCGAGCTGTTTCGACGGCTCTACGAGGAAGGCGAACTTGCCAAGGAGAAAATGCAGTTCCAGGCGCAGCTTGCGGAGTACGAGAAGTACGCTGCCTTGGCACAGCTCGCGCTGGGCGCCGCGCACGAAATCAATAACCCGCTGCTGGGCATCCTCTCGCACCTGGAATTAGAACTGAAGACGGCGGGCGATCCGGAAGAGCGCATGGAGATCGAACAGTGCATCCAGGGCGCGAAGCGGATCTCGGCAACGCTGCGCGGGCTGGTCAACTATGCGCGCCCGGGCCCACTCCTGCTTAGCAAGATCAGCCTGCACCGGCTGGTCGCCGACACCCTGGCTTTCATTGAGCATCAGCCGATGTTGCGCGGCAAGCGCCTGGAGAACCAGGTGCCCGGAGATCTGCCGCATATCCGCGCCGATGCCAACCAGCTTTCGCAGGTTCTGATGAACCTGCTGCTCAACGCGGCGGAAGCCACGCCGGAGGGCGGAAGCATTACGATTTCGGCCAGCAAGCTGACCTTTGTCGACACCATCGAGATTCGGGTTTCGGACACGGGCAGCGGAATCCCGCCCGACATTCTGGCGCACGTCTTCGAGCCGTTCTTCACGACCAAGCGCGGCCGGGGCACGGGGCTCGGGCTGAGCATCAGCCAGGCCTATGTGCGCAGCCACCATGGAGAGATTCGCATCGACAGCGTGGTCGGCCACGGCACCACAGTGACGTTAACTCTGCCCATTCGCCAGGAAGATGCCAGCGAAAAGCAGAAGGAGGAATCCGGCATGGTGGTGTGAAGTCTGATTGGCGGGCGAAGAGCCAGTAGCCAAGAGCCGCTTTATGTCCTACTCGATCCTGGTGGTTGACGACGAAGAACTCACGCTGCGCACGATTTCGCGCGGGCTGCGGGAGGAAGGCTTCGAAGTGTTCACTGCCACGTCGGGCGAAGATGCGCTGAAGGTTTTCGGCGAGGAGAAGCCGGACCTCACGCTGCTCGACATAGTGCTGCCGGGAATCGACGGGGTCGAAGTGCTGCGGAGCATGAAGCAGGCGAATCCGGCCGCCATCATCCTGATGATGTCGGCGTACCACATGGTGGATCGCGCGGTTGAAGCGATGAAGCTGGGCGCCTACGACTACCTGATCAAGCCCTTCCACCTCGCCGACATGATTGCCACGCTGCACCGCGCCGGGGAGATGCTTGCGCTCCGCGTGCAGGTGCGCGACTCGGTAGAACGGGCACGCGGCCGCTACGACTTCGGCAAGGTGGTGACCGAGAACGGAACCATGCGGGGCATGCTGGAGGTGGCGCGCAAGGCAGCCGAGTCGGAGAACACGACCATACTGATCCAGGGGGAAAGCGGCACGGGGAAGAGCGTGCTGGCGAAGGCGATTCATTATGCGAGCCCGCGCGCCTCGAACCTGCTGCTGGAACTCAACTGCGCCTCCCTTCCCGACACGCTGCTCGAAAGCGAACTCTTCGGCTTCGAGCCGGGCGCGTTCACCGATGCGCGGCGCCGGAAGGAGGGCCTGCTGGAGCGCGCGCATGGCGGCACGCTTTTCCTGGATGAGATCGCGAACATGTCCGCCAGCGTGCAGGCCAAGCTGCTGCGAGTGCTCGAGGAGTCCACGTTTATGCGGCTGGGCGGAACGCGCCCAATCAAGATCAATGTGCGGCTGATTGCAGCGACCAATGCCGATCTCAAGCATTCAGTGCAGCACGGCGAGTTTCGTGAGGATTTGTACTACCGGCTGAACGTTGTCCCGCTTTACATCCCACCGCTGCGCGCACGGCGCGAGGACATTGTGCCGCTGGCGCTCGATTTGCTGCAGCACTTCAATCGCGAGTTGAAAAAGAAGTTCACCGGGTTTACGCCTTCGGCGGCGGCGCTGCTGCAGCAGTATCCGTGGCCGGGGAATATCCGGGAATTGAAGAACGTCATCGAGCGAACGATGATCCTGGCCCCGGAAGGCGACATCGATGCGGCATCGCTGCCCGAGGAGATTCGCGACCACGCCCGCGCTGAGTCGCGCGAATACATTCATGCCGAGACTTCGCTCTCGGACCTGGAGTCGGCGCCGACGGGGCGGCCGCTGGTCAGCCTGCGCGAGCTCGAAGATCACTATATCCAGGAGGTGCTGGTGGCAACCGGCAACAACAAGACCCAAGCCGCGCGGATTCTGGGCATTCACCCGACTTCCCTGCTGCGCCGCCTGAAGAAAGACCAGAACGAATAGTCCTGGCAACTGACGACTGGCCGCTGGCAACCAGCATCGATCTCAGCGCTCTTCGCGCCCTTTGCCAATCCTTCGCGGTCCAGGCGGTTTAAAGCTTTTCCCGGGCATTGCGCACTGCCAAGCTGGCAACTGGGAACTGATTCCGAGCGATCTTCCCGTACAATACCCCCGATGCCCAAGCTTACGGTGCGCGCCGCCAAGGTTGATGACGCGGAAGCGATCGCGCGTCTCGTCAACCAGGCGTTTCTCGCCGAGCGTTTATTTATTAAGGGCGAGCGCACCGACACTGCCGGCATCCGAGGCCTGTTCGCGAAAGGCGATTTCCTGCTCGGATTTCTTGACTCGGCGCTGGCGGCCTGCATCTATGTTGAGCCGCATAAGCCGCGCGCCTATCTGGGATTGCTCTCGGTCGACCCGGCCCGGCAGCATACCGGATTGGGCAGTGAACTCATGGCCGCTGCTGAGGAACACTGCCGCGCCGCGGGGTGCGCTTTCGTCGATTTGCGCTTCATCAACCACCGCAATGAACTCCTGCGCTTCTACACCCGGCTGGGCTACCACGAAAGCGGCACCGCGCCGTTCCCAGACACGGCACTCATGAAGATGCCCTTCCACTTTATCCAGATGTCGAAGGCGCTGGCCTAACTTCAAGAAGCGGGGCACGGAACTCTTTCCGCGCGACCTTCGTATCACGGAATAGAACTGATCCGATGCCAGGAGTGTGGCCATGAGACGGTTGACGATCCTCTTCGCTGCCCTGATGTGCACTGCTATGGTTGCTTTCGCGGCCGACACTCGCCCGGAGGCGCAGGTCCAGCAGGCGTTCCCTGCGGGGGGACGCGTCTACTTCGACCTCAGCCCCGGCGGCTACACGATTCGCGCCAGCGATTCGGATCAGATCACGGTCGTCTATCACGCCTCTTCCGAAGCACAACTGCGCAGCGTGAAAGCTACCATCCAGATCACCGGCTCGATTGCCCGCGTCAGCGTCTCCAATACCCCCCACAACAACTTCAGCGCCGAGATCGAGGTCCCGCGCCAGTCGGGGCTGAAGGTGCGGATGTTCGCTGGAGAAGTTATTGTCGATGGGGTGCAAGGCGACAAGGACGTGCAGGTCACGACCGGGCGAATCGAAATTCGCATTCCGCATCCCGACGAATACGGCGATCGCGAAGCGTCGGTCAGCGCGGGCAGCATCGAAGCCAGCGCGTTCGAGGTCTCCAAAGGGGGGCTCTTTCGCTCGTTCGAGCAGAGCGGCCGGGGGAAGTACCGGCTCCGCGCCCACGTCACGACCGGCGAGATCGACTTGACCGGGACCGATTAGCCGCGAACTCCGCACGATAGACATTTGTCAGCTGTCAAGAGAAGGCAGCGCCTCCTGTTCGCCGAGATAGCGCGAATCGTGGTTGAACTGCGCTAGGATGTGCGGCATGTCGAAACTCCTTCGAATCCTCACCGCGCTTGTGTTCTTTGCCGGCTGCGCTTTCGGCCAGGCAACCCCGGTCAATTCCCTTCTCGACATGCAGGAGTTCGTCCACGATTGGCAGATCTCCAGGCAATTTACCGTCGAGGTCGCCGAGGCCATGCCTGCCGAGTTCTACTCGTTCAAGCCGAATCCGGAAGAGATGACCTTCGGCGAGCAAATCGTTCATATCGCCGGTTCCAACATCTTTCGCTTTCACCAGATCACGGGGGTGGAACCGCCGGTTAAGTTCGATCCGGCGCACCCGCCAGCCAGCGACAAGGAGTCGGCGCTTAAGCTGTTGAACCAGTCTTTTGACTATGTGCTTGCGGTGCTGCCCCAGATCACGCCCGAGCAACTCAAGCGCACTTGGCATATTCCAAGCTGGAACGGGCGCCCGGATCCAGACGGACGCGCCATGATTCTGAACATGTTCGTACACGTTGCGCATCACCGCGCGCAGTGCGATGTCTACCTTCGGCTCAAGGGCATCAAGCCGCCAACCTACCGGTTCTAGTGCGGTGACGGGCGAGACGAGCCGGGCGTGCCCGCCCGGCTGAACGGGCGAGACGCCCGTCCCTCCATCGAAGGGGGCTGCATGACCCTTGGGAAGATGCGCCGCCCGACGGGAAGAACCGTGCCTTGAACTGTTCGTGGCGCTGGCGCGCCTGCTCCATCAGGGACTGGAATTCGGGCTCCTGGCGCAGGCTGTCGAGCAGCGGATCGCGCTGGAAGTAGGGGAAGGAGAAGAATCCGCCTTCGATGCTCCGCCGCAACATGCCGAGGGCTGCGGCTTTGTCGCCAAGAACGGCATAAGCCTGGGCGACTTTGTAGAGGCCCTCGGCGTCACTTACCCCGCGATCCAGGATTCGCCGCTCGGTTTCGTGCAGCAAGCGCAGGCCTGTTTGGTTGTCGTGGCGGATGCCGTCGCTCAGCGCCTTGCCCACGTTCGCTTGCAGAAGCGCGGGATCCTGCTCAAAGGCACGGTCGAAATCCCGCGCCGCCTGCTCCCGGTTGCCGAGGTAGTATTCGCCGAAGCCGTGGTAGAACAGGACGTAAACCGAGTCGTTGAGCGGCAGGCTCTGCAGGAATTTCTGGTACTCGCCCAGATACAGATAGGCGTTCAGCGCGGAGCTGTTGATCTTCACCTGCGGATTGTTCTGGCGGGCGAGCTCGCACTCTTTGGCTGAGTCTTCAAGCATTCCGCCAAACCGGTAGGCATATCCCAGCTCCCAGTGCGCCTCTGCATAAGTGGGATTCGTCTCGAGCACGCTGCGCAGCAGCGGGACCGCTTGCTCGACGCGGCCAGTGTCGGTGAGCAGGTTCGCCATGTAGATGCGCGACTCGATCAGGGCGGGATTCAGCGCGATCGCCTTTTCGTATGCGGCTTGCGCCTTGGCGTACTGCTCGCGGCCGCCAAACTGCAGCGACGCGTTGGTCGTATAGGCCCGGCCCAGGTGCGCCCAGGTGGGCGCATAATCTGGAGCCAGCGCCGCGGACTGCTCCAGCATTCGGATGGCTGCCGGAAAATCGTTGAGCGCGTATAGGTCAACCCCGCGCAGGTAATATTCGTAGGCCAGCGAATTGATGGGCCGTTCGGGCCTGAGGTTCGCCGCTTCCGCCGGCGACAGGCTGACCTCGAGGCCCTTCAGGATCTGCTGGGAAACCACGTCCTGCACGGTGAGCAGCCGCTCGTACTTCACATCCATCGAGTCCTGCCAGACGATCTTGTCCGGCTTTACATCGATGAGCTGGGCGGTAATGCGCAGGTCGTCGCCGTCGCGCAGATAGCTGCCGGTCAGGAGCGTATCGACATTCAGCTCGGCGGCAACTTTTTTCGGGTCAATGATCTGATTACGATACTTATCCACGGAGGAGGAAGGGCGCACCGACAGCGCGCTGACATAGCCCAGCTTGGTGGTAATGGCATCGGCCAGCGAAAAGCCAAGGAAATCGGTTTGCGGGTCGGGCTTCAGGTTCCGGAACGGAAGGACGGCCAGGCTTCGCGGAGTATTGGAAGAAGAACCGGGATTCTGCTTGTGCCAAAACCCGAATCCGCCGGCAATCGCAATCGCCAGGGCTGCCGCCACCAACATCCATGCCTGCTTCCGGGACGCGTTGAAGGCAGACACAGGCCGGCTCGGGCGAGCTACAGCTCCCTTCCCCTGCCCTGACGCCTGCAGCTTGGCCCGAAATTCCCGCTCTTTGCGCAGATTTTCCAGATCGCGCTGCATCTGTTTCGCAGTCTGGTAACGTTGGTCGCGATCTTTGCGGAGCGCGCCCTCTACAATGGCTTCGATCTCCGGGAGCGGTCCGGAAGCGAGTTGGCTCAGTCGCGGCGGCTCGCCCTTCAGGATTTCGGCGATTACATCGCTGGCGGTCTGGCCCTGGAATGCGGGTTCTCCGGTGATCAACTCATAGATCACCACGCCCAGGCTGAACAGATCGCTGCGGCCATCGACCGCCATGCCCCGCGCCTGTTCCGGTGACATGTAGCGTACCGTGCCGACCACGGTGCCGGGCTGGCTGGTCGATACACCCACCGCCGTCGCCCCCCGCGGGCCAGCGGCCGCCGCTCCCTCGCCGAGTTTTGCGATGCCGAAATCGAGCACCTTTACGAGCCCGTCCGTTCGTACGATCACGTTGTCGGGCTTGATATCGCGGTGGACGATTCCACGCTCATGCGCGGCTGCCAATGCGCTGGCAATCTGAATCGCAATATCCAGCACCGTGGTCATCTCGAGGGGACCGCCGACAACCAGTTGCCGCAGGGTTTGTCCTTCGATGAACTCGGAGGCGATGTAACGGACACCATCCGCCTGGCCAAACTCATAAATGGTGAGGATGTTGGGGTGGTTCAGGGCGGAGGCGGCGTGCGCTTCGTGCTCGAAGCGGTGCAAGCCGCGCTCGTTCTGGGTAAGTTCGGGTGCGAGCAGCTTGAGCGCCACGTTGCGCCGGAGCTGCGCGTCATAAGCGAGATACACTTCGCCCATTCCTCCCGCACCCAGGCGCGACACAATCTGGTAGCGTGCAAACCGCATGCCGGGCTGAAGGGCCTGGCCCTTCGGCTTGGTCATGACTTGTCCGGCTGCCTCGGCAATGGGCTTGTGCAGGAAATCCATCGGAGCGTCGGCGGAGAGGAGGAGGGACTCGACCTCGCTTCGCAATTCGGTGTCGTCACTGCACCGGCTATCAAGGAAGGCTTTGCGCTCGACCGGCCCCAGTTCCGAGGCCTCGTGGAACAGGGCCTCCAATCGCTGCCAGCGCTGAGAAGGTTCTTGCATAGGCGCCTACGCGAGACCCTGGGTGAGCTCGCGGTGCAGCCAGGCCTTGGCCATTTTGAGCTCGCGGTGCACGGTCGCCGGGGAGATTTTCAACGCGGCTGCCGTCTCGTCGTAGGTGAGGCCGCCGAAACATAACAGTTCGACGATCTCGCTCTTGCGTTCATCTTGCGCGGCGAGGCGTTGCAGCGCCAGATCCAGGTCGAGAATTCCCGCCGACGCCTGGGGCCCCACCAGGATGGCCTCGTCCAACGATACTTTCTGCGCTCCCCCACCGCGTTTTTCGCGGCCGTGTGCCTTGGCGTGATCGACCAGGATATGGCGCAAAATCCGGGCGGCCACCGCAAAGAAGTGGACGCGGTCCTGCCAGTCGACCTCCGCGTCCACCAGGCGCAGATAGGCTTCGTGGACCAACGCGGTGGCGCGCAAGGTGTGATCGGAGCGCTCGTCACGCAGGCAGCGCGCCGCCAGCCGCCGCATCTGTTCGTAGACCAGCGGCATGAGCTGGTCCAGCGCCTGCTTGTCGCCGGTGCGCCACTCCTGCAGGAGACGTGTCACCGATTTTTCGCCCGGAGACATTCCTCGTGGCCCTCTTGCCCTGACTGGCGCCGCACCTGCGCACAGCTGCCTGGTCGCGTATGGGTTGGGACGCGCCAACTGATGAGCCGCTGCGTTGTCAGGGCGATCTACGCCGGAACAGTTTCTTTCTCAGAAGGGAACGACCTCTTGCCAACCCACGAGAGTCGTGCGTGCGCGATTATACCGAACCTCGGCGGCGCCGCCCGCGGCAAACCGTGACTTCCGAGTGTTATCTCCGGTTCTGGCGGTTCAAAAATTCACACCCGAATCCCCCTCTTCACCGCACAGCGAAAAAATGTTCTTCCAAGCTGAGGGAATTTCCGGCTGCTCGTCGCTTTCCCCAGTGAGCGCAAAACTCACACCCCCAATCGAAGCGCACCATGCGCAGCACAAGAAGGAGCACTACCATGACTCGCAATCTTTTCTACGGTGCGGTTCCCAGCCGTACAACCCGCAGCCATTTTTCCGCCGGACTTCTGCGCCGGGCCCTGGGCCTGGCACTGGGCCTGGCTTTCGGCGCCGCCGCCGTCTCGGCCCAGACTCCCGCATCGATTCTGAATCACCTCGGCAGCCCGCAGGTGCTTTCGACGGTGCCGTCGAATGGAGACGTGAACCCCTATGGAGTGGCCTTTGTCCCGGCCGGGTTCCCGACCAGTGGCTTGCTGAAGCCGGGTGACATCCTGGTTTCGAATTTCAATAACGCTCAGAACCTGCAGGGCACCGGAACCACCATCGTGCAGTTCCGCGCCGGCCAGCAGTCGCTGTTCTTCCAGGACAGCAATACTCCGGGTCTCTCCACCGGTCTTGCCGTGCTGAAAGCTGGCTTCGTGCTGGTCGCGAGCATGCCGACCGCCGACGGAACTTCGAATACCGTGAAGCCCGGTTCGCTGATGGCCATCAACCCCAACGGTCAAGTGGTGTGGACCTTGACCGGCAAGCAATACATCGACGGCCCGTGGAATATGACGGTCTACGACCAGGGCAGCAAGGCGACGATCTTCGTCTCCAACGTGCTCAACGGCAGCATCAACCGGATCGAGATCGGCATCAGCCACGGCGCAATCGCGCTGCTCAACTCCACCACCATCTCGTCGGGCTACGGGCACCGCGGCGATCCGGCGGCCCTGGAAGTCGGCCCGACCGGCCTGGCCTATGATGCGGTGCGCGACACGCTGTACGTCGCGGCCAGCTTTGAGAACGCCATTTATGCCATCCCCGATGCGAGCACGGTGGCGGCGAATGGCGGCAAGGGTTTCCGGATCTACGCCGACAACCTGCACCTGCACGGAGCGCTGGCCATGACGCTCGCGCCCAATGGCAACCTGATCGTCAGCAACAGTGATGTGATCAACTCGGTGCCGGCCCAACCCAGCGAACTCGTCGAGTTCACCCGCGGTGGCGTGTTCGTCGCCAGTCATTCCGTTGACCCCAACCAGGGCGGCTCGTTTGGCTTGGCGTTCGGGCTGGTTAACGGCGTGGAGACCTTGGCGGCAGTGGACGACAACACGTCCTCGCTGCAGGTCTTCACCATTCAGTAAGCGCGGTCTGTACCCCCTCGTGCGGGCCCGGATCTTCAGATCCGGGCCTTTTTTTCTGGCCGCATTGCACCCAAACCGCGACACTCATGGTTTGGGGGAGACTCATTCTGATCGGGACGGTTGACCGGCGCGAGATTATGTACTACATTGTGATGCAAATGATCGGCGAGTTCGAATACCTAATCCTCACCTCCGCCGCCCGCTTGGGCAGAGATTCTTATGGCGCTTCGATCCGCAGGGAAATCGAGGAAGCGACCGGACGTCGATGTTCGATTGGGGCGCTGTACACGACGCTGGACCGACTGGAAGCCAAAGGCTTCGTCAAGACGTGGATGGGTGAGCCTACCCCTGAGCGGGGTGGACGATCCAAGCGACTGGTGGAAGTCACGGCAAGCGGGGTGAAAGAAGCAAGCAATTTTTTCCGGGCCATCACTCGCATCAGTAAAGGTGCCTCATGGACAACCAACCGGCCGACGACCCGATGATCTCGCGGGAGAGCTGGCCTGTCGTGCTCTGGCTTTCAAGGTGGTTGGAGCAATCCGAGCGGGAAGCGGTATTGGGCGACCTCATTGAGTATGGCGGGGGCGGTAGGGGAGCGATTGCGAATGTGCTCGGGCTCGTGGTTCGGCGACGGACAGCAGTTTTCCTGGATTGGAAACTATGGGTCGCTGTCTTGCTTATCGTTCTGCCACTCAGCTATTTGCTTTCCGCTGTTGCACAGACTGCGGCGAGCCTGGGTGCGGTCTATTCGTGGATGTACCTGAATAACTGGGATTGGGCGCTGACCAGGGATGCAGGCTTCTGGTACGTGCTCCGCGAGATGGCGACCAACTTCGGCATCACGTGCATGGTACTGGCTTGCTGGTCCTGGAGCGGGGGATTCCTGATGGGTCTGCTTCCGAAAGCGATTCTTCGGGCCAGCCGGAATGTGTTCATAGTGCTACTGGCGAGCTTTCAATTCGGAGAGGCGCCTTCCCGGGTCCTTCAGCTCTGGATGCATTTTCGTGGCCTGCCCTTGAGCCCTCCAATTCCGGATGTGAACGCTCCGATCACCGCCAACATTTTCTATCGGGTGCTCTGTCCCTGGATTGTTCTCGCTGCCCTGGTTGCATTGCCGGTAATGTCCGGAATCCGGCAAGGACGATCCCTGCCTTCTGGTTGGAAGATGCGGGTCATTCTTCCAATCCTTGCCGCTATTTCCCTGCTGATCATGCTGACCCAGGGGCCGGGCTTCGACCTTTTATTCGGCGCGGCGATGAGGGAGTGGTTGTGGCGAAACAGGAATGCAGTGCAAATGCTGCCGATATTGTGCTGTTGGCCGATGCTCTACTTCATGGCGGTGGGCTTCGGGCGTTATCGGCGGGGCAAGGCTGTCGTAGCGCAATAAAAGCCGGAAACTAAAAGGAGACCATTCCATGCGAAAAATCTTACCGATGCTGTGGGCTTCGACATTGGTTGTGCTCGCGCTATATCCAGGAGGTGCCGCGGCACAAGCCGGGAATGGGGTTCTACTGCCTGCTGAGCAGCGAAAACAAGCGCCAGAGCTGGGATTGGAAGATACGGCCGGGAAGCAGGTCAACTTGAAGGATTACCGGGGCAAAGTGGTCGTCGTCGACTTCTGGGCCACCTGGTGTCATGGTTGTCTGCAGGAAATGCCATGGTTCGGCGAGTTTCAACGCAAATACGGCGACCAAGGTCTTCACGTGGTCGGGGTTTCCCTCGACGTGGAAGGGTGGAAGGTGGTCAAGCCCTTCATTGCGAAGGCAACTGTGCCTTACCAGATTGTGCTAGGCAATGATTCCATCGCGCAGAAATACGGCATTGTAAACATGCCCGACACGTTCCTGATTGACCAGGAAGGTCGGATTGCCGCTACCTACATCGGCGTGGTTGACAAAAACGGGTTTGAGAAAAACATTCAAAAACTGTTGGCGCAGAAATAAGCAAGAAGAACTGAAGCTCAAAGCCTGAGGCCTGCTAAATCGCCAGCCGCTGCTGATGCTCCACCGCGGCGGTCGCGCGCGTGAACAGATCCGCCATGCGGCGTACTTGATCGATCAGTTCCTCGGGCTCTTCGATGTGAAAATCCACTCCGATCAGCGCCAGATGCATGGCGAGAAACTCCAGCGAATGGGAGCCGGTGTGCAGCCGGCAGCGTTGCGAATCCATGGCTTCGAGCACGCCGGCGGTGGGAGGAACGCGCTCCGACACTTGCTCCACCGAAGCGTGCAGCACGACGCGCGCCCGATGCGGGAACTGCGAGTACGCCACACCCTTGGAGACGTAGGCGGCAAGGTCCTGGGCGGGCGGCTTGCGCGGCACGAAGCGCGTGCTCATCGACACCGGGGGCTGAAACCGATCCAGCCGAAAGGTGCGCCAATCGCGCCGCCCGATGTCCCAGGCGACCAGGTACCAACGCCGACCGGTGTGCACCAGGCTGTGCGGCTCAACCGCGCGGGTCAGGACTTCCTCGCTCCGGCCGCGATAGCCGAAGCGGAGCCGGTCATGCTCCCGGCATGCGCCAGCGACCTGCGCCAACAACTTCCCATCCACGGTCGGGCCTTTGTTGGCAAGCGGCACGATAATGGAATGCATGGCCGCGACGCGGCGTGCGAGCCGGGCCGGCAGGACTTGCTCGAGCTTCAGCAAGGCCCGCACGGAGGCTTCTTCCACTCCGGTCACGCTGGCCGTGGCGGCGGTGCGCAAACCGACGGCCACGGCAACCGCCTCTTCGTCATCGAGAAGAAGCGGCGGCAGGGTCGCGCCTGCACCCAACTGGTAGCCACCGGCGGTGCCGGAGGTCGAATGCACGGGATACCCGAGGCTCCGCAGGCGGTCGACATCGCGGCGCAGGGTGCGCGAGGTGATTTCCAGCCTTTCGCATAACTCGGACCCGCCCCAATAGCGCTTCGACTGGAATAAGGCTAACAACTTCAGCAGTCTGGCGGAGGTGTCAAGCATCCGGACATTCTGCCACAGATCGAGGACCGTAACTGTCCGCAAGTATTGTTATGGTGGGTGGTATGGGCCGCGGGGGCGGGACGCGGCGTCACGAACCGGGCATCTTGCAATCTCAGGATTGGCAATCTCAGGATTAAGGAGGGTATTGTGACCACGACGGCAGAGAAACTCGTCACGGCGGCAGACAAGAATGCGGCTTTAGCAGAGAAGTATTACAAGGCACTGAACAACAAGAATCTCTCCGAAGTAGCCCCGATGTTGCACCCCGAGATTCAGTTCGTCAGTCCCATGGCGGAACTTTGCGGGCAGGCCTCGGCGCTGGAAGCCATGAAGCGCTTTTCGAGCCTAGCCCGCAGCATCACGATTCGGACAAAGTTCGGCTCCGAGAGCCAGGCGATGGTCGCGTACGACGTCGACTTTGGCGATCCGATCGGGATTTGCCGTTCGGCAACACTCATGTCGTTTCGCGATGGCTTAATTTCCCGCATCGAGACCTTCTATGATGCGCGGCCCTTTGAGCAGAACCTGAAGAAAGACGCAATCTTCGCCTCCAAGTGAGGCGCTACATTGATTGCAGCGGAACGTGTGCCGGAGGTCGTCCGGCGCATCGGGCCCTGTGAAATCGTCGTATCCCGATATTTTAAGGAGGTAATTCCGTGCAAATGCATGAACTGTTTCTCGCCGAGCTGGAGCGGGAAGCGGCCAGCACTCGCCGCACCCTGGAGCGCGTGCCCGAAGGGCGCAACGACTGGAAACCACACGAGAAGTCGATGCGTCTCGGGTATCTCGCCGCCCTGGTCGCAGGTCTGCCTGCCTGGGTGGGCATGACGATTAAGCAGGATGAGTTCAACCTCGAACCGAACGGCAACTCCAAGTACCAGAACCGGGAGCGCGCCACCCGGCAGGAACTGCTGCAACTGTTCGATGCATCCGTCGCCGAGGCGCGCGAGGCGCTCTCGCACACCAGCGACGAGCATCTGCTCAAACCGTGGAAGTTTCTGGTGAAGGGGCATTTGGTCAGCGAACAACCGCGTCATATCGTGCTGCGAGACACTGTGTTCAATCATCTGGCGCATCATCGGGGACAGCTCACCGTGTACCTCCGCCTCACAGGCGGGGCTGTCCCCGCCATCTACGGCCCTTCGGCCGACGAAGGACAATTCCACTGACATTGACCCGCACGAGCCCCCCTCAGGGGACAATACCCACGCCCCGGCCAGCGTTTTTCGCGGACAGGAGTGTCCGCGCCACACTATTAAAGGGCTCCGGAACCGGCTTGACGCCGCAGTGCCCGCGTCCTATGCTCGCCGCTGGCGATGCTTGGCAACCGCACCTCCGATCAGTGGATCGCGCAGTACTCCACGAGCCATCAGCACCCGGTGAACCGCTTGTGTCACACCATCGGAATCCCGCTGATCGTTCTCTCGCTGCCGCTCTTTCTTGCCAGCCTTTTCGTACACCGCCTCTGGCCGCTTCCGGTAGCGCTTTTCGGGGTTGGCTGGATCTTTCAATTTGTCGGCCATGCCTTCGAACGCAAGGCGCCAGAATTCTTCAAGGATTGGCGCTTCCTGCTGGTCGGCACGCGGTGGTGGTACGAGAAGATTCGGGGGCGCGGGTGATTCAATGTTTCAAGGTTTCAAAGTTTCAATGAGGCCGTCGGTGTGACGCTTGCGATGAAGAGCTCTTAACCGCGAAGATCGCCAAGAAAAGCCGCGAAGGACGCAAAGCGATCAGACTTTGCTCGTTTACGTTTTCCGTGAAGATCTGAACATCATTAAATTCTGCAGTGCTTAGATTGGCCAGACTGGAGACTGCGGCCGCTTCTCAGAAGTGCGCCGAGCTTCCGGTGAAGAGAAACAACACGGCGTAGGCTCTATTTATGGACATGAATATCCGGAGCGTGGTGCGATGGCGAGCGCGACGAATCGATCAGGGTTTCACCGCCCGCACGAACGCGCTCATGAACTTGCCGTCGGCCTGCGCCGCCAGCGCATCCACATCTACGTTCTGCTGGGATAAGAATTCGCGCGCATCTTCCATCCGGTAGATGCGGGTGGGCTCAATTTCCACCTTGGTGAACCCGGCTGCTTCAAGCTTTGTACGGTATTCCTGTTCGTCCAGGGCTCCGGCAATGCATCCCACCCAGAGCAGAACACTCTGGCGGATCTGGGGAGCGATGGGCCCACGGGTCACGACATCGGACACGGCGAACCGTCCACCCGGCTTTAGTACGCGAAAGGCCTCACGCAGGACTTTGTCCTTGTCGGCCGAAAGATTGATCACGCAATTGGAGATGATCACGTCCACCGAGTGATCCGGCAGCGGGATCTTTTCGATCTCGCCTTTCAGGAACTCTACGTTCTCGGCGCCCGCTTTGCGCTTGTTCTGATTCGCCAATGCGAGCATCTCGTCGGTCATATCGAGTCCATAGGCCTTGCCGGCGGGGCCCACGCGGCGCGCCGACAGCAGCACGTCGATTCCTCCGCCCGAGCCCAGGTCGAGGACGGTCTGGCCCTCGCGCAGGTCCGCCAACGCGGTGGGATTGCCGCAGCCGAGCGATGCCAGCAACGCCTGCTCCGGAATCTGCGCCGCTTGAGCCGCGTCGTAGAGGTTCGTGGTAATCGGATCGCAACTGCTTCCTGCGGGCGCCGCTCCGCAACAGCACGAACTTGCGCCGCGGCTGAGGCGCCGAGCCGCCTCGCCGTATTTCTCTTTCACCACATCCTTGATTTCCGTGGTCATGATTCGCTCCTATTTGCCGATCTGGATGACGTCTTTTAGCTTGACCGCCCGGCTGCGCGTGCAGCACTCGGCATAGAGGAACTGCAACAGCTCCTGTAACGCCTCGTGATTCGCGGTGTAGCGCAGGAAGGTGCTCTCGCGCTTCACGCGCACCAGGTTTTCATTTTTCAATTTGTCCAAATGATGAGAAAGCGTCGAGTTCGGAATGCCGAGTTCTTCCTGGATTTCGCTCACAACCAAGCCATCGGGATGGGCGGTGAGCAAGAGTTGCATGATGCGCAGGCGGGCCTCGGTGCCCATCGCGGCGAACATGGCAGCGTAGTTGGCGATCAGGTTGGGGTCGAAGGGTTCCTGCAGCTTGCGCATGTTTCGATATTTGCAGAAATATGGAGTGCGGTCAAGGGGACACGGCGAATATTCTCAGGTCACTCTTTTCCACTATGGGCCTGCGGCGATATCGGATTTTTTCGCCGGGCGGCTGTCATCGGTAAGAATTTCTGACTCCTGCAAAATGCAATCACCCCTGCAAAATGCAGTGGCCGTGATCTCGGCATCTGTCGCTAAGTCTTTTTCCTGCAACTTCCCCAGCCAGACTCCACTTTGGCATTTGCGTGCATAAACAAGGGTGTCGGTCGGCCCGCGCACGCGCTGCGCGCGAGACGAGGCCGGGCTGGGAGGTCTGATATGTCAATCCTCTTTGTGCTGCTGATGTTCCTGCTGGTGATGTCGATCAGTTACTTGCGCACGCGCCACGAAGTGACGGTGCAAGCCGAAGCCCAACCCCGTCTTCAGGGCGTGCGGATGCAGCGCGAATCCGGGTTCGCCATCCCCGAGGGTTACAGCTTCCACCCCGGGCACACCTGGGCGCACCGCGAGGGGGCGGAGACGGTGCGGGTGGGGCTGGACAGGTTTGCCAGCAATCTGATCGGCCGGGTGGATTCGATCGACGTTATGGGCCTGAACCGCTGGGTGCGACAGGGGCAGAAGGTAGCAACCGTCAAGTCGGGCGAAGTCGACATTGAACTGGTTTCCCCCATTGAGGGGGTAGTCACCTCGGTGAACCGAGATATCGCCGAGGACCCGAGCTTGATCACGCGCGATCCCTATAACGCCGGGTGGATCGCAGTCGTCAAGTCGCCGGACATTGCCATCAACCAGAAGAACCTGGTGCAGGGCGGCATGGTCGCGCCCTGGTTGCAGAACTCGGTCACCCGCCTGAACGGCATGGTTGCGCAGTTGGCGCCCACCTTGGCCGCCGATGGCGGAGTCCCAGTCGCCGGCCTGCTAACGCGAGTGACTCCGGAAGTACGGGCGAAGCTGCTGAAGGAATTTTTCCTGGCGTAAGCGGTGGAAGCGGCGGGCGTCTCGGCCGCCACATCGGCGAGCGCAGGAGTACGACTTAAGGAGAACGACATATGCCACGCACACGAGCCATCCTGGTTGATATCACGCAGTGCATCGGATGCCGCAGCTGCGAGCAGGCCTGCAAGGAGCTGCACGGCTTCCCCAAGGAGACCGAATCGAAGCTTTCTCCGACCGCACTCACGGTGATCGAAGAGCACGGTGATAAGTACGTGCGGCGGATGTGCATGCACTGCCAGGATCCGGCGTGCGCGTCGGCGTGCCTGGTGGGGGCGCTGAAGAAGACCGCGCTTGGCCCGGTCACTTACGACAAGTCGAAATGCATCGGCTGCCGATATTGCCTGGTGGCCTGCCCGTTCAACGTTCCGCGCTATGAGTGGTCGAAGCTTGTCCCCTTCGTGAAGAAGTGCGACATGTGCTCGGAGCGGCAAGTGGCCGGCAAGCCGCCCGCCTGTGTCGAAGCCTGCCCGACCGGCGCCTCGATCGCCGGTTGGCGCGACCAGATCCTCGAAGAAGCGGAACGCCGAATCCTGAATGACCGCAAGTATGTGAAGCACATATACGGCAGCGAGGAGGCCGGCGGGACTTCGGTCTTCTTCATCTCCGATGTACCGTTCGAGAAGCTGGGCTTCGGCGCTCCGCCCACCGAGCGCATGCCCGAACTGAGCCAGGCGGCGCTCGGGGATGTGCCCACCGTGGTGCTGGTCGGCGGCGCCCTGCTGTCGGGAATTTATTGGATCACGCAACGCCGGGAAGAAGTTCAGCGCGCCGAAGCGCGCGCGAAATCCGCATCGTCGGAAGAAGGGAGACGCTCATGAACCGCATTCCGAAAATCACGCTGTGGCGGGTGATCGTCGCCATTATTTTCGGCGCGGGGCTATACGCGACCTACGCACGTTTCGCGCTGGGGTTCGCGCAGTCCACGCACCTGACCGATCCTCAACCCTGGGGGCTGTGGGTCGGACTGGGCACGCTATGCGGGGTTGGACTTTCGGCCGGCGGTTTCGGGATCGCCGCCGCCGTCTACCTGCTCGGCTTCGAGCGTTATCGCCCGGTGCTGCGCACCGCCGTGCTGGTTTCGTTCCTCGGCTACATGAGCGTGATTGCCGGCATGATGTATGAACTCGGACTGCCCTGGCGCATCTGGCATCCGATCTTCATGTGGAACCGCCATTCGATGCTGTTTGAAGTGTCGTGGTGCGTGATGCTTTACTCGACGGTGCTGACCCTCGAGTTCTCGCCGGCGCTGGTGGAAAAGATTCCGTGGGTCAGCGTGCGCAGCTGGTACTTGCACTGGCAGCACCGGATCCTGATTGGGCTGGTCCTGGTGGGTTGCGTACTGTCGTCGCTGCATCAGTCGTTTCTCGGCGGGCTGTATCTGCTAACCAAGGGCAAGCTCGATCCGCTCTGGTACAGTCCGCAGCTCACCACGCTGTTTTATCTCTCGGCGATCCCGGCTGGGCTTGCCGTCACGGTAATGGCGCTCCATCTGTCGGTGCGTTCGCTCGATGTTCAATTGAACCCGCGCATCTTCACAGATTTGAGCCGGGTGATTGCTCCGATGCTTGCGCTCTATGGAATCTTTCGCGCGGTGGATCTGATGACGCATAACGCCGCGCCGTACCTGTTCCGCTGGCGGGAAGAGTCGCTGGCGTTCTGGGCCGAGATCGGGCTGTTCGTGATCGTTCCGCTGGTGCTCCTGAGCTTCGAGAAGATCCGCAACAGCCCGCAAAACCTGTACTGGACCTGCAGCCTGGTCGTGATGGGATTCATGGCTAACCGGCTGAACGTTTCCATCACCGGGCTGCAGGCGAGTTCAGGGGTGTACTACGTGCCGAAGTGGACGGAGTTCGCCACCAGCCTAATGGTGCTGACGGCGGCGGTGCTGGCCTTCCGCTATGCGGTGATCTATCTCGACATTCTTCCCAAGAAGGCGTCGCAGTTGCGGTGGATGGCGAATGGAGCTGCGGCGGAAGCGTGAGCTCGGAGGTTTCGGAGGTTTCAGAGTTTCAAGGTTTCAGAGTTTCAAGGTTTCAGAGTTTCAAGGTTTCAGAGTTTCAAGGTCAGAAGCCTTCGGTTTTGAAGTCCTGACGGCAAGCGCTGGAAAAGTCAGAGGTCAGAACCTTGAAACCTTGCCACTGAAACCTTGAAGCTATCAGCTGCCGATCGCCGGTTGCCCTAGTGCGAGGGGGGCTCGATGCCGTCGCCTTTGAGTGCCTCCTCGATCTGCGACCAGACTTTCTTCTCGGGCTGGTTGCCGTCGATGGTCACGATCTTTGCGTTGGGAAAGAAAGCGGAGGCAAAGTCGAACTCGCGATGGTAGTCCTTGAGGCGCTGCTCGATCACCGCGGGGCTGTCGCTTTCCTGGCCGGTCTTTTTGGCGCGGGCGCGCACCACGTCGTCGGGCACCTCCAGCTTGAGGACTAAGGGCTGCAGACCGAGGCTAGGAATCAGCTTCGCCAGGTCTTGCCCTTGCAGGACGGTGGCTGGATAGCCGTCGAGCAGCAAGCCATGACCCAGGTCCGTGGTCTTGACCCGCTCCTGGAAGTAGCGCGAGATGGCGGGATCGTAGCGCATCTCCGCGAGGGTCACGCCCGGCGCACGAAGCTGCTCAAGTTCCGCGGTGTGATCCTTGATCAGATCTTCAATCGAGATGACGGGCATGGCATAGGTCTTCGCCAGTTGATCGGAGTACATGGTCTTGCCGGCGAGTGGCGGGCCAATCAGGATGATGAGGGGCGGCTTGGGCGCGGCACTTTGCGAAAGCGCGACCGTGGCAGGCAGGGCAAGGATGAGGAGCGTGGCGGCAATAGAGCGAAGGCTGCACTTCATGGTTGGCCTCAGCAGCGGACGAAATCGCCCGCCAGTATGCCACAGACGCGGCGAGCGCTGTCAGACCGAGTGAATTTCGTCGCGATTGCGAGAGGCGGCTGATGACCGGCTAGAGCAGGACGATGGTGATTCCGCGGTTGCAACGGCCGAGGTCGTGATCGTGCTTCAGGGCGGGGTGGCCTTTAAGCAAGGCCCAGGTGCGGGCGTCGGATGCGGCCCAGTCCTCGCCGAAGATGCAGCCGCGGATGGCATGATCGTGTTCGAGTTCATGCAGGCGCTTCTGTACCGCGATGCGGATATCACCACCGACCCCGCTTGAGCCATAGCCGTGAATCAACTTAAGGATGGTGCGGCCATTCTGGCGCGCGAGGTTAAGTTCGCGTTCGAGCGCGGCAAGGGCTTGCGGGACAAGCGGCATTCCAGCCTCAAGATTGACGGTGTGGATCCTGGCGGCGGGTTGGGAACGTGGCGACACTGGGCGCGGATGAAAGTTGGCGGCTGGGGTCAGGTACGAACATGCTCGGTGAGCCAAGCGCGCCAACTCTCGGGGAGAGCCTCGACCCGGATGGCGCGCTGCGCAAGGCGGCCGTCATCCTTGGCGGTATAGAGGCGATTGATGTCGGCAAGCGAGACTTTCTCGGGGTCGCGATGCTCGATTCGGATCTGGTCTCCGGCAGCCAGATTGCCTTCTTCCATCACGGCAAAGTAGAAGCCGGAACGGCCGCTGGTCAAAAAGCGCTTCAGGATATCGTCGCGGCCAATCCGGATGGCTAGCTTGAAGCATGGGATGCGGGGCTGGGTGACGACCAGCAGCGCCGAGCCGATGCGGAGGCGATCGCCGATGCAGAGCGTCTCTTCAAAGAGACCTTCGGTGGTGAGATTCTCACCGAAGCCTGCCCAGGACAGGTCGTTGCGGTCTAGTTCTTTCTTCCAGAATGGATAGTGTTCCGAAGGATAACCGTAGACGGCCTTGTTGGGGCCGCCGTGCGCGGAAAGATCGGCTTGTCGATCGCCATCCAGGTTCAGCTTGCGCACCGCAATGCGGCCGGCGACCGGCTCTTTGAAGATTCCGGTGCTGACTTCGAGATTTTTCCAAGTCACGTCGCGGGGCAAGCCCACGTTGACCGAGATGAGTTGAGCCACGCCCACCCCCATAAGATACCGCAGCAGTGAAAAACGATTCGCCATCGTAGTCGAGTGGGCATCTTAATAGGTCGGGCCGCGGGTCTGAGCGGCGGTTGGCAGGGGCGGTAAATTCTTTTCGAAACGTTGGGCCAAGAGCCGAATCTCACATAACAACCGGAGGGGTGCCGATGAGTGGGATAGAGCAGTACGACGCGATCGTGGTGGGCTCGGGTCAGGCTGGAACGCCGCTGAGTTCCGCGCTCGCGGGGGCTGGCCTGAAAACTGCGCTGGTGGAGCGCGAACATGTGGGCGGAACCTGCATCAACGAAGGCTGCACTCCGACCAAGACGATGGTGGCAAGCGCGCGCGTGGCCTACCTGGCGCAGCGCGGGTCCGACTATGGGGTGAGGACCGGGGCGGTGAGCGTCGACCAGGCGCGGGTGCGGCAGCGCAAGCGCGACATCGTGAACAGTTTTCGAGGCGGGAACGAGAAGCGCCTGAAGAGTACTGCGAACCTGGACTTGATCTGCGGGACCGGCAGCTTCACCGGGCCGAAGACGCTTACCGTGCGAATGCATGACGGCACCGAGCGGACGCTGGCCGGTGAAAAGATCTTTATTAACGCGGGAACCCGGGCAGGCGTGCCGAAGATCGCGGGGCTCGATGGCGTTCCCTTTCTCGATAACAAATCAATCATGGAACTGGACGCGGTGCCTGAGCACCTGCTGGTGTTGGGCGGCGGATATATTGGGGTGGAGTTTGGGCAGATGTTCCGGCGCTTCGGGAGCCGGGTAACGATTGTGCAGTTAAGCCAGCGACTGCTGGCACGGGAAGATGCTGACGTAGCGGACGAAGTAGGAAAGATCTTCGCTGAAGACGGTATCGAAGTGTTGTTCAATGCGAAGGCCGAGCGGGTGAGCGTTGGAGGCGGCAAGATCCGGGTTGAGGTAGCGGTTGACGGGCAGAAACAAACGATTGAAGGCTCGCACCTGCTGGTGGCGACAGGACGCGTGCCGAATTCGGACTGGCTGAACCTGCGGGCGGCGGGAATTGCCAACGACGAGAGGGGGTTCATCAAATCGAACAACCGGCTGGAAACGAATGTGCCCGGAGTCTGGGCGCTGGGGGACATCAAGGGCGGACCGGCCTTCACACATATATCGTATGACGACTTTCGCGTGATCCGATCGAATGTGATTGAGAAGAAGGATCGGACGATTGACGGACGGCTGGTGCCGTACACGGTGTTCAGCGATCCGCAGCTGGGGCGGGTGGGCCTGACGGAAGAAGAGGCACGACGGTCGGGCAAGAAGATCCGCGTATTCCAGATGCCGATGGCGAGTGTGGCCCGCGCGGTCGAGATGGATGAAAGCCGAGGATTCATGAAGGCGGTAGTGGACGCGGAGAGCGAACAGATCCTGGGAGCCGCCGTTCTAGGAATCGAAGGCGGCGAAATCATGGCCTTGTTCGAAATGGCGATGATGGGGCACGTTCCTTGGACAGCACTGCGCGATGGAATCTTCGCACACCCCACGCTGGCCGAGAGCGTCAATAACCTGTTTGCGAGGGAGAGCAGGAGCTGACCGGTTTGGGGGAACATCGATCGCTACACCCTACGCCTGGTGCGGTTGGCCGGCGTTTTCATGCGCGATCGCGGATTAGATGAGGATGCTCTTCGGCGCCGAGATGCACCACGATCAGGAGACCTGGCCGCGAACCGCAACGTCGAACTTGGAGTAGTACTTCTTGACGTCCTTGGCCCCGTACTTGGCGCGGAATTTCTCGACCACGGATGAAACCTGGGTTGGATCGGTGAGAGTCGCCACCTTGAGTTCGCCCTCCGCGCCTCGCGCGTCAACTCGAATCATCGGATTCTTGAGCACATTCTGGAACCACTGGGTATCGGACCCTTGCACGGGCACGAGGTAGAGCGTGTCATCCTCCAGAACGAACCAGACGGGGATGGAAATGGCGCGCCCTGACTTTCTGCCGGTTACGGTGATGTTGATTTCGCGAGACCGGGAGAGGCGGTCCTTTAGAGTTTCGCTCCTGGCTGGCATAGGCCCTCCTGCTGGGTTTCGATGCGGTTGATCGATTCAATGGCCTTTTTCTTTGCCGCGGTGGTATTGCTCGTCAGAGACATGTTCCATCCACTCGACGACTTTGCCGTCCTTCTTCTCCTGAATGGCAATGTGGGTTAGGGCAGTGGCCGGCGTGGCCCCATGCCAGTGCTTCTCGCCCGGAGAAAACCAGACCACGTCGCCGGGCCGGATTTCTTCGATGGGTCCGCCGGCCCGCTGGGCCCAGCCGCAGCCCGCCGTGACGATGAGAGTCTGGCCAAGTGGATGGGTGTGCCACGCGGTCCGAGCGCCGGGTTCGAACGTCACGCTGGCCCCTTGAACCAAGGCCGGATCGGGCGCCTGAAACAGGGGATCGATCCGCACCGTGCCGGTGAACCAATCCGAGGGTCCCTTGGCGGAAGGTTGCGAGCCGCATCTTTTGATTTCCATCTTCTTGTGGTTTCCTTCGTTCCGGCTTTCGGGTTGATCGACTACTTTTGAGGAGGACGATTTCTATTCTTGCGCATCCAGACGTCCCAGGTGACAGGGCCGGCGTCGTCATCGCTGATCGGGCGGCGCGCCGCTTTGAGGGCCAGCTTGATCTGACCATGATGGTAACCCTCGTGCCAGATCATATGCTGGAGAAAGAGGATGGGGTGATCGTAGTGAAGATTCATCTCCTGAGCTGAGGCCAGCCTGCCCTGCACCGCTTCCCGCACCGCTTGGGCGCTGTCGTTCAGCATCCGCGCGATGCGATTCGGGTCCTGCTCGGCAGCCCACTCTTCCCCGGGAAGTTCCCGGGCGAACTCGGGCGCGTCTTCCGAAACGAACACCAACCGCACATAGTGGATGTGTGTGAACAGTGCCGCGACAGAAGGGCTGTCCGGCATCAGCCGGGCGTTGATCCCGTCCTCGGGAAGGAGGCGGAGCAGGTTGACCAAGATGGTGTTGTTACGGTCCCAGGAGTCGAGCAGGGCTTCGAGCAGACTCGGGGCAGGAGAGGTCGACATTTTATCCCCTTTTGCGAAAGGACGATTTCTTGTGAACGTCTGTTATAAGCGATCTCATCATGAAGCAGGAGGCCGCTCAGGGTTGAGGTTCGCGGGAGCTGTCGAGCTATCGCTCGACTGGGCGGGGGCACCCGCCCCCACGTGGTTCTCGGTGGACGCATGACGGTTCAGGGTTTCGAGTTGGAGACTTTCTCGCCTTCGAGGACTTCGGGGCCATTCTGAAGTTCCGCTTTTTTCACGGAGCCGTCGGGCTCTCTTTGGAAGTCGATCACGACCGGTTCACTGGTCATGAAGAAGCGGGTCGGCGATTCGGGGAACAACTGCTGAGGCGCATCGCCGAAGGGCGGATATTGGACGTAGAGGCTGCCGTTCTGTTGAGAGATGGTAAGCCGCGAGTCGGCGCCGAACAGGAAGTCGCCGGTGAATGCGTGGAGGGTTGACGGGTCGATCCTGGTGAGGCTGTGCTCCTGGGCGCGGTCATCGGGCCAGCCATATTCCTGGGCGACGGCGCGCTGGATCTCGCCAATCAGGGGCAGGCCATTGTCGCCGTTGGTCATCACCACGAGTCCCTGAGCAGCGTCGGGAAAGACTTCGAAGAGGCAGCGGTAGCCGGCATTGGCGCCGGAGTGCCAGACCTTGAGGGCGCGGCCGCGTTCGCCGAGAGCGACTCCGAGGCCGTAAACTTCGTCGCTTTGGTAAGCGACCATCTGCTCGGCAAGATCGGAGGAGAGCAGGTTGGACTGGCCTTCGTAGGCCTTTTCGATTTCCAGCGCAAATCTTGCGAGGTCGGAGGCGGTGGTCCACAGACCCGCGGCAGCCATTTCTGGATAGGTATGCCAGCCTCCTGCCACGGGCTCTCCGTGCTCGTCGTAAGGGAGGGCTGCGTCGGTGGAGTCGGGCTTGGGCAGGGGCTGCTCGAAAGTGCTGTGGGTCATGGCCACGGGCTGGAGGACGAGTTCGCGCATGAGATCGGGGAACGGTTTTTGCATCACATCGGTGAACAACAACTGCACGACAACGTAACCCCCACCGGAATAGCGGAATTCCTGGCCGGGAGCGCGATCGACGCGAACCGGTTGGTTGTTCGCGGGCTTTTCTCCGTTCAGGATTTGCACGATCGTGGGCACCGGCTGACCGGCGGCATATCCGGCGAATCCGTGGACGGTTAGGCCTGCGGTGTGACTCAGCAGCCGGGAGAGCGTGACTTTTTCCATCTTGGTGAATTCGCTGTCAGGAACTTTCCAGGAGTTCAGCTTGCGATTCACATCTTCGTCGAGATTGAGCTTGCCCATCTGGACCAGGCGGAGCGCGGCGAAGGCGGTGACGGATTTGCTGATCGACGCCGCCTGAAACAAGGTATCTGGGGTGACGCGCTTGTGTTCGGCGACATTGGCCATCCCGTACCCGCGCGCCCAGGCGACGTGTCCATGATCGATGAAGGCGACGCTCACGCCGGGCACGTGGTAGAACTTCATGCGGTCGGCAAGCTTCATGGCGGGAAGCGCCTGCCCGTGAATGTAGGCGGCGGGCAGAAGGCTGCGCTCAATCCGATGGATATGCGTGCCTGCGCTGACGACGTTATCGGCGGCACGCGGGCTTTGTTCGGCGGCGGCGGACGCGAGCAGTAACGTCGCCGCGAACGCGAGAGCAACGAGCCAGTTCAAGGTCGCCGATTCGGCCGGCATGCTCCGATGATATCTCCTGTGGCAGGGATTTGCGGGCGGCGGCGTTTGAGCGACGCAATGGTCGACCAGACAAGACCGGGGCAGGGCGTGAGGGTCACTTCGAGGAGTACAATCTTGGTTTCTTGAGGAAGCCCGGGAGTCTTTTCCGGGAAATCGACAACTATGTTTGGAAAGACAGCTTTGCTGCGACTGGCACTTCTGATCACAACAATTATGGCAGCGATTGGCTCTGATAGCGTTTCCGCATTAGCCGCGGGCGGCGAGTTTGGCCCGTCGAATCCTTTCTATGCGGCCAGCACCTTGCCGTTCCAGGCGCCGCCGTTCAACAAGATCAAGGACAGCGACTATCAGCCAGCGATCGAAGCCGGCATGGCGGAGCAACACGGAGAGGTACTGGGGATTGCGAACAATGCCGCCCCGCCGACGTTTGAGAACACGCTGGTGGCGTTGGAGAAGTCAGGGCAATTGCTGACGCGGGTGATGCAGGTGTTCAACGGCGTCACCGGCGCGAACCTGGATCCAGAGTTGCAGAAAGTGCAGGAGATCGAGGCTCCGAAGCTGGCCGCGCATCAGGACGCGATTTTCCTGAACCCGCAGTTGTTCCAGCGGGTCGAGACAATCTATAAGCAGCGGGAATCGCTAGGCCTCACTCCCGAGGGCATTCGCCTGGTGGAGTACTACTACAAGGAGTTTGTGCACTCCGGGGCGAAGCTTTCGGAAGGGGACAAAGCGGAGCTCAAGAAACTGAATGAGGAAGAATCCACTCTTTCGACAGCCTTCACGAAGAAGCTGCTGGCTGCGACGAAGGATGGGGCGTACGTCACCGACGACAAAAATGTTTTGGCGGGTTTGAGTCCGGCACAAGTGGAGGCTGCGGCACAGACGGCGAAGGACCGGAAGGTGAACGGGTTCGTGGTCCCGCTGCAGAACACCACGCAGCAGCCAGACCTGGCGTTGCTGAGTGAGCGGACGACGCGGCGGGCGATCTTTGAGAATTCGTGGAATCGTGCCGAGCACGGCGGGTCGAACGATACGCGGGAAATCGTGGCGCGGCTGGCGCAGCTTCGGGCGCAGAAGGCGAAGCTGCTGGGCTTTCCGAACTACGCGGCGTGGAAGCTGGAAGACCAGATGGCGAAGACACCGGAAGCGGCGCTGAAGTTCATGGGTGAACTGGTGCCGGGCTCCACGGCAAAAGCGGAGGCGGACGCCAAAGACATTCAAGCGCTGATTGATTCCCAGAAGGGCGGATTTCAGTTGCAGCCGTACGACTGGAGTTACTACTCCGAACAGATTCGGAAGGCGAAGTACGACCTGGATGAATCGCAGGTCAAACCGTATTTTGAGCTGAACAACGTGCTGCAGAATGGCGTATTTTATGCCGCTAATCAGCTTTACGGGATCACCTTCAAGGAGCGCAAGGACCTTCCGGTATATGAGCCGGATGTACGCGTGTTCGAGGTATTCGACAGCGACGGCAAGCACCTGGCCCTGTTCTATTGCGATTATTTCAAGCGCGACAACAAGAACGGCGGCGCGTGGATGGACTCGTTCGTCGGACAGTCGAAGCTGATGGGAACCCAGCCGGTGGTGTTCAACGTGGCGAACTTCAGTAAGCCGGCGCCAGGACAGCCAGCGCTGCTCAGCTTCGACGATGTGCGCACCATGTTTCACGAGTTCGGGCACGCGCTGCATGGAATGTTTGCGAATACGATGTATCCGACGCTATCCGGCACGTCGGTGGCGCGGGATTTCGTCGAGTTCCCATCGCAATTCAACGAGCATTGGGCGACGTACCCGACGGTGTTCGAGCACTATGCCAAGCATTACCAGACGGGCGCGCCGATGCCGGCGGAACTGGCGGCCAAGCTGAAGAAAGCCGAGAAGTTCAACCAGGGATATTCCTTGACGGAAATCCTGGCGGCAGCCGAGTTGGATATGCAGTGGCATACGCTGCCGACAACTGCGCCGCTGGAAAATCCGGATGATTTCGAAGTGCAAGCGCTCAAAGAGATCCACCTTTGGCTCAGCTACGTGCCGCCACGGTACCGTTCCAGTTATTTTGCGCACATCTGGGGCGGGGGGTACGCGGCCGGCTATTACGCGTACCTGTGGAGCGAGATGCTGGATGACGCGGCCTACCAGTGGTTCGTGGATCATGGAGGGCTGACGCGGGCAAACGGCGATCGCCTCCGACAGATGGTGTTGTCGCGCGGCAATACGGAGGAATTGGGAAAGATGTATGAAGCATGGCTCGGCGGGCCGCCGCGAATTGAGCCGATGCTGAAGTATCGCGGGCTGCTACCCGAGACAGAGTCCAAGTAGAAACTGCGCTGCAGACCAACCAAGAAGTTCGGATTGGATCGAGCGCGCTCCTATATTGTCGATTGCAAAATTTTGCAAGCTTGCCGAACTGACGAGGTTTCCGCTTGTCGAAGGCTTCGGCGCTGGATAAAATCAACCCCTAGTCTTCGTGTTCCCAACCGCTGCGCCCCCCAGCACAACGAAAAATTGAGGCTTGGCCGTGAGCTTGATCAGCGGACTCCGGTGGTACTACGAACTGTGTGGGATTCGTGGCGTCTGCGCGGTTGCGTCGTTCCGGTTGACGGGACGGCCGCGGGAGTTCACGGTTGTGCCGCCGGGCGCGGAGCATGCGGTGCATCTTCGATTGGGGACGTCGGACTTCTGCGCTTATAAAGACGTTCTGGTGTTCCGGATCAAGCAGTATGAGCCCGGCACGGCGGATTTCAGCCCGCGCATGATTGTCGATGCCGGGGCGCATATCGGGATGGCGAGCCTTGGGTTTGCCCGGCGTTATCCGGAGGCGACTATTTTTGCCGTGGAGCCCGAACCCGCGAACTTTGCGCTGCTCTGTCGAAATGTGAGCGCGTATCGGCAAATCGTTCCGTTGCTGGCGGCGATCTGGAAGCAGGATGGTGAGGTTTGCCTGGGACCTTCGGAGGCGCATCCCAAGGGAGCGTTCCAGATTGCCGAGAACGGCGAGACGCGCGTGCGCGCGATCACGATAGGCACGCTGATGCGGGAAATGAAAATCGAGTTTATTGATCTTTTGAAGATGGACATTGAAGGAGCGGAGAAAGAGGTGTTCGAAGCATGCGACTGGATCGAAAAAGTTGGGGCGATTGCGATCGAGTTGCATGATCGAGTGAAGCCCGGGTGCAGAACTGCGTTGGAGAAGGCCGCGAGGCGCTTCCATTTTGAAGAGCGCGGCGACGTGACTTTTTGCTCCCGCGAGATGCTGCAGGTCGAAGACAAGGGGAACGAACTGCGAGAGGCGGTCTAAGCGGCCGCCGGTTGAGGAGGAGCGGTGCGGCTATCGGTGAAGAGGGGGTTCCAGATTCCGCAGCGGTTTCGGCCAGCGGTATCGCGAATGCTATCGAACACACTGGGGCATGTGGATTTGCAACGGCCCGCTGGCGGCCTAACTTCCATTGCCTATTGGGTGCAGTTTTCACGCTGGTGCTGGACACACCCGGTTCCCCCACCGATCAACGGGCAGAGGGTGGAAGATCGAGAGGGGCTGCATGAAATGGTGATCCACATGGAGGGGTTGGACCTCACGCCGATCACCTATTTAGAGTTTGGGGTGTACCGGGGTGCTTCGCTCAACTGGTGGCTGCATCGCATCCCGCATCCCGAGTCAAGATTTGTGGGATTCGACACTTTCACCGGGCTACCGGAATTCTGGCGTGCGACCGAACCGGAGGGCCACTTCAGCACTGGGGGAAAGCTTCCGAACATAACGGACTCGCGGTGCAGTTTTGAAGTTGGAACGTTTCAGGAGACGCTGCCTGGTTTCGTCGGAACGCATGATTTATCGGGGAAACTGGTGATTCATCTGGATGCCGACCTGTTTACCTCGACTTTATTCGTGCTGACTACGCTGGCACGGGTGCTCAAGCGCGGAGACATTCTCTTCTTCGACGAATTTTCCTGTCCGCTGGACGAGTACCGGGCATTCGATGAGTTTGTCCACTCGTACTACCTGAACTATGAAGTGCTGGGGGCGGTGCAGGGATATACGCGGGTGGGGATCAAGATTTTGTAGGGAACGCCATTGAATGGAAGCTGGTGCCGGGAGGGGGAATCTATTCCCACCGTTTTCAAGGGCATCGCGTAAATACCATTAATAGTGGCAAAGAGCAATATTTGATGCGGGTTTCCGCGCCACGTCCCTTGTTTAGGTCAGAAACGCCGTCGAACAATTTCCGGTGATCTGGGGCGATTTCAGCAGACATTTTACTAGGAAATCCTAGAGCCGGCATCTGGGCTTCCGCTGAAAACGGACGAAGACTCTCAGGCGTGCGCCTGCAAGTCCGTGCAGTCGGGAGGTTCACCTTCCGTTTTCGGAGGCCGCAAAAGAAAAAGATCAGAACGCTCTGACGTACTGCATCCAATTCACGCTGAGGTGACCCTCACTGGGGAATGCATTGCATTTCATTCCCGCGGATCGGCGTAAGCCTAGAAACGTTTGCAGTCGCCCTGAATTCCGGCGCTCCGGCCGAAAACTGAATTGGTCCCGCCCGATGTTCTTGGCCCAGAAGGAGTTCGTCGTGAAAGATGCCTACGAGCTTTTACGGCAAAAGGAAATGGATTGCGCCCGCCTGCAAAAGGAAATTGAGGCACTACGACTGGTGATTCCATTACTTGCCGAAGAGAAACCCCTAGGCGAGCCAGTGGCCCAAACGCATGAGAATGTCGCACCAGACAAAACCGGCACCGACGGACCCTTTTCTTCACCGACGGACCACAGTGGGTGGAAGTTTTGGAAGCGTCGACGCGAAACCGAGAAGTGATCTTGCCCGCGAGCCCCCGAATCGTTCACGATCTGCCATAATCTCTGAATGTGCGGGCGTTACCGATTGTCGAGGCGAAAGCAGCTGGTCGAAGAGTATTTCGACTGCGTGCCGTGGGATGAAGAGTGGTCTCCGCGCTACAACATCGCTCCCTCCCAGCCTATCCCAGTGATCCGCCAGAGTCCCAAGGAGCCTGTCCGTGAACTGACATTGATGAAGTGGGGTCTCATTCCACATTGGGCAAAAGACCCTTCAATCGCGATGAGCACGATCAATGCGAAGTCGGAGACAGCCGCACTGAAGCCCGCATTTCGCGATCCTTTGAAGCTCCGTAGGTGCCTGGTTCCGGCAGACGGGTTCTATGAATGGCGGAGAATGGGAAAGACAAAGCAGCCATTTTGTTTTGAAGTCAACCACGGCGAGTTGTTTGCGTTTGCGGGACTATGGGACGGTTGGAAGGACTCCAACGGGAGATGGGTGAAGACCTGCTCGATTCTGACGACGATTCCCAATGCGGTGACCTCAACTGTCCATGACCGCATGCCTGTGATACTCGACCCCGGCAGCTACGATCGGTGGCTCGATCCGAAAATGCAGAATGCCGGAGCCATCTCGAAACTGTTGAAGCGCTACGACGCTCGGCCGATGCGGTGCTATCCCGTGGGCACTCGGATCAATCATGTGGTGAACGATGACGCGGAGTGTTCACGCCCCGCGGAGATCGCAGAGGCTCAGAACCCTCTTTTCGTCTGAAGACAAACTGCAGTTTGTGTGATGATGCATTGAGTTTCCAGTACCACTCCGAAATAGGTGAAGCCGTAGTGTGTGGTATGCAGGAGGCCCAAGCTGCGGCCGAGTAGCCAGGTGCAGCATATTCCACACTCCAAACAGGTTTGGGATGATCGAAATTGGAAAGATGATCACTCGCTCTACCGGGACCGGAATGTTGTAGACAAATCGCGCTATGAAGAACGCCGTCAGGGCGATCGGCAGGAGCGGCGTCGGCACCGAGATCTCCGCCATGTAGGCGCGCAGGTATGGATGGTTAACACGCCAATAGCAGAGCCTGGCACTGTACGCATAAGAGCAAAGCAAGAACATCACTTTGGGAGATTTCCAGGTGACAAGCTGAGATCTCCCGTTCTTGTTTTTGGACCCTGGCTTCCGAGTTGCCCGTCCAATTAGGTCAATTCAGTGTCCCGTTTTCCAACGACGTGGAAGCCCCTCCCTGCCCTGGGCAATGTGAACTTGTGAGTACATCACACGGATCAGTGATGTGGGTCACGGAACGCAGTAACAACCGCGTGATAACCATCCACAATCTGGCAGGGGTGACACATGGCATTGGCTGACGCCGTACCGGCTTCCGAAAACCATTGGATTCCCAGTACCTGTGGCATGTGTTTGCATGGTTGCGGCATCAAGGTGCTGGTTCGCGACGGAATTGCCCTGAAGATTGAGGGCGACGAAACGAACCCCGACAATCTGGGCAAACTGTGTCCCAAGGGAAACGCGGGCATCTCCCGTCTGTATGACTCACATCGCGTCCTGACTCCGCTCAAGCGCACGAACCCAGAGAAGGGCGTCGACGTCGATCCGAAGTGGGTTCCGATCTCGTGGGAGGAAGCGTACGAGATCACGGCTCGCGAGTTAAGGCGAGTTCGCCAGGATGATCCGCGCAAGTTGCTGTGTGCGCTGGGCGACTTTCAGCGGATCCTGTTCTGGGGGTGGCCCGCGGTATTTGGCTCGCCGAATTTCTTTACCTCTCTGGGCAACTACTGCGGCGGGTCATATCACCCAGTGAACGGCAGCGTGGACGGGTCGTTCGCGGCCATCAACGACTACGAGCGCTGCAACTACTGGATTCAGATCGGATCGGGTGACGGCTTCTCCTCGCACCTACATCTTTCGGGAAGCGCCAAGCGCATGGCGGATGCGCGTATGCGCGGGATGAAAGTTGTGACCCTAGATCCGCGCTGCTCGGTGGCGGCCGCGAAAGCGGATGAATGGATTCCCACCCTGCCGGGAACAGACCGGGCTTTCGTCCTGGGCATGGCACACGTCCTGCTGCACGAACTTAAACAATACGACCGCGAGTTTCTGCGAGACCGGACGAATGCTCCTTATCTAGTGAAAAGCGACGGTTATCTGCTGCGCCACCAGGATGGCAGAGCGATGGTGTGGGATTCGGCGCGGAACGCTGCCCAGCCCTGGGATGAGGTTCCGCCCGAAGCAATGGCCCTGGAAGGGACATTCCAGTACGAGGCGCAGCGCGTGAGCACGGGTTTCGAGGTCTGGAAACAATTGTTGGCCGACCACACGCCGGAGCGCATGGGGGAGATCTGCACGGTCCTCCCGGCTACCATCCGGCGAATCGCCAGGGAATTTGTCGAGGCAGCACAGATTGGCCGCACCATCGAGATCGATGGCAAAACCTATCCGTTCCGTCCGGCGGCCCTCAACTATTACCGGGGCTCCCAGTCCCATGCCAATGGTCTCTTCGACAACCTGGCATACAAGATGTTCAACATGCTGGTGGGAAACATCGATGTACCGGGCGGGCACCTGGGCGTTCCGCTGGATCACCGCGGGTTCTTCATCAGCGAAGGGGAAGATGGCGTACTGAAGCCAGAGCCTCACCAGCTACATCCTGCGCCGGGCTTCAAGTATCCGCCCGATTCGACTCACCTGATGGAGTGGTTCCCGATCGGCTTTGATGCCGGGCAGCTCAACACTGAAACCCTACTCCATCCGGAACGCTTCGGCCTCAACTACCGGCCGGAAGCGATGCTGATCTACCACTCCAACCCGCTATGGAACATGCCCGAGACCGACAAGGTCGAGCAGATCATGCGGGGCATGAAGTTCGTGGTAGCCATCGACATTCAACACACTGAGTCCACCCAGTGGGCCGATATTTTTCTGCCTGACCGAACATTCCTGGAATCCACACTTCTCAATTGTCTTGAACCGCCGGTAGTGACCGGGCACTCGCTGCGCCAACCGGTGGTCGAGCCTCTGGGCGACACCAAAGACGCGTACGACATTCTTACCGATCTGGCCGAACGAATCGGATTCCGCGATGACTGGAATGACCTGCTGAACATCGTGTGCGGCTTCACGGCAAAGCCGCAGTACCTGCTGGATCCGGAACGGCGATACAGCGACACGGAACTGTGGGACCGCTACGCCCGCAGCATCTATGGAGAGGACCACGGCCTCGACTGGTTCAAGCAGCACGGGCACGCGGTGCGCCCTCGTAGCCCGGAGGAAACATTCCTGCCCTTCGGGAAGCTGCGGATTCCCTTCTACTTCGAGTTCATCAAGCGCACCGGCGAGCAGATGCGCAAGAACCTGCAGCAGGCGGGAGTGCCCGATTGGCCGCTCGACAACTACCAGGCGCTTCCGTTCTGGAAGAGCTCGCAGGTTATCGACGACGGCTCTCTTGGGTACGACTTCTACGCCATCACCTTCAAGGAGAGCCTGCATACCTTCGCGGATACACTGGTCATGCCATGGCTTTCTGAGGTGAGCGAAAAGGACGCGATCCACGGCGGCATTCTGGTGAACTCCGCAACCGCTGGCGAGTTCAAGATCAGCACCGGAGACCGCATCCGCCTGAGTTCTCCCTCGGGCAAGATCGAGGGGAGGGCGCAGGTGATCGAGGGCATCCACCCGCAGGTGCTGGGCGTGAGCAACGCGATCACGCGCCGGGTGGTATCCAATCCAAGAGTGAAGCAAAAAGGGAGCCACTTCAACCGGTTGCTCTCCGGCTCCATGCGGTACACGGACAGTGCAACCGGCGGCCTGGAGTCGACCGCCCGGGTGCGCGTCGAAAAACTCAGTTGACGAGGTAGGGACATGCCTGCAGTGGAAGTAGCGGCGTTAGGCGCCGCGAGAAAGCTCCTGGGATTCAGCCGCAGCCAACTTTTGGTGGAGAACGGTACGGTCGGCGATTTGCTGCAGCAACTGAAGACCCTGGATGGGCGCACTCTTTACGAACACATGGTGTGTGAAGGCAGACTGCGTGGTGATTTTGCAGTGGTCGTGGATGGGCTGAGCTTGAAAGCCGACGGACTGGGAAAGCGACTGCTGGGCGGAGAGCAAGTGGTTACCATGGCGATCCTACGTCACTTGCACGGCGGATGAGCGAGGAAGACTTATGGCCAGACTGGGGATGGTGATCGACCTGCGGCGATGCATCGGTTGCAACGCCTGCACCCTGGCTTGCAAGCAAGAAAACGGCACACCCGAAGATATTCATTTCGCCCGGGTCGTCACGCGCGAGGTCGGAACCTATCCGGCCACGAAGAGGACTTTCCTGCCGGTACTGTGTAATCACTGCGAAGACGCGCCCTGCGCCGAGGCGTGCCCCTCGGGCGCGACGTGGATCCGAGAGGACGGCATCGTCATGGTGGACCGCGAAAAATGCATCGGCTGCCGCGCCTGCGCGGTCGCGTGCCCCTACATGAATCGTCACTTTATCGCGCGCGGCCTGCTGGAGAACGGCTACTCCGCCGACGGACTCAGTCCTTTTGAAGCGGTGAAGTTCGCCGAATTCGAAGAAGGAACGATGACCAAGTGCACTTTGTGCGCGCACCGCATCGACGCCGGACTTCTGCCCGCCTGCGTGGTCACTTGCCCGACTGACGCGAGGATTTTTGGGGATTGGGACGATCCCAGCGGCAAGTTGCAAAAGTTGGTGGACGGGCGCGGCGGCTGGGCCCTGTTGCCGGAGTGCAAGACGAAACCCAAGGTGTACTACCTGGACGATTAGCCGGGCTGTTCGGCGCAAGCCGAGGTGCCGAAATCATGACGCCACAATCGATCGCGATCGCAAAACACCGCTTTGGCTTTGGCTATTATCCCCAGCGTTACTGGAACTGGCTGATCGGTTCGGCCTTTTTCCTGGGAGGGATTGGCGGAGCTACATTCCTGCTCTCCATCATGACGCGGTTTCGCCCCGGCATGATCTTGGGATACCTGATCGTTGTGATGGGAAAAAATACTGCGCACCTCTTATTCCTGGGCCGGCCAGAGCGTTTCTGGCGCGCGGCCATGCGGCCAGACCGTTCGTGGATCGCCCGCGGCATCTGGGCGACGGGGCTGTTCGCGGTCAGCGGCCTGATTTGTCTTTTTCCGCAGGGCTGGGCGGTGCCGGCAGCCATCCTAACGGCAGCCCAAGTCGTCGCCATGATTTCGGCTTTCTTCATCATGTTCTATGACGGATTCGTGATGAACACTTCCCCGGCAATCGCCTTCTGGCACACAAAGCTGTTGCCGCTACTCATTTTGATGTATGCCGGTCTCGGAGGGACGACGATCTCGCTAACCCTGAGAGAGCTGTTCGGCGTCCAAGATCTTGTCCCCGTTTTGTCGCAAGCGGAGCATCTCCTGCTCGTCGGGAACTTTCTCTTGTTGGCGGGATACCTGGTCCGCATGTCACGCTGGACCCCTGCGGCTCGCGAGACCGCGCGGCTGCTGCTGCACGGAACTTATGCCCGTGTATTTCTAGGGCTGGTGATCGCGGTAGGGCTGCTGGCGACGCTACTGTTGTCGACCGTGCAGAATCTCGCCGGTCGGCCGGAGTTGGTGATCTTAATTGTCTTGAGTGAACTGACCGGAGACTTCACCCTCGTCATGGTGCTACTGAAGTCGGGGTTGTTTTCCCCCCAGAGCGCACCGTCCTGGAGGTAGATGCCTGGGAAATTCATTAATCCCAGGACGCCAGGCCACAGTCGGCCCTCTTTTGGACTAGCCGCGGAAGCCATCGACCCGGGAGGCTTTCTTGCGGGGTAAAGCTCCATTGAATCGGTACACAATGGCGGTTCATGCGACGGCTCCAGGCCCGAGTTTCTCGGCGCGGAGAAGTGGGTTGATCCGCCCCCGCTGCCCAGTGCTGTGCGCATAACTATCGCCCAGGAACAACGATCCATTCCAACTACGGTATCCGCGGTTCAGCAATCCATAGTCGTCCGCCTATTCACAGACATTGCTTAAGAGGCTTCCATTCTGCTGTGCACTCAGCCCAAGCAAGTAATCTGGCCAGCTGAGAAAATCAACCAATGTTCCCACCGACGATGTTCCCATCATTGTGAATTCGCGACGGAGAGTGGCCTCACCAACCTGGCACGCAATGTGTTTTGGGCGGTCGCATCAAGCATCGCAGGCTTCGCTATGCAGAATCTGGCATTCTCTGCCCCTTTAGTGATCGGAGGCGGAACGAAGGTCGCCTACGATTTGGCGCTATATCGGGCGTTTCGGAAGCTTCACCTGCCGAGGAGATGGAGACGCGCGCAACGTCAGCGCCATAAAGCGAATGCTGCAGGCAGCTCAAGTTCAGAGAAGCATACCGCCAGATTCAGCGGACTTTCAGGTTCTACGGCTAGTATGATTTAGCTGAGAAGCACAAATCATCGCTGCCGCCCTGTCATTCGGCAGTTTCTGGCCAGCGAATTCCGAGGAGCACTTTGGGACTGATCAAGCGCGCTTGGATCTGGGTGCTCGCAATCTTAGTTCTTGCAGGCGTATTTGCCGCGTTCCGGCTCGGCGGAAAGACGGACCCTGAGTACTTCACAGCCAAAGTTGAGAAGGGGGATATTCGCCAAGTCATCGAGGCCACCGGGACGATTAACCCGGTCACTTCTGTCCAAGTAGGCTCCCAGGTCTCGGGGATGATTTCCAAGCTGTACGTAGATTTCAATTCAAAAGTCACCAAGGGCCAAGTCATCGCGGAGATCGATCCTAAGCTCTTCCAAGGCGCAGTTCTCCAGGCACAGGCGGATCTCCAGAACTCCGAGGCGCTGCTCGCTGCGTCGAAAGCGAACCTAGCGAAGGATCAGGCCACGCTCCAGCAAAACAAGCTCGATTACAACCGGGCGGTGGCGTTGCAGCAACAAGCGGTCAACAGCCAGCAGCAACTGGATCAGGCGAAGGCCACCTACGATGCGATCACCGCACAGGTTGGCTCGGACCGCGCAGCCATTCAACAAGCCGAAGCACAAGTCGCTCAGAAGACAGCGACCCTAAAAGTCGCTCAGACTAACCTGGACTACACCATCATTCGCGCTCCAATCAACGGAACCGTCGTAGCCAGGAACATCGACATTGGGCAGACAGTCGCTGCTTCCTTGCAGGCTCCAACGCTGTTCATGATTGCGCTCGATCTGACCAAAATGCAGGTCTATGCCAAGACCGATGAGGGCGATGTAGGCCAGATACGACCTGGTCAGAAGGCGGATTTCCAGGTAGATGCGTTCCCAAAAGAAATGTTCCATGGGGTTGTCTATCAAGTTCGCATGAATGCGACCAGCATCCAGAACGTCGTTACATATGACACGATTGTGAACTTCGACAATCCGGAGTTGAAGCTGTTTCCCGGGATGACCGCTTATGTTTCGATCCCGGTCGCCTCAGTCAACGACGTAGTTAAGATCCCCAATGCGGCGCTTCGCTACAAGCCGGACCTTGCGGCAGAAAAGGTACAAGAGCTCTACAAGAAATTCGGCGTTGCGATTGCTCCACCCGCGACGACTGCACCTTCCGCCAGCCAACCCGGTGTCAGCGGCAGAGAGCGCGTGGTTCCCAAACCCGGCGGTGCGGGTAGCTCTGAGCTGGCAGTCGTCTGGAAGCGCCTGCCAGACAGGTCATTGCGGCCCGTGCAGATTCACATCGGACTGACGGATCACACCTACACGGCGTTGACCGCCGGCGATCTTCAGCCGGGAGAAGAATTAGTGACCGGTGCAACTACGGTAAAGCAGGAGTCTGCTGGACCGGGACTCGCTCCGCAGCGACGCTAGGCTCGGAAATGACGACCGTCAATTCAGCCACGACTACGAATACGGTTGCTGCCGTTGGCAGTAGTGTGCCGCTCGTCGAAGTGCAGGATCTCAGAAAGAACTATCAACTCGGGGAAACGGAAGTCCACGCGCTTCGAGGTGTCAGCGTGAGGATCAACCCAGGCGACTTCGTTGCCATTATGGGTGCGAGCGGAAGCGGGAAATCCACGTTCATGAACATTCTGGGATGTCTGGACAAACCGACATCAGGACGATACCTGCTCGAAGGTATTAACGTTGCCGCGCTGACCAAGAAGGAATTGGCACGAATCAGAAATCAGAAGATTGGCTTTGTGTTTCAAGGCTTCAACCTGCTTGGTCGCACGACCGCACTGGAGAATACAGAATTGCCCATGCTCTATTGCAGAACCACCAAGGACAACCGCGAACGCCGTGCCCGAGAGGCGTTGGCCCAGGTTGGATTGGGGGACCGGGCGGATCATTTTCCATCGCAACTGTCGGGCGGCCAGCAACAAAGAGTGGCGGTTGCCAGAGCCCTTGTAAATCAACCTAAGATGCTGCTGGCCGACGAACCGACAGGGAACTTGGACAGTCGCACTTCGGTCGAAGTGATGGAGATCTTTCAAAAATTAAACGCAGAGGGACTGACCATCATTCTGGTGACGCATGAGCCTGATATTGCGCAATTCGCGAAGCGTGAAATTGTTTTTCGCGATGGTCAGATCAAGCGGGACGATGTCGTCGAAATTCCTCACGTGGCGAGCGAAGTATTGAAAACCATGCCCAGAGTCGAGGATTAGCGTCATCTATGGATTTCTCGTCAGCATTCCTGCTCGCACTCCGCGCCCTGGGACGCAACAAGATGCGCTCCAGCCTGACCATGCTCGGCCTGATCATTGGAGTCGGTGCCGTGATTGCTGTCATCGGTATTGGAGAGGGTGCGGCAACCAAGGCTCAGGAGCAGTTGGCGGCCCTTGGTTCAAACATGTTGTTCGTCGGGTCCGGATCGGTGAATCGGTATGGGCTGCATGTCGGGAGTTTTCAAACCAAGACGCTCGTCCTGGCGGACGCCCGTGCCATCGTTCGAGAATGCCCATCGGTTTCTGCTGCTGCTCCGGGTACAGGAACCGGTCAACAGGTTGTCTACGGGAACGAGAATTGGGCCACACAGGTCACCGGCACTGAGCCTCAGTATTTCGAGGTCAGGAATTGGCCCTTTGCCAGCGGTACGTCTTTCAGCGGCGACGATGTGACTCAGGCCAGCACAGTCGCGGTGTTGGGAGATACGGTTCGGAAATACCTTTTTGGTTCGAGCAACCCGATTGGCGAGACCATTCGCATCGGTACATTGCCTTTCAAGGTTGTCGGAGTGCTGACGCCGAAAGGGACCAGTCCGGGCAGTGGACAGGATCAGGACGACGTCATCATCGCTCCACTCACGACGGTGCAAAAGAAATTGCTAGGCCAGGAGTGGCTGCGCTGGATCATGGTTTCCGCCGTCTCGCGGCAGGCAAGCTATGTTGCACAGCAACAGATTGAAAGCCTGTTACGCGACCGGCACAAGATTCGATCGGCTGATCCCGACGACTTTGTGGTTCGGAACATGGCTGACATGGCCGATGCTGCGGCGGAACAAGGCACGATCATGACGGTCCTGCTCACGATCGTGGCGAGTATTGCTTTGCTGGTTGGCGGCATCGGCATCATGAACATCATGCTGGTTTCGGTTACCGAGCGAACCCGCGAGATCGGTGTCCGCATGGCGGTGGGTGCGACCGAGGAGGATGTGCGGCTGCAGTTCCTGATCGAAGCACTGGTCCTTGGCCTGATCGGAGGTACGATCGGCATCATTTTTGGAGTCACCAGTTCTCTCGCGGTATCACAGGGGTTGGGATGGCCGATACGGATCCCTGCATACGCAATCGCCGTTGCAACAATTTTCGCGATGGCAATTGCGCTGTTCTTTGGGTTCTATCCAGCAAGACGGGCCTCTCAGCTGAATCCGATCGAGGCCTTGCGGTACGAATAGAAAACGGACTTCGACATGTTGATCTATGTCCATTCCATCTGGAGCGAAGCAATGAAGTCGCTCCGGCGCAATTTGATCAGGACGGTCCTGACCGTTCTCGGTCTGGTGGTGGGCATCGCCGCCTTCATCTGTGTGGTGGGGGTAGGCAAGGCTGCGTCCGCAAAGGTGGAACACGAACTGCAGAAGCTTGGCGACAATATGATCTGGATCGAGGCCGGCAGCCGTGCAACTAACGGTGTGAGATATGGGACGCGAGAGACAAAGAGTCTGACTGTCGAGGATTCTCGGGCCATCTTCGCAGAGATTCCTGGCTTGAAACGCATGAGTCCCAATGTCGACGGACGGGTCCAGGTCGTTTATGGAACTCAAAACTGGAACACCACTTACCGCGGAGTGGCTCCCGAATACTTCGATATTCGCAGGTGGGAGATTCAGACAGGATCGATCTTCACGCATGAGGATGTAGACCGAGATATTCCCGTTTGCCTTCTTGGTCAAACGGTGGTCGAGAATCTATTCCCCAGCGAAGATCCGGTCGGCAAGAGCATCCGCGTACAAGCGATGCCTTGTCGCGTGATTGGTGTATTTCAGCCCAAGGGAGCGTCTGCCAGCGGGTGGGACCAGGATGATTTCGTGGCGATGCCTTACACCACCGCCATGAAGCGCATTGGAGGAACAAGCTGGCTCGACGATATCTTCTTTTCGGCCACCTCGCGGACCGCAATCCCGATCGCCACCAGACAGGCCGTTGCCCTGCTGCGAGAACGCCATCACCTACATCCCGACGAACCTGATGATTTCAATATTCGTAGTCCGGAGGACGTGATTCGAGCACAACTACAATCGAGCGAGATCTTCACCTTCCTACTTGGCACCATCGCGTCGTTGGCCCTGCTCGTGGGCGGGATCGGAATTATGAATATCATGTTGGTCTCAGTTACCGAGCGCACGCGCGAAATCGGAGTTCGATTGGCGATCGGCGCGACTGAAGCGGATATTCAGTTTCAATTCCTCGCTGAAGCTGTTGCGATAAGCTTCTTGGGCGGTCTGCTAGGCGTGCTCGCCGGTGTTGGCGCATCTTCGCTCTTCCAAACAACACTGCAATGGGAGATTCAGCTAACGCCGGAGCTTTTGATTTCTTCGGGGCTGTTTGCCGCTGGAATCGGAGTTTTCTTTGGATACTATCCATCACGAAAAGCGTCGCAACTGAATCCGATTGAAGCTCTCCGATACGAGTAAGGAATCGGTGCCCAACCTACTTGGTAGAAGAGCAAATCGGGTGCTGAGATGGCTGTTCGGGGGGCCGGTATTCGCTCAAAAGTAGCGGAGACAATTTTATGGAGTATGTGATCGGGGTTGGACTCGTGGCGGCGGTGTGCAGCTTCGCCAGGTTGGTGGCATTTGATCGCGATCGCATGTTCTATCCAACGGTAGTAGCAGTGATTACCACCCACTAGATCTTGTTTGCGCTCATGGGCGGTTCCGCGCCAGCGCTGGCATCGGAGTTTTGGATAGCAGCCCTTTTTTTCGCGCTCGCAGTGATCGGTTTCAAGAAGAACCTTTGGCTTGGCTGTGGCCGGGGTCAAGACACGCAGCAGTGTCTCCGGGCGTTTAGTCGAAGCGTGTGATCCGCCAGAGCATCCAACCTCCGGCAACCAATACCAGCAGCATTGCGCCGGCCAGTGCCAGGAGCCAGCCCCACTGAAGGTCCATGTGGGGAAGGCGGGCAATCGCGCCAAACCCGATGAAGACGCAAGTCGCAAGGCTGATGAGCAGCCAATCGATCCATGTCCGACTTGCACGCGTAACCTCTTCGTTGCTGCCCTCCATGTGTGCTAGCACGTAGGAAGGGTCGACGCCGTACAGATCGCTCTCTCGTTTGGCCGCTTCCTTCCAGCTCGTATATTCGTCAGAGGTTGCGGATGAAAAAGCGATTGCCAATGCTCCCAGGGCCATCAATAGCGACCCGCCCGCGACCTTTGCGTAGATGTTCCAGCCCGATCCGTGAAGCTCGCTGAATACCATCGTGGCCCAGACTAAACCCCAAAGCTGGTTCGTATTCGACAAAGGAACTCCACGACTGATGCCTACGTACTTCGCGGCATAATTTTGAAACAAATCGCCTACCACCCACATAAACCCGCCAAGAAGAGGCCAGAACAATATTTCGCCATGAAGCTCCAGTTCTCGGACAAAGGGGAACAGCCCTCCCGTAAAACCTACCGCGATGATGGTCATCGTGGTCATTTCGCCGAAGGTAAAGAACGTTAAAAAGGTAAACGGGTTGAGGCCTGTGATATACGCTTTGCGAAAAGGTATGTACTGGGAGCCGAACATCAGGCCAGCTCCCAATGCGGCCGCTACACCACGAATTGGGTGTTCGGATGCGGCGTGCGAACTCGACACAAACGATAGCAACACGGCCCCAAGAAACATTACGAGCGCGCCACCGACAACTCCGAACCAGCGCAGCCAACCAGCGCGGTGCAGTTCTTTAAACAGAAGAGTGCCCCAGATAATTGCAATCAAACTGTTCGCATTCCACAGAGGGAAGGCGATACTCAAGCCGATATCGCGAACTGCGAATACAGTCAATGTGTTGCCGACAGCCCAAAGACAACCGGCCATAACACCCCAGACGATCAAGTGAGGCGCTTTGCGAATATCGGAGAAGGTCCCGGAGGTGCCGAGGATCAGGGCAGGCAAGCTCCAACGTGAAACAAACGCGCCGAGCACCATCATGAATGAAATGACGAAGGGCGAGACAGCAACCGTAACTAACTTGGTCGGCGCTTCCGCGCCTGCTAGCCAGAGTGCGGCGGCGAAGCCACAGAAAATGCCAAGAAATTGAAGTTTCTGCTGTCGAGAGCGCTGCGTTAGGGCTTCGGTGGCGATAGTTGAACTCACGCGGGCTGCCTCGGGGCGGCCTTCATTGGACAAGATACAAAATTAAGGCCCCGGCAGCTAAAGTCGCCAAAGGCACCCAAAAGTGGATGTCGTGGAAGATTGGCCTGAGCCAAGAGCTTATTTTCGGCTCTCTGTTACGGTATGGAATTATTCGTCTCCGAACGACAAGAGGCCAACCGGCTAGACTGGTCGCGGACGGTGAGAGCAGGCCAAGCCGAACACCTCGCCCTAACCGCTTAGGGGTGACTGTATACACCTCCGCAAGAAGTGCTGTCAACCTCTTTCGCGGCCTGAAAACACTCTTGTAGTCGCTGAGAGAGAACTTAACCTTAGGAAAGGGATCAGCTTTTCAGGTCTCCGGCAAATGCGGCCCAATTCAGCGAGCGGATTCAGAACTTGAACTCCGCGACGGCTGCCAATTCCATCATCGGCCGCGTATCGTATCGCATTCCGAGGGACTGTAAATCTCGTACTCGCTGCTCCGCCTGGGCTTACGACAGAATGGTCAGGCTGGCCACATCCATCTGGCATGTTCAAGAGGGATGCAGAAGAATCCACCCTTGGGTCTCGAGTCCACCGACTATTCGAGATCAATCAGATCATTGAGGGCAGTTGGTTGTTATTCGAATGTCTTCAGCGGCCTGGAGACGATCTATCCGTTGTTTCGTCTGTCGGCACGGTCCAGTGTTTGTTCGAGATTTTGCGATAGGATTAGAGCCAACTGTTGATAGTTTGCCGTGATCATAGCCAGGTGGTCCCCGGGCACCGCCTCCACCTCGATCTCAGCCGCTAACCTCCCCCAGACTGCGATAGGATCACTCGGGAGGAAAGAGCTAACTTCGGCTCTCACGAAATTGATCTTGCCCGGATAAAACTGCGGCCGATACCGTTGCATTGCCACATAGGAGCGATCCTTGACTGACAATTCTGAAGGGTCAAGAGGAACTTGATGGCTATACATTGCTAGCCGCAGGCGATTGCGAAACCCGCGATTGCAGTATGAGAGCGTGTCGGCGAGCGGTAGTCGCTCCATCCTCGAGATATGGCTCTTCACTCGTCGTAACATGAACCGTAGTTGCTGGCTCCATGACAAATAGCGGTGATATGGATATGTCTCCAGCAGAGCCAGTAGTGCAACATTTTCTTTCTCCGCGGAAAGGCATCGCGCCATTTCCAAGGCAACCAGACCACCGAAACAATAGCCAATCAGCGCATAGGGGCCGTTGGGTTGGATTGACTTAATCGCATCGAGGTTGTTGCGAGCCATATCTTCAACCCGAACGACGGGTTGGCCTGTTTTCAGCGGCAGCCTCGCTTGAATACCGTAAATTGGATGGTTCGTGCGGATTTGCCTGGCGAGTTCGAAAAAATCTGCAGTGCCAGATAAGCCGTGGATTATGAAAACTGGCGGCAACCGGGGACCGGGTTTCAGCAGCACGAGCGGCGGGCGCAGTATGTCAGGTCTTTCTAACAGTGTTGCTAGAGCCCGGATCGTGGGCGCTTCATAGATCAGAATGGAGGGCAGTTCTCGGCCACAGGTCTGTTCGATCTCAGCGAAGAGTTGGAGAGCGAGTGAAGAATCCCCTCCGAGATCGAAGAAGTTCTCGTCGATTCCGATGCAGGGCCGTTGCAGAACCCGTTGCCAAATCGAGGTAAGGGCGTCAACCGCAGGGTCGATGGATTTGTCGGCTGCTGCCTGTGCTAGAGTTCGGATCCCTATCGCACGACCGCCCTTGCGAGCTGTACACTCCCTCTCGTTACCCAGCCTTTTCTCCCCCTTGGAGTGTCCGGACGACTTCATCGTTGGCGCTAAGCGTCAAACACTGTGCCGTTCAATGGGAGGCAATTCAAGGGCCACTTTCTCGCCCTTCTAAATCCTTACAAATAGACCTAGTCGGAGTTCCACTGTCACTTTTACTCGACTCACAGGTGAAAGGCTTTGCTCGTGGGCTTGTCCTTGCGCTCGCTTAGCCGGTTGCGTCTGCGTTAAATGCCGTCAGTAAATGACTCGAAAGTAACAATTCGAGATGCCGGAGTCGATTACTAAAGTGGATCTGACGATGCAGGAGTGCACGACCATACTCCGCGCCAATTGCAGAGCGCCCTTAAGGGCTTCTCGGTGTGAGCCGCCCGCGTCCAGAGGATCTCACGATTGGCATTCGCCGCTCGAGATATCCTAAATTCAAAGTCGTCGTACGCGTCCTTCGTCCGTAGCTCGTGTATTCCGAACGAGCAACAATACAAGAATCATTCCGATCAACGGAACCAATCCCGCGACCAGCATAATCGGGTCAAAGACATGAGTCATCGTGGACTGCCGCGCATCGGAAAAATGGCCGATCAGCTCAAACGCGACAATCGTGCCCAGACCAGCACCCGTACCGCTCAAGCCGCTAACCGATGCAACCGAATCAGTGTGATATAGGTCCGACGGCAGCACATTCGCAATCGTGCTAAACGATGCGTAGGAAAAGGTTGCCAAACCGAACAGCAGCGCTATAACAGCGGAATTTGTCGTGAAGATCGTGGGTATGAGCAAGGTAACCCCGATGCCGCCGAAAACCACCAGCACCTTACGTGCTGCGCCCAGCGGCCAGCCATGCCGTATCAGGAGGCCGGAAACGCTGCCCGCGAAGAAGTTTCCCAGATCGGCGGCGATAAAAGGAATCCATACCGCGATCAGCCCACTTCGGAGCTCGATACCCTTTCCGACCAGATAAATCGGAAACCAGTCGGTCACAAAGAACCACACCGGATCGGTAAACGTTCGAGCGACGATTGTTCCCCAGGTTTGCGGCAGCTTTAACAACTCCCACCAGCTTATTCGCGTTGCGTTAGCCGGTTGATCCTTAAGCTCCGACTTGTCCGCAAGAATCATTTCTAGTTCGGCCGGGCTGACGCGTGGATGGATTTCCGGTGGATAGTACAGTCGTTTCCAAACGACAAGCCACAGAAACCCTAGCAGGCCGGGAATCATGAACGCTGGCCGCCATCCCCAGCGAAAATAGATGGGCAACACGACGAAAGGCGCAAGGGCGCCTCCAATGGACGAGCCACTGTCGAAGAACGCCGTAGCCAACGCGCGCTCACGTTTCGGAAACCACTCGGCCACCGCCCGCGTAGCGCCCGGCCAGTTCGCCGATTCTCCGGCACCCAGCAAGAATCGGAATCCCATGAAGCCGAGGAGGCCATTGGCCAAAGCCGTAGCTATGGAAATGAGCGAATACCAGGCGACCGTAACGCTTAAACCACGACGCGTGCCAACGCGGTCGAGCACCCTTCCAAACACACTCTGCCCCACCGAGTAGGCGATTCGGAACGCAATCACGACGTTTGCGTAATCCGTGTTGCTCCAGCGGTATTGCAACTTCAGATAAGGCGCGAGTAGCGAGAGCGTTTGTCGGTCGAGGTAGTTGATCACTGTCGAGGCAAACAGGACCCCGCCGATCCACCAGCGCAATGAAGGAATGAAGCGAGATCGGCCTCGTCGGTCGGAGGGATTACTGAACGTATCAGAAGTCACCAAGAACGCAGCTTCCCTTGATCGCTCACAGTAGACTCCGTGTTTGCTGCGTGAGGCTGTAGAAAATGTGGGTGGTGGCACCCTACGCAGATTTTGCCACGATACCAAGCACACGTGTTGCGGGGAACTATGTTTATGCAGATCGTACTGCTTGGCCATTTCAGCTCAGCCATGGTTCGCGAGTCCTTGGGTTGATTCTGTAATACAGCAGTTAACAACGAACGAGGAATCCTGTCCAGATACCCGGTCCCATTGGCATGCTCGCGCAGAATTGATGCGGGTGTCATCGGACTGCTTGCGCCTTCGAAACGCTCTTTGACGGCCTGGGCTTTGCGAGCACCTGTCACCACCCCAAGATTTCCTTGCTCTTTAGATCTGACGCACAGAGATAGAAATCGCCTGCTTCGGCACTTCCGAAAGCTCCGCGAACCGGGCTTCGCCAACTTGCTGTCGGCGGCATTCCTTCGCGGTCGAAATTAGATTTTCTCAGAGCTTTCGGCAAGTCCGGCAGGGCATCCTGCTTGGGGTGACATGTGGGGAATTTCTTGCCCAGGCCGTCGACCTCATCGGGATCGATGCGGATGAAATGTGCAGCGGTTAGCGAAAAATAGGCCTATGTGACCTGGTACCGTAGCGCCGCGAATCGTACGCTTGTTCTTCCGGACTTCCGCAACGAAGGGCGCATTGTTGGAGTGCGAGGGAACATCGAGGTATCAAGTCATTCTTTTCGGCCCGGCCTGCGCTTCGCGGGTCCGGTTGCGCTTTGGTGAAGAGTTTCTGGTCAGCTGTCTGAGGTCTTTAGATACACGCGCGAGCTCCGATTCCAGCGCGACGAACTCCTCGCCGGCCGCGTTGAGCTCCTGGTTCCGCCCCATCGTTTCCAGACGCTGTAAGACCGAGATTGCATTTTTGGCCGCAAAGTTTCCCACCGATCCTTTCAGCGCGTGCGCCGCTCTCGCCAGAGCATTGGCGTCGCCGCGATGAATCGCGTTCTTGATTTCATCAATACGCCGCGGATAGTCGGCCAGGAACAAGCGGACGATCTGGTTCAGAAGGCGGCGATTGCCGTCTACGCCGTTCAGAAGCGCAGCCTGATCGATCACCTGCTCTGCTGGGTCGTTTCTTGAAGGACGCACGCGCATCGAACTCTTCGGGAGCACCGTCGCGATCGCCTGCTCAAGCTCGGTAATCCGGATCGGCTTGGACGTGTAGCCGTCCATGCCCGCCTCCAAACAGCGTTCGCGATCTCCCTTCATGGCATGCGCCGTCATCGCAATGATTGGAATGTGCGTGCCCGTCGTGCGCTCCCTGCGACGAATTTCCGCGGTTGCCTCCAGTCCATCCATCTCGGGCATTTGCACATCCATGGCGATGATATCGAAGGTGCCTGACTGCACGGCCGAAACCGCTTCACGTCCGCTACTCACAACCGTGACCCGGTGCCCTAGTTTTTCAAGAATTCGGGTTGCGACTAATTGATTGACCTCGTTGTCTTCCGCCAACAACACATGTAATCCGCCCCGCCTAGCCCGTGGCTTCCTGAGCGGTTTTCGCGTTTCAACATCCGGTTCACTCATCACGTTCACAACGACGTCGAAGAGTTCGGATTGCTTCACAGGCTTGGTTAGATATGCGGAGATACCCAGCTTGCGGCAACGAGCAACATCCTCGGGTTCGCCGGCTGAGGTAAGCATCACAAGTTTTGTCCCTGCATAGCGCTGGTCGTGAATGATGCGCTGTGCGAGGGCGAATCCGTCCATATCAGGCATGTGGCCGTCGAGTAGAACGACTGCAAAGGATTGCCCTTCCCGTGAAGAGTTTTCTAACGCCGTAAGGGCAGCGGCCCCGCCGTCAACGGCAACCGGACGCATGCGCCAATTTGTAAACACTTCTTCGAAAATACGGCGGTTAGTTGCGTTATCGTCCACAATAAGCACCCGCAAATCAGCCAGGCTGCGCCACTTGCCGCTAGGTTCCTCGACACCAACCTCCTCGAGGTCAAGCCAGGCTGTAAAATGAAACGTGCTGCCAAGGCCAGGTTGGCTCTCGACTGAGATCGTACCGCCCATCAACTCTACAAGTTGTGCTGAGATTGCCAGCCCCAGCCCGGTTCCACCATAACGGCGCGTCGTGGAACTGTCGGCCTGAGAGAATGCCTCAAAAATGACCTGCTGCTTCTCCAGCGGTATGCCGATGCCTGTATCTTTGACCGAAAAAAGCAATTGCACCTTCTTGTCATGCCTCGATTCGGGCTGGACCCGCATCACCACCTCACCTTGATCCGTAAACTTGATCGCATTCCCTACAAGGTTCACCACGATCTGGCGCAGCCGCAAAGGATCACCAACCAGCATATCGGGCACTCCAGGATCGATGTGGCAGGCCAGCTCAATCCCTTTCTTGTGGGCACGAGGCGCCAACACTCGCATCGTGTCTTCGAGCGCGTCGCGAAGCTTGAAGCCGACATGGTCCAGTTGTAGTTTGCGGGCTTCAATTTTTGAGAAGTCGAGAAGATCATTAACTAGGGCAAGCAGGAGCTCGGCCGAGCCTAGAATGGCGGTCATATACTCCCGCTGTTCGCGCGTGATGTGTGTCTCTAGCGCCAGCTCGGTCATGCCGATCATGGCATTCATGGGGGTTCGAATTTCGTGACTGATATTTGCCAAGAACTCACTCTTGGCGCGAGTGGCCTGCTCCGCGCGATTTCTGGCGACCTCAAGGTCATGCGCGTACATACGCAGCTCATCTTCCGCGTTTTTTCGTTCGATGAATTGCCCGATCTGGCTTCCGATTGCGCCCATCATGTCGAGCAGTTTCGCATCGGGTTGTTGAATTTCGTGACTAAAGAATTCGAGCACTCCCAAGACCTGAGCCCCAAGCAAAATGGGGAACCCGAATGCTGCATGCAAATCTTCTCTAGCCGCGATCGGCGCGCGCGGAAAATTCGGGTCACGAGTCGCGTCGTCTATCCACGCGGGCTGGGCTTGGGACCAAACACGGCCGGGAAGGCCGACGCCCCGCGCAAAAGTGCGAGTGCGCGTGGCCTGATTAAACTCCTCAACCGGAGCGAACGGTGCATGCCAGACTTCCACGCATCGCAACACGTTGTCTTTTTCCACAACTCGCCAAATCGCACCAACTGGCCAGCCGAGACCTTCACAAATTACTTGCAGGATTCTTGGAGCGCCAGCCCCCAAGTCGGACGCCTCAGCGAGAACGCGCGTGACAGCATACTGAGCGGAAAGCCGCACGGCCTCAAGCCTGCGTTGGGTGACGTCCGTCGCAACGCAATAGAGCAATCCCCTTTCTGCGCGAACAATCGCTGACCACAACAGCCAGCGATACGAGCCGTCTTTGCAGCGATAGCGGTTTTCGAACGAGAGCGTGCTTCGCCCAGATGCGACATGAGCCGCTTCAGAGACTGTCGCCTGGCGATCGTCGGGATGCACAAAGTCAAGGTATGGCCGTGAGAGGAGCTCTTCCCTGTTGTAACCGAACGTTGTTTCCCAGGCGGGATTTAAATATTTAAAGTACCCATCGGTACCGGCTATGCATAGAAGATTCAGGGAGAGGTCAGCGAATTCGCGCAAAGCTAGCTCGTTTGGCTGATTGAATCTGGCAGTCGCCCTCACCGCTTCTTCCCCCAAACCGGGCACAAAACGCGGTTTCCATTTTGTTATAAACTCCACAATCGCGCAATGAAGGCTTTTTCAGTAAACGTGGTTGCAGTTGACCGGCGTTCTCCACAGAATTAGCATGTGGGCGAAATCCTTACCTAAGGCATGAGGGGTGGCGTATGGGCCACGCTCCGGCTTTGCCACACAAGATTCTCGTCGCCGATGACGATCGCACCACGCGCTTCGCCATATCCAGCATGTTAACGAAAGCCGGATACGCGGTCACCGCTGTAAGCAATGGCGCCCAGGCTCTCCGCAATATGCAGAAAACAAACTTTGCTTTGGCGTTCCTCGATATTTGGATGCCGGAGCTGACCGGCCTCGAGGTTCTTGCCCGTGTTCGCGCCAGCGAATCGCATCCTAAAGTCATCATCATGACTTCCGATGGCACGCCGGAAAACGTGCTGCGTGCAATCCGCGAACAGGCTTACGAATATGTAAGCAAACCGTTCCCCCCGAAGGAAGCCGTAGAGCTCGCCGAGCGGGCCCTGGCGCAAGACGCTCCGCCTATCGAAGTCATCTCCGCTAGGCCGCATTGGGTGGAATTGTTGATTCCATGCACTCGCGAAGCTGCCGAGCGGATTCAATCCTTCCTGACCAAACTCGAAGCCGACCTTCCCGACGACATGCGAAATACAATCGGATTAGCGTTCCGTGAACTTTTGCTTAACGCCGTAGAGTGGGGAGGCAAGCTCGACCCCAACCGCAAAGTACGGATCGCCTATGTGCGCTCCTCGCGCATGCTGCTCTACCGCGTTGCCGACCCCGGCACTGGCTTCAGCTTCAGAGGGTTGAACCACGCTGCCGTAGGCCAGCCCGCCGACGACCCGGTGGCGCACATGGCCGTCCGCGATCAACTCGGCATTCGACCGGGAGGATTTGGTATCGCCATGACCCGTTCCCTGGCAGATGAGCTCTTGTACAACGAAGCCCAAAATGAAGTGATCTTCGTGAAATACCTAGCATCAACACCTGTATCTGGATCCGAGGAAGGGTGAGCTCGCTTCACTATGCATTCATGCTCAATCGCTTGCCCCCTAGCTAAGCTACCGAGTGTGCGCGAGCCCACAGCGAGGAACAAACACAGTTGTTCATTACCGAGCTGTCACTATTGCATGTACCAGGCTCCCCAGTCTGATCGAAGCACAGGCAGCCTCGAAGTATTTTTCGGCTCGGCGAACACTCCCAATCAGTTTTCCCTGGCAACGTCACCAGGAAAATGTGCAGCTGAAGCGGATGAGCTCATTATCGCAGCCGTTCCTTAGTGATCACCCGTTCCGTCCGACCACTCTCGCACCGGAACCAGGAACGTAGTCAGATGCTCCCAAGTGTCATTAAAAGCGAAGATCGGAGAACCCGGGAGGCCCGCTCCCCATGCAGCAGGGTCGGTTCGTGAATAAAAAAACATCAGGTGCGGATGCCAGTGTCCGTCACGATCACTCAGATAGCCCTGTTTCGACAGCATGTAGCACATAGCTCCAGGTTCCATCGCCGGCAATTCTTTCTTGTCGATGGCGGCAACGATGGCCTCCATCATTTGAGCTTTGGTGCGTCCAGCCAATATCAAATCCGTTTTCCTGATTGTCCGTGGAAGGTAGGAACGTGCGGCCGCCGCATTCAGGCAGAGCGGAGCCCGCCCCTTCGGATTCCAAAAGCCCGGGTCATCGATTGGAGCCGTCCAGGAGCGCTCCACGATGCAGACGAAGCCGTTCTTCCCTTTGACCGCAGTCTCGTAACCGTGGCGCCCAAGCACCAGGATCTCAGCGTCACGAGAAATGGATTGTGGCGCTGCACTTCGCGCCAACGCGATTTCAGCCTCCCGATCCTCCATCAGGTACTGGTCAACCGGAGCCATCTTCGGATAAGGTGTCTCGACGTCCTGTGCAATGGCTTGCCATGCAGTGACAATCAGAAAGATGATCGCTATCTTTTTCACTGCGATTGCGCTGACCTGTATTCTCCGCATGTTTGTCTCCTGACGAAGGATTCCTCGGAATTGCTGCTCACGGCCCGTCACCCTACCCGATTTCTGGCATGGTCGCGATCTACGATGCAAGCATCGCCTAGCCCGTACCGAAGAACTCCAACAGGACAGGAACCAGGGCGGAACCGGAAATGTTGTGGTCTTGGCCGGGCAGGAAACGGCTATGCGCGTTCGGAAGGGCGTTCGCCACAGCCGGGACCGCATCGCGGAGTTCCTTGGGGCTCTTGTCTCCGCCGATTACCAGCGCGGGGACGGAGATCGAAGAACGTCGCTCGTTCAACACGGACCGGTCGCCGAGAATCGTCAGGTCGTACGGCGTTGTATGAACGACCAGCTTGTTCCTTTTCCACGCGTTTGGCATCAGGAACGGCATCGCGAAGACAAACGCACGCGGTGCACCGTAGACGTCGGTCATGAAGAACCTCACCGCGCCGGCACGGTCGCCGGACGAAACCAGCGACTGCAAACGATCCTTGGCATCCCCGAACGAGCGAGGGGCATTGCGGTCTGCCAGGTAAGGCGGTTCAAACAGGGCTATTTTTTTCGCGTCAACGCCGCTTGCCACTGCCTGCAGGAGAAGCGCCCCGCCGGATGAGATCCCCAGGGCATATGGGGCTGCTCCCGCCTCCTTTGCCAGTGCCCGGAAATCGTCGATTTCACGTTCGACTGCGTAGGGTGCTGTGTCACCACTCTCTCCTCGGCCTCTACGATCGTAAGTGAACACAGTGAAGTGTTGGGCCAGCAAGGAAGCCAGTTCCGTAGCGGGACCGTTTTCGCGATAGCAGAAAGCGCCGTCCACAACGATTAACGGCGCCCCAGATCCCCTCCTCGTAAAGGCGATGGTCGTGCCATCGCGCGAAGTTGTCATTCGATTTTCACCGGTCGATTTCATTGTCCGCCCTCCTGAATACCGGATTACCAGCGCTCCGACTGCCGCAATCGCGAAGAATTATGACGAGCGTAGCCCGTTCCATGATCCTCCTGTCTCTCGTCTCGCTGTGCTTCCGCAACACTTGCGCCTCCTCGTGGTGCCCGGCTTACGCGATCGTGAGCAGGTAAGCGGCGAGGTTTTCCAGGGTTTGTGCCGTACCAGCATCGACGCGCATCTGGAGCAAAGCGTCGCGATCGTTGGTGGCCGCGCACTCAATCGTCATGGTCAGCTTCGTTCTCTTCCCCTCCTCGGTGAAGACGAGGGTTGCAGTCCCGAGCAGGCCGCCGAAAACGAGCTTTTCCGGCGGGACGATTTCCCGATAGATGCCGGAGAACGAGTGTCCCTCGCCACCGTCCAGAGCGCGGTTCACCCAACGAAAGGCGCCGTTCGGCCGCAGATCGATTTCGCAGACAGCGAGTGGGACACTGCTCGGGTCCCACCAGTGTGTAACGTGTTCGGCTTTAGTCCAGGCTTCGAAGACAAGAGCTCTCGGCGCATCGAAGGTGCGGGTCATCACGATCTGGCTGTCACCAGGAGTCGTAATTGTGACGGGCCCGATGTTATTCACTAGTGCTCTCTGCCTATCACTTCTTCCATCCACGTGCTTCCTCCTTTTTTTGCATCTTTTCCAGGTACCCGTCCAGGCTTGCGAATTTCTGTTCCCAGAAGCGGCGAAAAGGATCGATCCAGTCAGCAACGTCCTTAAGCGGGACGGCCACGAGGGTGCGTGGACGCCTCTGTGCCTCGCGCGTGCGCCTGACGAGGCCCGCGCGTTCAAGGACACTGAGGTGCTTGGAGATTGTCGGCTGGCGCAGGTCGAAGGGCTTCATGAGTTCGGAAACATCTGCGTCGCCGGAAGTAAGGCGAGCCAGGATCGCCCTCCGGGTGGGATCTGCGAGCGCTGCAAAGACTGAGCTCAAACGGTCGGCTGCTTTGTCAATCGCCATATAGCTATATTGCCATATAGCGATATAAAAGTCAAAAAGTTTTCGCCGATTCTCGGACGACCAAGCGCTGCCACCTTGCTGGTTCGCGGCGAGGTAGGGCACGAGGGGAGGCTATGCTGAAGGTAATTTACGGCCGTTCGATCGCTTGGGTAGTGCGTAGCCAACTTCGGCTGCAGCAGCTAGACCGAAGCGGAAGGTTTTTGTTCTCGGACGGTGCCATCCTCAGAATTGCGCGCTGGAATAATGCAGCTGGAATAATTCAATTGAACAGCACGCACCGCGCACTCGCTGCGGATCCACTCCGCGGCTTGGTGAAAACTTCAACAGGGGACGGTTCTATTGTGGCCCAGACGGGGACATTTCTATTGTGGTATGACATGCTGAACCCATTTATGTTGCTCTGCGATATTTTTCATTGTAAGCTTGCGCCCCCCGCTGGGCTATCGGGTAAGACCTTCCAGCGCGTGGACTGCTCATCCATTCATGCCGGCGGATCCGCTCATCGCGCCCATGCTGTCCGCGCTCTCTCCTGCCGAGCGGGAATCGGCTTGGTGTACATTCCTAGACCGCTATAGCGGGTTGATCTATCACGTTGTTGGAAGCTTTGACCGCGACCCTGACCGACGGGGGAACTGCTTCTTGTTTGTTTGCGAACAGCTTGCGGCCAGCGATTATCGCCGCTTGCGCAAGTTCGACCAGGGCGGAAGAGCCGCCTTCTCTACGTGGTTGTGCGCCGTCGTGCACAACCTTTGTCTCGATTGGCACCGTAAAGAGAACGGGCGTCATCGCGTGTTCGGCTCGGTAGCGCGGCGGAGCGCAACGGACCAACTCCTGTTCGAGGTTGTATTCAGGCGAGGTCTTTCAACAGAGGAGGCCCGTCAAGAGCTAAGCCGCCGTGGTGTCGAGTTGAGCTTCGCGGCGGTGGAAGAGAGAATCTTCGAGTTGCGCCGGTGTTTGAGTTCGCGTCAACTCTGGCTCCTCGCCTCCGGTAAGACAGGGCTGCACTGTCTCGACGGCGAAGAGGAAGAAAGGCATATCCTTGAAATTCCCGATCCTTCGCCTGACCCTGAGGCGTTAGTGGCCTTGCGGGAAACGCACCGGCATGTCTCTGCCGCGCTCGCTTCATTGACTGACTCCGACCGGCTGCTGATCCGGCTGCGTTACCAGGAAGGCCTCACCTTGCAGCAAGTTGCGAAGCTGGTTGGTCTGAGGGACGCGCAAACGGCAGATCGGCGACTGCGAGACATCATTGACCATCTTCGGCAGGCGCTGGGCATCGAACATCTCGTCCGCGGAAAACCGAAGCCAGCGTCCGTGTAACTAGGGTGTAGCGCGGAAGCGGACTCTATGTTCAATCGGATTCTCCCCCGAATTCATCGGTTCCCTTGTCCCGACGAACATCAATTAGCCGCCTATGTCGATCAGCAACTGATCGGCGCAGAGCGTGGGCGCGTAGAGAGCCATCTAGTAAAGTGCGACTCCTGTCTTCAGCGGGTCGGATTTCTCATAAAACATTCTCAGGTTTCCACAGTATCCGTCCCAGCATCGTTGGTACGGCGTGCCAAAGGACTTCGGATTGCGGCAGGCGCGAAAGCGCTCTTCGATTGGAGATGGGCGAGCGTGGCCGCAGGCATTGCGGTTATCGCAATCGGGATGTTGGTGTGGCGCGAGGTGCGCCCAAATACCGAGGCACATTCTCCAATCCTCGCGACAGCCCAGGGGCCGCAGGCCCCCGTCATTCGCGACAATGCGACCTCGGCCGCAGAGACGGCTGTTCGGAGCGCATCCCCGGGGGACTCCCGGCCCGTTTTGCTGTCTCCTCAACCAGGCGCTATCGTTCATGGCTCCGATTTCACTATTCGCTGGGAATCCGTCCCGAATTCGGCGGCATACGAGGTCCGCATTGTGACTGCTGACGGAGACCTCGTCTGGCGCAAACGGGTCCAGAGAAACTCAGTAAATCTTCCTAAAAAAACCTTGCGACCGGGGTCGAAGTATTTCGTCTGGGTTCGCGCTTGGCTGGTGGATGGGAAATCACACCAGTCGCAGGCAATCCCCTTCATCTGTGGATAGACGATGCTGAAGCTTCATGTGCCGGCTCTATTCGCACGCACGACACTGGTAATCCTGACTTTCGTACTTCCGGCGGGAGCGCGGCAGGGGCCAACAGCCGACGAACTCCTGGCGCACGCCAAAAGTGTGTATTCCTCTTCTGGATCCTCCGCCGCGCTCCCGGAATACGACAAGGCCCTCGCCGCTTATCGAGCACTCGGAAACCGCCACGGCGAAGCCATCACATTGGGCCTCATCGGCAACTGTTACAAGCACCTGGGCGATCGTACTCGCGCGCTCGATTTTCTGGATCGCGCACTGACAATAAAACAGGAGTTAGGTGACCGACTCGAAGAAGGCAAGACCATCAGCAACATTGGCCTGGTCTACTGGGAAGCTGGTGATTACCCGGAGGCAATCGATCATTTCAATCGCGCCATTGCCATCGCCCAGGAAGTCCATAACGGTCAACTCGAAGGGGCAGCGCTGAACAACTTGAGTCTGGTATATGACGAAAAGGGAGAATACAAACTCTCTCTGGAGCAGTACCAGAAGGCGCTGGCGCTGCATCGGGCCGCCAAGTATCGAGAGGGCGAGAGTGACGCGCTGGGAAACATTGGAGGCGTGTACCTCCTGCTGGGCCATTTCAGCGAGGCCATTGACTACTACCAGCAGGCTCTTGCCATAGACCAGGATCTGGACCGCAAGCCCGCTGAAAGTCAAGACTTGGGAAATCTGGCCATTTGCCAAGCCGCCATCGGCCAACTGGATGACTCCATCAAAACCTTTGACCGCGCGTTGACCCTGGCAAGCTCCACTGGTTTGAAGAAAGAAGAAGCGGACTGGCGAAAAGGAAGAGCATCGACCCTGCTGCGGCTGGGGAGATTCGATGAAGCCCTCCAGGAGTATCGAACCGCATTAGCGTCCTACGAAAGAGCTGGTCTAAAACGAGAGCTGGTGGAAGCGCTCTATGATGACGGTTACGTCCATCTCATGTTGGGTGACCGCAGTTCGGCGGAGCACTCGTTCCAACGTGCCATCCAGGTGTCGAAACAGATTTCTTTCTCACGCGGAGTCCTGATCAATACCCTCGCGTTGGGCGACGTTGCCTGGCGCAGCGGCGATCTTGCCAAAGCCATTACATCCGCCAACGAAGTTGTCGGACAGGCGCGCAGGTTACAAGACCGAGTTGATACGGTTTCCGGATTGCTCCTATTGTCATTGTCACTGCGCGACGAAGGACGCATGAAAAAAGCCCTTGCCTCTGCAAGCGAGGCCGTTTCCGTCGCGCAGCAAAGTAGCGCAAAGCTCCTTGAAGCACAGGCTCTAGGCGAGAAGGGGGAGATCTTGCTGAGGTTGGGCAGGACTCAAGACTCCTTGCGATCCTTGTCTTCCGCAAGGGATCTCCTTGCCAACACTGGAGACACAGCGCTGCCCTGGTATATCGACTTTCTGCAGGGGCAGGCGCTGGAATCCGCAAAACGCGACGAGGAGGCCGTCGCGGCATACCGGAGATCCATCGCCTCCATCGAGAGTATTCGCGCGTCGATTTCCGAAGATCGCTTCCGTACCGGGTTTTTGCAGGATAAGGAGAAGGTCTACATCGCCCTGGTCCGCCTCTTGTTGCGCATGGGCAGGGTTGGCGAGGCATTTCAGTATTCCGAGCGGCTGCGCGCGCGCGCGTACCTCGACCTCATCAACCGCTCGGCGCTGGTACCTGCCGATCCGCGTATTGAGGAGTTGCAGGCACGCATTCGCCGCCTGCAGCGGGCGATTGAGGAGGAGGACTCAAAGGCTCCGTCCGACCAACGCAGCAACGCAGGCAGCACGTTTTCAGGAGAGCTTGCGGATGCGGAACGCGAGTACTCTGAGCTGGTCAGCCTGCATGCTGACGTGGGAGTTCTCTCTCCGCCACTGCCGGAACCGGCGGAAGTAGAGCGCGATCTTCCAGAAAACAGGGCTCTGGTCGAATATGTCGTCGGGGCCCAGCAGATTGCCATCTTCGTACTGCGCCGCAATGGCCTGCACGCAACCCTTGAACCTTTAAGCTCTGTGGATCTAGAGTCGAAGATAACTTTGCTCCGGGACCTGATACGGCGACCCGAGTCCAATGATTGGGAATTGCCTGCTCGGAGCTTACGTCGCCTGCTGGTGGACCCTATCGAGAAAGCGGATTGGCTGCAGGGAGCCAACGAGATCATCATCGTCCCCCATGGTTTGCTCCATTATGTTCCGTTTGCGATGCTGGTAAGGCCTACTCGAGCCGGGAACCGGTTCCTTATTGAAGATTACGTTGTTTCCTACCTACCAATGGCGGGGGCGCTGGTAACATCTTCGTCTGCGCAACCGACGGCCGAGCGTCTTCTAGCCCTCGCTCCCTCGGTTTCCAAACTGCAATTTACGTCCGGTGAGGTACGCGCTGTTGCAACAGCGTTTGGGCACCATGCCACCGCCATCGTTGGTCCTAAAGCAACTGAGACCTGGTTCAAGCACATAGCGGGAAACTACGACGTGATCCATTTCGCCACCCATGGCTTCTTCAACAGGGCCAATCCTCTGTTCTCAGGCGTACAACTGGAGCCGGATGCGCAAGACGATGGACGTCTCGAAGTTTACGAGATACTCGCCCTTCATCTCCACGCGCATCTGGTTACCCTCAGCGCCTGCGAGACTGCCTTGGGCAGCGGGTATTTCACTGAAATTCCCGCTGGGGACGAGTTCGTGGGCTTAACGCGAGCCTTCCTCTCAGCTGGAGCCTCAACGGTGGTTGCCACCCTGTGGGAAGTCAACGACAGTTCTACGGCCGCTCTGATGCGCAGTTTTTATGAGAAGCTTTCCGAAAACTCGCCAGCCCTGTCGCTGGCGATGGCGCAAAGAGCGATGCTGCACGGGGATAGCGCGCATCGACATCCCTACTATTGGTCCGCTTTTGTTTCCGTGGGCAGTGGTCGTGCCCTGAATCCGGTGGGTCTGACGGAAAACCGCTAACCGTGTCCGTGTAACTGAAGCAAAGGGGTCGATCCTGTCCGCCTGGGGCTGGAAAATGAAACTTCTGCGCGCCACCTGCCGTCCCGCGGTACTTCTGGCAATCCCGGGCATCGCAATCGTCTTGCTGGCCAGCTTGGCCCCAGCTCAGATCTCGGTGACGAGCGCGATGCCTAATGCCACCACCCAGGGCACGATTAATCTCGACGTCACGGTTGGCGGCAAGGGCTTCAAGGCAGGGGCTCAGGCCCAGTGGTTTGTCAGCGGAACCACAAATCCCGGCGGTGTCACCGTCAATTCGACCGCGTTTGTGAACTCCAATACTCTGAAGGCAAACATTACCGTCTCCGGCACCGCATACGTCGGCGGGTTCGACATTGTAGTTAAGAATACTGACGGGCGAAGCGGCAAAGGCACGGAGTTGTTCGCGGTGCAATCCAAAGGCACCTGTTCCGATATTCCGTTGCAATTGATCGTGGCGCCCCAGGCGCAGGGACAGGGCGGTATTTCCGGTGATGGCCTGTCGATCTACGACAACCCGAACGACCCGTCATTCAATGGCGGC
>Ga0126373_10000080_pt1 | contig 81492 bp, 62 predicted proteins | sample PanSoiMetPlot_11_FD_92545 | JGI IMG/M metagenome (GOLD analysis project Ga0126373, IMG submission 92545) | Tropical forest soil microbial communities from Panama - MetaG Plot_11 | ecosystem: Environmental > Terrestrial > Soil > Tropical forest > Bulk soil | place: Panama | collected 2016-02-17
ACCCTCACCTGCCCTCCACCTCTGCCTTTCGGCCTAAGTAGTGACTCGGCTTGAGCCCCGGACGCCGCACCAACCGGAAAAACTTAAGAAGCTGTCAAAGAACGATTCTGTTGTACTCCTTCTGTTTTTTCAGTCAATCAAAAATACGCGTTTGTAAGTACACGTATTTTCAATCGAGTGCACGCCGTTCACAGGCAGCTGACCGTAAATGGTGCAACCCCGCCATGCGACTTCTTACCGAACCCGCACCGGACACGGCTTTTGGCGCGATCTTGGAAGAAAATCAGACCATTTGTACTCTCTATCGACACCTGATTTGTCTGTGAAAATCCCGCAAACGTCGCGTGGGTAGCACCTTCTGAGCTGTCGTTAGGAAACCTCGACCCTTTCGTCGCGAAGCTGCTTGTCGGATTCATCCGATCCCGTCAGTTCGAACGAATTTGTGATCGCGGCCTTTCCTTTTTCCACGCTGGTAATGACATAGGAGCAACCGATCCAGTGCGCCTCTTCGTGATCGGTTTTGGACCACTGAGCCGGGTGGTCGGGATGGGAATGGTAGAAGCCCACAATGTCTTCTCCCCGTTCGCGTCCTTCGCGCTGAATGCGCACCAGTTCCTTGGGATGGATGTTATACCGATTGTGCGCGGAATCGGTGCGGGTATTCCCGCAGCGCGCAGTGCTGGCCACCGTGCGCACACCACCTTCTTCAAAACGTCCGAGAAGCACACCGCAACATTCGTGCGGATAAGTCTCTTCGCCGTGGCGGCGAAGAGCATCGTACGCAACGCGGGAAAGTTTAAGCATTCCTGAATTATTGATCGATGATTTTGGTTGCAGACGCTTCGAGGTTTTTCATTCAAGAATCGCCAACCAGTTTATTCCTCGCTCCAGAACCGCTCGCTCAGATACTTGTCTCCGGAGTCGCACAGAATGGTTACAATCACCGCTTCCTCATCGCGCTTCAGAGAAACCTCGCGCGCAATCTTGAGGCACCCAACCACTGCCGCAGCCGCCGATATCCCGACGAGCAGACCCGCCGTCCGCGACAGCCGGCGGGCCATGGCATAAGCCTGCTCGGTCGCGATCTCCAGATTCCGATCGGCGATTGTCGGATCGTAAATCTTCGGCACAATGGCGCTCGCCATATGCTTGGCGCCTTCGATCCCATGGAACGAGGAATCAGGCTGCAACGAAATGCATTCCACCGCCGGATTCAATTCCTTCAGCCGTCGCGTGGTGCCGACAAAGGTCCCGCTGGTTCCCAGCATCGAGACGAAGTGCGTGATGCGCCCCTGAGTCTGCTGCCAGATTTCATTCGCGGTCATGCAGTAGTGCGCTTTCCAGTTCGCATCGTTGGAATACTGGTCGGCATAAAAATACGTTTCGGGATGCTCCGCTGCTAACTGCCGCGCCATGCGGATCGCGCCGTCAGATCCATCCGCCGGGTCCGTGTAGATGATGTTCGCCCCGTAGCCTTGAAGGATCTGCTTGCGTTCGCGCGAGACATTCTCCGGCATGCATAGAGTGACTGGAAATCCTTCCGCCGAGCCGAGCATGGCGTACGCGATTCCGGTGTTCCCGCTGGTAGCGTCGAGCAGGATTTTTCCCGGACGAAGCAAGCCGCGTCGCTGGGCATCCGCTACGATGTTGGCCGCCGCGCGATCCTTGACTGAGCCGCCCGGGTTGTACCATTCGGCCTTGCCCAAAAGTGTTACACCCGGCAAATCGCGCGTGACCGCATCCAGGCGCAGAAGAGGTGTGTTGCCGATCCGCTCCATGAGGCTGTGGCCCAGTGTTTCCCCAAGCTTGGAGCCGTTTTCAAGCGATTCGGAAGGCTGCGCGCCTGCGGCGAGTTCTGTCGTTTTGCTGAAGCCGTACGTCATTTCTGAACTAGAGCACCGTGACCTACGTAACGTGCTAGGTGGCTGGAAACACGGTATGTAGTATTTTGTTTAGATGAATCAGAATTATCCGGCGATGCAGCCCCTGTAAAGTTACGCTCGGTCGTCATAACCCGCATCCAATAGACGGAAGAGCGCGGGGAAAGAAAGGTTGAAGCAAAGAGCAATGGCAAAAGCAACCCAAGCACGAACCTATGAAGAAGCGCTGGCCTGGCTGCGCGACAACGGATTTGACGTCACTGATGCCCCCGGCACGAACGGCCGCGTCTTCCTGCGAAAGTATAACGTATCTGCCGCCATCGAACGGACCACGAACGACGGCATCAAGATCTTCGCCTATCCCGGATGCCTGATCGGAAGCGAGATTTCGAAGCTGGTGAACCGAGGCTACCAGCAGTTTTTGAAGACGTCCAAAACCGAAGTCCCAGCGACCGCCGAGCAACTAAAATCGCTGCAGACGTTTTCGGAGGAGCTCAAGATGGCTCTCGGCCTGCCCAGCCTGTACAACGAATCACTTGGAACGGTCAGCGAATCGTATCACTACGACCGCATTGAAAACCGCGACAAGCCAGCCGTCGACCGACCCAAGCGGCCCTGGGAAGTTGCCGGCAAGCAAGCGGCCAGAGCAGCGAAGAAAGGCAGGGCCTAGAACCAAGTTTCAAAGTTTCAAGGAGGCTAAGCTTCGTTCTTACTTTGAAACATTGAAACCTTTAATCATTTGTTCTCAATAGACTTCAAGTCCGGCGCCGGCATCGGCATTTTTCCCGCAACACTTTGGTCCGCCTTTTCTTGGAGCTCCCGAGTTTTTTTTAATTCTCGATCCGCGTCTGCCTTCCTTCCCAACACCTGATATAAGCGCCCAAGCTGGTAGTGAGCATCGGGTTCATTGGGATCCAGTCTGACAGCCTCCAGAAGCGCGGGTTCAGCCTTTTTGTAATTCTTCTGGGCGAGATAAATAGTACCCAACTCGACGCGGGCCAAACGATAATCCTTATTAGCTTTCACGGCCCTTTGCAGCAATGCGAGAGCTGCCTCAGGATGATCATTCTTCCATTCAATATCGCCTAACAACGTCAAGGCCTGCTCGTGGTCTGGATTGAGAGCCAGTTCCTGTTCGAATTCCTTTGCGGCCTCATCGTATTGCTGAGCTTTCCAATGCATGTGACCCAACGCATAGTGGACATTTGGCTCCTTCGGAGCGATGCGGGCAGCGGCCTCAAATTCAGCGATGGCTTCGTCCGGCTTTCCCTCGGCATCGAGGGCCTGACCCATGAGAACGTGTGTGGGGGCTGAATCCGGACTTTGTAGCAGAAGAATCCGGAATTCTTCTATAGCGCACTCTGCTTTCTTCGCCCACAGGCAGCTTTCAGCCAACATCTGGTGAAGCTCGGCATTGGCGGGATCAGCTTTGCTGGCCGGCGCAAGATATTGAGCCGCCAGCTCGAACTTTTTTGTAGCGTAGTAGCTCATGCCGAGCAGAGTCTGCGCTTGTGTATTCTTGGGATCAGCGGCCAAGGCGGCGCGGAATGCGGTTGCAGCGGCTGCCCAACGCTGCTGTTTGTACTCGGCGAGTCCAAGGTTGAGTTGGATTCCAGGAAGCTTGGGGTTTAACCTCAACCCCTTTCGATAGGCCGCGGCGGCTTCGTCATATTTCTGCAAACGCGCGAGATCGACTCCCCATGCGGCAAACGCCGCCGCATCTTCCGGATTCCGCGCCGTAACGGCTTTCCAGACCTGTGCAGCGTCGTCCCATTTCTGTTGTTGCTCCAGCGCGATCGCATCAGAAGGCAAGGCGGACTGGCCGAGCGCGAGCACCTGTAGAAGGAGCATGGCACTGACGAGTTTTGGGATCCAGGCGTCCATAAACGATACCGAGCGCAAGAAAAAGTCTAAATCATCACGGGGATAATCTCAGCTACGGTTTCGGAAAGTGCGCAGCTTAGAGGCGCCTCGTCGGACGCGAGGAACATGGGGATCTTTCCCAGGCATGTAGTTGTCATTGAACCCTGTCGGGAGGACCTGAGGCCTGGGGTGGAAGGTCGGGATGTTTGCGAAGAAATTTCTGGAACCTCGGTTGATCCTGCCCTTCTTCGATCAGATAAAACTTGTCTGCTTCCATATCGTGGAAGACCTGCTTTCGACCGCTTGGCCAGCTGATTTCGACGGTCTGCACTCGCACTGCTTTGCCCAGTCCGAAGTTTGCTCGCAAGTCGCTCTGTGATAAGTAGCTTCCACCCCCAGCAATCTCGCGTATCTGGGATAACCCTCCAGCCACCATGCGGACTCGAGCGCCCATAGCATCGCGATTGCTTTTGGTTCCGACCAGGCGAAAATTCACAAAGTGATTTCCATTCCCTCCGCTGTTGTGTAAGAGCAAGGGCGCGTCTCCGTTGTTGCCAACAACGATGTCCACAAAACCGTCGTTATCCAGATCCACAAACGCGACTCCCCGGCTAACGTATGGCGTCTGGAAACCGTCCCCCGCCAGCTTGGTTGCCTCCGCGAACTTGCCATTTCCTTCGTTGTGGAACAGCGTGTTGATCTGCTTAAAGTGAAAACTGGCCTGGACCTGTTCCACCTCCGGATAAACATGACCATTAGCGATAAAAAGGTCGAGCCAGCCGTCATTGTCGTAATCGAAGAATCCACCGCCAAAACTCAGCACGTTGAAGGTGGGGACGGCGATGCGTACTTGCTGACTGACGTCCCAAAACCCGCCCTTTCCGTCGTTGTGAAAGATGTGGTCAGAATTCCGCTGGAAATCGGAGATAAAGAGGTCGAGCCAGCCATCGTTATCGTAGTCGCCCAGGGAGATGCACATGGCTGCCATGGTGCCGCCCAGTGCGGTGAGGCCCATCCCCGCCGCCATCCCGATTTCGGTGAACTTCCCGTTGTGTTCGTTGTGGAAGAGGTAGGCCGGCAGTCCATCATTGGCGACAAACAGATCCGGCCACCCGTCGTTGTCGTAGTCGGCCGCTCCCACTGCAAGGTTTTTGCCTAGCGGCTTGGAGATTCCAGAGGAGGACGTTACCTCCGTAAAGGTTCCGTCACCGTTGTTGTGGTAAAGAATATTCGCGGTTCCTTTGTATGCGGCGGGCGGGCAACTTGTACGAGCACCTTCGAAAACACAATAGCGTGGACCTGAATCCAGATTGACGTATCCCCCGACGTAGAGATCGAGGAGGCCATCGCGATCGTAATCAAAGAATGTGGCGCTGCTGTGAAAGAGTGTACCTGATTCTGTACCGTCTACTCTTGCCTTCTCGGTGACATCGGTAAAAGTTCCGTCTCCGTTATTGTGGTAAAGCAGGTTGCGGCCATACTGTGTGACAAATAAGTCCGGCCAGCCGTCGTTGTCGTAATCTCCCCAGACGCAACCAAAACCATAGCCGGTGCCTGGGACAGCGGCCTTTTCCGTGACATCGGTAAAAGTTCCGTCCCCGTTGTTGTGATACAGCGCATTGCGCACTGAAACACCGTGCCCATAAAGGTCCCGTCCATTGACGAAATAAATGTCCTGGAAACCGTCGCCGTCGAAATCTGCCACGCAGACCCCTGCCCCGAAAATCTCACGGTTAATGGGGATTCCGTCGTTTCCCCGGTAGTGGACGAACTTGATCCCAGCACCCCCCGTGACGTTCGTGAACTGGATGGACCCAGGCGGGGAACCATCTAGCCGCGCAAAAGGCATATACCATGCAAGCGGCAAGATGAGCGCCGCGACCCATACCCCGGCATGGTTGGGACAACATTGGCGGCGTTTCGCCACCCTTGTCGAACACGACCACCGAAAGACTGTCCCCTTACTCATGGCCGCTGGTTTTAGGGTTGGTGTCGCTGTGTTCCAGTAGAGCGGAATAACGGGTCATTCTCGACTGGAAGTATACACACCAGGTTGATAAGACTGAAGGCATCGAGTGCTTGACATTCGAGGCGGTTCGTTTGGCAGCTGACAGGCCGGCGGAGGGAATACCCAGCAGGCATTTTCCAGTTGGTTTAGCACCTGGGTGCGGTGCTAATTGGAATGGATCTTTCCATTCTTCGCGAGGCCGTCGAGCCAGCGCCGCGCCTTGCCCGCCTCAGGCCTGTCGCTGTAGCGCTTCAGAAAGTCGCGAAGGGCCTGTGCGGCTTCCTCATACTTGCCGACGGCCGTGAGTGACTGCGCTACCAGGAGCTCGATTTGTGGCGCTTTACCGTTAGACTCTGTCCATGCGAGCTGTGATGCCTTCAGGGCTTGATCGTACTGCTGGTGGTAGTAGTAAGCCTGCCCGAGCGTAAATTGCGTGTCCCATATGCCGGGATCCAACTGAACTGATTTCTCAAGCGGTGCAATCGCCAGGTCGTACTTGCCCTGATCCGCCAGAGCCATGCCCAACGCGGAGAAGGCGCGCGCATTGGTGGGATCCATCTGCGAGGCTTTCTCCAGAACGTTTTGCGCCTGGGACCAGTCTTGCTGCTTCAGGAAAAGAACCCCCTGGACGTATAGAACATCGGGATGTCCCGGAGCGAGGGTAGCCGCCTCTGCCACGTACCTGTCGGCTTCGGGGAGCTTGTTCTTGCCGAGAGCCTTCAGGCTCTTGTCGAGCGCTTCTTTTGCCTTGGGGGCGAGGAGAGGCTTGGTAGGCTCTCCCGGGGGCGAAGCTCCCTCGCGCTGCAGGTTCGCATCGATTACATATTGCATCGCCACCGAGACGTTGACGTCCTTCTGCGCGGATTTATAACCCGTGGCGTCAATCTCCAAGGTGTAGCTTCCAAAGGATATGGATCCGAAGACAGCGCGTCCGCGGGCGAGGCCTATTTCGTCTACAAGCATACCGTCGCGATAGAGTTTCACGATTCCCGCGGAAGTGATCAGCGCCCCAGAGCTATCGTGAACCGTAACCGAGAGCTGTGGCCTGTCAGTGCGCGGAGCCATGCTCTCGTTGGGGCTATCTTGAGCACCGGCTGTTGAAAGAGTCAGCAGCACAAGAACCGCTACGAAGCCGATAGGCAAAGGGGCCAGACCATCCCTGGAAAGCTTGATGAAAAGCATGGAATCCCCGCCACAGTCTGGATTCAAGCCTATGCGCGGTGGGAACGAGGGTCAAGAAAGAAACATTTGGGCACTTCAGCCGTGCTTACGGCGCGGGCTTTTTCTTCCTCACCCCACCCGTTAGTGTACTGGCGGGCGATTTTCAGAAGTCCCGCCGGCACTCTTCCTCATCTTTCTCCTGCTCTCGCGGGCCTGCGGCGCTACGGGGGGATGCTTCATGGGATCCACTTCACCGCAATCGCGATCACTAATTCTCACGCGCACACTGAAGGGCTTCGCCCTGAAACCCTAAACCGGAAGAGAAATGCTCTGGCAGCCTGTCCGTTAGCGAGAACAAAACGCCCCGATCTTTCGATCGGGGCGTGAAGTTCCTCTTTGCAGAGAGAGTTAGAACGAAATCTTTCCGCCGAGCTGAATAATACGCCCGGGGAAGAATCCGTTGGGCTGGCCAAAGTTCGAGCTTCCAAAGCCAGTCGGGACGGTTTGAATCTGCGGATGGTTAAACGTGTTGAACGTTTCCAGACGCAATTCGAACTGGCTGCCCCGCGCCTCACTGAACACGAAGTTCTTGAACAGCGACAGGTTCCAGTTGTCACGACCGGGGCCATCGACCGCGTCGTAGCCGAGGCTGCCCCAGGCACCGTTGGTCGGGTTAGCAAATGCCGAACCGGTTATCCACTGGTCCTTCGTGTGTGGCGCGACCAGATTCCCCGTCTTGTCAGGCCGGTTAAAGGCCGTTGGCAGGCCGTTATTCCCCTGAGGACCGGAAATCGTAACGTTGAGCGGCAGACCAGATTCAATCGAGACGATACCCGAGACCTCCCAGCCGCCGACCAAGGTTCTAAGTAAACCATTGGTGGAGTTGCGGAGGAAGGGCAGGCTGTAGATGAAGTTGGTGGAAAAGTTGTGCAGGCGGTCATAACCCGACCGTCCTACGTCATACTGCCAGCCGGCATATGGGTTCCCGACAGGGTTGAGGTCTCCGCCCCCGCCGCCGCCATTGGTCTGGTTGGACGGATCAATCGAACGGGAGAGTGTGTAGAACACACGCAGGCTCAGGTCCCGCTTGATCTGCGAATTCAGGTCCACCTGCAGGCCGTTATAGTGAGCATTGGCCCCGTCGGTGGACATGCTGAGCGCGCTGAAGCCCTTGTACGGAACCACGTTGTTGTATTGGAGCGTCCCCCCGATCAAACCCGGAAGAGTGGACGGATCCGGCAGGTTGATGTTCTGGTAGTAATTCTGCTGGCGGCTCTGATTGCCAACATACATAACAGCCAGCACGGTCCTTGAAGACAGCGAGCGCTGTACGCCCACGCTGTACTGATAGGCCACAGGCAGCTTGTAACGGTCCACCGCCAAACCGGTGATGCCTGCCACGGTAATGGGAGCGACAGCCGTTAGACCGGTGTTTGTGAAAGTCTCCGCCTTGTCCAATGACACGTTGTTGAAGGTAACGTTGGTGCTGAACGGGATATTCGGGCCGGCATTATACATATCGTTACCCTGGATGCGTTCGTACATGGCGCCGAAACCGCCACGCAGAATAGTCTTGCCGGACCCGGTTAGGTCGTAAGCAAAACCAATTCTCGGACCGAGCGCTGCCCAGTTGGTGTTGACCAACCCCTTGGGAACGCCGGGAGTCGTACCCGGAATGCCTATACCATTCAGATAGAACTGGGTGCCGGCCGCCTTAAGAATCGGATTCGGACTGCCACCCAAAGCCGGACTGGCTTTCGAGCAGCCGGGATTAGTTCCAGCGACGGGATCGGCAGCGCCGCTGCAGATGTTGCCGTTCGAGTCCAGCAGAGCGGCATTGGCTTGATTGTAGAGCTTCGGATAGAAGTTGCCCATCCGGTTGTTAGCTTCATACGTATGCGGCACGCCGTCCCAGCGCAAGCCCAGATTCAGGGTCAGCCGTTTGTTTACGCGCCAGTTGTCCTGGAAATAGAGTGCCCAAGAAACGTTGTTCCATTTCCCATAGTCCTGAACACCCAATTCACCGTAAGCATTGGATAGCCCCAGAAGATAATCGGCAAAATCAAGCCCGGTGTAGGCGCCGTTGAAGGTGAAATCCCCCTGGGTGTTGCCGAACAGCTGCTGGTATTTCTTGTAGATCGCCCAGCTTCCGCCGATCTTCATCTGGTGTGCGCCCTTGGTCCACGACACATCGTCGCGAATCTGGTAATCATCGGCCTTGTTGGTCCACGGCCAGCTGTTGTTCCCGAACTGCGTGCCCGTCGAACCCGCCAGATGGATGTTCGGAATTCGATTGTCACTGTTGGGGCCGGTGAAGATGCGGCTGAACGTGAAGCCCGACGGGGCAGTAATCAGTCCCGTGGGAACGATGTTGATGCGGTTGCCGTTGTAGTTGAAGGCAGCCTCATTCAGCAGCGTCGGGCTGATTGCATAGGTGGTGTGAATTACGCCACTGTAGGACGGGTTGCCGAACGACGTACCACTCACCGGAGTGTTGGACCAGTTCCACAAGCTCGTGCCGAAGGTCTGACTCACCGATTCATCCACGAAGTGTCCGAAAACTGAAAACTTGCTGTTGAAGTTGTGATCGATGCGGACAATTTCTTCCCGCAGGTTGGTGGGTGAATTGGCGCCGCCGATAAAATTGTTGCCGCTGTTGGGAGCCGGGAAGATGCCGTTATACGTGCCGCCGGCAGCCAACAGAGCCTGGCCGTTCGCGCTCAAGAGAGACGTCGGAATCTTGTTGTTGATAGCCTTGGTGGCCGGATCCACCCACGGCTGGAAAATGGGCTGCGCCCCGGAGGAGTTGACAGAGCACCCGCCCTTCGGGTCCGGAGTGCTGAGCGTCTGACCCGCCGCCGCAAATGCGTTGATGAGTGCAGTGTTGGGGGTCGCGGTGCCAACACCAAGCTGGTTCGAGCAGGGCGTATGGAACCCCGAGTGAAGGACGGCATTTCCAGCGCCGTCTTTTCCGTCTGCAGGAGTATTGGTGCTGATATCTCCCCCGTACCACTGGGTGTACGGCACCGTCTGCTGCAGGGTTTGACCGTTGACGTACTTCCGCCACTCCATGTTGTAGAAGAAGAATGTCTTGTTCCTGTCCGGGTTGTAGAGTTTGCCAAAGGTTACCGGGCCCCCTACGTTAAACCCGAAGGTGTTCTGGCGCAGTTCCGCCACCGGGTTCGGAGGCCGGTTGTTGTAGGTACGGGCATCGAACGCGTCGTTGCGGTTGAACTCCCAAGCGGCAGCGTGGAACTGCTTGGTTCCAGATTTCAGAACCAGCGTCATAGTGCCGGCCGAGGAGAGACCGAAGTCGGCGCTGTAGTTGGATGTGAGCTGACGAAATTCAGCGATCGAATCCAGAGACGGTGCGATGCTCATGCCACCGGCACCACCGCGGTCATCGTTCTCGCCACCGTCCAACAAGTAAATGTTGTGATTTTGACGAAGTCCGTTGAATTCGACGCCGGCGCTGCCGCCAACCGGCGTGTTGGGGGCAGTGACATCAATCTGGCTGGAGGCGCCGGGCGCCAGCGCGGCCAATTGGTAGATACCGCGCCCATTGACCGAGAGATTGTCAATCTGTTGGCCGGTGATGACGTTGCTGACTTCACCAGTGTCCGCCTGAACAGCTACCGTGTTGGCTTCGACAGTTACCGTTTCCTGGGAACCGCCGACGGAGAGTGCGAAATCAGCTCTAGAACGATCGCCGACCTGCAGCACCATGCCCTTACGCTCTTCCGTCTTGAATCCACCCTTTTCGACCTTGAGGTCATAGTGGCCAATGTGAATGTCCACTGCGACGTACTGGCCGGATTCGTTGGTGGAGAAAACCTTGGAAACACCGGTATCGGTGTTCGTGAGTGTGACCTTCGCATCGGCGACCGCGGCGCCCGACGGGTCAGTCACTGTTCCTACGATGGTTGCTTCCTGCGCACAAGCCGGCGTAGCCAGCGCCGCCAGGAAAAATACGGAGAGAACAATTACCGCAAAGCGCACGAGGTTGCGGCTCGTCATACTGCTGCCACACCCCCCGGCGTTCGTGGGCGAGAGGGATATCATTTGCAGCCTCCAGATTTCTCGTTCGGGTTAGGACAGTCCTCCGGGACAGAACGACCCGTGTCCGTGAACGTTTACGGTGTATATTGCCAGTTGTAAACCTTTGTCAAGAAGAAAATCGATATCGCAACAGCATTTTTGCAGGTTTCGAGCCCGCTGGAGGGGGGCGAGCGTTCCAATCACGTTCTTGACCATTCCGCGCCGGTGTGCTACAAGCGACGGTCACCGTAATCGTTTACGAAAACGGTTTTTCTGCACCCGGGGTGCACCCGTGTGCCCTGGAATTCGACGGAGGAACCCGGAGGTATCTTCCATGCAAAACCGTCTCCCGACGGCATTCATAGCCCTATTGTCACTGCTCATCTGCATTCCCTCGGCGGCACAAACCAACGCCCAACCTTTGTATCTGGACCCCTCTCAACCCATCGATACCCGCGTCGACGACCTCATCAAGCGGATGACGCTCGAGCAGAAGGCCCAACAACTGGTGAACCAGGCCCGGGCCATTCCCGATCTTCAGGTTCCCGCATACGACTGGTGGAGCGAGGCGCTTCACGGTGTTGCCAATGCTGGTACGGCCACGGTTTTTCCTGAACCCGTCGGCCTGGCGGCTACTTTTGACGATCCGCTCATCCACGAAATGGCAATCGTGATTGGGACCGAAGCGCGGGCCAAGCACAATCAGGCGATCCGCGCCGGACGCCGCGACATCATGGAAGGTCTCGACTTCTGGTCGCCGAATATCAATATTTTTCGCGATCCGCGCTGGGGACGAGGCCAGGAAACTTACGGTGAAGATCCGTTTCTCACCGGACGCATGGGCGTGGCTTTCGTGACCGGATTGCAGGGAGATGATCCGAAATACTTCCGCGTGATCTCCACGCCGAAGCACTACGCCGTGCACAGCGGCCCTGAGCCCTCGCGGCATACCATCGACGTGCAGGTTTCAAAGCATGACATGGAAGACACTTACCTAGCGGCGTTCCGCGCGACGGTCACCGAGGGCAAGGCGGAATCGATCATGTGCGCGTACAACCGCGTCAACGGCCAACCTGCATGCGCCAACACCTTCCTGCTGAAGGACACGCTTCGCGGCGCGTGGAAATTCAACGGCTACGTAGTTTCTGATTGCGATGCGATCGTCGATATTTTCGAGGGGCACCGCTTCGTGAAAAGCCAGGCCGAAGCGGCTGCGGTTGCCATCAAGACCGGCATGGACAACGAGTGCGCTGATTTCTTCACCGTCACGAAAGACGATCACGATTACAAACCTTTCGTCGACGCGGTAAAAGAGGGGATTCTCACGGAAGCCGATCTTGATACTTCGCTGCGTCGTCTTTTCACCGCTCGGATGCGCCTCGGAATGTTTGACCCGCCGGACATGGTGCCTTACGCCAAGACACCCGACTCGGAGATCGACAGCGCGGCTCATCGCGAACTTGCGCGGAAGATTGCGCGAGAATCCATGACGCTTTTGAAGAACGATGGTGTGCTGCCGCTCGGATCGGGCGCCAAGAAAATTCTGGTGGTCGGTCCGCTGGCAGATTCGGTCGAGGTGCTGCACGGAAACTACAGTGGAACCGCTTCGCACGCAGTTACCGCGCTTGAAGGCATTCGCAAGCAATTCAAAGACGCTGTCGTCAGCTACGAGCCGGGAACGAACTTTTTGCGCGAGATGCCGCCCATCCCTACCGCAGCGCTCACGACCGAGGACGGCAAAGCAGGATTAAAGGGCGAATACTTTGCCGGGGATATCTCGGGCAGCCCGCAGGTGACGCGGACCGATCCTCTCGTCAATCTCCAGATCACGCGTTTCACGGCCGATGCCCAAGCGATCCGCGGGCCCGAAGGTATGAAAGACTTTTCGGTGCGCTGGACGGGCTATCTCACCCCGACGGAATCCGGCAGCTACCAGATCGGCCTGGCCGGCTCCAACGAGCGGATGTGGCTCGATGGGAAACTCATCGTCGACGATCCGGTATTGCATGATCCCAATGTGCAGACTGCAACGGTGGCTTTGGAGAAAGGCCATCGCTATCGGGTGAAGGTCGAGTTCCTCAAGGGCGCGTTCATGATCAAGATGGTCTGGCAGCCGGCTGGAAAGGATCCCTTGATCGAAGCCGTCTTGGCCGCGCAGAAGGCCGATGCTGTCATCGCGGTGGTGGGCATCACCTCGAAGCTTGAGGGTGAAGAGATGAAAGTCGACCTGCCTGGCTTCCGCGGCGGCGACCGCACCAGCCTCAATTTGCCTACGGAACAAGAGGCTCTGCTGGGCGCTCTGAAAGGAACCGGCAAGCCCCTTGTCGTCGTCCTCATGAATGGTAGCGCTCTGGCAGTCAACTGGGCCAATGATCATGCCAATGCGATTCTCGATGCATGGTACTCCGGGGAAGAAGGCGGGACCGCGATCGCCGAAACGCTGGCGGGAGTGAATAATCCTGCCGGGCGCCTGCCCGTCACCTTCTACAAGGGCACTGAGCAGTTGCCGGATTTCGAAGACTACAACATGAAGAATCGTACCTATCGCTACTTCAGCGGCGAGCCGCTTTATGGGTTTGGATACGGTCTGAGCTATACCACGTTCGAATACAGCGGCCTGAAGCTTTCGAATCCGCAACTGTCGGCGGGGAATCGGCTGGACGTCGAGGTCGATGTGAAGAATACTGGCACGCGCGACGGCGACGAAGTTGTCGAACTCTACCTCAGCTTTCCGAAAGTGGCGGGCGCGCCTCTCAAAGCGCTGCGAGGCTTTAAGCGCGTGCATCTGAGATCTGCTGAGCAGCAGCACGTGAAGGTGACGCTGGGGCCGCGTGATCTCAGCTATGTGAATGAGGCTGGTGACCGCTACGTTGGCGCTGGAGATTACCTGATCACGGTCGGCGGAGGGCAGCCGGGCACACAGGCGGCGCACGCCGATGTTCATCTCACAATTCAGGGTGAGCAGAAGCTGCCGGAATAACGAAAACGAAATTGGGTACCCCACTTCTGGCTACATTTGCGAGAAGTGGGATCCTCAACCGAGGTAGAACGCTGCCCTTTGTGATTCAATGCATATGTCTGCCCTATATGATCATTCGCAGTCTTCTCGTTGGATTTCTAGTACCGCTCGCGGCTGTTTTCTTGATCGGGGGACCGGCACCGCAAACGGCGGAAGTTCCCAAAGCGTCGCCGGAAAGTCCGATTCGTTTTGTCTTCCAGCCCATCGACTTCAAACTCGACAGCAACGAGAGCCCTCAACATCACGCCCCCGAAACCATGGCCGGTGGCGTCGCCGTTTTCGATTACAACAACGACGGCAAGCCTGACATTTTCTTCACCAACGGCGCCGATCTTAAAACCCTGAAAAAGGATTCTCCCAAGTACTACAACCGCCTCCTCGAAAATGACGGCAAAGGACATTTCACCGACGTCACCGAGAAAGCAGGACTCAAGGGAACCGGCTACGACACCGGCGTGGCAATCGGCGACTATGACAACGACGGCTTCGCCGATATCTTCGTCGCCGGCGTCTACCACAACGCGCTCTATCACAATAACGGGGACGGCACCTTTGCGGACGTGACTGCGAAAGCCGGACTCAACAAGCCGGATGCCGAATTCGGACCGCTATGGGCTGTCGCCGGGGCCTGGATCGACGTCAACAATGACGGCCTGCTCGATCTCATCGTGATCAACTACCTGAAGTGGGATTTCAATCACGAGCCGGTCTGCAATGGCTTCGGCCACGATGACTACTGCCATCCCAAGATGTATAAGCCCACGCCCAATCAGTTGTTTATCAACAACGGCGACGGTACCTTCCGCGATGCCTCGGTGGGAGCCGGATTCCGCGCGCATCCCGGCAAGGGCATGGGCGTGGCAGCGGCCGACTCAGAACTCACCGGCCACATGGATCTGATCATCCCCAATGACAAGCTGATGAACTCCTTCTACCGTGCCAAGGGCGGAGGCAAGTTTGAAGAAGTCGGCTTCGAGGAAAACGTCGCGCTGCGTGAGGACGGCGTCTACATCTCCGGGATGGGTGTTGATTTCCGCGACCTCGATAACGACGGATATCCCGATATCGTGATCGTCGCACTTGACGGCGAAACGTTTCCACTGTTCAAGAACACGGGCAAAGGCAGTTTCAACGAGGTGACACGCGAAAGCGGGATGACGAAATTAAGTCTGCCGATGGCGGGATATTCTCCAAACATTGCCGATTTCGACAATGACGGTTGGAAAGATATCTTCGTCTCGCGAGGACACGTGCAATCACTGGCCTCGACGAACCTGGTCATCGAGCAACCGAACACGGTCTTCCGCAATCTCGGCGGAATGAAGTTCGCGGCTTTAACGGCGGAGGCCGGATTCACCACGCAACCCCCTTCGCGTCACCGCGGTTCGGCAGTCGCCGACCTGAATGGCGACGGCAAGCTGGATGTTGTTGTGAACACGCTGAACGCGCCAGCAGAAGTCTGGATCAATCAGAGCCCCGGCGCCAACCACTGGATCGAATTTAAACTCCAAGGCACGAAAAGCAATCGCGACGGCATCGGCGCGAGGATCAAAATCGTAACCAAATCGGGCGCGCAATATAACCACATGACGACAAGTTCGGGCTACGCGTCTTCCAGCTCGGGCCCGGTGCACTTCGGGTTGGGAGCGAACCCGTCGGTCGATCTGGTCGAGATTCACTGGCCGTCAGGGATGGTGCAAACTTTGAAAGACGTTCCGGGCGATCAGGCAGTGAACCTCAAAGAACCGAGAAAATAGCACCGCGGAAATGCGCGTCTCTCGAAAATTATGGTTGCGTCTCGCCCTTCGGCAGCATCCGGCGCGCAGCCGTTCTTCAGCTAGAGCGAAAGATCTCCCCTCGAGGTCGATCTTTGGGAGATCCCTCGGCCGCTGGAAAAAACGCGGGGCTTCGGGATGACGCCTGTTTTTTATCCCCCCGGGGAGCCCCTACGCTCGTTGTGGAACTGTGCGGCTAACGGCTGCCCCGTGGCTTCTGATTCTGATTTGCCCTTGGCTCTTCATTCGCATCCGCCGGGCCTAGTCCGACCCTAAAATAACGAATTGCGGATAATCGTTCGATGGCGCAATTGGAGAACTTTCGGCTGAAGGTGTTTCGAGCTGTCGCCCAACACCTTAATTTTCGCAAAGCAGCAGAACAGTTATTTCTCACGCAGCCTGCGGTCACCTTGCAAATCAAAGCCCTCGAGGGTGATCTCGGCTTGCGCCTCTTCGATCGCACCGGTGGAAAAATCGCACTAACCCAGCAAGGCTCCGTGATGCTTGATTACGCAAACAGGCTCGCCTCTCTGGCTTCGGAGGCCGAGCAAGCACTCTGTTGCAACGAGGACAACATCTCCGGAGAACTGGCGCTAGGAGCCTCGACCACAATCGCGCAGTATGTTCTTCCACGTCTGCTCGGAGCTTTTCAGAAGGAATATCCTAAAATTCAGTTCTCTCTTCGCAGCGGTAACACCGGCGAGATAGTGCGATCTCTTCTTGACGGCAGAGTGGCGCTTGGTTTAATTGAAGGACCCGCCCGAGAACGCGGCGTGCGTATCGAGCCTTTCATGGAAGATGAACTTGTTTTGATCACGCCAGTAAGCCTCGACTCTGTCCCTCTATCTCCTTCTCAGTTCGTCTCAACAAATCTGCTGCTGCGCGAACAAGGTTCCGGCTCTCGTCACGTTGTGGAGTTGGCTCTCGAAAAAGCCCGCTTCAAATTGAAGGCGTTCCATAAGGTCATGGAACTGGACTCCACCGAAGCCATAAAGTCGGCGGTGGAAGCCGGACTTGGCGTTGGCTTGGTTTCGCGTTGGGCAATTTCCAAAGAGTTGGAGTTAGGAACATTAAAGATCGGCGAGGTCAAGGGCCTCCGCGCCACGCGCCATTTCACCCTCATTTCCCGGACCGGGCCGGAGCCACAAGGTCCCGCGGGAGCGCTTCGCGCCTTCGCTCTCGGGCGTGCCCGCCTTCTGTCTCTGCCCCGAAAGCCGGTCCGTACGGGCGGTTCCAGCCGATAAGGCAAACTTATCACTGATGACAATTAGTGCTTGGACACACGAGATCTCGGTGCGCCACACTCGCTCGAGATGAGCAAGAACATCTTCGTCCTGGGACTGATTCTGGCAGCGAGCGGTTTATTTTCGCCACCCATCGCGCTCCTGGGTGGATTGGTTTACGGATTCACGCTGACCCATCCGTTTCACGTCGAGAGCAAGCGCCTGGCGAAATTCCTGCTGCAAGCATCGGTTGTTGCCCTCGGCTGCGGCATGAATCTCCAGGAAGTCGTGCATGCTGGACGCTCCGGCTTTCTCTATACCGCGGTCAGCATCACGGTTGCGATGTTGCTCGGACTCGGTCTTGGTTATCTGATTCAGGTCGGGAAGAAGCCCGCGTTCCTCATCAGCGCCGGTACAGCGATCTGCGGCGGCAGCGCCATCGCCGCCGTCGGGCCCATCGCCGAGGCCAATGAAGAGGAGATGGCCGTTGCGTTGGGATCCGTTTTCATCCTCAATTCAGTGGCGTTGTTTCTCTTTCCGCTGATCGGATACCTGCTTCACATGAGCCAGGCGCAGTTTGGGCTTTGGTCGGCGCTGGCGATTCATGACACCAGTTCGGTGGTTGGTGCGACGGCTAAGTACGGGCCCACGGCATTGGCAGTGGGCACCACGATCAAGCTTGCCCGCGCCCTTTGGATTGTCCCTTTGTCTCTCGTAACGGCCTTCACCTTGCAGTCAAAGACTCGCATCCAGTGGCCGTGGTTCATCTTACTTTTTTGTCTCGCCGCTCTGCTGAACACGCTGCTGCCGGCATTTCACCGGGAATTGCTGGCACTCAACCAACTGGGCAAGATCGGCCTCACGGTGACGCTTTTTCTGATCGGAACAGGGCTTAATCGAAAAGCCCTTCAAGGCGTAGGTTTTCGCCCGCTTCTTCAGGGACTCGTTCTGTGGATCATCGTCGGCGTAAGCACATTGGCGCTCATTCTATTGAATTGGATTCACGTTTAAACCGGTTAGGAAACATGTCGCACGAATGCCGTGGCTGCACAGCAGAAGGTGGGAAATTCTTTTCGCCGTTGGTGACGATGCCGCCTGCCTGACAGCGTACCGTACCGCCCGCGACTCCCGCTTGAAAAAGGCAACCCTGTATCAACCTGTTTACGATGGCCGGGGTTACGAAGTGTAGTTAACAACCGATATCTGAGGAACACGGGCACATCGCAGCGGGTTTCACACTGGGGCGATGCCCGGTTACATGGAGGACCGGGTACGCTAAGAAATGATTCCAATCCTTGTGTTGGATGACCGCTAACCGACACCTTTGCGTTCGCAACATGATGACTTCGGTAACTTCACCGATAAACTCCCGCCTGAAATCATCTATTCCAAACGCTTTTGCGCAGGGGAACCGCGAAAGAGGTTGGAGCACTTGGAGAAAACACTCGATCGGCAAATCCGCAGTGGATCCAAACCGCGAATCGTGGAGCAGGTCCATGCCTGTCTGCGTTCGGGCGATTACTCTCGCGCGCAAGAACTGTTGCGAAGCACCGCCGCCGAATTCCCCGATGATGCGGAACTGTTCGAACTGGAAAAGCTCGCCGACGATGGCGTGAAGCGCAAGTCCGAAGCCGACCGTCTTATCACCGAGAGCCAGGAACTGTTCGCGCAGCAGAAATCCGCGGATGCGATTCAGGCATTGCGCAAAGCTTACGAGCTGGATAAAAGAAATTCCCTGGCGCGCACCATTCTTGCCAATGCCCTGGTGGAGCACGCGCACTCCATTGTGGAAACCGACTGGCTGGAAGCCGAAAAGCTGACCAATCAGTCGCTAAGCCTGAACCCCGCTCATCCCACAGCAAAAACAATTCTCAGCCGGATCGTAGAACTGAAAGAAAACAGCTCCGCAGACGACTGGGCTTCGCAAGCCCGCAAGCTGCAGTCCTCCGGCGATTTATTCGGAGCCTTGGCATGGGTTGCAGAGGGATTGGCAGTTCATCCCCATGATCCCAAGTTGCTTCAGATTCAGGACGCCATCCAGCGCGATCAGGATGCGCGGCGGCGCCAAGCCCGGCGCGGGGACTTGGAAGACTTGCGCCGTATGCAGCGAGAAATCGATGGGGCCGCCGACCTTGCTGCGAAACAAGCCTTAGCGGCGCGCATACAAGCCGTGGCCGCCAAGCATTGGACCGATGGCGAAATCCTGTCCATCGCGAATGCTCTGCTCCTCCGCTTGGGATTGGTCTCGCAGGAGAGTTCCAAAACGTCGCCACGCAGCAAGGGCACGACCGTAATTCTTCATGTGCCGCGGCCGACCGCTCAGGAGCCTTCACCCGCGGCCAACAACCGCGTTCCGCCAAACGAAGCCGTGCCCAGCCCGGCTCGGCCGAGCCAGGTCTTGCCGAGCAAGATCCCGGCCCAACCCATCCCGCCACCGGCAAAGGTTCCGCGTCGAATTATCGCGCCGACCAAAGTTCCGCCCAGCGCCGGGACCTCAGTTGAGGCTCCGCCTGCTCCTGTCCAACCCAAGGTCGCGCCGCCACCAGCGGTTACCCTTCCTACCGCCGAAGCTTCCGCGCCCGCCGCAAAAGTCGCGTCGACCTCTCAGCCAAAACAGCCGACCGGTTCGACGTCAACGACGCTGATCGTCGTCGCTGTTGCCGCCATGGTTCTGGTGGCGGCGACGTTCTTTATCACGCGAAGACATTACGCTTCGTTTGGGGCAAAGACTTCCGAAGCAGCTCCGGCTCTCGCGACGCCCAGGGCATCGGCGCCGGTCGCATCTGACCCAGTCGTCGAGCCTGCGCAAACAACTCCTGAACCCTCATCTCCTGCTGCGGGCGCTTCCTCCGACACTGCCACCGAAAAAGTTACGCCCCAAGATCAGCCCGCCGCCGACCTCGGACATGACGTCGGCACCCTCGTTGTGGTGGTGGGTCAAGAGGGCGCCAGAGTTTTTCTCAACGAAAAACCTCAACGGCAACTCACTCGCGCCGGCCAAGTGCGCCTGCCGAATCTCGAACCCAAGGACTATGTTGTAAAAGTCTCCAAAAACGGCTTTCAGGATGCTCCGGTGCAAACCGCCCATATTCGGAAGGGTGAAGAGGCCAAGGTTGTCTTCAACCTGCAACCGCAGCCTCACCTCGCGTCGCTCATGATCCAGGGCGGCGCTCCCGGAACCACGGTCTTCGTCGATCAGACATCCGTCGGTACCATTCAGCCCGATGGCGCGCTCTCAGTCTCCACCGTCAATCCCGGAGACCATACCGTCGAACTGCGTAAAGAACGATTCAGGCCCCGGCAGCTCAAGAAACACTTCGTTGCAGGCGGAACCATATCTCTCGCGGCTCCGGATGCCGCGCTGGAACCTGCTCCCGGCGAATTGAAAATTACATTCACGCCCGCCGACGCCAGAATAGCCGTCGTGAAAGGTGAGTTTTTGCAGGTCGTGAGCAGTGGCGTCCCACTCAGTCTTGCAGCTGGTAATTACACTCTGACCGCGCGAACAAGCGATGGGTTCACGAGTTCATCCACGCTTGAAATCACCGCGGGTCAATCCAGGACCCTGGATTTATCTCTCGCTCCGAACGGAATGTCGAAGTGGGAGAATCCAGGCGCCTGGCAGCATGAGAAGGACTCCTTCGTTCGCAAGGGTGGGGACTTCGTGTTGTACGGAGTCGTTCCGGCCTCCGGCACCTTCGTGTTTTCCGCGATGCCGGTCAAAGGGCGTCTCTTGCAGTGGGTGCTCAACTACGCCGATTCCAAAAATTACATCCTCTTCCAAGTGGACGAAAATAACTTCTACCGTTCTGTCATTCGCAACGGGGAGAAAACGGACGAGATCATAGTTCCTCACAAAGGCGACAAGAAAAGCTTCCGCGCGCTCCACATCCGGGTGAGCTCTACGGAGATCGTGCACCAGATTAAGCAAGGTGAAACGTGGAAGGTGTTGGATCGCTGGACCCAGCCGGGTGTGAACCTCGGCATGGGCAAGTTCGGATTCTACCTACCCGGCAACGACGAGGTCGCGCTATCGAGTTTCTCTCACTACGCTGACCTCAATATCCGCTAGCCGACTTTTCACGCATAAGACTCCTGTTGACAGTCGACAGGAGAAAGGAGTACATCTTTCTTGTCGAGCGTCGAGAGGAGCGTGATTCATCCCATGCCGGCGCAATCCACCGAACTGCTGCAGGGGACCCTCGATCTTTTGATTCTCAAGACGCTGGCGCTCGCACCGATGCATGGTTGGGGCATCGCACAACGAATCCAGCAGGTCTCACAAGAGCTACTCCAGGTTGGACAAGGATCGCTGTATCCCGCTCTGCACCGGCTCGAGGCGAAACGCTGGATTCGATCGGAATGGGCCCCCTCGGAGAACAACCGGCGTGCCAGGTTCTACTCGTTGACCCGGCTCGGGGGTAAGCAGCTGGAATCTGAATTGGAGAATTGGAAGCGCATCTCCGGTGCCATCGCGCTCGTCCTCGAAGGGAGGTAATCATGCCGGGAAGACTTGGCGATTTTTGGCGTCGGCTATGCGCCCGCATTTTTGGCGCGAGCCGTGACGAAGTCGATGAAGAGTTGAGCTACCACATCGCGCGAGAGACCGAACTCCGGGTTGCAGCTGGCATGATTCAGGAGGAAGCGCGAAGACAGGCGTTGATCGCGTTTGGCGGCGTCGAAAAGACACGCGAGCAGTGCCATGAATGGAGAATCGCAGTGCGACTGGAGGCCTTGGGCCGGGACATGCGATACGCGCTCCGCGGCTTGCGACGTGCGCCAGCGTTTGCCATTCCGGCAGTCTTAACCCTTGCTGTCGGCATCGGAGCGACAACGGCGGTCTTCAGTGTGGTCGACCGGATTCTCTTTCGTAGTCTGCCTTACCACGATGCAGCGCGACTGGTGTCAATCGGAATTGTCGCGCCCATTGAGCCGCAGGAGTTCATGCTCGGCTATAGCTACTACGAATGGCAGGATTATCAGACTCCCTTTGAGGCAATAACTTCATGGACGGGCAGCAGCAATTGCGATCTGACCGAAGAGAACGCATTACGGCTCACATGCGCGAGCGTGGAAGCGAACTTCCTTCCAACTCTCGGTGCCGGACCTCTGCTCGGGCGCAATTTCACTGCCGAGGAAGATCGTCCCAAGGCTGCCAAAGTGGCCATGATTTCCTACCCGCTGTGGCGAAGCCGCTTTGGAAATGATCCTGCGGTGATCGGCAAGACGGTATCGCTGGATGGCACGCCGGTGCGCATCATCGGTGTGCTGAACAAAGACTTCGAATTGCCAACATTGGACGACGCTGACGTCCTGGTACCGGAGGCCATTGATCGGGAGTCAGAGCGGGGGCCAAGTCCCGGACGGGTACGCTGGGCGTTCGCGCGGCTGAAGCCGGGAGTAACAATCGAACAGGCGACGGCGGTTATGCAGCCGCTGTTTCAGCAGATGTTGACGACCGTTCCGCCGCAGTTCCGCAAGGAAGTGCATCTGCGCATACGTTCGCTGCGAGACCGGCAGGTACACGATGTGAAGTTGGCGGCCTGGATCCTGTTCGCTGCCGTAATGCTGGTGCTGATGATTGCTTGTGCAAACGTTGGCAGTTTGCTGTTGGCACGCTCCGCCAACCGCCAGCGCGAGATCGCAATTCGCAGCGCTCTGGGAGCCAGCAAGGCGCGGCTCGTTCGTCAAATTGCGACAGAAAGCCTCCTCGTAGCGTTCATGGGAAGTCTCGCCGGGTGCATCGTGGCTGCTGTTCTCCTGCGTATTTTCCAGGGCTTCAACCCGCAAGGCATACCCTACCTGGAAAAAGCACAACTCGATCTTCGCATGGTCGTATTTGCCGTGGCAGCGTCCTTAGTTTGCGGGATTCTGTTTAGCCTGGCGCCGGTCCTGCCAAAACCTGATCTGGAAACCCTTGCTGGCCGTTCGTCGATCGGCGCCCGGCATGGTCTAGTCCGTCAGTTGCTCGTAGGGGCACAAATTGCAGTCAGCCTGGTGCTGCTTGCCGGAGCCAGCCTGCTCCTGCGCAGTTTCTGGAATCTGCAAAAACAATCCTTGGGTATGGGCACCAAAGGACTGGTAACCGCCGGTATTAGCCTCGGTGAGCTGCACTATTCCAAGCCGGAACAGCCAATGGCTTTCTTTCAACTTCTGGAAACACGATTGCGCAAGCTGCCGGGCGCCGATGCCGTGGTGATCAGCGACTCCTTGCCGCCCGGAGGATGGCATCATGACCACATCTTGGCGGCACTCCGCGTCGAAGGTAGACCGCAATTGGCCGACGGCACGGGAGGAACGGTCGCGTGGCGATGGGTGACGCCTGACTACTTCCGTGCTCTCCGCATCCCCATCCTGCACGGACGCGGTTTTACCGAAGCAGATCGCAACTCCGCTGCTCATTTCATGATCGTCAGCCAGTCGCTGGCGCGCTACCTGTTCCAGAATGAAGATCCGATCGGACGTCACCTGCAACCCGGCTTGGAAGGTCCGTGGTACACCATCGTGGGCGTGGCGGCAAACGTAAAAAATGGCGGGCTTATGGGCGGCGACGAACCGGAGTACTATCGGCTGCGGCGCAACCGCGCGGAAGACTGGAGTCGTGATGCGAGTGTCACGGTAGAAACGCCGATGGCGCTGGGCGCGATGCAACATTGGATCCGTAGCGAGGTCGCGGCGATTGATCCCACAATTCCTGTGGTGACCCAAACCATGGAGGAGCGGGTCAGCAAGTTGGCGGACCGGCCGCGTTTCGAGGCGGCGCTCCTTGGGATGTTCGCGATGATGGGCGTTCTTCTGGCCGCAATGGGGATTTACGGAGTGATCGCCTTTTTGGTGGCACAGCGAACGTCCGAAATCGGTGTGCGCATGGCCATGGGCGCTACCAAGTTCGATATTTTGGAACTCATGGGCATGCAGGGGCTGCGCATGATCGCAGCCGGAACGCTCGTCGGGCTCGCGATAGCACTTGTAGGCTCGCGTGCAATGGGTACTCTGCTGTTCGGCGTGCGGCCCGACGATCCTCTCAGTTTCGCCAGCGTGTGCCTCTTACTCGCAGTCGTTGCCGGTCTTGCGACATGGGTACCCGCTTCTCGCGCGATGAAGGTTGAACCTTCACAGGCCTTGCGTCATGATTGATTGCTTTCCAGATCAAGGAGCCTGGTCCGCAAATTTGGCCGCGGAGGTCGAGAGTTGACTGTAAGATGGTTCGGCCATGAACCGCGTTCTTATCATTGGCGGCAGCGGTACCGTAGGCCGTGAAGTGGTCTCACAACTGACCCAATCAGGGGCGCAAGTTCGAGTAATGGCTCGCGACCCGGAGAAGGCTCGCTTGCCGCCGCCAACTCAGGTTGTGTATGGAGATCTGACGCGTCCTGAGACCCTCGACGATTCCTTAAAGGACATTGATACGGTGTTCCTGGTCTGGGTAGCTCCTCCCACCACCGTTGCACCCGTGATCGAGGCAATCGCAACGCGAGCGCGACGGATTGTATTTCTCTCGGCGCCCTTGAAGACGCCGCATCCATTGTTCCAGCAGCCGAATGCAGCAAGAGACCTGGGTGCGAAGATTGAAAGCGCGATCGAGGCCTCGGCACTCCAGTGGACGTTTCTTCGGCCCGGGATGTTCGCTGCCAATGCGACGGAGTGGTGGGGAGGACAGATTCGCGCCGGCGATGTGGTGCGCTGGCCCTACCTGGATGTCCCGACGGCCCCGATCGACCCGCGTGACATCGCCGCGGTTGCGATGCGCGCGTTATTGGAAGAAAAACACGTCCAAGCCGAATACGTTCTCACCGGTCCGCAGTCGTTGAGTCATCGCGAACAACTTTCGATCATCGGTACGGTCATCGGTCGTTCGCTGCAAATTGAGGAGCTCTCGCCAGACGAAGCGAGGCGCGTACTGTTGGCCATCATGCCTTTACCGGTGATCAATATGCTCTTGAATGCCTGGGGTGCCGCGAGTGGTCAACCTGCATTCGTCACATCCACCGTCGAAGAGATTACCGGCACGCCGGCCAGGACTTTCCTTGATTGGGCGAGCGACCACGCGGCGAAGTTTCAAGCGTGACCCAGCGAAAAGTTCGCGCCCGACGTGACGCAGTCCGCGTTACCCAAGTTGCTGCAGTGCCGGATAGATCTTTCGATAGGTGTGGTATCCCTGATGCATTGTTGCGCAGTCCTTCGGATTCGGCGCGATCCTCTTTGCCACGCGCACAACCGCACCGCAAGCCTGCTCCACTGACGACCACGCTCCCCCTCCAGCCCCCGCAAGAATCGCGGCGCCATAGGCGGCGCCTTCTTCCGCGGCGACAATCTCCACTTCGCGCCCGTAGACATCGGCCTGAATCTGCCGCCACAGCGGTGAGCGGGCTCCTCCTCCTCCCAGTCGGATCGACGTTACAGGAATCTTCATTTCCTCAAAGATCATGAACGTATCCTTCAGGCTGTACGCTACGCCTTCCATGATGGCGCGAATCACATGCGCTCGCGAATGCGATGCCGTCAATCCGATCAGCGCCGCCCGCGCATTCGGATCCAGATGCGGCGTGCGCTCTCCCATCAGGTAGGGAACCCAGAAAGCGCCTTCGGAGCCGACCGGGGCCTTGGTCGCCTCCTCCGCGAATACATCGTACGGATCGCGACCGTCCTTCTTGTGCACTGCGGGCGAGGCGCTTCCAAAATTATCTCGATACCAGCGCAGCGACAATCCCGCCGCCTGCGTCACCCCCATCACATGCCACCGTCCCGGAATGGCGTGACAGAACGTGTGCAGCCTTCCGGCAGGATCCATCGCGGGACGATCCGTCGAAGCGAACACCACACCCGAAGTCCCGATGGTCGCGCTCACCGCTCCCACGCGTGCAATGCCCATACCCACCGCGCCCGCAGCCTGATCTCCCGCGCCCGCGACCACAGGTGTGCCCGCCTTCAAACCCGTCGCTTCCGCTCCAGTCGCGTTCACTTTCCCGCAAACCTCCGGTGACTCAAACAAGCCCGGTAGCATGCTCTCTTTGATCCCGGTTTTGGCCAGCACCTCTTCCGACCATTTCCGTTTGGCTACATCCAGCAACAGCGTGCCGGAAGCATCCGCCATGTCGATCGCGCGCTCTCCGGTCAATCGGAAGCGGACATAATCCTTGGGAAGCATGACGTGCGCCACGCGATCCCATTTCTCTGGCTCGTTCTCCCGCACCCAAAGAAATTTGGTAAGAGTGAAATTCGTCAGCGGAGGATTGCAGGTCAGGCGAATCAGCGTATCGCGCCCGAAAATTTTTTCCAGTTCCAGGCTCTGCGGTTCGCTTCGCTGATCGCACCAGATCAGCGCTGGCCGGACAACTTCATCCGAGGCATCGAGCAGCACCGCTCCGTGCATCTGCCCCGAAAAGCCAACACAGGCGATGTCCTCCGCCTTCGCTTCCGAAGTCTGCAATGTCTTGCGCACCGCCTCGCCGCAAGCCTTCCACCAGTCCCGCGGATCCTGTTCGGCCCATCCTGGCTTCGGACTGGCAAAGTGCTGATGCTCCGCCGACGCCGAAGCAACAACCGTCCCCCGCGCATCAATGACGAGCGCTCGCGTGCCGCCGGTGCCGACGTCAATGCCTAACCACGCCATGTTCTTGTCTCATCCTCTGTTGGCTGGGATAGAACGCATTTCGAAACGCCGCTGGAACAGGTGCCAAAGCGAACCTCAGCAGCTAGAGCCGCTAAAAAGACAGGGCGAAAACAACACGGCCAAGCTGTGCCCTTCCAATCATCTTTGCCACTACGCAAAATCCTCGATCAGCCGGTGCGATTCCTGTCCGTTTTTGCCTGCAGATTCCTGCGATTGCCGGCTCAGGAAGAAATCCAGATTCCCGCGCATCACCAGATGCGGTGCCAATGAAACCTGATGCGCGCGGCTTCCGCCCTCGGCGAGAACCTCGTGCAACATTCGCAAGGCCATCTGTCCCTGCGCGCGCGGGCGCTGGTAGATTGTCGCCGCCACCGCGCCCGACCGTAGGTAGGGCACGAGGTCAGAAAACAAGTCTGTCGTGATGATGGTCAGCCGATCAAGTACTTTGGCATCGCAAGCGGCCTGCAGCACCGGGATCGACGCTTCCGTGGTTACGTAGATCCCCGCGAGATCCGAGCGTTCCTCAAACAGCTTGCGGCTCTTGCGGTACGCTTCCCTCTCCACATCGTGATCTTCCACCGGCTTGAGCAGTTGCAGGTTGGGATAAAACGATGCCAGCGTAGATTGGAACGCGGAACACTTCTCCGCGTGCTCGGTGATCGCCATATCGAACACCGTGATGGCAACCGAACCCGACCGTCCCCCCAGGAATCGCCCCATCAGGTCAGCCGCAATCGCCCCGCTGGCCAGCGTATCGATCGCGACCATCCCGAGGCGCCCGCTGTTGGGCGCGTCCGTCGCCACGCACACCACCGGAATCTGCGCCCGCGACGCTTCTCGAATCCAGGGCCTTAGAGTTTCAGGACGGCTGGGAAATGTAATGATTCCGTCCACCTTGTCCGCGATCGCCTCCTCAAGGGCCTCTTCTTCGCCTTCCCCGAGTCGGGGACAGGTGCGAAACTCCACCTCCACGCTTTCCAGCAGGATTCCCGCCGCTTCCTCACGGATCCCGGCGCGAACTTCGTCCCAGAACGACGTCGTGCCTTTCAGGGTATTCACGGAGATTCGTAAAGTCTTTTTAGATGAGAGGTATCTGGCCGCCAGATTCGGGCGATAACCCAGCGTCCTCGCCATTTGCAGGACCTTGGCTTTGGTTGCGGGGCTGACTCCAGGATGGTCATGGAGAGCGCGGTGAACCGTACCGATGGACGTTCCCAGCGACTTCGCGATGTCGCCGAGCGTAGCGGGAGACTTTCCCATGTTCCAAGCCTGCGTCGGGCCGGCCGTCTACAGCCAGCAGAATCTCGGGAGGAAGTCAGCGACTTGCCTCCGGACCGTAAACGTTAACGGAACTGGCAAAAAACCGCAAGCCGATGCCCCCTAAGCCGGCCGATTTTTTTGTACTAGCCGACGACTGGCGGACGAATGCGTCCGCGGCTAAACCATCGGTCCCCTACTGTGCTACGCGGCCTTTCTTGTCGGGAACCGCCGACAACTGATAGATCCATTTGCAGATAGTGTTCCGCCACTTGATCGCCTCTGCGGCCTGGAACTCGAAGCGCGACAGGATGTCGCGGTACCTCTCTGGATCGACATGCCCCTCAAGAATCTTCCATTCAGCGGTGAAATCGCTGGCATGTTCGGAACCTTCGTAGTGCGAATCGTAGATGTGCTGAATCACTGTCTTTCCGGAATGCAGCACGTATGTGTACGGCACGTGATGGAAGAACAACAGCAGGTTGTCAGGACAGGTCGCTAGCGATTCATAGAGCTTCTGCACCTCCGGCGGATACTGCCCGATGTACCCGGTGCCAGTGGCGACGGTACGATCCATACCGATCGCCTGATGGTCAGCGCGATGCCACTGCCCCCAGCCATTGTCCTCCGATGATTCCGGCCCTGGGTCGTAATGATTGCCCGTAATGTTCGTCAGAGTTCCCGCACCAAGCGGCCCGGTATAGTCTTCGTACACATGCCACGATCGAAGCTGCAGGTCAGCAATCGTCTTCACCACCAGGGGCTCGCTACCAAAGGTAAGTCGAGTCCATTCGTCAACGATGGCCTCGCTGCTCAGATCCGGATTCCACGCCAGCCGCCCGAACCCATAGAGATTTGCCATGGCCATTGGACTGCCGAGCCAGTTCGCATCCATGCCGACATTCGCCACACCGGCAAAGCCCCCAACATGTCGATGAAAGATCCGGCCGCTCACCAGAGCCTTCACGCGTGAAGGCTGGCCGTCGACGCGCATGTCGAAATCCAGAACTTCTTTCCACATCGGAACCAGGAAGCAAAGCTGCTTCTGCTGACCGGTGTATTCCTGCGTGATCTGCAGTTCGATGGCCTCGTTGGTATTGCGCAATCCCGCGAACAACGCCGACACCGGTTCGCGTACCTGAAAATCGATTGGCCCATTCTTGATCTGGACGATGACATTATCGTCGAACCTGCCATCGAGCGGATGGAAATTGTCATACGCGGCTTTTGCGCGATCATGCTTCAAGTCGCGCCAGTCAAGATGATGGTTGTAGACGAACGCGCGGTAGAAGACCACACCGCCATGCGGCTGGAGAGCCCTCGCAATCACATTCGCCGCGTCGACATGCGTGCGCCCATAAGCTGAAGGTCCCGAGCGCCCCTCGGAATCTGCTTTAACCGAAGCCGCCGAAGTCCGGAATCTGCCGGTAAAGTTCATCGGCTTTCTTGCGCCACCAGTCCTCCACTCGCGGGTCCAGCGGATCGAACGTATCGAGCCCGCCCACGATCTTCGGGCTGCTCAAATCCACTGAGATCGACAGCTGCACGCCCCACGGCCGGAATACGTCGGCAATGCGCTTCAGTTGCACGATGAAGCTGGGTTGCAAAATGCCGGGCGCGGCATTCACGTTATTGATCGTGCATCCATTAATTCCGACCGAGGCCAGCAGCCGTGCGTACTCGCCGGCGCGCGTCAGATCACTTTGCACCTTCCTGTCTGCGAAGAAGATCGACGGCCCGCCATAACCTCTCTCGATTCTCCCGTCCAGGTTGTCCCATTGATTGACCCACCGGATGGGAGCATAGGGATTCTGTGCTGCACCGATCCCGGTGACGCTTTCCCCTCGCGCGACTCTGCTCAGAAGTGCAAACACACCGTACAGCACGCCCCGATCGTTCACCGCCGTAATGACAAGACACTCAGAATCACGAATGCGTGCCCACGTAATCCAATACCCGTCCGCCTCAAGGGAGATGGGAGGCCGCGCCGGCGAGATGCTGTCGAGATCGTGAAGCGTACCCAGGACGATGGCGGAGTCTTTAACACGATCACCCGAGCTCACCTTGCGCCCCAGCATCTTCTCGATGCCACCGGCCAATTCCCGCTGCGCACTCTCGAGAACGACCGATCGGCCGAGCACAACGGAGTTCGCTGGCAGCTTGTCGTACGCCCGAGCCGCCTTCGCATCCAGTGGCGCGTAACGCAGCCAGGCTTCGCGGTCCAGCGCCGCAACAGTCTGCGCGAATCCGGTTGAAACTAAAGCAGCCGAGAGAAGGTTCACAGAAACCAACCAGCGCCAAATACTTCCGGCGATGAGATCTCGATGAAGTGCTTTGCATTTCAGCGCTGAAAGTAAGCCCCGAAAGGGGCGGAACGTGTTAGCCCATGGCGTCAGCCCTGGGCGGAATGAGAAAACGGAGCGATTCCCGCAGGGAAGCCACCCCGTTGTCAGGCTGACACGGAGGCGCGAAAGATAGCTTTTCAATCTGCGAGCCTGAGATCCCATCAGGCCGCCGCCAGCGCAAACGCCACGATCGTGTCGCCGCGCTTTCCCGTTCTCTTCTCGACTTCTCGGAGCAAGCCTGACTCGAGGTCGTCCGGATCCGGCACCATCTCACAAGCAGCAATCTCCTCTTCCGAACAGGCCTGATAGCAGAGTTCGCAGACTCCCAGCCCGCCGCCCTCTGCGCGCACCGGGGGGCCAAACGTACGGCAGGTCATCGGGCGCGAGTCGTAGAGATCGCATGTACCCCCTACGGGATCGAGAGCGGGACATGGCTCTTCGTTGGCGAAACTCTCAAAGCGCTGACGATCTCGCGTGGTCTGCCCAAGCACTCCGCTTGCCGGATCTCCGGGAAACTCAGGGGATAGTCGCTCCACGGCCTGGTGAGCGCGGCTCCTCACCGCAGCAGCGCGCGCCGGGTCCCGGATGGCGAGTTCCCTGAGTCCACGTTGCAACCGTGCTGCATCAAGCAGATTGATTGCAAACACACCGATACAGCATTGCATGCATCCTTTCCCGCAGACGAGCCAGCCTTGGCTGCGTCGTGTTGCATCGGCCAGAGCCGCGTCCACGATCTGAATCAGCTTCTGGTCCCCGGAAACCGGAAAACGAGTTTTCACAGCCAGAGAATACCTATCCGGCAAAACACCGTGCAACTGCCGCCTTGATCTCTCCGATGGAATTTTTGCGTTGGACTAAAACGCAACCCTGCTTCACAGTATTCCGTACCTATTCTGCAGCGTCGCAGAAAGCGCGAGACCCTCCGTTGGTTGCTCCTCGCGAGAGGATCCCAGATATCCAGAACCCAGACGTTGACACAAGCGGTGCCTACCGATGATCAGCGAGGGTAGGTGCAGAATTATTTTTTTGGGAGGCGAGCGACGTTGCCAAAAAAGGACGTTGTCAATCTGAAGGCTGTCGCCGCAAAGGTCGGGCTCGCACCTTGCTCCGTGTCAGCAACTTTGAATGATACCCAGGCTGCACGCGCCATCCCGCAAGCCACCAAGGATCGGGTCTATCGCGTCGCTGGAGAACTCAATTATCGTCCGAACCTCACGGCTCGCTCGCTGCGCACCCAGCGTACGCGCATGGTGGCCATCCTTGCCCCCGGCCTCAGCCGTTCTGCTGTCGCACGCGTGGTTGCGGCGGCCTCCCGTGTACTCGCGGCTTGCGACGACGGCGACCGCATGTGGGCTCAATTTCGGCAGCGAGGAATTGAGGGCGTGATCTCGATCGAAGCCAACGTTCCGCCCCAGCTGAATCTACCCGTGACTTCCGTTGAACTCGATTACCCGACATCTGCTAGCAACGCAGATCGGCTGTCGTCCCCGGTTTCTGAGATTGGCGACGCAGCCGCGAAACTGTCATACAGCAGATCGAGAACGACGGCAGCAATCAAAGAAAAAAACTGCGCGCTGCTGCCTCCGCATAGGTGCATATGGAAGCATCGATAGGCGATTCGCGCGCAAGCTTACGCCGCATGGCCGCGCCTTACCCTGCTTCGGAATCGGCAGCGAATTCTCCGACGATTGAAGTAAAACGGTCTCGGCGGTTTGTGGAAAGCAGGCCTCCCCGCAATCGCCCAGGTGTAGCCATGTTGTTAAGTAGCAGCGGTCCAGGTCACCAGGGTTGTCGCGGGCAAGAATCGATTTTTTCTATGCGACGGTTGCGTCCGCCCGGAATTGATTTTTGCCGATATCCAGGCGCACGTCGCACACTTCGCCGATCAAGCTCGCCGCCCAGCGATACACATTGTGATCGCGAATGCTCTTGCGCATCCGCTGCATTCTCTCCTGCTTTTCCTCGGCATTCATTTCCAGAGCCGCCCGGATCGCTTCCGCAGTCTGATCGACATCGTACGGATTCACTTGCAGAGCATCGCGCAATTCCCGCGCTGCACCGGTAAAACAACTGAGGACCAATACCCCGCGCTCATCCTGCCGTGTGGCGACAAACTCTTTGGCCACCAAATTCATACCGTCGTGCAGCGAGGTGACCAGGCAAAGATCTGCGGCCCGATAATAGGGCTCAATCTCCTGGTGACTGTGTTGCCGTTCCAGCAGCACAATGGGCTTCCATTGATCGGAACGGAATCGCCAGTTGATTCTTTCCGCCTCAGCCTCTACCTCCGCCTGTAGATCGTGATACCGCTTGATGTGAGTGCGACTCGGCGCGCCAATCTGCACGAACGTGAAAACTCCCTGATAGCGCGGATACTTTTCCAGAAATCTCTCGATGGCCAGGAATCTTTCCAGGATGCCCTTGGTGTAATCGAGCCGGTCCACGCCGACTCCCATCAGCGCCGCCCGCACTCCCATGTTCTTCAGTAGCGAAGCCCTCTCCTCGTATGCCGATTGCGCCGAAGGTTTGGCTTGCGAATCCGCATAATTCACGCTGATCGGGAATGGATGCACGGTCGTGAGATGGTCCAGTCGCTGCACCGTCGAGTGATCCCAATCGATTCGCGACTCCACGATACGGTCGACCGTCTGCAGAAAATTCGTGCAGTGCCCCTGAATATGGAACCCGACCAGGTCCGCACCGAGCAAGCCATCCACTAGCTCCTTCTGCCAGGGACAGATCCCGAATGCCTCCGGGTTCGGCCACGGAATGTGCCAGAAGATTGCCAGCCGCGCGTCGGGTCGCTGCTCTTTGATCATTCGGGGCAACAACGCGAAGTGATAGTCCTGCACCAGCACCACCGGATTGCTCACGCCCTCCATCTCCTCGAGCACGGCCTTGGCGAATTTCCGGTTGACCTCCTCGTAGTACTTCCAGTCGCTGGCGCGAAACAACGGACGGGTATGTGCAATATGGCACAAGGGCCACAACCCTTCATTGGCGAAGCCGTAGTAATAGCCTTCCTCTTCTTCTTTCGACAGCCACACCCGGCGAAGCGTGTAATGCGGGTCGTCGGGCGGAACCAGCAACCTGTCATGCGCGTCTACCGTTTCCGCGTCCGCGTCGCCCGATCCATGTGCCACCCACGTCCCGTCACAAGCATGGAGCACCGGCTCCAGCGCGGTCACCAATCCGCTGGCAGGAACGTTCACTTCGATCGATTTGCCTCTCTGCACATGGGTATACGGCTCGCGATTGGAAACAACGAAAAGCCGTCCATCCGCCAGCCGTGATCGGACATGCACCGCCAGCCGATCCGCCGTCCAGATCGACTCGCCGCTCTCGCGTAGCCGGGCCTCTCGCTCTGCAGCCGTGCGCGCGTTGTTGAGGCTCTCAGCCAGGGTCGCCACTTCTCGCGCCAAGGGACGGAACAGTTCCATATCGACCGGTTTGATTCGCGCTGGAACCGCGCGCCCGGTGCGCAGCGCCTTGATCCAATGAGCGGTGCGCGCGATCGGCCCGGCAATGCTCCAGCGCACGATCAACAATGTAATGAGGACAATCAGTACGACGTGGATCAGCGCGCTTAGAAACGTTTCCCGCCAGATTCTCAGGCTCTCTGCGTGAATGAATCCGGAGTCGTGCACGATCGCCAGGCTGCCGATCAGTTCGTCGGCGCTATTGTGCAGCGGCAAAGCGTAAATATGGATGGAAGCAATCCCCATCCGCAGAAAAGCTTTTGCGTCGTGATTTTCTTTCAGCGACTGCAGCACGATGGAAGGAGCGCTCTCCATGAGCGGCTGCAGATTCGTCGTCACCGCCAGCGGACGACCTTGGGGATCATAAACGGCCAGTCCCGCCAGGTGCTCGCGGTTGGCGAATTGCTGAACCGTCTTTTGCAGGGTTCGTGGCGCGTCGCGCTCCAGATCGCGTTCGACGTTCCGGGCCAGGCTCTCTCCCAGCAATTCGGAGCGCCGATCCAGATCCTTGCGCATACTGCGGCTCTGCATGAGCACCTGATAATAGGAAGTGCACAGCGACACCAGCGTGATGCCGATGATGAGGGAAATGATGAGTCTGGCGCTAAGTAGTCTCATCGGGCTCCTGGTACCAAGGCTGCAAGAGCGAAACCAACCGGAACGCCGTCACATGGACAAGGCCACCCCTTGAAACGGTTGGCTTCGAGACACTCTCCTGCGCGATTCCAAGGCCGCGCCAGTAGACGAAGCGAACAGGCTCAGTGGCGGCGTTCAGGCTGCAAACTCAATAGTTTGCAAGCTCCTGCGTTATGCCGCAGAAACTGCGTCTTAATTCTGAGGACGAGATCCCTTAAAAGGTTGCAAAGAGGTTGCCAAACCCGAACCCCTTTCACTTCAGCAAATTCCGATTTCCAGATCGGAAACAAAGTGTAATTCTTCCACCTTTCCCGCCGAAACCGACGGGGGGATATTTCAAAGGCGCCATGAAAACGTGCTGATGGAATTCGCCGCCAATGCAATCTCGGCTAGGTTCCCTCCCTGTTTCAAATGCACACGCTGCATGGGCCCAGAGTTCGTTACGACGACGACCCGCTGGCCATCCAAATTTTCGAAGCCAACGTGGTCGACTCCGTCAACTTTCCCGACGGACTCAAATCGCTTCGCCCCACGCCGTACGTGCCGCGAAAAATGTGCAAAGGCCCAATATTGCCCACAGCGTGTGATGTCTGTTGTCTGCGAGTGAATCGTCACCAGCCCCCCGCACGGAAACGGCCCGATGTTGGGCCTGCCCTTTTCGTCCAGAGCAAGATTCCAGCCCGTAATCGACTGCGCCCAGTTGCGTGTGATCTCCACAAAAGTCTCTCCCCACCTTGTCCAGTCGGTCAAATAGTCCGGTGCGGTAACGTCTGGCCCACCCTCGGTCCAATAAATCTGCGCCTCGGGATAAGCTTCATGAAACTTGCTCATCTGATCCGGAGTACCCACATATCCGTGGAACGCCACCGCGTTGCAGTACTTGTGGACGGCAGTGTCATCGAGCTCTGCCACGGCCCGCCCCCAAAGATTGTAGTTGTGATCAAGAATCCAGATCTTCGTCGCAAGTCCGCTCTGCTCGAGTGCCGGTCCGAGATGGCTCTTCACGAATCCCATCTCGTATTCCTGCCCCCAAAGGCACGCCGGCATGCGGGCATCCTGATCGCTATCCACCTCGTTCTGCACCGTCACGGCCTGCACCGGCACGCCCTCGGCCGCATACGCCTGCAGGAATTTCACGAAGTACTTCGCGTAGGGAGCAAAGCACTTCTGCCGCATCGACCCGCCCAGCATCGATCCCCCGGCCTTCATCCATCCCGGAGGACTCCACGGTGACGAGAACAGGAACAACTCCGGATTCTGCTTGCGTGCCTCACGCAGCATCGGCAGGACGTAACTCTGATCATGCGCAATCGAAAACCGCCGCATCTCCGGATCGGGATCGCCCTCGTCATAGCTGAACATCTCGGTGGAATAGTCGCTTGCACCGATGCAGGTCCGACAAACGTTGAGTCCCATCTCCGCGGGATGAAACATTTCGCGGAAGAGTTTCTCCCGCACCGAGGGCTCCAGCCGATTGAACGTGTAGCACGCCGCATCGGTAAACGCAGCTCCGAATCCCAGCATCTCCTGAAAGGTCTTGCCCGGATTCAGTTCGATTACCTTGTCCGCACCGGTGCCAGTTTTCCATGCGATCGAAGGTTGGGCCTGGTAACGCATCTCATCGCCGGTCACCCGCACAGCGATCTCTCCCGACGGAGGCGCGCTAACCGACAAGTTCTTCGCCAACCCGGTCGCCGATACGGCTGCCATTCCGCATGCCCACAACTGCAAAACTTCTCGTCTGGTCTTGTCGCGCGACACCGATGATCCTCCTGGCACCAAATCGAACCAGTGAGTATAGTGCCAACGTCAAGGATTTCCCACGTCGCGGATCATAATCAAGTCACCAGCTTCCGAATCGAAACAGAATGATAGGGTGGCCCATTTGAGCCCGGGTGGGACTCTGGACCATGCCGCACTCAATCCAATTTTCTACCCCGTATGATGATCGGGAGAACCGCAATGCTACGCACCTCATATCGGATGGTTCTTGCAATCGTATTCGTGAACTGCACCATCGCAGCCGCACAAACGACAACTCCACTACCCTCTCGCCCCGGATGGACCCTGACCTGGAGCGACGAGTTCAATGGCCCCGGCGGCTCCCCGGTCGACAGATCGAAGTGGGTCACGGCAACGGGCGGGGACGGCTGGGGCAACCAGGAACTCGAGTATTACACTGCGCGCCGCGCAAACGCTTTCCAGCAGGGCGGTAACCTTGTCATCAAGGCGATCCGGGAAAAACACACGGGGGCAGACGGAGTTACGCGGGATTACACGTCAGCGCGTCTCAAAACCGAGGGAAGGTTCTCACAGCAGTACGGACGCTTCGAAGCCCGCATCAAGATTCCCCGGGGACAAGGCATCTGGCCCGCGTTCTGGATGATGGGCGACGACCTCGGCAAGCTCGGCTGGCCCAAGTGTGGCGAAATCGACATCATGGAAAACATCGGCAAGGAACCGGCTCTGGTGCACGGCACCATCCACGGTCCCGGATACAGCGGCGACAAGGGGATCGGTTCTTCTTTCTCGCTGCCCGACAACTCCCGCTTCGCCGATGATTTCCACATCTACGCCGTCGAGTGGGAGCCGAAGGCAATCCGCTTCTACGTCGACGACCATCTCTACGCAACCCGCACTCCGACCGAAATTCCCCAAGGCACAAAATGGGCCTACGACCATCCATTCTTTATCTTGTTGAATGTGGCAGTAGGCGGAGGCTGGCCCGGCAATCCCGATGCAACCTCGCAATTCCCGCAAACCATGCTCGTGGACTACGTACGCGTGTACAAGCCGGCAGGAAACTGACCCAAGTCATACTCGCGCGGCCGGGAAGCCGAAGCTCTATCGCTGCAGGCTTAGTTCACCGGCGTGAGGACAAAGGCATGGTTGTGACCGTTTCTGCTGCCGTAGCCGGTGATCTGGCCGACGTTGTTGATCGCGTTCGCGTTGATCAACGTCCATCCCGAGTTCTGCGGGATCAGGGAGTTCAGGTCCTGCGTTCCTTTCGCGGCTGTCCAAATTGTGGCGTGGGGAGCGTTATTGGCGATGTTGCCGTACCCCACGACTACATCCGAGTCGTTCACGCCGAAGGCAACGCTGTAGGTGCCTCCCTTCAGCACGCCCAGGTCCCGGATCTTGCCGGACGGGTTCCATTGCACCGCATGCCACCGGCTAGCGGTGTAAAGGCCGTCCGATTGTCCGACCACGACTCCGTTGGAATTAATCGCATTGGCCATACTCGTATTGCCGCCGGGAAGGGTACCGAGATCCTTCATCACTGCGCCGTTCCATAGAAATCCGTGCGATACGATCGGCGGACCGTAGCTGAAGACAGATTCGCCAACGATATAGCCGTTATCGTTGATGGCGAGGCCCGCGGAGAAAATCGCGCCCCGCAACTTGCCCAGATTTTTGATCTTCTTGTCCGTCCATCTCGCGGCATTGACGACTCCACTAGACAGGAAAGAATCGCCGGAGATTTCGCCGGCGGAGTTGATCTGGAAAGCCGCGCTGGAAGTGCCTCCGGAAAACGTACCGAGGTTGGTGATGGCGCCGCTCGGCGACCACTCCACCGCAAAGAAATCTGTGGCCGCGTGGCCTTTCAAGCTGGAGTAACCGACAACGGCGCCAGCGCCGTTAATTCCGATTGCGCCGCTCACTGTGCCGCCAGGTAGAGTGGCCAGTTGCCTCATCCCCTTGCCACGGCTCCAGTAGAACGCGCGCTGTCCGGGAACCATGCCGGTGCAAGGATATCCGTACGTGGTTTGGGTATCAGAACAACCGACGACGTCGCCGAGATCGTTGATCCAGAAGCCACTGCTCTCATTGTCGCCTTTGAGTACACCGAGATCGGTGATCGTGTAGGTCTGCGCCGATGCCACGGCCGCGAATACGCAGACCGACACCGCCAATATGCTCGCAAAAGCGCGACTCATGAATCCCCCAAATGTATGGTGTTGGGTCAGTATGCCATCCAAGACGATTCCCGGAAACTCTCACTAGTGCACCCGGGAAGCGCAGTCTCCGCAGAGGTTTCTGTCAGTGCAGCGGCCCTGTTCCCGCCTGAGACCGGCCGCCTCTCACGCAAGAAAAAAAATGTTGGTGTCCCCCGTCACGATTAAGGAAATGGAACGGCAACCTGCACCTTATTCGAGTAGGTGCTTTCCGTGCCCGATAAGTCCACGGCCGTGGTGGCGTAGTAATAGGTCTGACCGGACTGAACCGTGCTGTCGCTATAGCTCATGGATGAGTTGAGCGCAGCGTTGATCCGCGCGTACGAGCCCGTGGCCGAGGTGGCCCGGTACACGTTGTATCCGGCGACTGAGTTCGAAGTGCTCGCATTCCACGACAGGTCGACACTATGCAGGATCGTCGCACCGGAACCTGTCGCAGATTCCGACGCCGAGGTGGAATTGCTGGCGATGAAGGAGATGTTGGCCGAAGACGCGCCGGCGGCGGTAGGAGCAAATGTCACCGTGAAAGGCACGCTCTGGCCGGCGGCTAGAGTCACAGGCAAGGTGAGTCCCGCCACGGTAAAGGCAGAGCTGCTCGAACCGACCGAGGATAGAGTCAAGCCTCCGCCGGTCGCGGTGACGCTCCCGCTCTGAGTTTGAGTCGTTCCAATGGTGACATTGCCGAAGCTTATGGAACCGGGTGTGACGCCCAGTGTGCCGCTGGTTGTGGTGGCGGCGCCGCTCAGCGAGACGCCAACGGACGGGTCCGATGCATTCGAGGCGATCGCTAGACTGGCGGTGTCAGTTCCGGAGCTGGTGGGAGAAAAAACGATTGTCAGATTTGCGCTCGAACCCGCAGCCAAAGAGTAAGGAAGAGTCAGTCCGCTCACTGTGAAACCGCTGCCGGTGACGTTGGCAGCCGAGATCGTCAGACTCTCTGCACCGGTGTTCGAAACCGTGAGCACCTTGCTCTGGCTGCCGCCAACGGCAATGCTTCCAAAACTCAAACTGCCGGGAGCGGTCAGGTAGCCCGGGCCACCAGAGCCGGTTCCCGCCAAGGCGCTGGTGATGGTGCCGGAATGGCCATAGCCCTTGCAGTTCTTGCTACACCAGGTGTACCAAAATGCCACGTTAAGATTGCCGCTCGCGGCGCCTGCTGCTCCCGGGGCAAAGGCGACAGATAGCGTTGCGCTTTGATTCGCCTGCAGCGTGATGGGGAGATTGGGTCCGACGAACGTGAAACTACTCCCGGAAGTCGTGACTTGAGAAATGGTAACGGTGGCGGCTCCATTGTTGGTCACGGAAACGGGCACAATCAGGCTGCTGCCAACCGCGACGCTTCCAAAGTTGGTGCTGGGCACGGAAAACGGTGTATAGGTGAAGGTTGCGTTTGAAATCGAGGAGAGTGAAACGAGTAAGAGACTCGAATATACCAGTCTCAGGGGGGATCCAAGACGGTTCATGTCTTCGCTTTCTGTGCGTGTGCTCAGTGAGCACGCGGGGGATTTGGTGGCGCTTTGGCTTGCCCGGAGTCAATCCGAATCGCAAACCAACGATTCCATTCTTTACTGTGGCGAGAAGTCTCGGTAGGTCACCAAAGAATTAGGTCATTTGGTGCCGGAAGTACAGGGAGGAGATTGCCAACGAAGCCTCATGCTGCTATTAGGAACCGCGCACAGCGAGAACGTAATTCAAACTCTAGCAATTGCGTCGACGCCACGATCACAATCGCCCGCCGCACCCGCTGCGCTATCACCGCCCGAATCATTTTGTGCCACTAAGAATTTTCCACCTTAGCCCGTTAGTGCCGGACCTTAGCTCCCAATAGCCATTCACTTCGCTTGTGAACTGAACTATTCTTTTGCCTGAGCAGCACTTGGGGGAGGGCTGATCAACATTCGCCCCGTGACTCGAAATGAGTCCGGGGCGTTTGTTTTTGGCGAGAAGCTTTTACTACCTCCCCAGCCAGGAACCGAGCCGCATAAACCAAACTCGAGAGTAAATTGCAGTCTGCAGTTTTCCTGACAGACTCCGCCAACTGATCGCAGTAATTTCATGCTGTTCCGCTTCTCGATTCAGCTCCCGCGTGCGGCGAAAATCTGTCTTCGAATCGGTGTGGGCGGCAGCGGCCATACTCATTCTGCCGTGGGGATCTTCGCCATTGGGATCGAGGGACTTCTTCTCCGGACTGTGTCTCAATGATCGGCGTGACGCGTTGACCGCGCACGGGATCTTGGGGGCAACGCAGTTTCATTTTCAAGGATAATTTACGTCCCATTCATCATGTATTCACAATGGGAATAGATCATCGCTGATCACTCTTAAAGGTCATCCTTGCAATCATGATTTCAGCCCTCCGCTTATCTCTCGCGATCCTACTGTCTACCTCCATCTATTCTGCCGGGCAGGATGCGGCTCTGCGTACCGACATCCCGGATGCGAGGCGGGCGGTCGAGACGTCCAGCTTGTATTTGAAGATCCGTCTGGATTCGCCGATCAACTTCTCCAAGCTGAAGCCTGGTGATCAGGTGCCCGGTAAGCTGGTTCAGGATGCGTATCGGGGCGGCGTTGACGTGTTTCCTGCGTCGAGCGCCGTGCGACTCACCGTGGACCGACTCGAGCGTCGTCCTCGTACTCCTAACGATCACTGGCCGTGGGTGGTCAACGCCTTCCGCCCGCGCCATGAACGTTGGCCCGTCTTCCACATCGCCAGCGTAACGAACGCTGACGGTAACCAGGTTCCCCTTGAAGTTTCCCTGATCTCGGCGAACCGGGAAGTTGAGATTGAACCAAAACTCAAGAAGCACTTGGGTTCGACGACTCCAGAGGCCGTACATCCCACCAAGACACGTCGCGACCTGGGCCCGCTGCTTACGCTTACCGCGAGCACGCCAGCGAACGCGAACAGCAGCGTGATCCCGGCTGCAGCAGAATCCGCGACCATTCCCTCCGGCACTGAAGCCAAGGTGATCCTTCTGGGAAATATCAGCGCCTCAAAGAATCATGCCAAAGATAGCTTCCAAGCACGCCTCGTTGAGCCTGTTTTTCTGGATTCAAAAGTCCTGTTGCCCGAAGGCACACTGTTTCAGGGTACGATCCTCAAAACTCAAGCACCGCGCACTCTCAGCCGCTCCGGTTCCATCTCCCTTGCATTTACGAACATGACGATACCTGGAGGAATGGGCACTTCGATTGAAGCATCGGTGGCCGGGGCAGAACTCGATCGGCGTTCCCATACCGTAATTGACCCCGAGGGACATATGCACGGCGATCGTCCGGGCAAGGCGTGGATGATACTCAACGTCGGTACAACAGCGGGTATCGCCAAAGCAGCGGATGACGGCACTCAACTGGTCATCGAGGCTCTGGTTTCCACGGCCACGGACGTCTCGACCGCTGGGACCGCGAGGATCGTTTCTACCTGTGCGTCGGCTATTTTCCTCTTAACCCGTCACGGTCGCGACGTGGTTCTGCCGAAGTACACCCAAATGAAAATCGTGTTTGATCGTCCAGTGCTCGTATCCAACCAAACCACAAACCCCGTGGCCGGAAACTAATTCCAGCCCCTGGATAGTTGACGCAAATCACCGCTACACGCAAAATCCGGCAAGCCACCGAATCGGATCCCATCCGGCATCCAGCTTTGCAATCAGCAACTTGTAAAGATCGTGTCATCGCTCATCGCTCATTACATTCGCCCGCGCCATAAGTCCTAATTTTATTTTGCAAATAAGTCCTTGGATATTCATACTTTGCGGACCAATCGATGAGGCCTAGCCCGACCAAGCCCTTTGGATTGAATAGCTTGCACAAGCCGCCGCGATAATCTGCGTTCTCTGCCCACATTACAAAATGGTTGTTATCAACAGGTGAAACGCAAAATATTGTTTCCATGAGACTTAATTCGCATTACAAAAGACGATCCCCGTGCCGTTGACTCCGTAACGATGTCATTTAGAATTCCGTTCTATCTGCATACGCGGGGCAATCCTGAAACTGATTCTGACGAGGTAATTGCATGAGCCAAATTCGAGTTCTAGTAGGTACGCGCAAGGGAGCATTCATTCTTACCGCCGATGGCAAGCGCGATAAATGGGAGGTCAATGGACCGCTCTTCGCGGGCTGGGAACTCTATCACCTGAAGGGATCTCAGGCCGATCCCAACCGCATCTACGCTTCCCAAACCAGCGGATGGTTTGGCCAGGTGATCCAGCGATCCGATGACGGCGGCAAAACGTGGCATCAGCCCGGCATTCCTCCAGGTGAATCCACGACTGGTCCCGGCGGCATGCCGAAAGGCGAGAGCAACAAGTTCGCCTACGACACAGCGGGCGCGCCGCTCACTACCCACCAGTTCTACGATGGCACGCAGCATCCGTGGGAGTTTAAGCGCGTCTGGCATCTCGAGCCTTCGCTCACCGATGCCGATACCGTCTACGCAGGCGTCGAAGATGCCGCCTTGTTCAAGTCCACGGATGGCGGCAAGAACTGGAAGGAACTCTCCGGCTTGCGCGGACACGGCACCGGGCCGAAGTGGCAACCGGGCGCCGGAGGCATGTGCCTGCACACCATCATCCTTGATCCCAAAGATTCGAACCGCATCTACATCGCGATCTCGGCCGCAGGTGCCTTCCGCACGGATGATGGCGGCAAAACCTGGAAGCCGATCAACAAGGGGCTCTACTCGAAGTACATTCCGGATCCGAACGCGGAAGTCGGTCACTGCGTCCATCACGTCGCCATGAACCCCGAGCGTCCTGGCGTGCTTTTCATGCAAAAACACTGGGACGTCATGCGCTCCGACGATGCCGGGGACAACTGGACAAAGATCAGCGGAAACCTGCCCACAGATTTCGGATTCGTCATCGACGTGAACTCGCATGAACCGGAAACCATCTACGTTGTCCCGATCAAAAGCGATGGCGAGCACTACGTCCACGAAGGAAAGTTGCGTGTGTTCCGAAGCAAGACCGGCGGCAACGAGTGGGAGCCCCTGACGAAGGGCTTGCCGCAGGAGAACTGTTACGTGAATGTTCTCCGCGATGCAATGGCAGTCGACAAACTGGATCAATGCGGCATCTACTTCGGCACGACGGGAGGGCAAGTCTATGCCTCGCCCGACGCCGGCGATTCATGGATGCCGATAGTCCGTGATCTACCATCAGTGCTATCGGTTGAAGTGCAGACCCTGCTATAAGCGTTAGCCGAAAGGTTGTGTAGCCCCGGACGCATTCGTCCGGGGCGCCCCAAGCGCAAGTTGTCGGCGCGCGGCGTGGTGGAGCTTGCGGCGGCCGTTTGCCAACGAAGCGTCACCGCAGTTGGTTGAAGGAGAGAGTGTGAAACCAACCTTGGTTGCAGTTGCGATGCTGCTGTTCGCTGTCCTTGCAACGGCGCAGGAGAAACCCGCCGCCGCGCCCGTGATCGAAGACAAGGTGCGCAAATTGTGGGACGCCTTCCAAAAGAAGGACAAGGCCACCCTCTCATCTCTGATCGACGACCAATTCCGCCAATTCGAAGAAGGTCTCAGCACCTTCGGCGACAAGAAGGCCGAAGTCAATGCCGTCGATGAATTCGAACTGATCAAATACACGCTCAGTAATTTCACGGTGAAGCCGCTCGCACCCAACATGGTCTTGGTGACGTACGTCGCGGAATACGAAGGCAAATCTGGCGGTGAGAGCTCGAAGGCGAAGAGCGTCTTTGGAGAAGTCTGGACGCACAGTGGCAGCAATTGGACGTGTCTGTACATGCAAGAGACCTACGTGAAGTGAGGTAGTCCGAGATGGCAGCAACGATTCGCGTAGAACTTCCCCAGCACCTGCGTACGCTGGCGCACGTCGGCCACGAGCTCGAAATCCAGGTCGAAGGTCCGGTCACGCAGCGCTCGGTGCTCGATGCCGTCGAAGAACGCTACCCGATGCTGAAAGGCGCCATCCGCGACCACACCACGAAGCAGCGCCGAGCATTCCTTCGATTCTTCGCCTGCCAGGAAGACTGGACGCACGAACCACCCGACGCTCCTTTACCGGAAGCGGTCTCCTCAGGAAAAGAACCCTTTCTGATCATCGGCGCAATCGCGGGCGGTTAGTTCCCAGAAGAGCTGCGACCTCGGAAGCACGTGCCGAATCTGATAAAGGTACCACGGATCATTTCGGAGGCCGGCATGAAGCTGAATCATCTCAATCTGACCGTTTCAAACGTTCCAGATGCGCACCGTTTCCTGGAGAAATATTTCGGCTTGCGGGGCTATAACGGGATGGAGCCCCGGGAAGCGATGAGTTTCATGTCAGACGACAGCGGGATGCTGTTAGCTCTGTTTCGTGCTTCGCATGGATCATCCCTGAAATATCCAGCCGGGTTTCACATCGGCTTCATGCAGGACTCCGAAGCAGACGTCAATCAGATCAACCAGCGTTTGCGGGATGACGGATACGATGTCCCAAAGCCGGCGCGGCTGCATGGTTCGTGGACGTTCTATTTCCAGGCTCCCGGAGGGTTCACAGTGGAAGTACTGCGGTAGTGAATTCGGAGCTGCTAAATTCAGCCGCGGGCGATTTGAATCAACTTCGGCAGCACATCACCGAATTGCGATGACGCCGGGTTGCCGAATTCGAAATAGATTTTCCGGTAAAGCGCGTACAACGCGGCGTAGGTATCTTGCGTCTCTGCCTGTGGTTCGTAGACCGTGTGCTTCGGGCAGATTTTTCCTTGCGCTTCGTCGATGGTCGGGAAGGCACCTGCCGCCATGAAGGCGAAGATCGCGCTTCCGAGGCCCGTGACCTTGCCGCTGGGCACAAGTACAGGGCGTCCGAGGACATTCGCGTAGACCTGATTGAGGACCGGATTGTTCTGCGGGACTCCTCCGCCGTTGATCACGCGCTGGGTGGGCGCGCCGTATTCGCTCATGCGGTCGAGAATCACTCGCGTGTGAAACGCCGTGCCTTCGATTGCAGCGAACAGTTCGTCTTGCGCCGTGTGCACAAGATTCCAGCCGATCGTCAGGCCACCTAAGTTCGGATTCACCAGGACTGTTCGGTCGCCATTGTCCCACGTCATTCGCAGCAGGCCGGTCTGTCCTGCACGATATTTGTCGAGACCTTTACCGAGTTCTTCTACGGTTGTACTGGCGCGACGTGCGATGGCGCTGAAGATGTCGCCTGTGGCCGACAGTCCCGCCTCAATTCCCGTCATCTGCGGATGTACGCTACCGGGCACGACGCCGCAAACGCCGGGAATCAGTTGTGCTTTCGGTGCATACGCGATGATGCAAGTCGATGTGCCGACGACGTTGACGACATCTGCTTCCTTTGCACCTGCGCCGATCGCGTCCCAGTGGGCATCGAAGGCGCCGACCGGAATGGGAATTCCGGCGCGCAAACCGAGTTTCTCGGCCCACTGTGGCGCTAGCGTTCCGGCGATCTTGTCAGAGGTTGCGTACTCGCCTTCGAGCTTGTCGCGCGCCCCTGCGAGCAGCGGATCTACCTTGGCAAGGAAGCTCTCGGGAGGAAGCCCCCCGAGAGAGGCGTTCCACATCCACTTGTGGCCCATCGCGCAGACACTGCGTTTTACGCGCCGCGGGTTGGTGATCCCACAAAGCGTGGCGGCCACCATGTCGCAGTGTTCGAAGGCGCTGACGAAGTTGTCGCGTTTGTCCGGATTGTGGCGCAGCCAGTGCAGCAGCTTGGCGAATCCCCACTCGGAAGAATAGATTCCGCCGCACCAATCGATGGCTTGCAGCTTCTCGACGCGGGCTAGTTCGGTGATCAGTGCGGCTTCCAGCTTGGCGCGATGATCGCACCAGAGATAGTACTCATCGAGCGGGACCATGCCTTCACCGACGGGGATCACGCTTGACCCGGTGGTATCCAGGGCGATGGAGGCGATCTGGTCGCCGCTGATACCTGCCGCCTTGACGGCCTGGCGTGTTGCCTCGGCCAGGGCGCGCATATGGTCGTCGTGCGATTGCGTGGCGAAATCGGGATCTTCTCGCTTGCGGTGCAGAGGATATTCCGCAACAGCAGAGGCCAAAAGCCCGCGCTCGCTGTCTACGATCGAGACGCGGACACTCAGGGTGCCGAAATCTACTCCCGCTACGATGGCCATATCGTTCTCTGTTTCTCACCCCAGGGGACACAGAGCAACCCAGGGAAAGTCTCCGTAGTCCGGTGGCGCAAAACAATGGATTCGTGAAATTAGCAGCCTGCTTGATTGCCGTGCCAGTACATCTGCCAGCCTAAATATCGAACACCTGCTTCATGCACTGCGCCGGCAGTGCTCGAGAAGTTCGCGGCTACGTGGTGCTCGAAGCCGTTTTCGCAGATGTAGTGCAGCAGCTTCTGCAGCTCCGGAATCTTCACGACGCCCACGCCACCGAACGTGTTGAGCGAGTCGTTAGTGAATTCTCCCTGACCGACATAACCGCGCATCACTCCCGACGTATCGTCAGTCGAGAAGCGGGCGAAGCTCATGGCGCCGGGCTTCACGCGGCCAACCACTGTGCCGAACGTGTTTTCTTTCCCAACCGTGCCGGCGATGATTTCTTGAAAGTCCATGCGGACATCCTGGAAGAAATGTTTCGGCAGGTTGCTGCAGTGGAAACACACGGCCTTATTCGGATCGTCTCCGTAGTTGTTGTTCCAATCGAGCAGCGCGCTCGGCGTTTCCGACGCGAGGGCCAGTGCGTGCATGCTGAGCGTACCGCAGACGTCGACTTCGCAGGCCGCCGGCAACAGCTTGTTACTCATCATGCTCATAATCGTGCAGGGAACAACGCCGAAGTACTCCTCCATGGAGGTCCAGCATTGGACTGCACTGATCTGCAAGTCAGTCTGCTTCATCCACTCGTCGACGACATAGCCGAGCTTGGCCATCTTGATCAGCGCGGCATCGGGAACGCTTTGCGTGGTGACGTACTTTCTAATTTCGGCCAGCTTGCCTTGCACTCCGGCGTTGTCATCTTTCAATTTGGCGATCCTGCCGAAGACTTCTGACAGATCCAGAGTCTCGACGGAAATGCCGCTGTGTTCGAGCATCTTCTCGCTGTAACGGACCGTATTAAACGCCGTCGGCCGGGCACCGAGGCTGCCGATGCGCAGGTTGCGGAAACCGTTCACGATACGGCAAACCGCACCGAACCAGGCCAAGTCATGTTGGAAATCCTGCGAATCAGGACTCACGGTATGGAGACGCGTGAGTGAATACGGGATGCCGTACTGGCGCAGGTTGTTGCAGGCCGACATCTTGCCGCAGAAGCTGTCACGGCGGTGCAGGATGGTCATCTTCGAAGCGTCATCCGGTGTGGCTTGAATCAGCACCGGGACGCCGAGGCGTGCCAATCGTAACGTATCGGCAATTGCTCGTTCGTCCCCGAAGTTGGGGAGGGTGACGATGACTCCGTCGATCTTGTCGCTGTGCTTTCGAAATAAGCCGGCGCAGCGTTTTGCTTCTTCGTGCGTTTCGACCGCCCCATGCTTGCTGTCTTCAGGACCGAGAACGATGGAATCCATGCCGGCCTTGGCCAGCGCCTGAATCATCTCTTCGCGTCCTGACTTCGCCAACTGGTCGGGAAAGAAGCCGCGGTTCCCGACGATGACGCCCATCGTCATTTTCTTTTGGTCAGACATAAAGAGTCCTTTTCGAGAAAAGAGCTATACCGATTAAGATTTACCGGCCAAGCGCTTGCGCTCGTTCGCCGGAGAAAAATAAATAACGAAGAACAGGCCGGAGATTAACAGGACGGCGCCCCACCAAACGTTCGCGTGCAGATCGTAGAGCACAACTTTGTTAGCGGGAGGGTTCATGATTTCGTAGATTCCCGTGGCGAAAATAAGTGCGCCGGTCACGCCAAGGCACAATCCCGTAAAGAACCAGATGGAGAGATGACTTCCGGATTTCATGCGAATCTCCTACCAGAAAATGATCTGCAATATTACAAATGCGATGGCAACGACCGCGCCCCAGAAAATGGGGCTGTGGAACCAGGAGGTGTGCTCGGCCTTGGGAATCGGAGTCAGGCCATAGACCACATCCTTTAACTCCGAGTCCGGTTTGGGTTTCGTCACCAAGCTGACAACGACGGTCACGATCACGCAAATCAAACAGCACCAAAGTGCGCGGAACATGTTCTGCGCCTGGTCCTGAGCATCCAAGGAAAGCGCGACATAGCGCACTGCGTTGGGATCGATCTTGACCCACGTGTACATACCGACCGACGACAACGTTCCCGCCAGCAGCCCGGTCCAACCGCCCGCCGGCGTGGCGCGCTTCCACAGCATGCCCAGCAGCACCGTCCCAAAGAGCGGAGCGATAAAGAAACTGAACAGCGCCTGAACGTAGTCCATGATGCTTTGCGTATGCATCACCAGGTACGCAGTGCCGATGCTGATGATGACGCCAATGACGGTGATCCAGCGCCCCATTTTTACCTTAAAGTCATCGGTCGCGTTTTTGTTGATTAGAGTGCCGTAGATGTCGTAGGTCCAAACGGTCGTAAACGCGCTGACGTTACCCGCCATGCCCGACATAAAGCCCGCAATCAGCGCCGTGATTCCCAGACCGAGCAGCCCCGGGCCGCAGTATCGGGCTAGCATGAGGGGAAGGACCTCATCGTATCCGTGCAGTCCCTGAGCCTGCCCCTCAGGCGACCAAGCCAGGTTGGCAGGAACTAAGCGAAGCAGATGTCCTTGTGGATCGCGCAGAAGCGCTAGGCCGAGAAGGCCGGGAAGGATGACGATGAAGGGGACGCACATCTTGAAAGCAGCGCCGATGATGGGAGCAAGTTCAGCCGAGCGCAGATCCTTCGCCGACAGTACGCGCTGCACAACGAGGAAATCCGTGGTCCAGTACCCCATGGCGATGACGGCACCAAGCCCGAAAACGATTCCGGCCCAGTTGATCCCCATAGGGTTCGAGCTGAAACTGCCTAACGTCGACCAGAGGTGGGTATAGGAGCCCGGGTTGGGAACATTCAGCTCGGTCAGGTTCTGGAGAATCTTGGCCTGCAAGCCGCTCCAGCCACCGGCTTCAATCAAACCGAGAATCGGGATCAGCAAGGCACCGGCCCAGATCAGGAAGAACTGCAAGACCTCGTTGAAAATCGCGGATCGCAGCCCGCCCAAAGCCACGTATGCGGCAACGGTCAGTGAAGAGACCAGTATGCTGAGATTGAGATCCCAGCCAAGAACGACCTTCATGACGACGGCCATTGCGTACATGTTTATGCCGCTCATCAGCACGGTCATGAATGCAAATGAAATGGATGAAATCGCTTGGGCGCCTACTCCGAAGCGCAGCTTGAGATAGCCAGGCACGGAATGCGTCTTGCAGACGTAATAGAAGGGCATCATTACCAGTGCCAGGAAGAGCATGGAAGGGATGGCGCCGATCCAGTACCAGTGGGCGGCGAGGATTCCGTACTTGTAGGAATTGCCGGCCCAACCCATCAATTCAAGCGAGCCCAAGTTCGCCGAGAGGAACGCAAGGCCTGCCACCCAAGCGGTCATCTCGCGACCGGCCATGAAGAAATCTTCGCCTGTATTTGCTTGTCCTTTCAGGTACAGGCCAATACCCAGCACCAGGGCGAAGTAGAAGACGATGATGACCAGATCAACTGCCGAGAGATGGACGAGAGTGGGCGTGTTTAAGAGCAGCAGAGCAAGATTCATTGTGTCTTGACCTGTCCGTAGTAGGCGTTGCGGCCGTGCTTGCGAAGGAAGTGCTTGTCGTGCAATTCGCGGGCGATTGGCCGGGATTCAGCATTGATCAACAGCGTATGAGTGGCCATACGGGCCACGTATTCGAGAATTACGGCATTATGGGCGGCCGCGGCAGGACTGGGTCCCCAGCAAAAGGGAGCGTGCCCGGCCACGAGAACTGCCGGAATGGAATCAGGATCGATCTTTGAAAATGTGCGGCAGATGGCTTTGCCGGTTTCGAGTTCGTAGTCGGCATCGATTTCGCCGGAGGTAAGACGATCTGTCACTGGAACGGGGCCGTGGAAGTAGTCGGCATGGGTCGTACCGAAGCATGGAATCGCGGTCTCGGCCTGGGCCCAGGCAGTGGCGAACTCCGAATGTGTGTGCGCCACACCGCCTATGTTTGGGAAGCGCCGGTAAAGTTCGAGATGCGTCGGGAGATCGGAAGAGGGCCGCAGCTTGGTCTCCACGATGGTTCCCTCGAGATCACAGACGACCATGTGCTCGGGCTTGAGTTCTTCGTAGGGAACGCCGCTAGGTTTGATAGCGATGAGGCCCTCGTTGCGATCGATACCGCTAGCATTTCCGAAGGTGTAGACGACGAGGCCGCGACGAACCAATTCCAGATTTGCCTCGAGCACCTCTTCGCGGAGTGTTTTCAAGAGCATGGGGAAAGGGACATTCTAATCAGAGCCGGCGATTCCGTAAACGTTTACGATCAGCCGTTAAGTAAACGTTTACGCAACCGAACATTATATGGATCGCTGCCCTTTGTCAAAGTGTTCATCCAATGCCGCACTAGGCCCATGTCCGCAGCCCTATGATCCCCCAGTACGCCAGGTAGGCGGTGGCGATCAGCAGAGCCAACGACGCAAGAATCGAGAATTTTCGGACCCCGCGACGGACTCCCTCCGCCGGACTTTGCCAGGAGTGGAAGGCGCTAGCGATCGAGCTCACGGCGAAGACGAGTGTCGTTACCCAGACGGCGCCCGACCAAATCGTCAGATGCCCCATTCGATCAATCACGTCGTTGATGGAAAGGGCGAAGATTCCGACCGAGGCAAGTAGGCTCAAGACGGCAATTAGTGGCCAGAGGCGCAAGGGGCGTTCGGCAGGACGGCGGCGGCGTGGGCTGATCCCACCAAATATCCAGAAGGGAGCGTAGACCAGGATGGAGATGATGGCGAGCAGAACAAAGACGGTGGCGAGAACTTCTAGAAACGCCATCCAGGCAGGAATCCTTTTCATGGTCGTCTGCGCCTGGATGAAGCGGCCATCTCCATTGACGGGTACCAGATCCAGACTCGCTACGGGCTGCGGAGGATCCTTTTGTGGAATACTGCGAAATTGTTTTTCGGTCACGGGCAAGAAAGTCTGGCTCGCCTGGCCGAGCGAAGAGATCAAGAGTTTGCCGTCCTGAAAGCGAACGTGAGATAGACCAAGCAGGCGTTCCAGGAAGTGCAGCATTTCGATGCGCGGCGAGTCGGGTTCATACCATCCGGAGTATTCGGCGGCGCTCGCGGTCAAGGGCGCCGTCGCCGGGACCGACGGTTTCTGCAGATTGCGGGTGACATAGGCGCGGATTGATTTTCCCATCTTGTCGAAAGCATCTCCATTTCCGCTGTTGATGCTGAAGAAATATCCGACGCCGTATTCCGGCAGGTAAGCCATTTCGGTCAGGCCGCCTTCGACGCCTCCATTGTGACCGTGATAGACGAAGCCGTCCTCTACGGTGGCGTAGTTGCCCAGGCCGTATCCGAATTTGAGTCCATCTTGCGCCGCCCAGGTGCTCGCGGGAACTTCCATGCGATCGATATCCGAGGCAGGCACAATCTGTTTTCCGGCTACGGCTCCGCGGTTCAGATAGAACTGAACGTATGCCGCCATGTCGTTGGCAGAAGCATTGATGGAACCGGCCGGCCGCAGAAGGATGTGCCAGTAGGGGTAGGGAGTCTTGCCATCGGAGTGGTAGAGCGTGGTGGCTGTGCCGGCAGCAGTTTCAAAGTAGGTTGCGGTCTTCATTCCGATGGAAGTGAACAGGTTCTGCTGGACGAAATCTTCAAAGCGTTGACCGGTGAGTTTCTCGACAATGAAGGCTGCTACCGGAGGACCGGAGTTGCAGTATGCCATGCGGGTTCCAGGGCGCCAGCGCGAGATGCGAGAGTGGTGATCGTAATCCAGCCCTTCGTGGAGGCTCATAGTGTCGGGAGCCTGCTTGGCGTATTCGCGGAAGTGCAAATCGTCCCAACCGGTGGTGTGTTCGAGCAGATGGACGACGCGGATGGGATCGGTGGTTCCCCAGCGATTCTCGAACCAGACTTCGGGAGCCAGTTTGTGGACGGGATCGTCGAGTGACAGCTTGCCTTGACCGGCGAGCATCAGGATGGACATTGCGGCAAAGGCCTTGGATGTCGAGCCGATTCGAAATAATGTCTCGGGCGTGTTCGGGCGATGGCCGGCAACATCTGCGATGCCCAGGCCGGCAATCCATTCCGGGCCGCCTTTGTGCACGATCGCCACAGAGACGCCCGGCGTGTGCGTGTCTTTCAGAATGGCTTCGAGCCGTTGGCGCAGTTCTTCGGTGGATTGCGCTGGTTTCGGTTTTTCATCTTTCTTGTCTGCGGGCTTGTCTGCGGCGACGCAAATCGGGAGTATGAAAAGAAAAAAGAGGACAGAAACGATCCATTTCACGGCTCGCCCTCCGCGGATTTCCGGGACCGAGAATCTTACGCCGGCGGCACTAAATCTGGTAGTCGAGATCGTCCATCAGTCCTTGAAGGCTGGGGTGTACCGGTTCGCGAATTTCGTCGGTGCCTTCCAGGCGCTGTACACGTTCGCGTAGTTTGCTCACTTCATTGGCTACGGATGCGAGAGCTTCGGAGAGCGGATCGTTGATCTGTTTGGGATCAGTGATCACCACGCGCTTGCCTTCACGGAAGACGATATGGCCCGGGACGCCTACTACCGTGGAATTGTCGGGGACATTGCGGAGCACAACCGAGCCCGCACCGATGCGGCAATTCTTGCCCACAATGATGTTGCCGAGGATCTTGGCGCCTCCGCCGACGACCACGTTGTCTTCGAGAGTGGGATGACGTTTCCCGTGTTCCTTGCCGGTACCGCCGAGAGTGACTCCCTGATAAAGGGTCACGTCGTCGCCGACAATTGAGGTCTCGCCGATGACCACACCCATTCCATGGTCGATGAAGAGGCGGTGGCCAATTTTGGCCGCAGGGTGGATCTCAATTCCCGTTAGCAAGCGAGCTACTTGGGAAAGCCAGCGTCCCATCAGGAAAAGGCGGTGGTTCCAGAGCCAATGATTGATGCGGTGAAACCACACCGCGTGGAGACCGGCGTAGCAGAAAAAGACCTCCAGGCGGGACTTGGCGGCGGGATCGTGATCCATCACGTTGATCACGTCTTCCCGGATTAGAGAGAACAGGTGCGGCATGGAAGTCGATCAGGCCGGCGGCAGTTCCGCCGTCGGAATCTGCAGGGCCTTATCTCGCAGTTCCTGGAACAGAATACTGCTAAGGTAGCGCTCGCCGAAGGATGGGAGGACCACTACCATTAATTTGCCGGCGTTCTCCTGGCGTTGTGCCACTTGCAAAGCGGCAACTACTGCCGCGCCGGAGGAGATGCCGACGAATAGTCCTTCTTCGAGCGGAAGCCTTCGCGCCATGTTGATCGCCTCGTCGTTGCTGACGGCGATGACTTCGTCGATGTAGTCACGGCGAAGAATGCTGGGAACGAACCCGGCGCCTATCCCCTGGATTTTGTGCGGGGAAGGCTTTCCGCCCGACAAAACGGCGCTATCGGTGGGTTCGACGGCGATGGCTTGGAAGGACGGCTTCTTAGGCTTGATGTATTGAGACACACCAGTTATGGTCCCGCCCGTACCCACGCCGGAGATCAGAATGTCGACGCGGCCGTCGGTGTCGTTCCAGATCTCAGGACCAGTTGTTTCGAAGTGAATCTTGGGATTGGCGGGATTGTCGAACTGCTGGAGCATATATGCGTTGGGCGTTTTGGCAATAATTTCCTTGGCTTTGAGGATCGCACCAGTCATGCCACGCGGACCCGGCGTAAGAACGAGTTCGGCCCCAAAGGCGAGCAGAAGAACCCGGCGCTCAAGGCTCATCGTGTCGGGCATGATGAGGATAAGACGATATCCCTTTACGGCAGCAACAAAAGCGAGGCCGATGCCGGTATTGCCACTGGTCGGCTCAATGAGTACCGTTTTGCCTGGGTGGATTTTGCCCGTGCGCTCCGCGTCTTCAATCATGCTGACGCCGATGCGGTCTTTGACGCTCGACAGAGGATTCTGACTCTCAAGCTTCGCCACGACCTCGGCGACGCAGCCTTGCGTGACCTTGTTGAGCCGAACCATCGGCGTGTTGCCAATCAGTTCTGTGACGTCTTTCGCGATCTTCATATCCGCCCCTTGCAGGTAGTCAGAATAACCGATCCGCTAATACTAGCAAGACAGTAGGGATCTGTGAGAACCGGCGGCGGTGAACCTGAGTCCTACGGCTATCGGTGAGCGAGGCTGTAAGAAACAGCGCCAGCGGATGATCCAAGGTTGACTACGGAGACGAGACGTTCGAGTTTGTGATGGCCGGTTTTGTGGAAGAAATAGGTCAGGCCGATTACGCCCGCGGTTTCGCCGGCGAAGTTAACGGCGAGCGCGGGCGTCGAACGTCCAAACACGCGAACGATGGGATTCAACTCGCGGCCACCCCTTTGCAGGTTGGAGCGTGTGACGGCGAAGTCGGCCCCATTGAGGGCGCCGGCCGTGACCAAGAGCAACTCGTTTTGCTTATCCCAGAATTTGTGTTCCCCGATGTCCGGTTGCGGAACGGAGACATACGCCGAGGCATGCGGGAAAGCACCTGAGTCCATTCGAGCTTCCGGAATTGGGCCTTGCGCGAAAGATGTAGGGCATGTCACGAGGGCGAAGAGGAGAATACCAACTGCCGCATTGAGTAGACTAGTAAACTTGCTCCAAGCCAGCATAGATACTGACCCGCTGCGGCCAGCATTTTGAGAATGGGCAATTCGGCGTCCAACCAGACCGATTTGGGAATCGCGCTAACATCCTGAGGATTCGGCGCTTGCATTTCCTCTCTCCCGAGAAGCAGACGCGATAGTGCATTCTTTTGCAGGTAATTACTGTGGGTTTTCTGTCTTGGGAAGCGATCACTTCCTGAAAATCACGCCGCTTTTCATAACGAAAGCGACATTGCCGACAGATGAGATGTCTTCGAGCGGGTCACCTGTGATTGCGATCACGTCGGCGAGATAGCCGGGCTCGAGTGAGCCGATCTGCCCTTCCCAGTCGAGAAGCTTCGCGCCATTCAGCAGATCTGACTGCAGGACAGCCAGCGGGGACATCCCGTACTTCACCATCAGCACGAGTTCGCGAGCTTGCGTACCGTGAGGGAATGGTCCGACGTCGGAACCGACTGCCATCGGAATTCCAGCGGCGACTTGCTTTTTGAACTCTTGCACTTTGAGGTCGAGGATCTGATGCTCATGGACGCTCTGCTGGGGCGTGGCGGCATGGTCGGCGAAGTATTCGAAAATTGTGAAGGTCGGAACGGCGAAGATCTGCTTTTCCTTCATGAGACGCATCGTTTCATCGCTCAGTTGGTCCGCGTGGTCGATCGACACGACGCCGGCCTGCGCCGCATACCGTGTCCCTGGCTCTCCGGTGGCATGAACTGCAACGTGCTTACCGAGCCGGGCCGCCTCTTGGACAGCCGCCTCGAGTTGCGGCTCCGTGTACTGAGGAGGCGTGGAGAGTTTCCCGTCACGCACGGTATCGGCGCCGGTTTCATAGATCTTGATGAAGTCGGCGCCTTCTTTGAATTGTTGCCGCATGACGGCGATCAGTTCGTCCGCGTTATTGGCGTAGTCGGCGTTGGCAAGAACATGTTGCGCGGGGTTGTAGCCGATGGCGTCCTCGTGGCCGCCGAGGATGTTGATGGCATTGCCGCTGACGCGCAGACGCGAGCCGGGGATACGGCCTTCATTTATGGCATTGCGAACGGCCGTGTCAGCCGAGCCCGCGCCTTCGGTTCCCATGTCGCGCTCGGCGGTGAAGCCGGCCATCAAATCATCGCGTGCAGCCAAGGTCGCGGTGATCGTCCGCTGTGGGACAGATTCCTGCACGGTCTGAAGATCCTCTGCGCCGGGATGAAGGAAGAGATGGATATGGGCATCGATCAGGCCCGGCATTAGAGTGTGGTCACCCAAGTCGATGACCTCGGCGCCGGGGGGACGTTTCACGGTAGTTCCAACTTCGACGATTCGATCTCCCTGGACGAGAACTTCTCCGGGCCTGATGAGCTTGCCCGCTTTCACATCGAACAGCCGGGCAGCGTGCAGGAGGATTGGATGGGGAGACGTGGTCGGGGTCTGACCGGACCCGCTGGCCGATAACAAAAGGTAAAGAGCGGGGATCAGCAGTGAGATCGACTTGGTCATGGTCCGCGATAGTAACACCGTGGAACGCATTGCTTCCAGATCAGTTAAGACAGCACTGTGATTACGATCACGTTAAGTCGTGCGATGGGTCACGCCAGCAAGCCCGACGAATCAGTCAGACTAGTTCAGACTATGGATCAGTTTGGGGTTCTCACTAATCGCAAGCCAGCCGTCATCGCCCTCATCCACTCAATCCTCTTCGGTGTGGCGGCCATATCGGATTGGCATCGCCAAAGCTCGGGGTTTTGCAGGGCAACGGGCGGCGATTCACAAAAGGTTCGGGCGAGGCCTGGGCTCGTCCGTGGGACTATGAAAGGAAGAACTCTTTGGTCATTGCGGCCCAGTCCTCGTTGGGCAGTTGAGTGGTGATGTCATCCACAGCGACTCCGCCATCCTGCGCGAGCGCGGCGGCCGTGGCCACGGGCATCCTCTTGCCCAGCCGTAGCGCCGCATCTTCCGTCCACATGCGGGCCAGCGCGCCGCCAAGTAGGTTACGGAAGTTGATCTTCGAATCGGGAGCTTGCACTGTCACGATCCAGCCTTCCCCATAAGGATCTTTCAGCGCCAGGTTCGGGTCCTTCACCACCGCTTCGTTGATGTCGCTTACCGTGCCTTCGATCGGCGAAACCATGTCCACAGACTTCCCATCTCGCGCGATCGTCCAGATCTTCTGACCTTGGCGAACCCAACGGCCGCGTTGTGGCAATGCGATGCTCTCGATCTTGCCGATGAGCTTCGATGCGAAGTCGTCAAGACCGACGCGTACCAGTTCGCGGCTTTCACGTAGCGCCCAGGTATGCCCGGAGTGGTAACGAACATGCTCCGGAACTTTAAAGCCAGCGACTAACGCAGGAACCATGTGAGGAGGAACTTCGCGCACGACGGGTTGGACCGCAGGTTGTCTCACCAACTGCTTATGACTGCGAACATAGTCGATGACTAAGAATAATGCGAACGTCATTAACACCAGAATGACTGTCATAACTCACCTCGCCCAGGATGGTGTGCTCATGTTGCTTCGAATCACCTTTTGCTAAAGGCAATCACCGTGCCAGAGTTGATCGCAGGTAGATCTCGTGAATTACTAAGGCGGAACGAGTGAGGCGTTTCAGCGAGATGCAGAGAAGTCGCATGCCAATCGAGAGACGTCCGCATGAAATTGGCGCAAACCATGATCGTTAGAGATTGCAACAAGGAATGCGACCCTGGGTTGCGACGAGTGGCTAACACAGCATTGATTGCGAATGATTTCAAGAACTTGAGGCTCGAAGCTCCTGCTGGTGAAATTCGCATCAGCGTCGTGATGCAAAAGATAACACCCGCTCTAACCTATGCTGCCCCAGACTGTTGACCACCATCACGATCAACAGTGATAGCAGTCACGGATGAGAATTCACCAATGGCCGAGACTTTACCTGTCTGAAGCTGCTGAATTTTGCGACGGGCCCCTGATCTGACGAGGTAAGCAGCTTGCCGTCATCGTCGGCGGTTATGCAGGTCATCGCCGTTCCTTCCCTCATCAGCTCAGGCGTTGTCGAAAGCATTTCGGGCGGGATTGGTGAGCCTAGCCCGAAGCAATCATCCATGAGTAAAGCACTCTTATACGATTCAACGCTCTGCATCGGATGTAAGCAGTGTGAACAAGCTTGTGCCACGCAGAACAATCTTCCATACAACGACGCGATTGCCGGGGAGGAATTCCAGTCTGCGCACAAGCTGACGGCAGTTCTCACGCCAAACGACAAGTTCATGCGGCGACTCTGCATGCATTGCACCGATCCGGCATGCGCGTCGGTCTGTCCAGTCGGCGCATTCCACAAGACGAAAGAAGGACCCGTCGTTTACGACGTGTGGAAGTGCATCGGATGCCGGTATTGCATGGCGGCGTGTCCGTTTAGCCAGCCGAAGTACGAATGGGGATCGCTGAACCCGCGGGTTCGCAAGTGCATTATGTGCCCGGACCGGATCACGGCCGGAAAGCAGACCGCCTGTGCCGAAACCTGTCCGACCGGCGCGACGAAGTTTGGGGAACGCGACGATCTGGTTCGCGAGGCGCAGGACCGGCTTCGGCAGAATCCCTCCAACTATTTACCGCGAATTTACGGCCTGCACGAGGTCGGCGGCACTAGCATTCTCATTCTGGCGAGCGTGAAGGTCGAAGACTTCGGGTATCCGACCTCAGAAAAGCTTGGCGAGACCCCCCTGCCCGCGTACACCGGCCGAGTCATGGAACGCGTGCCGGACTTCATCCCGGTGTGGTCGCTGGTCTTGGGAGGCATCTACTGGATCTCTCATCGACGTACAGAGGTGGCGGCGGCTGAAGCAGCAGAAAAGAACAACGGGGGAACCCGATGAGGATCAAGTTGACGTTCTGGAGAGTTGTGTTCCTCGCGATTATGGCCGTCGGCCTGTATTCGACCTATGTTCGATACTGGCGCGGGCTGGGCGCGGTTTCCAACATGACCGATCAATTTCCTTGGGGCTTCTGGATCGGCTTCGACTGCCTGTGCGGTGTGATGTTGGCAGCCGGTGGATTCTGCATGGTCGGCGCGGTTTATCTGTTCAAGGTGGAGAGCTTGCATAGCGTGGTCAAGCCTGCGGTATTGACGGCGTTTCTGGGCTACCTGCTCTTCATTGTGGGATTGCTTTTTGATCTTGGGCGTCCCTGGTTCATCTGGCACCAGCTCATTTACATGAACCCCCACTCGGTCATGTTCGAAGTCGGCTTTTGCGTGATGACGTATACGACCGTGCTTTTCTTTGAGTTCCTGCCCAACGTGTTTGAACGCCTGAGCTGGAAGGCGCCGATCAAATGGATTCACCGGATCTATCCAATTCTGATTGTGCTCGGCATCTTGCTTTCGACATTGCACCAGAGTTCCCTCGGGTCGCTTTACCTGATTATGCCGAGCAAATTGCATCCGTTCTGGTATTCGCCGGGGCTGCCGTTTTTCTTTTTTGGGTCGGCCGTTGCTGTCGGGCTGGCGATGACGATCTTCGAATCCACTCAGAGCGCGAAAGCCCTCGGGCGGCATCTCGAACTTTCGGTGCTGGTTCGTTTGGGTGGGGCTTTACTGATAGCGCTTTGGGTGAATGCCCTGCTTCGATTCGAAGACTACTTTCATCGTGGACTGCTCCGGCAAATCCTTCGCCCGAGCTACGAAGCCTATTTCCTCTGGCTGGAGTTGGCCCTGTCGTTCGTAATCCCAATTGCACTTCTGAGTTTCAAGATGGTGCGGCTCTCTCCCAACGGCTTGTATCTCGCGTCGGTGATGAGCCTGTTCGGCTTCATCGCCAATCGCCTGAATGTGAGTTTGATCGGTTTCGAAACGTACGTCGGACACCACTACATGCCCAAGTGGACCGAGTTTTCCGTGACGCTGATGATCATCGCAATGGGCTTCGCGCTGTTCCGTGTAGCGGTGCAGTATCTAACGATCTTTCCGAAGGACGACATGGTGCACCTGCCGTCCCCGGCACCATTAGGCGTTCCGACGGGCCTGCCGGTACTGGAGCATGCCGGAGATTGAACCAACCCGAGCTCGCCTGTTGCGCGCGACGCAGACCCTGAGCGCGAAGCTGAACCTGCTTTTGCTCGGGACGATGGTTCTGATTTTTGCGCTTCTGGGATACCTCAACGTGCGCCTGCATCGTCGTCATCTCGAACAAAATACGTTATTGGCGGCCGAGCGGATCAGCGCCGTCATCAAGCAGGGCACGACGGATTACATGCTGCGCAACGATCGGGAGGGACTTTATCGTTCGATCCAAACGATGGCGCGGGAGCCTGGCATTGAAAAGATCCGAATCTTCGACCAGGAAGGCAGAATTACCTACACCACAAACTCGGCGGAACAGAACCACGTTGTAGATAAAACTGCCGAAGCCTGTTACGCCTGCCATACACAGTCCCAGCCGTTAGCGCGGCTTAACCGGCCAGATCGGTTCCGGATTTATCGCAATGCTGCCGGAACCCGAGTGCTTGGGATCATCACTCCGATTGAGAACCAGGGTGCTTGCTCAAACGCCAGCTGCCACGCCCACCCTGCCGAGCAGCAGATTCTGGGCGTCCTCGATACCAACCTGTCTCTGGCCAAGGCAGACATCCAGTTGGCCGAAAGCAGCCGGCGCATGATCGTCTACACGGGTTGCGCGCTGCTGTTGATTGCGGTGTTGAGCTGGTTCTTCGTATGGCAGGTGGTTGGACGGCCCGTCGAGGCTCTGGATCGCGGCACGGAACGTTTAGCGGCGGGCGATCTCGGTTACCAGATCGATGTGCGGTCCAAGGACGAAATCGGAGAACTGGCGCACTCGTTCAATGCCATGAGCAACCAACTCAAGGCGGAGCATAACGAAAACCTCGCCTGGACGCGGACTCTGGAGCATCGGGTCGAGCAAAAGACGCGCGAACTGAAGCGCGCCCACGAGCATGCGCTGCACACAGAGAAAATGGCCTCCATCGGCAAGATGGCGGCCGTGCTGGCACATGAGATCAACAATCCGTTGTCCGGGATTCTGACGTACGCGAAGCTGCTGCGCAAATGGATTGACAGTGAGGATAGCGGGAAGAGTCGACGCAAGGATATCGATGACTCGCTGGATTTGATCGCCAGCGAGAGCCGGCGCTGCGGCGATCTGGTGAAGAATCTCTTGACCTTTTCCCGCACTACGCCCATCAATCTTCAGCCTACAAATCTGAACCAGGTTATCGATCGGGCACTGCGACTGATCCAACACCAATTGGATCTGGCAGGAATTCAGGTTCAGCCGGAACTCGATCCGGAGCTTCCCGATGTCACATGCGACGGTGCGCAGATCGAGCAGGTTTTATTGGCGCTGATGATGAATGCCCTCGACGCGATGCCGCAGGGGGGCAATCTCTGGGTCAGCACCAAGCTCAGCCTGCAGGATGGCGTCATCCGGATCACAGTTCGTGACGACGGTTGTGGCATTCCGTCTGAAATTCTTTCGCGGATGTTCGAGCCGTTCCTTACGACCAAGGAGACCGGGCGCGGAGTAGGGCTCGGGCTGGCAATCAGCCGCAGCATCCTCGAGCGTCATAACGGAAATATCGAAGTGCAATCGGAGGTTGGGCGCGGCACAACCTTCACCCTAACGCTGCCGTGGGACGGGGAGTCCGAGAGCCCCGCTGCCACTGCGAGCACCGTTGCATCCAGCAGGAGGGGATGATTCGTGGAATCACAAGGAAAGCTGCTGATAGTGGACGACGAACTCAGCGTCCGTGATTCACTGGGAAAATGGTTTCGGGAGGAAGGCTACGAGATCGGCACCGCCGAGAGCGCGAGCGACGCGCTGACCCGCATGGCCGAGAACAAGTGGGACATAGCTTTGCTCGATATAAAGATGCGAGGCACGGACGGCATCGAATTGCAGCGCCGGCTGCACGAGATGGATCCGGACTTGATTGTGATCATGATGACCGGGTATGCCTCGGTGGAAACAGCGGTCAGGGCACTGAAGAATGGCGCTTACGACTATGTCAGCAAGCCGCTGGATCCGGATGAGATTGCGCATCTCGTGAAGAAGGCACTCGCGCACAAACGGGCGGAGAAAGAGAATATTCGACTGCGAGAGACCGTAGCCGAGGCTACGCGTCCTGGCGATCTCGTCGGACAGAGCCTGGCCATACGCAAGGTGTTCGAGGCCATCGAGACCGTCGGACCTACCGATGCGAACCTGTTGATTACGGGCGAGAGCGGCACGGGCAAGGAGCTCGTGGTGCGGGCGATTCACGCGGCCAGCATGCGGCGATTCCACCCACTGGTAGCCATTCATTGCGGTGCCTTAACCGAAACGCTTCTGGAAAGCGAACTCTTCGGACACGAAAAGGGCGCGTTTACCGGGGCGCAATACAGGAAGAAAGGAAAATTCGAGATCGCCGAGGGAGGCACGGTGTTTCTGGACGAGATCGGCGACATCAGCCTGAAGACCCAGACGGATCTCTTGCGAGTCCTGCAGGAGCGCGAGATTACGCGGGTGGGAAGCAACCAGGTCATCAAAGTCGACTTTCGCTGTGTCGCTGCCACGAATAGGAATCTGGAAGCGATGATTGAAGAAGGTTCCTTTCGGCCTGATCTGTACTACCGCCTCAATGTCTTTCACATCGAGTTGCCCCCGTTGCGCGAGCGGCGGGAAGACATCCCGCTGCTGGTGGAACACTTTGTCCGCAAATTTGCCCTGGCCATGAACAAGCACATCACGCGGGTGTCTTCGGCAGCGATGAACCAACTGCAGCAGCAGGCGTGGATGGGGAATGTCCGTGAACTCGAGAATGCCGTGGAGCGGGCGATGGTGGTGGCACAAGAACCGGAACTCCGCGAGCAAGACTTCATCCTCAAGCAAGCGGCTGCGGCACCCGTGACCGGAAAGAGCCTGGACGAGATAGAGCGCGCTCACATCATGCGCGTTCTGGAGGAGTGCGGCTTCAACCAAAGCCGGGCCGCTGAGGTGCTGGACATCGACCGAGTCACCCTGCATCACAAGCTGAAGCGTTATGGCTGGAGCCGCGCGACGGCGGAAAGCAAGAACTAGACTCGAGGGGCGCTCGCTTCAATGAACCTCGTTGAACTGCTTCCGGTGGGATCCGTCGCGGCTTCGCTAGTGCAAGAATTGGGCGCTGCGATCCCGAAAGGGCTTCCTCTCCGTTGCGAAATATTGCCGGTTACCCTCGATCCGGTGTCCTCGTATCACGCCGAGCGCCAGCAGTTTCATTCTTCTGAGATCCTCCAGCGAATGCACAGTGTCGTGCGACCGCAAGGTTGGCGGGTTCTTGCTGTGGCCGAGGTTGATCTTTACATTCCGATTCTCAAGTACGTATTCGGCGAGGCGCAGCTGGGTGGACCGTGCGGCATCGTCTCGACGTATCGGCTGCGTCAGGAATTCTACGGCTTGCCAGACGACGATCCGCTGATGCGAGAGCGACTTCTGAAGGAAGCGATTCACGAGCTTGGACACACGTTGAACCTGCGACACTGTCAGGATTATCGGTGCGCGATGGCATCGTCTCACTCGGTCGAGTGGATCGACCTTCGCGAGCATAGGCTGTGCGACGCCTGCCTTTATCGACTCGAATCCAACGGCGCGCTCGTATAGGGCTTTGGGCAAGCACATCACAATATGGTGCCTCGCCGTAGTACACTTTTCGCCATGATTCCGAGACGAATATCGCGCGCTTACGTAATCGTTTTTGTTGCTGCCCTGGGTGCACTGCTCTTCGCTCAGACTGCTTCGAAAAAGAAAGCTGGAGTCGAACAGAAAGACTTTGGCACGCGGGACGGGAGGCCCGTCATCTTGTACACGCTGACCAATTCACACGGTGTTGAAGTCCGCGCCATGAATTATGGAGGCATCATCCTGTCGATTCGCGTGCCCGACAGCAAAGGGCAATTGGGGGATATTGTGCTGGGGCATGAAGAGCTCCAAGGCTACACTCCGAATCCACCCTATCTGGGAGCAATCGTCGGACGCTATGCGAACCGTATTGCCAACGGCACATTTACCCTCGATGGCAAAACTTATACCCTCCCCAAGAACGATGGGCCGAACACGTTGCACGGTGGCGTAACGCGGACTTTTGACAAGGTTGTGTGGGACGCGGAACCGCTCAAGGGTAAGAATGGCGTAGCCTTCACCTATCTAAGCAAAGACGGCGAAGAAGGGTTTCCTGGCAATCTTAAAGTTACCGTCACCTACACCTTGACGGATGGGAACGCGCTCATCATCGACTACCAAGCAGCCACGGATAAATCGACTCCCATCAATGTCAGCCAGCACAGCTACTTCAATCTTAAGGGCGAAGGCAACGGCGACATTCTGGATCACGAGATCATGATCAATGCCGACCGCTTCACTCCGGTCGACAAAAACCTGATCCCGACCGGCGAACTTCGTCCCGTGAGAGGCACGCCGTTCGATTTCACGACGTCGACGAAGATTGGCGCCCGTATCGAAGACAACTATGAGCAACTTGGTTTGGGCCACGGATACGATCACAACTTCGTACTCAATACCAAGCCCAACCAGAATGGCCTGGTATTGGCGGCCCGGGTTCATGAACCTACCAGCGGACGTAGTCTCGAGGTCTGGACCACGCAGCCCGGAGTGCAGTTCTATAGCGGAAATTTCCTCGATGGGAGTGTTACTGGTAAAGCAGGGCACGTTTACCGACGGCGCTACGGGTTGTGCCTCGAAACGCAGCATTTCCCGGATTCGCCGAACCATCCGGATTTCCCGAGCACGATTCTGAAGCCGGGAGAGAAGTTCCAGCAGACGACGGTTTTCAAGTTTTCGGCCCCATAGCAGTTCGGGGCGGGTAAGTTTTGCCAGGGCTGGGGGCATACCTCGGCCCTTTTTATTCGCGTTTTCGAAAGCTGCAAGCGATCAGCTCAATTCGCGAACAAGCGCTCGCTCCACTTCCTGGCAGCGATCGTGTGGAAGCTTTTTGCCACCCGAGGTCAGATAGAACGTATCGATTGCCATTTGACCTTCGGTATCGATCAGTGCGATTTCGATGTTGCATCCCTGCTCGGACAAGCACGAGGCAATGCGATGCAACAGACGAGGACGGTCCTGGGCGATCACCTGGACAATGGTGGTTGTTGCCGACGACGAGTCGTCAAAATCAATTTTGGTATCGACCTTTACTTTTGCGATTGCGCCTTTTTCGGAGCGCTGACGATCCCGGAGCATTTTTTCAAGATCCGCTTCGCCCAGCATCACGCTAATGACGCTGTTTTTGAATCTCGCCCATTCAGAGAGGTTCAGTTCGAGCGTGCGAAAGCGATCGGTAAAGTGAAAAGTATCGACCACTATACCGGCAGCGTTTGAGAACGCGTTCGCCTTAACAATATTCATTCCCCACGCAGCTAAGACACCGGAAAGGGTTGCAAACAGAAATGGTCGATCTTTCGTGACCAGCGTCAGGTCATACCAGTGACGGCCTCGTTTTAACTCGACGATCACGGGATCGGTCGCCAATTCATCGGCCATCTGCATGTGACGCATCACATCCTCGGCTGTATGAACCAATAAGTAGCGCTGCGGAAATCCCTCGAGGAACGACTTGAACTTGCTCCCGGTCACAGGTGCCAGGGAACGCAATCGAGCGAGCTTTTCATCGTTAACCTCGGTGTGAACGCGCTGATCGGCGCTGCGGTTCAGGTAATTCTCCGCCGCCATGTAAAGCTGCCAGACGTTTTCAGCCTTCCATGGAGTAAGCGCCTCCGGGTTCACGGCCTTAATATCGGCATAGGTCAATAGAGTGAGCATCTTCAAGCGCTCGGGAGTTCCCATTTTGTCGGCGAAGGCTCCAACCGTTCCGGGATCGAAGATGTCGCGCCGCAAGGTCGCCGATAACTCCAGATGATTGGCAATGAGAAACAGCACGTCGGCACGTTCTTTCGGATCCACATCCAGGCGGTCCATGGCGCGATTCGCAATATCCAAACTGGCGTGTACATGGTTGCCTTCCGGCACACCTTTTCCTGTGTCGTGGAGTAAGAGCGCGAGATAGAGCAACTCAGGATCCTCAAGTTCAGTTAAGAGTTCCGCATAGCGCTTGTCCCACTCCGACTGTGATTGCTTCAGGCGATGGAGACTCTCGATGGCAAGGAATGAATGTTCATCGACCGTGAAGCGATGGTAAAAATCACGCACGACCAGAGAGTCGATCACTTTCAATTCCGGCAGCAGAAGAGTGAGCAGGCGCAGCGAGTGCATCGCACGTAGAGCATCGGCGGCGAATGGTTGCAACAGCGTCTCTTGCAGATACAGCCATAATTCCGCCCCTCTTGGCGGCGTTGCGGCGAGCGAGGGCAGCGCCTGTTCGATGCGGTACTCCGTAGTGGCGCTCAGTTTGAGGCCATGGTGCGCCATGAAGTGAAACAAGCGCAAAAGCACTTCCGGGTCCTGCAGTGCCGACGGTTGCTGCAGGAAGATGAGCCCATCGACCACGGAGAAATCTGGCGTCGCAAGCCTGGACCGCCAGCTCTGAACCTGGCGATACAACGCCGACCACGCTTCAGGAATCTCCTCCAGCAGTTGCGTGACAGTGCGTTGCACGGCGCGCGCATGGCCGAAGTAAATCCGCATCCAGTCGGCAGCGGAAAGCTCCTCAGCTTCCGGAACGCCGATCCTACGCGCGGCGGCAGCATCCTGTGCTTCCCAGCTTAACGTGTTGTCGTCGCGCCCGTGGCGGAAATGGAGGAAACATCGTGCAGACATCAGAAAATCGAGGGCGGCCTCGAGTTGCCGGCGAACTGGCGCGCGCAGCGAACTTGCTTCTGGCCAGTCGTGCAGCTTGTCCACTGCCGAAATCAGGGCGAGCCAGTTGGCGACGTTGACATCGCGCAATCCGCCAGGAGCTTCCTTGAGATTCGGTTCGAGATGGTAGAGCGTCATGCCATGCTTGGCATGGCGTTCGCGTGTCACCTCCGCCAGACCTTGCAGTAGGGTTTTCGATTCCTTCATCACCAGCTTGGGAATCACTCTATCGTGAAGCTTGCGGAATAGATCACGATCGCCTGCCAGGTAACGGCAATCCAGCAGAGAGATGGTGAACTCGGTGTTGCTGGCATCGTAGCGGTCACATTCGGAAAGCGTGCGCGTAGCTGGACTCAACTTCAGACGAAGGTCCCAGAGTTCCTGCGAAAAGCGGCGGACGGGGTCTTTGAATGCTTGTTCTGCATCTCGATCGCTGAACAGGAACAGCAGGTCGATGTCGGAGAACGGAAACAACCAGCCACGACCGAACCCGCCGGTGGCGACCAGAGCAAAACTGGGCGGCCGCGATTCGTCGGAAGAAACGAGGTCGCGCCACAGCCTGGCCAAAATGTCTTCCACCATGCGCGTGCGCCCGGAGACACAAACACGGCCGTCTCCCGTGGCCTCGAATTCCCTCTGAACACGGGCCGACTCGTCGTTGATGGAAGTGCGGAGTTCGCCAATCAATGAAGACGCTGCCACCATAAAGATTTACCCCGCAGCGCCTGCCGCCGGAAGGTGTGGCCGGCCGATGGCTTTCCATCTCGTCCCGGCAAAACTGGATGCGTCGGTGAATGCGGACGCGAAATCTACAGCGCTCCCTCCCCGCGTTCGTCATTGCGGATACGGATTGCTTCCTCAATACGGGACCGAAAAATTTTGCCGTCACCAATCTTTCCGGTGCGAGCGGCATTCAAGATCGCCTGTTCCGCCTTTTCAACCAGCGCATCGGGCAGTACCATCTCGATCTTTGTCTTCGGAATCAGATCTACGCTGTACTCGCGGCCGCGGTAGACTTCGGTGTGTCCTTTTTGGCGTCCGTGGCCGCGCACTTCGATTACGGTCATGCCCTCGACGCCGATTTCCTGCAACGCAGTCTTCACCGCGTCCAACTTGGAATTTTGAATGACTGCTTCGATCTTCGTCATGATGTTTGCAAGTCCTGTTTCGGATCTCCGCGCGCTCTCGTTTTCGAGTCCTTACCTACCCCAAAACCTTACGCTGGCGTCTCCCAATAGTAACCCTCTTCTCCGTGCTGGGAGAGATCGAGGCCCTGCACTTCTTCCTCCTCGGAGACTCGCAGGCCAATCGTTAAGTCCACCACTTTCAAGATCAGGAGTGTGCCGACAATGGCAATGACCCAGGCAATAGCCACGCCCATGAATTGGTTGAGTAACTGGCCGGCATTTCCTTCGAGGAGGCCCGATGCAAGGGTAACGCCTTGCGCATTCTTGAAGATGGGATTGACCGCACTGACCGCAAAGACCCCCGTCAATAGCGCTCCCAGCGTGCCCCCGGCACCGTGCACACCGAAGGCATCCAGCGAATCGTCATAGCCAAACTTTGCTTTGACCCTGGCCACCATCAGATAGCAGAACACTCCGGCGATCAGTCCGATGATCAGCGCGGGCATGGGCTTGACGAAACCCGCCGCAGGTGTGATCGCAACCAGACCAGCGACCGAGCCGGAAATTCCGCCGAGGACGCTGGGTTTGCCGTTGCGGATCCATTCGGCCGCTGCCCATCCGACCGCAGCTGAAGCGGCGGCAAAATGCGTGGCTACGAACGCGCTGGTGGCCAGACTTCCCGCTCCCAGCGCGCTGCCGGCATTGAAACCGAACCATCCCACCCAGAGAAGACACGCTCCGATAAAGCTGAGCACCACGCTGTGCGGAAACATGGGCTGCTTGGGATATCCCAGGCGCTTGCCAAGATAAAGAGCGCAGACCAAAGCCGAAACACCCGATGTGACATGGACCACTGTCCCTCCCGCAAAATCCAGCGTTGGGAAACGGCCGCCCAGAGAGGCATTTAGGAGGCCTCCCTTGCCCCAAACCATGTGCGCCATCGGATCGTAGACGATGATCGACCACAGAATCATGAACAGCAGCATCGCGCTAAACTTCATGCGCTCGGCGAAGGCGCCCGCAATCAAGCCCGGGGTGATGATTGCGAACATGAGTTGATAAACCATGAAAGTCTGTGCCGGGAGGGTGGTCGAGTAATCGGGATCAGGCGCTCCACCGACACCATTCAGGAACAGATTGTGCAGGCCTCCAATGAAACCATTCCCCGACCCAAAACACAGGCTGTAGCCGAAAATCCCCCAGAGCACGGTAATGACGGCCATCAAGGCGAAGCTCTGCATCATTGTGCCGAGCACATTTTTCTTGCGCACCAGCCCACTGTAAAAGAGAGCAAGGCCGGGGCCAGTCATCATCAGGACCAGAGCCGCGCTGGTCAGCATCCAGGCATTGTCGGCCGAACTCTTGGCGTCGGCCGTCTGCTGTTCAAGTTTGGCCAGCCTCGCGGCTGTATCGATGGCCGGGCTTGGGCTAACTCCGCCGGTCTGGGCGCAAACAATCTGCGCGGACATCAGCATCAAGACAGCTGTCACCGCTACGGCGATCAGCCTTTCTCGCATAGACACTTAGGAACGATCTCCTCAGGGCGGAGTTAGAATCTCCGCGCCTCGACGACGCCTCAATGTAACGTCCGGCATCACGGGGCGGAAATCGAAACTATTTATCGTGGCTATCAGGTTTTGTTATTGAATTGGGACTTTTTGGGAAGCGTCTCTGAGAACTTGAAGCTCACATCCAGTTGCATGCGCCGGGGAGGTTGGGCCGCCACGGACTGGCCGAACAAGGGAGACGAAAGCACGCCATAGAGGTCACATGGTTGGGATGATTCAGGATACAAGAGTGGTCACCATTGGCCAAGTCATGAACGACGCGACCCCAGCCGGAAGAAATGATGTGTTGCTGAAAAGGACGTTGGAACATTTTGGCTACAGGGTTCTACCTATATCTCCCTACAGCGAATATAGGAGACACTGAATACGCGCTATCGGCCCAGAATCGTGATCTGTTGGGCGCGATCGGCCTGACTAGGGGGTCTCCGTGGCAAAAAACAAGAGGAAAGCAGCTACCGCTTTTGCGGGGCGAGTCGAAAAAGTGATTCAGCCTCACCCGCATTCAGGAGAACCGGAGAAAGCGCAGATCTCCGTAGAGGGCGCGGACCACCTGTATAGGGAAATTCGAGTCCCCAATCAACTGGTCGATGATGACGGAAAGAAAGTGAAGCTCAAGCCGGGAGCTGAAGTCGACGTCAAAATCGAAGCCGAGCCCAGCCAGGAGAAAGTCGCTGCGGATGGCGGCGATTAGGAGATCGTATAACCCGCGATCCTCGTCCTCGAACTTTTGGGCTCCGAACATCCCTAGCGTTGGTTGCTGTACACGGTTTTTCCTGATTGTTCGGCCACGACAAAGACAAAGCGGTTGGGCAGAAGTGAATCCACGTTGGCCTTCAGATGCGGAGGCACAAAGAGGAAGATTTTGCCTGGCCCAGCCCACGCGGTGTCGAGGTCTGCCTTGGTTAAGTAGATTTTCGGCGCGTCCGGGAAAGTTGAGCCGAACCACATGGACGTCGTGCGGCCCTCGACCAGTTCAATGGGACGCTGGAGATAAAACAGTAGCGAAGATCCGAAAGCCTGATCCCCGTAAATCATCACGCGGTCTCCGGGATGCTCTTGAGCCGCAATCTTCTGTGCCAAGTCCCTCGACGAAAGATACGGCGCGAAGCGGCCCAGGGCGATGTGTGCCGCGATAAGAAACAGTGCCATACCGAGCGCCATGGTCCAGGTTGCCACATAGTGGCGCCGGCGGACTCGTAGCAAAAAGGAAAGCACAGGCGCAAACAGCAGAGTTATAGCAGCCAGCGCCGCCGGTAGTCTCAATGCCGCAAACGATTCGTAACTGAGATCGAGAACGTGCGACAGCGAGAGCGTATCAGTATCCATGTTGTGCTTCGCCAGCACGTCACCAATATCTGGCTGAAAAGGAAGGTGCCGTGATTTCCAGAGCACAGCCAGCAGAACGACTCCAGCGGCAAGTCCAACAATCACCATCACGCCCGACGAGATTCGCAGCCAGCCCCTCCGGACGCCCCGCGCACATTCCCTCTGCTCATTTCGAGCCATCCCGTCAGCCACAAGCATCAGCAGCGGAAAATAGGCTGGAAGCGTGTAGTACTCCTGATTCGTCGAGATTGCGAAGAAAGCGAGGACAAGACCGGCGAGAAGCCAGCAAAGCAGCCGTGTACGCGCCGAAAAGTCAGTGCGCGATTCTTTGCCCACGTCGATGACCGTAGGGATGGCCGCCGGGAGATAGAGGCTCCACGGAAAAAGCCATATGCAGTGCAGCGACCAGTAAAGTGCTGGAGGCAGTTTGTTGTAGTCGTGCGGATAGCGCTTTCCGAGGAATCGGAGAAAGTGCTCGTTGACAAAGTAGAACCAGAAAAATCCGTGACCGTTCTGACCGCCAGTGTTACGCAAGCCAGCCAGAATGTGCCATGGGGCTGTGATCAGGAGAAAGAACGCCAACCCCGAAAGCATGCGAAACTCCCGCCACCGACGCCACTCTCCGGTAATCACGAGGTAGAAGAACGCGGTACCACCGGGGAATACAAGCGCGATCAGTCCCTTAGTCAAGACTCCCAACGCCATGCAAGCATACCCGGCATACCAACGCCAGGGCTCCGACCGAAACTCCAGCGCAGTCAAAAAGAAATACAATGAGGCGGCAATAAGGGCGCTCAGGAGCACGTCGGGAATCAGAATCCGCGTAAACAGGAAGACTCCGGCGGCGCTGAACACGAACAGTGCCGCGTAAATTCCTGTGCGCTCGTCGAACGCGCGTCGCCCCCATATGCAAGCGATAACCGCAAGCATCAGGACCGAAAGCGCCATCGGCAGGCGAGTGGCAAATTCGTTGACGCCAAACATGTGATAGCACGCAACTACCAGCCAATAGGGGAGGGGCGCCTTCTCCAAGTATCGAACACCGTTGACATGTAGCGTGACATAGTCGCCGCTCACGAACATCTCCCGTGCGGCCTCGGCGTGGGTGCTATCTGCGTCGTCCAGTAATGGTGGCGGATACAACGAGCCCAGAAAAATGCAGGCGAAGACAACGGCCAGCATCCAATAGGAGACGGCCCGCAGGCCCTTGGGCACGCTGCCTGTCTTCTTATTGACTGGAGCTGTGGAGGTGGCGCTCAACTAAGGTGAACCCATCCAAGGGTACAGATGACGCAGCAGATGTCGCAAGCCGATTCGATGCCAATTCCGATCCGCTGTGTTACTGGGGCCGTTCAAAAAACTTCCATTTATCCATCGAAGCGGGAACCGCCACATCGAAGAAACCCACCATCATTTCGTCGGAGGTCTGGTCTCCCCACGTGACGGTCTTCGTCGGATCGGGATTGTGAGAGTTGTTCTTCGAATTGTCGTACCAGGCGATGGCCCGGAGTTTCGTTCCGGCTTTGAGAAAGCGGAACTCGGCGAGCTTGTAGCTCAGTTGCCAATGGAAGTGGTAGTTCACCCGAAGGAGCACTTCCACATCGTCATCGTCGCGGACGATGTCATATTCGAAGCCTTTGCCGCGCAAATGCATGTGAGGAAAGAAACTAAGCAGAGTGGCATCGTTCGGGAGCGTGCCCTGCACTTCGACGCGGAAGTCGTTGGCACCCGGAGGAATGATCAGAGAGTGATTATTCAACTGCAGCGTGATGACCCTCTGCTTCGGAGGAGTTTTCGAAAATACAATGCCGATGCTGGTTTGGTCTTCGGCCGCGTGGCCGTTCGCCGTGTAGTGCATTTGGAAAACTAGATCAGAACCTGCTGGGACGAATTTTGCCATTCCCTCCGGCCACTGATCGGGTGAACTGCCCGGTGCGTAAACCAGAAGCAGGTCGCTGGTCGTCTCGTGTGCCTGTCGACGCTCCACCGGATCTTTGAGGCTAGAAGCGGTGAACGGCTCGCCGATGGGCGCGTGTCGCAACCATGGCGAATCAGGCGGACGGATGTAGACCACTGCATGATGTACATGCGCAGAACTTCCCGGGCGAAATTCCGACATTCGTACCCAGCGGTTTTCCGGGAAGTGCGTGGGAACAATCTCGTACGTATACTCGATCTCGCCGTCCGCCGGAATTGGCACGGCCTTCGGCATCTTGACCACAAGATCAGGCTGGGCAATGTTCCAGCCATCAGTCCACCGTTTGGGCGGCGGAGCGTCACTGGCTTGTCCAGCAGGGGCGCCGGCGGCAGCCCACGCCGAAATCGTGCTGATTTGCTGCGCCATCAGAGATGGGTCATTGGCAAAATGCCCGAATCTGGCATCCGCAAACCACGGCGGCATCATCTTCGTCTCCACTGCGTTTGCGATCGAGTCCGCCCACGGCCGCGTCTGTTCATATGTGACCAGCGGCATGGGAGCAACTTCGCCAGGGCGATGGCAGGTCTGGCAATGATCCTGAAGTATGGGTAGAACGTCTTTGTAGAACGTCGGGGCTGGTGAGGGCAGGGCCGGTTGCTGAAAAGCGCGGATGCTGACGACGAGCGCGACTATGCCCGCGACCCCCACATACTTCGACATAAGGCAATTCTAATTCGATTGGCGTCGGCCCTCCCCGGTCGCGTTTTTCAACCGGACGGCAAAATGCTACATTCAGAGGTTCATGTCTGCGCCAGATTCCATCTTTGTCCGCGCGTGCAAGTCCCTGCCGACCGAGCGAACGCCCGTCTGGTTCATGCGACAGGCCGGACGTTACATGCCGGAGTACCGGGCCATCCGCAAGCAGCATTCGCTTTTGGAGATCTGCAAGAAACCCGAGTTAGCAGCTCAGGTGACGATCGAAGCTGCGGAGATCCTGGATGTTGACGCTGCCATCATTTTTGCCGACTTGTTACTGCCACTTGAGATCATGGGCCTACCGTTTCACTTCTCCGCCGGAGAGGGTCCGGTTATCGAAAAACCGGTACGGAGCAGCAAAGACATTGCCGACTTGCGCCCCGATCGCGCCGCCGAACTGGGTTACGTGTCGGAGGCGGTTGCTCGAGTGGCGAAGCATTTCACTGGACGCGTCCCGGTGATTGGATTCTGCGGGGCGCCGTTCACTTTGGCCAGCTACATGATTGAAGGGGGAGGTTCGCGCAACTACGTCCATGCCAAGAAGATGATGTACAACCATCCCGCCGACTGGGATGCATTGATGTCAAAACTAGTAGCCGTGACCTGCGAGTATTCCGCCGAACAGGTTCGCTCTGGCGCTGATGCGATTCAGATTTTTGACAGCTGGGTCGGTTGCCTCAGTATCGAAGATTACCGCCGGTACGTGCTTCCACATGTCACCGGCATGGTCGAAGCACTGAAGAAGACCGGCGCTCCCATCATCTACTTCGGCACAGACAGCGCGACTCTATTGCCATCAATGAAGGAAACAGGCGCGGACGTCGTCGGCCTCGACTGGCGCATTCCGCTCGATGAAGGTTGGAAGCGGCTTGATTTTGAAACCGCTGTGCAGGGAAATCTCGATCCCGTTTTGCTCTTTGCGGGGTGGAAAGAGATAAGAGAGCGCACCGAGGGGATTCTGCATCGCGCCGATGGACGTCCCGGCCACATCTTCAATCTGGGCCATGGCATCTTGCCAGAAACTCCGGTCGAGAACGTGAAGAATCTGGCGCGCTTTGTGCAGGAATACCTGCCCTCAAGTTCGGGAGGCCCAAAGCCCAAAGCCGGACCGCGCACGTGACTCGCATCGCGATCATCGGCGGGGGCATCTCCGGGCTTGCCGCGGCCTATGAAGCGGAACAACGCCGACGAACCGGAGCCGACGTGCAATACACCCTCTACGAATCCTCGTCTCGGCTGGGCGGAGTGCTTCGCACCGAGGTCATCGACGGATGCGTAGTCGAAGCCGGCCCGGATTCGTTCGTTAGCGAGAAACCATGGGCCTCTGACCTTTGCCGCCTGATCGGAATCGGCGGCCAACTCATCGGCTCCAACGACAGCGACCGAAAGACCTACATCGTGACCCGAGGTCGCTTGGTGGAGATGCCTGACGGGCTCATGTTCATGGTCCCAACCAAGATCCTGCCAACCGGTCTTTCCCCGCTGTTCTCGTGGAAGACGAAAATTCGGATGGCCAAGGAACTATTCCATCCGCCCCGCGCCGTGGATCACGACGAGTCAGTGGCCGATTTCGTCGGACGTCACTACGGTCGAGAAATGGTAGACCGCCTCGCCGATCCTCTGCTTTCGGGTATCTATGGAGGGGAATCCGCCAATCTGAGCGTGCGCGCGGTGTTACAGCGCTTCGCCGAGATGGAGCGCACGCATGGCAGTCTCGGCCGCGCGATGCTTGCGGTGCGTAAGAAGATGCGCTCGGCACCACGCAAGGCCGCGCCGTCGTTGTTCACCTCGCTAAAAAATGGCATGCAGTCTATGGCCGAAACTGTTGTGTCGCACCTTAACCCGGCATCGCTCCTCACCAACACAACGGTCACCGCTGTCCAACCTTCGGCGGAGGGTTGGACCGTCCTCAGCAATGCCCAGTCTGAACGCTTCGATGGCGTGATCATTGCTCTGCCTCGCGCACGAGCTGCACCGATACTGCATGAGGCCAGCCCTGATCTCTCAACCGAACTCGCGGCCATTCAGTACAGCTCGTCCATCACCGTTGGGCTCGCGTACGATTTCAAGGTGCGCCAGGCGCTGCCGCCGGGTTTCGGCTTTCTCGTCCCGCGCGGCGAAGGCAAGCGCTTGCTGGCCGCCACATTCGTCCATAACAAGTTCCCGCAGCGCGCTCCGGAGGACCGGGCTCTTCTGCGATGTTTCTTCGCAGGAGAGAATGCGGAGCAGGTTTGGAATCTGAGTGACCATCAAATTGTCGATGTCGTCCGTGAGGAGCTGCAGCAGATTCTCGGCCCACAGATCATCGGGCTGCGATACGACCCGTTGTTTGCACGCGTCTATAAATGGAAGTCGGCGATGGCACAGTACGGGGTCGGCCATCTCGAGCAGCTGAAGAAAATTGAGAGCCTGCGCAAGGCACTTCCAGGCTTGGCCCTGGCGGGCAATGGTTATGGTGGCATCGGCGTTCCCGATTGTGTGCGCTCCGGACGGGAAGCTGTGAAAGAGCTATTTGCTTAGACTGGAGCCGGGTTCTACTGCCCTCGTTCCCTTCTCAGCCGCGCCACCACCAGGCGAATCTCCTCATACGAAATCTCGGGTGGAAGTGCTTCTTTGAGAGGCTTCAGCCACGTCAAATTGTCGAGACCCGCATGCTTGCAGCCGGCAGTAATGACTGCGTCGCGATTGCGATCGACCCATGCGGGTTGAAACTCCACCTGACCCGATTCCACAAGCGCCGCAACCGAATTCACGATGGTGGTGAGTTGACGGCCGCGGATCTCTGCAATCTGCTCAAGTGTTTTTCCGTCCTTCAGCAGTTGCAGTGTCTCCAGGCCGGGAGCCGCCAATTTCTGCGGGATCGCTGACGCGCGTGCGCCCTCCTCATACCGCTTGAGTACCGCAAGAATTGCTTTGCCGTACAGCTCCGCCTTGCGTTCACCGATTCCGGTGATCTCCATCAACTCTGCGATCGAAGAGGGCCTGATCCGGCAAATTTCTTTGAGGGTTGTATCGTGCAGCACCACATAGGCGGGCATACCCTGTTCTTTTGCCATATTGCGACGCCACTCACGAAGATAGTCGCGCAACTGCAAGTCAGGCTCGACTGCTGGCAGTGAACGCGCTGCCGAGGATGTCACGGCTTTTTTTCTTACCGCGGCGCGGCTTTCGCCGAGAGTCATCCATGCCGGGAGGCTGCCGCAAATATCGCAAGCCTCGCATGACTCCCACTTCGGCGTTTCTCCGAAGTGCGTACAGATCTGCAGATGCCGGCAGCGGCTCGATTCGGCGAAAGCCCGGATCTTGTGATATCGCTGCCACGCCCGGTCGCGCTCCGCCGGATCTGTAATCTGATTCGCGAAGTAACCGAGAATTCCCGCGTCCTGCTTGCGCCAAAGCAAGACGCAGTCGGCGGGATTTCCGTCGCGCCCCGCGCGTCCAGCTTCCTGATAGAACTGCTCGATCGATTTCGGCAAAGCCAGGTGGATCACCGCCCGTACAGTGGCCTTGTTAATTCCCAGACCGAATGCAATCGTGCCGACCAGCACGCGCACTTCGTCGGACATCCATCGTTCCTGATTCTTGCGTCGGTCTTCAGCCTGCATTTTTGCGTGATAGGGGACTGCATCGACCCCTTCGCCGGCCAGAAAATCAACTGTCTCTTCGACCCGGCTGATAGTTGGGGAATACACGATCACGTTACCCTCGCGGTAGTAGCGCAACGCGGCAACCAGCATCGAGATCTGTCCCGCGGTATCGCACTCCCGCACAAGGTAACGAAGATTCGGCCGATGAAAGCTGGCAATGTACTTGTCAGGATTGCGCAAGGCCAGTTGCGCCAGGATGTCGTGCCGCACATGGCGCGTCGCGCTGGCGGTGAAGGCGGCGATCGGTCGCTCCGGAAACCTTTCCCGCAAGCGCTTCAACTGCCGGTATTCAGGACGGAATTCGTGGCCCCACTCGGAGATGCAATGTGCCTCATCAATGGCAAAGAAAGACACTGGCACGTGCTGCAACCATTCGAGCGTGTCGCCGCGTTGCAGTCGCTCCGGGGAAAGATACAGAAGCCGGAAACCACCGGCCCGCGCCTGCCGCATCACGCGGTTCTGCTCCTCACTGCTCAGCGTGCTGTTCAGAACGGCGGCCGGGATACCCATCTGCGCGAGTTGTGCCGCCTGATCCTGCATCAGCGCGATGAGCGGTGAAATCACGACTGCTGTCTTTTCCGACATCACTGCCGGCAATTGATAGCAGAGCGATTTTCCCCCGCCGGTCGGCATTACAACGCAGGTATCACGCCCGCCGAGCAGGCTGCGGACAATGCGCTCCTGCAAAGGCCGAAATGCGCTGTAACCCCAGTAGCGGCGCAACGGCGTGATGAGATCGACTTCTGGGGTCATGAAATCAGTATAGGGTCTGCGGAAAATCAGACCATCAGCCTGTTCTGAATATCAACTCGAAACGTTCCAAACCGGGAAGGCGAACTGAAGCCAAGCTTGTAAGCTGCCAGCGATACCCGCGCAGTACGGCGGAGCCGCCTGTTACTTTACAGGTGCTCCGGGATCGGTTCCCTTCGAAGGATACATGCGAGCAAAGGCGATCCAGACCAACGCCATCACCACCACGCAAAATATGCTTCCTTCCGGACCGACTGATCCGCCGGTCAGCCAATCGGGGCCGGGAAGTGAAGAACTCAAAAGATGCCCGGGAGCAACCATTCCGCTGTCGGGGACAGAATAAAAGAAACTCTCCCCCCAGTCCCATGCTGTATGAAAGCCAACGGCGAACCATAGAGTTCCTGTGCGACGCAGTGTCACGCAGAAGAACAAGCCAATGAAGGCTGCGAGCAAAACCCCTGGCCAATGCTCACCCGTGTTTCTGAGGTGGAGAAGTCCGAAGATGCCCGAGAGCACCGCCGCTGCCGGCCAGAATCCGACGCCTCGAGCTAGCGTAAACAGCGAGTATCCACGCAGCCAAAAGTCTTCAAAAAGCGCCACGAAAACAAAATAGAGGAGCCAGTAGCCCGCAAATCGTAGCAGTCGGGTTCCGTGCAGGATAATGTGGCCCGGGACGAAGGCGCCCCGCTCGTAGATCGTGAAGATCAGAAGGCTCATTGCCAGGAATCCCCACAGGGCTCCAGCCCAGAACAGAGGGCTGAAGGCTTGTTTAAGCGGCAAACCGTAGGCACTCCAGGGACGGCGTTCGATCCGGGAAAGCACGACCGCGGGAATGGCGGCCGCAAGGAAGTTTCCGATTTTCTCCAGCAGATCTGACCAGAGCCCGCTATGGCCCAAATCGCGAGCCCAGGCCGCCTGCACCACGGCCTGTTGAAGAAAGAGAAACGCGATTACATAGAACGCAAGGCCCCAGCCCGGACGAAGTCCGTCTGGGCTACGAAACAGCGTATCAACGTACGAAGGGGCCGTTGCCGCTGCAAAGGCAGGATCGGTACCGCGTCCCGCGGAGGTAGGTCCTTTCGTGGCCTCAAGATCGCTCATGTATGAAACTTTCCCGCAACGCTCACCGACATGGTAAAACACTCGGTTTGAACGTATGGTCCGATATTTCACCCGCGAACGTTTCGGACGTCCGCAGTTGCTCGCCGCCTCACTCCTGTTCGCATTTCTGGCGCAAGCATTATGGCTGGTTCACGCGGAATTGAGCGTCAGTCAAGCCATCGACGGGGATGAAGAAATCCGCATTGGCGAAGGCTTGAAGCAATTCCACCGCCGTGGCGCAGCAGGCGCTCCCTTCATCGAGCACGTGGATAATCCTTTTACGCAGTGGTCTCGACCGGATGGAAACGGATTCGACACTGAGCGCTCTCCGCTGCTCTACCTCGTCTCGGCGGCTCCGCTCCTGGCCTGGCCGCATGAGCTCAGCGCCGAAACGGCGGTCTATTGGCGCTGGCTTCCCCGAATCCCTTTTCTCGCGTGCGGCATTTTCCTGGGAGCATCTTTGTGGTACGTTGCTCGGCGTCTTTGCGGAAACACCGGCGGCTTCATCGCGCTCACGTTTTACGCTTTCTCCCCGTCGTTTCTTCAGTCCGCTGCCGCCTGGCATGCCGAACCCCACATTGTGTCCGCGTGGGGAGCTTTCGGCACGATCTTTACCGCAATCGCTGTGGCGCATACGCTCTATGCCCCGCGCGAGGTCGTGCTTTGGAATTGGCGACGCATTGTCTTGTTGGGAGTGGCGCTGGCTATTGCCATTGGATCGCAGTTCTCCCTTGTGATTCTGGCACCCCTGGCGCTAGGTCTCTTGCTCTATGTGGCGCCGGTTCGACAGCGAGCGGGCGTTGTAATTTGGTCCGCCGGCTGTGCAGTCGCATTCCTGCTGCTGCTGGCGACATATTTTTTCCATCTGCATGCACTGGCGGCAAGCATGAGGCACGCTCATTTCTGGGAATTTGTCCCCCAGGCATTTGCCACCTTCGCTATATACACGCAAGCGGCGAGGCAGACGGTCACCGCCTGCCCCGCGTTGGTGATCGCTCTTCCGCTCACCGTCGCAACCTATATTGCGTGGCCGCGAACCCGCTACTTCGGCAACACTGCACCGCTTCTCATGGCCGTTCTGTTCATTGTGCTGGCAATCGCAAACCCGCCCAGCTTCCCAGGTTTCCTGCTCGCTGCAGTGCCCTTTTTCCTTATCTTCGTGGCAGGAGTGCTGGGGGATTTACTCGAGACCAGCTATCGCCCGGTGATCCTGGGCTCTATTTTGGCCCTTCTGGTCACGTACGCCGCGCGAACCCTGCTTGCACTCGCGCAAATACCACGCGGCTGACGAAAGCCTAGCTGTGTGCCATCGTCCGTTCTTCGGTCAGGCGCTGCGCCAGGAAATCAAGATAGGTCTGCAGTCCAGCACCACTCTTGGCCGAGAGGCGGAAGACCTGCATGCCAGGCCGAACGGATTCAATGCTCTTGCGGGCGGCTTCCCAACTGAATTCCACGGCGGCCGAAAGGTCATCCTTCGTGATCACTGCCACGTCGGCGCTATTGAAAATCGTCGGATATTTCTGCGGTTTGTCCTCTCCCTCGGTTACTGACATCAGAACGAGTCTGAGATTCTCTCCCAAGTCGTACGATGACGGGCAGACCAAGTTTCCGACATTCTCGATGAATAGAAAATCCAGTTGATGCAGATCCCAGTCTTGCAGCGCGGTTTGCACCATCGCCGCCTCGAGATGGCATAGAGTCCCGGTTGTGATCTGTTTCACAGGAGCCTTGCTGCGCGCCAGCCGTGCAGCGTCGTTGTCAGTCGCCAAATCCCCGACCAGCGCTGCCACCCGAAACCGCGGCTGTAGCTGCGTCAGAGTCCTTTCGAGAAACGACGTCTTCCCCGATCCTGGACTCGAAACCAAGCTCACGACGAATACCCCCGCTGCCCGAAACCGTTCGCGCAGAGCACGCGCAATCACATCATTCTGCTTCAGGACATTTCGGCGCACTTCGATTAGCCGTGGTTCGCTCATTCTTCCTTCTCCAATGCGAACACTTCCCGTTCCTTTCCCTGGAGGACTTCTCCTGTAGGTGCGCCGCATTCCGGGCAGGCGAACAACTGCACCGACTCGAGCACCCGCTTCGTCTCGCATTGCGAACAGTGCACGGCTACGGGACGTCCTCGATTAGTAATCGCGATCCCTGCAGTGGCGTGTCCTGACAGGCGACCTCATAGGAGAAAAGCAACCCGTCCTTCACCACGCCGGAAAGTGCGCCTAGCCGCAGATGGACAGCGCTCACCTGCACGTTGCGCTGTTGGGCTTCCTCCACAGCAGCTTCGACGATGCCTAGGGCAATCGAGAGTTCGTGCATGTCCTTCCCGCGTGCGGGTTATCCGGCTCGCCGGCCCACGCATCTGCCGACGATCTACTCAAGCAGTGTACGCTTTTAGAAAGTCGAGACGGTACCCGCAAACATCGCACGATCAATGTGCGAAGTGAATTGTGAGGGTCTGCGACACGTACGAATCAGGTGTCTGACCCGGCATCTGGATGACAAGTTTGCCGGCCTTCGTGAGCGTGGCCCGGTCGACCGCGGAGACTTGCGCTGCATTCCAAACTCCGAGTTCATATCGCGTTG
>Ga0126373_10000081_pt1 | contig 78523 bp, 68 predicted proteins | sample PanSoiMetPlot_11_FD_92545 | JGI IMG/M metagenome (GOLD analysis project Ga0126373, IMG submission 92545) | Tropical forest soil microbial communities from Panama - MetaG Plot_11 | ecosystem: Environmental > Terrestrial > Soil > Tropical forest > Bulk soil | place: Panama | collected 2016-02-17
CGGTACTCTCCTGTTGGGTGAGATATAGCTGAACATCCCGTCCTGCTGCTGATCGTCTCCACGCATGCTTCACTCCTAACACCTCACGCTGTGGATTAGGAGTCGTTTTTCAGCATCCTGCTAAGCAAATGTGCGCAGTCGTCCACATTCTAGTGGCCTGTCTCAGAGTAAACGTTACTGGCATGACCAACATCTAAGTTGTCATGTCGGCCAACGATGTTGTGTTGAATGAGGAACAGAGAATCGAATTGAGCAGTATTGCCCAGTCCCGTTCGCTGCCAGCCGGGTATGTGTTTCGTGCTCGGCTGATCCTGATGCTGGCAGAGGGTGCACCTTACAGCACCATCAAGCGGCAACTTCGGACCACGGCACCGACCATCAGCCGCTGGAAGGTGCGTTTCCTTGCTTCCGGTATAGACGGTCTGGATACTCGTCATCCTGGCCAGTCTGCCACGGTGGTCACGCCCAGGTTGCGGGCCAGGATACTGTCGGCCACGCGGAGAAAGCCTCAGGACGGCTCGACGCACTGGAGTTGCCGCAAACTCGCTGCGGTCCTGGGTGTCAGCAAAGATGCCGTGCATCGCACCTGGAAGGAAGCCGGCTTGAAACCGCATCGGCTGGAACGCTACATGGCCAGCAACGATCCGGACTTCGAAACCAAAGCCGCCGATATCATCGGGTTGTACTTGAATCCGCCTCGCCATGCCGCGGTGTTCTGTGTGGATGAAAAGACGGCGATTCAAGCACTGGACCGGCTGGACCCGGTTCTGCCGCTTTCTCCCGGACGTGCCGAACGCCATGGCTTCGAGTACTTCCGCCACGGAACACTCTCCCTCTATGCCGCCCTGGACACGGCCACGGGACGGGTTCATGGCAAGACCGCCGCGCGCCACACCAGCCGCGAGTTCGTTGCTTTCCTCAAGGAAGTCGTCTCCCTTTGCCCCGGGAACAAGCAGATTCACATCATCCTGGACAATCTCTCCGCTCACAAAACCACCGCAGTCCACGAGTTCCTGGAGAAGAATCCGAGGGTTCACTTCCACTTCACGCCCACCTACTCGTCCTGGCTGAACCAAGTCGAAATCTGGTTCGCCAAGATTGAGCGGGATGTGATCGCACGCGGAATCTTCACTTCCGTCTCCGATCTGGCTCGCAAGCTACGCCGCTACATCAATGCCTATTCGGCCAACGCCCGGCCCTTTCAGTGGAAGTACTCAGATCCCACTCGCCGCGTCCTTAGTAACGAATTCACTGCGACAGGCCACTAGAACGCCTGTATTGCCATGATGGCGCCATGAACGAGGCTTGACCATGCCGTGAACGCGATCAGACTCCGATTTGCAAGTGGGTTCCGCGACGCGGGATCATCGGTTTTATTTTGGCTGGTTTGGCTGCCATCGCCATCCCCTTAGCCACAGATACATCAACAGTGGATAGACTGCGAATAAAAAGACCACACCCACTAACACCAATACAGCCCTCAGTATCGAGTCTCGATTTCTGGTGCCCTCCTGGGAGCGCGCCGGTTGATGCCGCCGTCCAAGACAACCTTGAGGCCACTTAGGTGGCCATAAGTTCCTCTACTAATCAGGCGACACAGTTAGAACTGTGATCTGTGGTGACATAGAGGACGCGGCGCACTTAACTCGGCAGGCATGTTATGCTAGCCCGCCTAGCATATCAACTGCAACTGCGGCTTTGACAGATGACCGAAAAACCATCAAAGGAGGTACGAGAGTACCTTGCATCTATCGCCCGAAGGGGAGGGAAGGCTCGTGCCCGGCAGATGACCCCAGAAGAGCGCCGCGCTCTCGCCCGGAAGGCAGCTAAGGCTAGATGGACGAAGCGCGGAGGGTCTGTTGGGTAAGCCGTCCGAAGTTACGTTCGTGTTTTGACACATTGCCGGGTATCGGCGATAGCATGGAAGGCATCTCAAGCACACAGGTCCAGACCCGCGTGCTCATTTAGCGATGACCCGCGCGGCCTGGACCTGCCTCTATAGCCGCAGGACAAAGAAGGGCCCGCATCCCATCCTTCCCGAAGGTGCGTGTGCAGAGTCCCAAAGTTCTCAATCTTCGCAAGCTTGCACCCACGCGTCTGCCAAGCAAGCCTCCATCAAAATTTTCCAAGCTTCATACTTGGCGAGCAGACGCAGCACATTCAGTGCATGGTCGAGAGCTTTTAATTCTCGCTGATGGCCGACTGAACCGCGTACTTCCGAAATTCTCGCGTTGATGGGTACTTTGGCGGATTCCAGTTCCAGGATGGCGACGGACGCAGACCTGACCGGTCCGGTGTCGGAGAGCTACCGAAAGACGGTGTTTTCTCGCGTTAGAGCTTCGCCAAAGGTTGAGCGCAGAGGGAAGCAATCTCGTACCCCAGAGAATATCCGTCACTCTGTCCAGTTCTTCAATGGAGACGGACCATTACGCGGATTTGATCGATCTTCGGTCGTCGCAGTGGTCTCAATGAGGAACTTGATATCGGCATACCCAGTCAGGATCTTAGCGTCCACCTGGACGGCCCCTTGCTAGTCTGCTCGAATATGGGGCTTGTCACAATCGAAGAATTGTGATTCCCTGAGCGGTTTTTGTGACCTGCTTTGCGTTATCGAGAATGCCCATACGACTGATGATCGCGTCCCTAAGCACTGAAATGCGCCCAGCGTTTACGACCGCAGGTTCACGGCGCTGGGCGCACTCTCGAATCGAGCAGCAACCCTCCCCCAAGGGAACCGCTCAACGGCACAGTAGTGCCACTGCGAGGTGAAGTAAACGGCACTGTTGTAACAGCAGTGCGCGTTACTCCTTGGGTACGAAAGTTCGACACACCATTCCCGAAGATTTCGCAGGTCCACCAGTCCGTGGCCGGGTGACTCAGCCAGCGCCTCCCAAATAAAAAAATCACCAAAATCATTGTGATGCAGCGCTCCTCTGTTGGTTGATTATGCGCTACTCTCTTGCGAACTTTTTGAGCGCCACGTCTTGGCGACCGAGATAGTCACAACAGCCCACTACTTTCGAAGAGAGCACCGAGTTGTTCAGCTTGGCCGAAAGGGGACAATGGGATCTAAGCCCCTGCGCCGATGAACACGGAGAGATGATTGAAATCCCTATGAGGTCCGGAACAAATGGGACCAGGCTCGAAAAAGCAGTGCAGTCGCCGGATAGTGCGGCCGAAGCAGAATCAGACTGCTCCCGATGTTCGCCGCCCATTGGAATAGGCGACGGCGATCAGCTTCTTCCTGCGGAAGCCGTATTATTCAGCGGCAGCATCGATGAGCTCTGCCAATTCCTCGGTGCGAACCTTAAGATCCTCCACATCAAAAAACTCCCTCTGCAACACGATGACCTCTGGATTTCAAACAGGACCTTCAGGCGGGAGGTGCGGCCAGTCGCCGGACCGTAGTCACCTCTGTGGTGACCGCCGGACTCGGCACTCCGGCCCAACCGGTTCTCCACATAAAAGACAGGCCCCGATTCAATCGGGGCCAGCGGGTTGAATTGCAGTTAAGCGGCAGCTTTTTGCGCCGTGGCATTGACCTCTGCCTCGGCGCGAAGCCAGTCGTCGACGTCGCGTCCGTCCTCGCACCCACTTTCTTCATAGAGTGCATAAGCCCGACGGCGAATCTCCTGTTCACGGTTGGAGTCGGTTTCGATCTCCGCAGTCTGTTTGTTGGTGAGTTCTTTTGCCATTTTGAATACTCCCCTTTGGCTGAGGGGGCCAGTCAGAGGACTGGTCCGCAAGGGCACGTTGAATGTTCTTGAATGGACAATTGAGTAAATGATACAAGATATGCCAACTTCCCAAGTCGGTTCAACTCGTCATCGAACTGTTCTCTCCCCCCCGCAGGTTCTGGAATGGGAAACTTTGTGCCACCGAGCAGGAGATGCGCGGGAGGGGAACGGAGCTCGCGATTCCACTTCCATCGTGACTTCAATGACTTTTGTCACAGGGGCGAGCGGACATTTTGTTCCATCGAACCGGCGGGTGGCGACCACGCCCAAATAAATTCCCAGGTTCTGTTCTCGACGTGACAAAAGTCATCGTCCTCCGCGCGCCGCTTCGCTAGTTTCGAAGATGACACCCTCGAGAAAGCAAACGGGTTGCGAGGAGGATGAGGATGAGCGTTACCACGGCAAAGACCGTACGAGAACTGGCCCTGGAATTTCCGGAGGCCACGCGGATTTTTGAAAAGATCGGAATCGACTACTGCTGTGGCGGAGACCGATCGCTCGAAGAGGCCTGCGCCGCTTCGGGCCTCTCCGTCGAGGAGGTGCTGGATTCCCTTGAACTGGGCGAGGAAACCGCCCGAAGCAAGCAGACAGACCGCAACTGGCAGACGGAACCCCTGGCTGAGCTGGTTGCCCACATCAACACCACCCATCACAAGTACACGCGCGAGGAAATCGCCCGGTTATGTCCGCTGTTTGACAAAGTATGCTCTGTGCACGGGAAAAATCACCCCGAGCTCCAGCAGCTTCGGATGGTCTTTCAGGGCCTCGGCCAGGAGCTCTCGACCCACATGATGAAGGAAGAAATGGTCCTGTTCCCCTATATCGTGCGCATGGAGGAATCGGTCATCGAGAAGGAACCGGTCGTGCCGCCACCGTTCGGCAGCGTCCAGAATCCAGTGGCCATGATGATGCATGAGCACGACTCGGCAGGGGACGCGCTGCGCGCCATGCGCCAGGCGAGCACCGGCTACACGCCCCCCGGCGACGCCTGCGTCAGCTACCAGACACTCTACAAAGCCCTGGCGGTCTTTGAGGCGGACCTGCACCTGCACATTCACCTGGAAAACAACATTCTGTTTCCGCGCGCGCTCGAAATGGAACAGAAGCGCTAGCAGGGGATGGAACCAATGGCTGCGATGGCAACCCGCATCGAGACCGAGGCAGGACAAAGACTGACGCCAGAGGAGTCGATAAAGCTGTCGAAGGGGCACTATGAGGAGCACACGGCGACACTCGACAAAACAGGAACCAAGGAACGTCCCGTCGAGAACGCGCCCGCCGAGCATAACGGCCAATGAGGGAGCGCGACGATGGTCTCCGTGTTTTCAAAGCACCATTACGGGTTACAGGGCGCAATGCGTCCTTGTCGGGACCGGACTTTTGTCATAGTGCTTGGAATCGGAGCGATAGATTAAGAGCATGCCTGTTCAAATCGGAACCAGGGCGCACAACTTTACGATCCCACAGGATTGTCGGACTGCCACCGGCGCGTAGAGATGTTCCTCGGGATGCTGGTTCGCGTCGCCGAGGTCATAGACCAGCCCGCGACGGATGAAACCAGCCGGGCGCTCGAGTCCGCCTTGCGCTACTTCGCGCAGGCGGCACCCAAGCACACGGCTGACGAGGAGCAGTCGCTGTTTCCGCGATTGCGTCGGATCGATGATCCTGAAATCCGCTCCGCCTTCGCGAAACTGGACAGGTTGGAAGAGGATCACCGCTGGGCGGAACCGCTCATACCGAGGTGGAGCCCCTCGGCGTTCAGTATTTGTCTACGGGGAAGTTGTCGGATGCCGAGATCGCATCATTACGCAATTCGGTGGCGAGTCTTGCCACGAGGTACCAGCAGCACATCTAGGTCGAGGACGAATTGATCTTCCCGCTGGCAAGGCGGATGTTGCCGGACTCGGAGAAAAGACGATCGCGAACGAAATAGCAGAGCGTCGGCAGGTGAAACTTATAACTAGCATTTCCTAGGTTCGACAAACCGACTTAGCGAGTGACTTCCTCTCAAAAGAGAGAGTTACTATTCCAGGACACAAGTAGTTGTCGCGACCGGGAAATGTATTACAGAACTCAGACAATCGGGGCCGTGCCTCTGTGAAACAATGCACGTTCGCGATAGGTTCATCATGGACAATCTTCCAGCGATCATTCAGGGCGGGATGGGTGCGGGTGTCTCCAATTGGCGGCTGGCACGGGCAGTCTCTCAACTGGGCCAGCTGGGAGTGGTGTCGGGAACAGCCCTGGACTCGATTCTTGCACGCCGCCTGCAGGACGGCGATCCCGGCGGGCACATGCGCCATGGTCTCGATCAGTTCCCAATTCCCGAGATGGCGCAACGGGTTTGGCAGGCGTATTACGTCCCCGGGGGAAAGGCGGAGAGAGCACCTTACAGGTCGCTGCCAACGCACTCGAAGGACAGCTCAACGGAACTCACCGAATTGTGCGTTGTGGCGAATTTTATCGAAGTCTTTCTCGCGCGCGAAGGCCATGACTACCCGGTCGGCATCAACTACCTCGAAAAGCTCCAGCTTCCGCATCTACCTTCTATCTACGGCGCGATGCTCGCGGGAGTGGGATATGTCCTGATGGGAGCGGGTGTGCCGCTCAAGGTTCCGGGCGTGCTTGATCGTTTCGCCCATCATGAAGCTGCAACCTATCTTCTCCAGGTTACAGGGGCCCAGGATGGCGATGAGCGTTCCATGGCTTTTCAACCGCGAGAGTTTGTGGGGCGTCAACTGCCCGAGCTTGCGCGACCGAAGTTCATCGCGATCGTTTCTTCGAACACGCTGGCCACGACGATGTTGAAGCGCGCCAATGGCAACGTGGACGGATTCGTGATCGAGGGCTACACGGCAGGCGGCCACAACGCTCCCCCTCGCGGGAAATTCCAGCTTGATGAAAACGGAGAGGCAATTTACGGGGAGCGCGATGTTGTGGATCTGGAGAAGATCCGGGCGCTCGGCGTGCCCTTCTGGCTTGCCGGAGGATACGGCTCGCCGGAGAAACTGGAACAGGCCTTGGTCGCCGGTGCTGCGGGAATCCAGGTGGGGACAGCCTTTGCGTTTTGCGAAGAGTCTGGCATCGAAGACCGGCACAAGCTCGCCGTGCTTAACAAAGTCCGCTCGCGGACGGCGCGCGTATTCACCGATCCGGTCGCTTCGCCAACCAGTTTCCCCTTCAAGGTTGCGTTGTTGGAAGGCTCGCTCTCCGAGCAAGAAGTCTATGCGGCCCGCCCCCGGATCTGCGATCTGGGGTATCTGCGTGAAGCATACAGAACACCGTTGGGAGCAATCGGCTACCGCTGCCCCGCAGAACCGGTCACCACCTATGTATCTAAGGGCGGGAGGGTAGAGGACACGGTTGGAAAGAAGTGTCTCTGCAATGCCCTCATGGCAAACATCGGACACGCCCAGACCCGGAACGGCAAGTACACCGAGTTGCCGCTGATCACCTCCGGGAATGATCTGACAGGAATCGCCCGCTTCTTGTCGCCAGGGATGTCGACCTACACTGCGGCAGATGTCGTCGCAAAGCTGATGATTGGCTGGGGCCCTCCTGCCAGCCAATCTCCAGTTTCATCCGATACGATCATCGCGTGACCTAAGTCATCGCTCGACAGCCTGAGTGGCTCTATGATTTGGGAATCAAAGTGGGGTCGCAATCGCACACTACAAGGAGGCACCGGAATTGGCGGGCAAATGGATGCCGGAAATCCTGGAAGTGCTGTGCACAGGTTGCGGGCTGTGTGTGGAGGCGTGTGGGCCCAAGTCGCTTGCGATGTGTGATGGAGTGGCCGCACTGAGTTTTCCGGACACCTGCGGGAGTGAGCAGCACTGCATCTCGGCCTGTCCGGAGGGAGCCATCCGTATGGCCTGGCTTCCTTTCTCGGGAAACCGGGCCGTCGGAAAATGGAGTGAAATTCCAGGCGAGTGAAGGGCATGAGCCGTTTCCACCGATGGTACTGCCGCTGTGAGGGATGGAGAGAAAGACTCGATCAGATGATCCTGTCGTGGTCGCTCGACGGCGTGGAACTGGGGGAGGAAGTCCTGGAAATCGGGCTCGGTCCGGACCTGACCACGGACTGGCTTCGTGCTCGCTCGAAGCACATTACCTGCATCGAAATGGATGTTGCCCTGGCAAGTTCCTCGAGCGTTGTATGGTTGATACCAATGTAAGTGTGCGGTGCGCCGACGGCTCGGCGATGCCGTTTCCGGAGCGTACTTTCTCGAGTGCCGTTTGCTTTACGTTCTTAGTCATCTGGCTTCCCCGGCCTTGCAGGACCGGCTCTTTGCAGAGGTGCTCCGCGTTGTCCGGCCGGGTGGCATCTTTGCCGGAACAGACAGCACCGAATCGTGGTTGATGCGGACCATTCCCCTGGGGGACACCATTGTGCTCGTCGATCCTCCGGCCTTGCCGGCGCTCCCGGAGTCCGCCGGTTCCGCGGTGTGGAAGTCGCTTCGGACACTGGAAGATTTCGATTCCTCGCTCATCGGCCCCGGCCCACGCGCCAGCCGGAGGGAGTGAGCGTCAGCCGCCGTCGCAACCTGTTCCGCACCCAACTCTGTAAGTTCCGCTCGATGTTGTTACCGTTTGCCTGACCGACGGTGCTGCTTGGCAGCGTCCCTGATCCAGGTGAAGGCACGCGTGGCCGAAGGAAGTCCCAGCGTCGTGATGGCCAAAACGACCACCTGACCAATTTCTTGGTCCGTCAACCTTGCCTTCTTCGCGTTACGCACGGCAGAGTGCGTGGCGCCTTCGAGTCCCGCCCCGATGGAAAGAGCGAGTTTGACGAGGCGGCGGTCCCGCTCATCGAGCGGGCCTGCCAGGTGACACTGCTCGCCGAGCACATTAAAGGCTTTCCATACGCCGGGGTAGAGTCGTCGGAACTGCGTAATCGGCTGAGGAAGTTCTTGTCGCACGTTTTCGTTCTCCTTTGTCGGAATCTGTTGCCCAACATACCTCATCGGCAACGCACTCTGCCATCTCTGCGGCTCGACTGCCACGCAAACCGAACATCACAAACACACGTGATCAAGATCACTCACATGTAGGACTGAACTCACAGACAGACAAAGGGTGAGGTTCGTAGAAAGGATTTCTACATGCGGAGGTCGACAATGCTCAGCGTCACGTCCGAGTATGCCTTACGAGCCCTTGCTCATCTTGCAAGCCAGCCGCGCGCAGCGGTGCTGGGACGTGACTTGGCGCACGCTGTCGAAATACCAGCCAATTACTTGTCGAAGGTACTGTTGACCTTGCGCAACGCCGGATTGGTAGACACCACACGAGGTTCGGGGGGCGGTTACCGGCTACGCAAACCCGCCGAAGAAATCTACCTGATCGACGTCATCGAGTTGTTTGAAAATCTCTCGCGGACCAAACCCAGTTGTTTTCTGCGTCACACGCGCCCCTGTTCTAGCGCAACTCCATGTACCGCGCACTCCGCATGGAGTGGCCTGCAGGCAGCCTACTTGGGATTCTTGGTCTCGACTCCACTCTCGACCATTGCAGAAGGCCAGAACCAGGATCGAGTCGGTTCTCACGCGGACCACGGCCCGGTCCTTTCCGCCGGGAGACGAGCATGAGATTTCGATGGTTTGCTGATCGCAAGCTGGCTGAGGAGATGAGTGGAAGGAGAAGGTGCTCCACCGGGATCGGGGCGTTTGGCGTATTGGCCCTCCTCGTCGGGAGCCTCGCTCATGCCCAGCAGGATGCCGGCGCATTCTTCAAACAGAACTGCACCAGTTGCCACACCATCGGGGGCGGACGCCTCACGGGCCCGGATCTGAAAGACGTCACCACTCGCCGGGACCATGCCTGGCTGGTCCAGTTTCTGCAGAGCCCGAAGGCCATGATCGACAGTGGCGACCCCTACGCCGCGAAACTGCAGCAGGATGCCCGCGGCGTTGTGATGCCGAACATCTCCGGAATGACCCCGCAGCAAGCGCAGGCTCTGCTCGACCTGATCGATGCCGAATCGAAGTTGCCGCGTTCGCAGTTCGCGGGCCTCGCGATTAGCGATCGTCCATTGACGGCCGCGGACGTGGAGAGGGGCAGGCTGATCTTCCGCGGTGAACAGCCGCTCTCAGGAGGCGGTCCAGCGTGCATCTCCTGCCACACCCTCAAGGGGTTGACACTGCTCGGCGGCGGGCGTTTGGGGCCCGACCTGACTCGAGTCTTTGAGCGCTTGCAGGGGCGCAAGGGACTCGGGGCCTGGCTCGCCTCGCCGGCGAGCCCCACCATGGCTCCGGTTTTCAAAACCCATGCCATTCAGCCCGACGAAGTCCTGTCGCTGATTGCTCTTTTTGAAGACTCCGCAAAAAAGGGCGGACAGGACGACACCACGTCGTTGCTGAATTTCTTTCTTCTCGGAGTAGGCGGCATGGTTCTCGGCCTCATCTCGCTCGACACGCTATGGAAGCAGAGATTCCGCGGAGTCCGGCGCAGCCTGGTTCATCGAGAAGGGGCGGGCAGGGAAGATCGAGGTGAACGATGAAGACGCGTGACGCGATCTCATGGATCCGCGATGAGGTGGACCCCAAGCTGCGCGGCTGGGAGGAGTTCTATCGCAACCGCTGGCAACACGACAAGATTGTGCGCTCGACCCACGGTGTGAACTGCACCGGTGGTTGCACCTGGCAGATCCACGTCAAGGACGGGATTGTCACCTGGGAGATGCAGGGGCTCGACTACCCCTTGCTGGAGAATGGCCTTCCCCCTTACGAACCGCGGGGCTGCCAGCGCGGAATTTCGTATTCCTGGTACCTCTACAGCCCGCTGCGAGTGAAGTATCCCTACATGCGCGGCGCGCTGATCGATCTCTGGAGACAGGCGCGGGCACAGCATGAGGACCCGGTGGAAGCGTGGAAGTCGCTGGTCGAAAGTCCTGAGTCGCGGCAACGTTGGCAGCGGGCACGAGGCAAAGGCGGATTCCGCCGCGCCGACTGGGACACGGTGCTGGAATTGATGGCCGCCGCCAACATCTACACCATCAAGAAACATGGTCCCGACCGCATCGCGGGATTCTCGCCGATTCCGGCGATGTCGATGATCAGCTATGCGAGCGGCGCCCGCATGCTGCAGCTGATGGGTGGAGTCTCCCTCTCTTTCTACGACTGGTATTGCGACCTGCCCTCGGCCTCGCCGGAAACCTGGGGCGAACAGACCGACGTGCAGGAATCGGCCGACTGGTACAACGCCAAGATGCTGGCAGTCATGGGGTCGAATCTGAATATGACCCGCACACCCGACTGTCACTTTGCCGCCGAGGCCCGACACAACGGCTCGAAGATGTGGGTCTTTGCTCCTGACTTTTCGCAGGTGGCGAAATATGCGGATGAGTGGGTGGCGATCAACGCCGGCCAGGACGGCGCATGGTGGATGGCGGTCAATCATGTCCTGCTCAAGGAATTCCATCACGAAAAGAAAGTCCCCTACTTCCTGAGCTACGCCAAGCAGTACACCGACTCCCCGTATCTGGTCGAACTAACCGAACACGAAGGCAAGTGGCACGCTGGAAAGCTGCTCCGAGCCAACCGGCTGGAGAAATATCAGGCCATCGAAAACGGAGACTGGAAGTTCCTCATGTGGGATGCTGTGGGCAATCAGCCCAAGATGCCCATGGGCAGCGTCGGCTTCCGCTGGGGGAAAGAAAAAGGCAAGTGGAATCTGCTGATGAAGGACGGCCTGGATGGCTCTGCCATCGATCCCGTCCTCTCCTTCCTCACCCAATGTGACACGGTGGTCCAGGTCTCATTGGATGATTTCGCCGAGGGCCGCACCGTCGCGCGATCCGTACCGGCGCGCAAGCTGTCAACCGCCGACGGTCGAACCGTTACGGTGACAACCGTGTACGACCTGCTGATGGCGCAGTACGGCGTTGCCCGGGGATTGCCGGGCGAATATCCCGCCAGTTATGACGAAGAGAGCCAGCCTTACACTCCAGCCTGGGCGGAGAAGTACACCGGACTGAGCCGCCAGGTGTTGCTGCGCTTTGCCCGCGAGTGGGGAAGCACGGCGGAAGCGACCAAGGGCAAGTGCACGGTCATCATCGGCGCCGGCATTAATCACTGGTACCACGGCAACCTGATGTATCGTTCCGCGATCCATGCGCTCATGTTCACGGGTTGTATTGGCGTGAACGGCGGCGGCCTGGCGCACTACGTGGGACAGGAGAAACTTGCGCCCGGTGAGTCGTGGGCGGCGATTGCCTTCGCGCGCGACTGGTTCCCGGCCGTGCGGCTGCAGAATGCGCCGAGCTGGCACTATGTTCATACCGACCAGTGGCGATACGAGCGTGACTTCACCGATTACCACACCGTTCCGGCCGCCAACAGTAGTGGCGCATCGAACCTCGCCCACGGGCACACCATCGACACCCAGATTCGAGCGGTTCGTTCCGGGTGGCTCCCGTTCTATCCGCAGTTCGCCAAGAACTCGCTTGAGGTGGTGAAGGAAGCCGAGGCCGCAGGCGCTCAAAGCGACGAAGCCGTGGTCAATTATGCCGTTCAGCAACTGAAAGATCACAAACTGCGGTTTTCGGTAGAGGATCCGGACGCGCCTGAGAACTGGCCACGGGTTTGGTACATCTGGCGTGGCAATGCGCTCATGGCCAGTGCCAAAGGTCACGAATACTTCCTCAAGCACTACCTGGGCACACACACCAACACGATTTCCGACGAGAAGCTCGCCGAAGGATCAACGCGAGAAGTCGAGTGGCACAAGAACGCGCCTCAGGGAAAGATGGACCTTGTGGTCGACCTCAATTTCCGCATGGACACGTCCGCGCTTTATTCGGACATCGTGCTGCCGGCGGCGACCTGGTACGAGAAGGCCGACCTCAATTCCACCGACATGCACAGCTTCATTCATCCGCTGTCGCAGGCGGTGCCGCCTTCGTGGGAATCGAAGAGCGACTGGCAGATCTTCCGCGCCATTGCAAAGAAATTCTCCGAGCTGGCCGAAAAGCACTTCCCCGAGCCGGTGAAGGATCTGGTCGCTTCACCCCTGGCGCACGATTCGGCGGCGGAAATCGCGCAGCCCGATCTCAAGGATTGGATGACGGGTGAGGTAGAAGCAATTCCGGGCAAGACAATGCCCGGACTGAAAGTCGTCTCCCGCGATTACAAGAACCTTTACCGCCAGTACACCTCTTTCGGGCCGCTGGTCCGGGCCAATGGCCTGGGAGCCCACGGCACGCACTACCGGATTGACGACGAATACGATGCGGTCCTCAAGTCCTGTCCGACCGTGACTTTCGAGGGGAAGACGTATCCCTCGCTCCTCGAAGACGAACAGGCCTGCAACGTGATTCTGCGGTTCGCTACTGTGACCAACGGCGAACTGGCGTACCGCTCCTATCAAGAGATGGAAGAGAAAGCGGGTGTCCCGCTCGTATACCTGGCGGAGAAGAATCGCGGCTTGCGGCTCAGCTACAAGGAGTTGCAATCGCAGCCCCGCCGTCTGCTCAACAGCCCCATGTGGTCGGGCCTGACCGAAAACGGCCGCGCGTACTCGCCGTTCACCTACAACGTCGAAGCGATGATGCCGTGGCGCACGCTGACCGGCCGTCAGCACTTTTACCTCGACCATCCTCTTTATATCCAGTTCGGAGAACATTTGCCGGTGTACAAGCCGAAGCCGTTGCCCACGCAGTATGCCGATCTGCGCTTCAGCAAGGAAGTCGGGCCAACCAAGATGCTGAATTATCTAACCCCGCACGGCAAGTGGCATATCCACTCGACCTACGGCGACAACCAGCGCATGACCACGCTGTCACGCGGGGTAGAACCATTCTGGATGAACGACCACGATGCGGCTGAGATCGGCGTCGTGGACAACGACTGGGTCGAAGTGCACAACGACAATGGCGTGGTGGTGACGCGCGCCGCCGTCAGCGCCCGTATACCTCGCGGCATCTGCATTCAGTATCACTCGCCGGAGCGGACTTATTCGGTGCCCACATCACCCTTGCGTGGCCACCGCCGCGCCGGAGGCCATAACAGCCTGACCCGGACGCGCCTGAAGCCGAACCTGATGGCCGGCGGTTATGGGCAATTCACCTTTCACTTCAACTATTGGGGGCCGACGGGCTGCAACCGCGACACCCACGTGCTCGTGCGCAAGCTTCCGGAACTGAAATGGTAGTTCGAGTGGCGAACCGCTGACGATCAAACAACGGACGAACAGTATGAATGTACGCTCACAAGTCTCGATGGTATTCCATCTCGACAAATGCATTGGCTGCCACACCTGCTCGATCGCCTGCAAGAACATCTGGACCGACCGCCGGGGCACGGAATACATGTGGTGGAACAACGTGGAAACCAAGCCCGGTACGGGGTATCCCACGCGCTGGGAGGACCAGAACCGGTATAAGGGGGGATGGAAGGCCGAGAACGGCAATCTTGAACTCAAGTCGCAGAACAAGGGCAAGGCGCTGTTCAATATCTTCCACAATCCCAACCAGCCCACCATGGACGACTACTACGAGCCATGGACCTATGACTACCAGAACCTGTTCAACGCTCCCGAGGGGGCGGACCAGCCTACTGCCAAGCCGATCTCGATGGTCACCGGTGAATACATCAACATCGAGGCCGGCCCGAATTGGGACGACGATCTGGGCGGCTCGCCGGTCTATGCCGAAAACGATCCCAACCTGGAGAGCGTGACGCCGGAACAACGTGCCCAGCTGTTCGCGACAGAGCGGTTGGTTTTCTTCTATTTCCCGCGTATCTGCAACCACTGTCTGAATCCAGCGTGCGTGGCCGCCTGTCCCTCGGGTGCACTTTACAAGCGCGGGGAAGACGGCATTGTCCTGATCGATCAGAAACGTTGCCGCGGCTGGCGAGCCTGCGTGGCTGCCTGTCCCTATAAGAAGACGTACTTCAACTGGTCGACGGGAAAATCCGAGAAGTGCATCCTGTGTTTCCCGCGCCTCGAAACCGGCCAGGCCCCGGCATGTTTTCACTCCTGCGTCGGCCGGATTCGTTATCTGGGGGTGCTGCTCTACGACGCCGCCCGCATCGAGGAAGTCGCCAAGCTGCCCGACGATCAACTGATCGAGGGTCAACGGTCCCTCATTCTCAATCCGCACGATCCCGAAGTGATTGCTGCGGCGCGCGCGAGCGGGCTCGACGATTCGGTGATCGAGTCTGCGCAGAAGTCCCCCGTATACCAGTTCGTCAAAGTGTGGAAGCTGGCCCTGCCCCCGCACCTCGAGTATCGGACCTTCCCGATGCTGTTTTACGTGCCGCCGATGTCGCCGGTGATGGCGAGCAAAGACGGGGGTGTGATCGATCACGTGTCGGGCGATTTGTTCCACGACATCGAACAATCCCGCATTCCCATTGCTTACCTCGCCAAGCTGCTGGGGGCGGGACAGGAGAACAAGGTGCGCTACGCTCTCCGCAAGCAGAAGGCGGTGCGCTGGTACCGTCGCGCCATGACGGTGGGCGACGTGACCATGGAAGTGGCCAGCCGCATGCTGGCCGAATCCGATTGTTCGCCCGAAGAAGCCGATGCGATCTACCGTCTCACTTCGCTGTGCACCTTCGACGACCGCTTTGTGATTCCACCCATGCATCGCGAAGAGGCGCTCGAGATGATGCGCGATCCCCTGGAACACAAGGCAAGCACCGGGTTCGGATTCGTGAGTGCGCCACAGAGGGGACTGTGATGGCGAAACCGGAAATCTACGACGCGCTGGCCACTCTCCTGACCTATCCCGAGGCGGACTATCCGTGCCGTATCGCCGCGGTTATCGAGCATGCTCCCGCCGCTTGCCGGCCGCAGTTGGCCGAGTTTCAGACCGCGGCGCGTGCGCTCGGGATCACGGAACTCCAGGAGCTCTTTACCCGCACCTTCGATTTGAACCCTGTGTGTTCGCTCGAACTGGGATGGCATTTGTTCGGCGAGAACTATGAGCGTGGCGTCCTGCTGGTGCGGATGCGCGAGGAGTTGCGTCGGCACCAGCTTTCCGAGTCCGGTGAATTGCCCGACCATCTCACCGAGGTGTTGCGGCTGGTTGGGAAGATGGACCATGAGCGCGCCGCGGATTTTGTCGCGGCCTGCGTGCTGCCGGCGCTCGAAAAGATGCTCCCGGCTTTCGATGGCAAGGAGAATTTGTTCGAGCATCTGTTGCTCGCGGCAAAGAGTCTGTTGCGCAGCGACTTTCCCGAGATACCGCTCGGTGCCCCGGAGATGGAGCCGCAGCTCAAAGTGCTGGCATGAGGGATTAGGTAATGACGAATCCGACCCTGAACCTGCTGCTGTTCGTGATGTTGCCCTACGTTTGTCTGTTTGTGTTCTTTCTGGGGACCATCATGCGTTATCGTAAGGCCCCGTTCACCTACTCCAGCCTGTCCTCGCAGTTCCTCGAAAACAATCAGCACTTCTGGGGACTGACAGCCCTGCACTACGGCATCATCGCCATCCTGCTGGGCCATCTGATGGGACTGCTGATTCCCCGACAGGTGCTCGTCTGGAACAGCGTCCCGCTGCGCCTCTACGTGCTGGAGATCTTCAGCCTCGCCTTCGCCTTAATGGCGCTGGTGGGATTCGTGGGCGTCATCGAACGGCGCATTCGTTATGCCAAGGCGAGAACCGTGACCAGTTCGGCAGACTGGATCATTGAATCCTTGTTGATCCTGCAAGCCGCGGCGGGGATCTACGTGGCCATCTTCTATCCCTGGGGGACGTCGTGGTACTCGACGTCAGCGGCTCCTTATCTGCGGTCGATTTTCTTGTTGCGCCCCGACATCAGCTATCTCGCGACCATGCCTTTCATCGTGAAGCTGCATGTGGTGAATGGATGGTTCATTGTCGGTTTTTTCCCGTTCACGAGACTGGTGCACGCGCTGGTCGCACCGCTGCCATATCTGTGGCGGAAGCCGCAGTTGGCGCGCTGGTACGGAATTGGCCTCTTGCCGGTCTGGCCCCGCAGAGCGAGCGGAGCGAAGGGCTGAGAAATGACAACCAAGCGGCCGAACTCGACCCGACTGCACCAGTATCTCAGCAGCCGATTCCTGACTCTGGTGCTCGTGGTCGCGCTGGCCTTCAGCCTCCTGATCCTGGTGCCGAAGTTCAATGCCTATGCGGTGCCCGGCAATCAGCGCGGGTACGAACCGGCGCAGCCGATCGCTTTTTCCCATCGTCTGCACGCGGGCGAGTTGCAGGTCCAGTGTCTCTACTGTCACTCGGGAGCGGAGAAAAGCCGTCACGCCGGAATTCCGGCGGCAAATGTCTGTATGAACTGTCACCGATTCGTCTCAGCCCCATTGGGAGCGATTCGTGCGGAGGACGAACTGGCCAAGAAGGAGAAGCGTGAGCCGCAGCGTGTGGTTTCGCCGGAGATTCAGAAGCTCTACGACGCCTTGGCCCTCGATGACAAGATGCAACCCGATCCATCGAAGCAACTCCGGCCGATCGCCTGGACCAAGGTGCATAACCTTCCCGACTTCGTCTACTTCGATCACCGCCCGCACGTGAATGCCGGCGTTCGCTGCCAGAAGTGTCATGGCCCGGTTGAGACCATGGAACGAGTTCGGCAGGTCGAGGACTTGAGCATGGGATGGTGCGTGAACTGCCACCGCGGCGTCAATCGCACTGGTCTCGATGGCAACGGAAATTTCACCAGTGCTCCTGCTCCGGCCGCGGAAGGGCCAACGCCGGTCACGCACCGCGTGTACGCATCCATTGACTGTTCCACGTGCCATTACTGAGGAGACTGATTTGAGCGGAGAGAAGAAACAGTACTGGAAAACGCTGGCGGAAAAGGAAGGCGGCCCGGAGTTTCTTCGTGCCCCGGCCGAGGAATTGTCGGTCGCCAGCCCACGCCAGTTCCGGCGGCGCGATTTTATGAAGGCGACCGGCTTCACCTTGGGCGTGGCCTTCGCCACCGGTTGCAGCCGTGCGCCCGTGCAACGGGCGCTTCCTCTCCTCTCCGAGCCTGAAGAGTTCGTACCCGGACGTTCGCTGTTCTACTCGACCACGTGCGCTGGATGCAGCGCCGGTTGCGGTGTGTTTGCCAAGGTGCGCGACGGACGCCCGATCAAACTCGAAGGCAATCCCGAGCATCCCCTGTCGCGCGGCGGACTCTGCGCGACCGGCCAGGCGTCGCTTCTCGGGCTCTATGACTCGCAGCGGCTCCAGCATCCCTTGAAGGAAGGAAAGAAGGTTTCCTGGTTGGAAGTGGACCGGGCAATCCAGGCCGAACTGGCAAGAGTCCGCAACGAGCGTGGAACCGTCCGCGTCCTGAGCGGCACCATCCCAAGCCCGACCTTTCGTGCCGCAATCCAGGAGTTTCTTCGTGGTTTTGCCGATGCCAGGCACGTGGTTTACGATCCGCTTTCGAAGTCCGCTCTGCTCGACGCCCATGCTCAAACCCACGCAATGCGCGTCCTACCTCATTTTCACTTCGACAAAGCAGAAGTCATCGTCAGCTTCGATGCGGACTTTCTCGGAACCTGGATCTCCCCGGTTGAGTACACGGCAGCGTATCGCGCCGGACGCGACCTGGGAAGCAGGCATGTTTCCTATCATGTGCAGTTCGAACCGCGGATGAGCGTTGCCGGGAGCAAAGCCGACCAGCGCTTCGCGGTAGCTCCCGGTGAGATGGGGCTCCTCGTTACGCAGTTGACACGGAGAGTCGCCAGGAAGGCAGGAGCGTGGTTCGACGAGAGCGAGCCCGAATCTGCTTCGGTGACCCCGGCATTTCTCGATGAGTTGGCCGACCGCCTCTGGCAGGCGCGCGGGCGCACCCTCATCGTGTGCGGGACCAATGATTCTCAACAGCAAGTCCTGACCAATTATCTGAATCATCTGTTGGGAAATTACGGCACGAGCATCGATCTCGAAAGGCCTTCGCTGCAGGCGGAGGGAAGCGACCATGAACTGGAAAGGCTTTTCGGCGAGTTGCGTGACGGGTCGGTCCAGGCTCTCCTCATTGCGGGGGCGAATCCGGTCTTTGATCTGCCAGGCGGTGAAGAACTCGGCGATGCCCTCAAGAAAGTCCCCCTGCTCGTGAGTTCTGCTGAGCGCATAGACGAGACCTCCGCTCTGGCAAAGTACGTTTTGCCCGAACCGCACTACCTCGAGACCTGGAGTGACACCGAGGCGATAAGCGGGATGGTCAGCCTCCGACAGCCGACGGTTCACCCTCTGGGAGAAACGCGCACGCTCGTCGAGACGATCGCAGCATGGAGCGGGAAGCCCAGGTCCTCCTATGACCTCTTGCGGGAATCCTGGAAGGCCAAGATCTTCCCGCGTCAGAAAAAAGAAGCAGATTTTGAGACGTTCTGGGAGCGCGCGCTCGAGGACGGTTTTGCCGAGGTTGAACCTGGTTCGGCCAGGCCGCAGCCGTTCAATGTGCGGGCCGTCATCCCCGTCCTGCACGCTCAATCACTGGCGGCGAACTCGTTCGCGCTCGTGCTCTACCCAACGGTCGCAATGCTCGATGGCCACAATGCGTACAACCCGTGGCTCCACGAATTGCCCGACCCGGTCACCAAGGTGACATGGGATAACTGCGCGTGTGTCTCTCCCGCAACGGCCGGGCGGCTCGGTCTTGCCGATGGCGACGTTGTCCGGTTGGTGACGAGCGATAGCAAGACGCTAGAACTTCCGACCTACCTTCAGCCGGGACAAAACGAACGGGTGATTGCGGTTGCCCTAGGCTACGGCAGCCGGTTGAGCGCCCGATTCGCGAAGATTGGTCCGCAGTGGATTGACGCCCTCCTAAGTGTCGGGGACAACGGCCTGGTCGGTGTCAATGCGGCTCCGCTGCTGACGTTGAGCCTCGGGGCCTTGCAGTACACCGCGAGCGAGGTCACTGTGACCCGTACCGGCAAGCAGCGCGAACTGGCGTCGACGCAGACCCACGACACGCTTACCGTCCCGAAGAGGCTTACGCCTCGAGGGAGCGGACCGCGCCCACTCATTCAGGAAACGAGTTTGGCGGCATATCGGAAAGACCCGCATTCCGGCGTCGAGGATCACGAAGAGAAGGAAGACCTGTGGCCGACCGACCACCCTTATAGCGGACCACGCTGGGGGATGGTCATCGACCTGAACGCATGCACCGGCTGCTCCTCTTGCGTCGTGGCTTGCCAGGTGGAGAACAACATCCCGGTGGTCGGCCGTGACGAGATTCGCCGCAACCGGGAGATGCACTGGCTGCGCATCGACCGTTACTACTCGGAACGGGAATCCGGTCAGATCGAGGTCGCGTATGAGCCGTTGATGTGCCAGCAGTGTGAAAACGCACCCTGCGAAACAGTCTGCCCGGTGCTGGCGACGGTTCACAGCGAGGACGGCCTGAACCAGCAGGTCTACAACCGCTGCATCGGAACGCGCTATTGCGCCAACAACTGCCCATACAAGGGAAGGCGCTTCAACTGGTTCAACTACGCGCATGACGACCAATTCGAGAATCTCGTACTCAATCCCGACGTCGCGGTTCGTTCGCGCGGCGTGATGGAGAAGTGCACCTTCTGCGTACAGAGGATCCAGGAAGCCAAGATTGAGGCGAAGTGCCGCGGCGAGCGAGTCGCCGATGGAGCTGTCGGGACCGCATGCCAGCAGTCCTGTCCGGCACGCGCCATCTACTTCGGCGATCTCAACGATCCGACGAGTCAGGTGAGCAAGATGATGGCAGATCCGCGGCGCTATCGCCTGCTCGAGGAACTGAATGTTCGTCCTTCGGTGGGTTACCTGACGGTGGTGCGCAACCGTCCCGCCGAGGGCGATGAGAGGAGCAAGGAAGAGCGTCATGGCTGAAGCGGCAATCGCGTTGCGCCCACCGCTGATCGATGGCGACAAGACTATCACCGAAGTTACGCACGACGTGTGCGCCCCGATGGAGGCGCGTCCCACGGCCCTGTGGTGGTCGGCGTTATTCGTGTCCTCGTCGCTGCTCCTCGTGGGAGCGATTGCAATTGTCTACCAGATTTCGGTAGGCGTCGGCACCTGGGGTTTAAACCGCACGGTTGGGTGGGCTTTCGACATCACGAATTTTGTCTTCTGGATTGGCATCGGACATGCCGGGACGCTGATCTCGGCCATCCTCTTTCTATTCCGCCAGCGATGGCGCACCTCGGTGAACCGTGCCGCCGAAGCCATGACCATCTTCGCCGTCATGTGCGCCGGCATCTTCCCCGTCATCCACACGGGACGGCCCTGGTTTGCCTACTGGATGTTCCCGTATCCCAATACTCGCGGGTCGCTCTGGGTGAACTTCCGCTCGCCGTTGGTCTGGGATTTCTTTGCCATCTCAACTTATCTCACAGTCTCGGCCATGTTCTGGTTCATCGGTCTGTTGCCCGACCTGGCCACCATTCGCGATCGTGCAACGGCGAAGTGGCGGCGCAAACTGGCAGGGGTCTTGAGCCTGGGCTGGACTGGATCCTATCGCGCATGGCAACGCTACGAAGTGGTGTACCTGATGCTGGCCGGACTGGGTACGCCGCTTGTCATCTCGGTGCACACCATAGTGAGCTGGGACTTCGCGACAGCGGTTTTGCCGGGCTGGCACGCGACCATCTTCCCGCCCTACTTCGTTGCGAGCGCGATCTTCTCCGGTATGGCGATGGTCCTGACACTGATGATCATCGCGCGCAAGCTCATGCATCTCGAGGACTACATCACGATCCGCCATATCGAGCGTATGTCGAAACTGGTCATCACCACCAGCGGCATCGTCGGCCTGGCTTATGCGACGGAGTTCTTCACCGCGCTCTACTCCGGGAGTTCGTACGAACAGTTCGTCTTCCTCAACCGTGCACTCGGTCCGTTGTTCTGGGGGTACTGGACCATGGTGGGCTGCAATGTATTCGTGCCGCAGTTGCTCTGGTTCCGCAAGGTAAGAACCTGCGTGCCGGCGGTGTTCGTGATCTCTATTCTGGTCAACGTTGGAATGTGGTTTGAGCGCTTCATCATTATTGTGACCTCGTTGTCGCGCGACTTCATCCCCGCCAACTGGTTTCACTATGCGCCCACCCGGATCGAGGTGGCGACGCTCGTCGGCACCTTCGGCCTGTTCTTCACGCTGTTCCTGTTGTTCTGCCGGTTCGTACCAGTGATTGCTGTTGCGGAGGTGAAAGGGGTCCTGAAGTACGGCAAGCCGCGGATGGAGTCTGCCCATGAGTAAGAGACTGTTCATTGGAGTTTTCGATAACGAGGGCAGCACCCTCGCCGCCGTCCGGGCCTCACGCCAGCACGGCTTCAAGGTGGTGGACGTGTATGCGCCTTATGCCGTTCATGGGGTCGAAGAGGCGATGGGCCTCGCCCCTTCGCGTCTGCCATGGTTTGTCTTTGCCGTCGGCTTGTTGGGCGCGAGCCTGAAGGTCTGGTTTGAGTTCTGGACGACAGCGGTGGATTGGCCGGTCAATGTCGGTGGCAAACCTTTCAATTCGCTGCCAGCCTTCGTGCCGGTCACCTTTGAGGTCATGGTGCTGTTCGCAGCCGTGGGAGCGGTGCTCTCCTTCTTCGTGGTCTGCCGCCTCTACCCCGCGAAGCGAGCCGTGCTGCCTGTGTCCGGGGTCACGGATAACCGCTTTGCTGTCGTGCTCGAACAGACCGACTCTACCTTCGAACCCGCGGAAGTCGAGAAGATGTTCAAAGATCTCCATGCCGTCCGCGTCGAAGAGCAGATCACAGGAGAAACGGCATGACGGGACGCGTGGTGCTGAACGGATTCCTGCTCGCGGCGGTCATCGCTTCGGTCGCCGCTAGCTGGGTGATGAGTTCGGATCCGGCCAGGCCCAATTTCGAATTTTTGCCGCAAATGGCGCACTCGCCGCGCTACAACGCATTCGCTCCCAATCCAAACTTCAGCAACGGGAGCACCCTGCAACGGCCGGAGCCGGGAACGATCCCGCGCGGTCTCCTTCCGCTCGACTATGCCGCCACACCGCAAGACGCACTGCGCGCCGGAGAAGAACTCAAGAGTCCTCTCGAGCTAGGGAATCTGCGAGCCCGGCAGCGCGGGGAATTTGTCTTCGCCAACTTCTGCGCTGTTTGTCATGGTGCTGGCGGGGCAGGGAACGGTCCAGTCCCGCAGCGCGGTTATCCGGCCCCTCCATCGCTGCTCGTGGAACACGCCATCAAGATGAAAGATGGCCAGATGTTTCATGTGCTCACGTATGGCCAGAACAACATGCCCTCCTATGCGAGCCAGCTTTCTCGCGACGATCGCTGGAATGTGATTCTATATGTGCGCACGACGCAAATGGCGGTTGCGCCGGCGCCCTCACCGGCCTCACCGCTGGCCTCGCTGGCGAAAGCCGCGCAGCCTGACACGGTGAAGGTTCCGGGAGGCCAGCCATGAACGCGCGGGATTTCATCTTTGCTCCGAGGCCGCAGACGATCCGTTGGTTCCAGATGCTCGCCGGCATCGGCGCCGTCAGCTTGATCGCGGGACTGTTCGTTTCTCCCCAGCGAGTCTGGCTCAATCTGCTGCTCGTGAGTTATTACCTTGTGGGCCTCGCCCTAGCCGGGCTGGCATGGATCGCAATTCAGTACGTGAGCGGGGCGCACTGGAGCACAGCCTTGCGGCGCGTGCCCGAAGCGATGACCGGGCTGCTGCCACTCGGCGCACTGGGAATCCTTTGTGTTCTCGTGCTGCGCCCGTCGCTCTATCCCTGGACCAGAGGACTCGAAACCGATGCCGAGGCGCCTGGATTCAAGCTCGTGTGGTTGAGCCTGCCCTTCTTCCGTATTCGCGCCCTCATGTATCTCCTGGGATGGCTTGGGTTCTCCTGGGCAATGTTGAAGGCGTCCCGCCTGCAGGATTCCGATGGCGATGCCGGACACACTCGGCGGAGCAGCGCTCTGGCAGCGCTGTTTCTCGTGTTCTTCGGCGTGACGTTCTGGCTGGCCAGCTTTGACTGGATCATGTCGCTCGAGCCCGAGTGGTACAGCACGATCTTCGGGTTCTACAACTTTGCTGGCGCATTTCTGAGCGGTTTGGCCACGCTGACTCTGTTGCTGGTCTGGTTGAGGAAAGCCAGCCCGCTTGCGGGCATCATTCGCGACCAGCATCTTCATGACGTGGGGAAGTTGCTGTTCGCCTTCAGCACCTTCTGGGCTTACCTGTGGTTCAGCCAGTACATGCTGATCTGGTACGCGAACCTGCCGGAGGAGACCGTGTATTACGTGCGGCGACTCCACGGTTTGTGGCAACCCTTGTTCGTGCTCAATCTGTTCCTGAACTGGGTCGTGCCCTTCTTTGCGCTCCTGCCGAGAATGAACAAGCAGCGGGCGGGAATTCTCGTGAGGGTCAGCATCGTGTTGCTGGCCGGACGATGGCTGGACCTTTATCTCATGATCATGCCGCCGTTCTCCGGCGGTAAACCGCAGCTCGGAATCTGGGAAATCGGTCTGGTCGCGGGACTGGTGGGCGGATTCGCTCTTGGTTTCTTCCGAGCTCTCGGCCGTGCACCCCTGGTTCCGGTCCGAGATCCTTACCTGACCGAAAGCCTCAACTACCACGCGTGAGGCGAACGATGACAGCTCTGGAGCTCGAAACCCGAAGCGATGCTGCGGCAGCGCAAGGGACCAAACCGGGTCGACTCCACGCGCCCTCCGCCGGTCGCGGCGGGCAAGCCATCTTCGATGCCATCCGGCATCTTCATCCCGCCTACTTTGCCATGGTGATGGCGACGGGAATTGTTGCCATCGCCGCTCAGTTGACTGGGCTGCGTGCGCTGGCCGCGGGACTTGCCTGGCTGAATATCGTCCTCTTCGTTGTCCTCTGGGCGCTGACCCTGGCGCGCGCGATTCTGTTCTCCCGCGATTTCTTCTACGACTTGATCGATCACAAGCGGGGTCCAGGTTTCTTCACCATCGTGGCCTGCACCAGCGTGCTGGGCCGTCAGCAGATCATCATCTTCAACCACTATGGAGCGGCCAAAGCCCTCTGGTTTCTTGCCGTGCCGCTGTGGGCCGGGTTCACCTATGCCATCTTCACCGGCTTCACGGTCAAGGAAGACAAGCCATCGCTGGCCGAAGGGATTCACGGCGGGTGGCTGATCGCAGTAGTGGCCACGCAGGCCGTCTCCAGCCTGGGCACGCTGCTGGCCCACCAGTTCCCGTCGCACGAAACCGAGATGCTCTTCTTCTCACTCTGCATGTGGCTCTGCGGGGGGATGCTCTACATCTGGGTGATCTCGTTAATTTTCTACCGCTACACCTTCTTTCGTTTCTTGCCTTCGGATCTGATGCCGCCCTATTGGATCAACATGGGCGCGATGGCCATTTCGACGCTTGCGGGAGCGAACCTGATCCTCGATGCCTCTCGTGCCCCATTCCTGCTGGCCCTGTTGCCGTTCTTGAAGGGTTTCACCGTTTTCTTCTGGGCAACCGCCACGTGGTGGATTCCCATGCTAGTGACGCTCGCCATCTGGCGGCACGTGTACAAGCGGTTCCGATTGGCATACGACCCGCTCTATTGGGGCGCGGTGTTCCCGCTGGGCATGTACACGGTAAGCACCTTCCAGTTGGCGCAGGCTCTCGAGGTGCCGTTTCTGCTGTGGATTCCACATTACTTCGTCTACATCGCGATCACGGCTTGGATGGCCACGTTTGCCGGATTGCTCTGGACGCTGAAGGATCTGAAGGTCGCGGGGAAGGGAATCGAACCATGAACCAATTCAAAGGAACACCCAATGGTAGCCTGCTCGCCGCGACCCTGGGATTCGCCGCCGGATTCGCGGCCGTCGCACTGTTCGGGCCCACGGCGAGCCGGTTTCAGGAAGTGATGCACCTGTCGCCGATCATGGTCGGCTTCCTGGTATCTGCGCCTGCCTTATCCGGATCCTTGCTTCGTATTCCTTTTTCCGCCTGGGTCGATACCACCGGCGGCCGCAAGCCTTTTCTGGTCTTGCTGACCCTGTCCCTGGTGGGAATGGCCGGGCTTCTGGCCGTAATTTCGGCTCTCTATCCCGATCATCTCTCGCGCAAGCTCTATCCTCTTCTTTTGCTGCTCGGCATTCTATGCGGCTGCGGCATCGCCACCTTCTCGGTTGGGATCAGCCAGGTCTCCTACTGGTTTCCCCAGGCCAAACAGGGTAGAGCGCTTGCCATCTATGGCGGCGTCGGCAACCTGGCTCCGGGGTTGTTTTCGTTCCTGCTTCCGGTTGCGCTGTCCAGTCTGGGATTGGCCAAGTCCTATGCGGCGTGGTTCTTGTTCTTGCTGGCGGGCACGATTCTCTACGTGCTGCTGGGCCGCAATGCCTCCTTCTTTCAGTTTCTCGAACAGGGCGTGAATCCGGAGGAAGCCCGCAAACTCGCGCGCGCGAGTGGTCAGTCTTTGTTTCCGGCAGGGAGTCTGGTCCAGAGTCTGAAAGCTTCTGCGCGCACGTGGAAAACCTGGGCGCTTGTATGGGTCTACTTCACAACCTTCGGTGGCTTCATCGCATTGACGGCATGGTTTCCGACGTATTGGCGATCCTATTTCGGCGTGAGCGCAGTGAAGGCCGGATTGCTGACCGCGCTCTATTCCGTATTGACCTCGGCCATTCGCATTGGGGGCGGCATGCTCTCTGACCGCCTGCGCGAAGGCGGCGAGAATACAGCGATTCTGGCTCTGCTGATCATGGCCAACGGCGCCATCATCATGACGAGTGCCACGCAGTTGGAACTCGCCCTGCCCGGAGAAATCCTTTTGGCCATCGGCATGGGTGTGTGCAATGCGGCGGTGTTCAAGTTGGTACCGCAGGAGGTGCCTCAGGCAGTGGGCGGAGCCGTCGGTTGGGTCGGTGGACTGGGCGCGTTGGGCGGTTTTGTGATCCCGCCAGTGCTGGGTTTTGCGGTGAACGATCTCGGCCAGCGCGGCTACGCCATCGGGTTCATGGTGTTTGTGTTTCTGGCCATGTTCGGGCTGGGTGTGGTGTGGGTGCTGAAGTACACCCGCGAAGAGGCGATCGCCCCATCGGTTCCCGCGATGGTTGCGATCGACGTGCCAGCAACGCACCAGGAGATGCAACAGACCCGGTAGGGAGGGGACTGGGCGCTCTCCAAGAGAGCTTAGGTTGGTCATGGGGAAAATGGAGAAAAGAGTTGAGAACGTTGATCATCGTGTTATTTGCCTTCTTATGCCTGTTCAACGCGCCCGCGTGGACGCAATCCGCTTCATCGGAATCTTCGAGTGACAGTTTCGTAAGCGACTGGTTTCGCCGGTCATCCCGGGCTGAGTCCGAGCAGCCACATTGGGCCGCACCGATGTTTACCGTGACGCCACGGCTCGTGCAGCAATTTCGCTATGACATGGGCTGGCAGTTGAACCAGGGGTTCACGAACGCCAACTACGGCGGGGGCAAGGGTCTCGAAGTGGTTCCGCTCGACCGGGTGGAACTCTCCGTGAGCGCCCCACCCTTCATCACGCACTCTAAACCGGGCGTACGCGACGGCATCGGCGACATGGCATTCCTGTTCAAGTATCGGGTGGCCGCCGCGAATCCCGAGAGCGGCAACTACGTGGTGACCGCCATGCTGGCTGCAACCGTGCCAACCGGCATGTACACTAACGGCTCCACCGATGCTTCGCTCACTCCAACCCTGGCCTTAGGGAAAGGCTGGGGAAACTTCGACCTGCAGGGTACCGCCGGGGTCACCGTACCCACTGGAAATCGGAACGTTCTGGGGACTCCCGTGGCGCTCAATGCCACCGCGCAGTACCACCTGGGGAAGTATTTCTGGCCGGAAGTCGAGATCAATTCGACGATGTGGGCCAATGGAAAGAACGACGGGAAAAAACAGGCATTTCTTTCACCCGGGTTGGTGGCGGGGAAGTTTCATCTGTGGAAGCGTGTGGGCTTTGCTCTTGGCGGAGGGCTGCAGACCGCGGCGACTCAATTTCATACCTAGGAGCACAACTGGGTGGCCTCGGTACGCTTCCCCTTCTGACGCTGGAGAGTGATGAGTATGAAGACTGCCTGTGTGGATACGGAACTTGCGTCCTTCGATCTGGCAAGAAGGATACTGGCCGATGCCGGTAGGGCATTGGGCAGCGAATCAATTCCGCTATCCGATGCCTTCGGTCGTGTAGCCGCGGAGAGCATCGTCGCGGAAGAAGACCTCGTGCCCTATCCCCGTTCCGCGATGGATGGCTATGCGTTACGCGCCGCCGATACCGAGTCGGCCTCATCGGAGGTGCCGCTCGCCCTCCCCGTGGCGGGAAAGATCTTCACCGGCGATGGACCATTGACGCTCGTTGCCGGCACCGTCATGGGCATCACCACCGGCGCGCCCGTTCCCAATGAAGCAGATGCGGTCGTGCCGCACGAACTGGTTTCCGTGCGGCACGGAATGATCTACCTCGAAAGACCCGTGGCTCAAGGCGCATGCATCTTCCCGCCGGCAGAGGATATTCGCCGCGGCGAAGTCGTTCTTGAGCGCGGCACCGTACTTGGTCCCGGCTCCATCGCACTGCTTGCCTTCATGGGCCGCTCCGAATTGTCCGTCTATCGGCGTCCCTGCGTCAGCCTCTTGTGCACCGGTAGCGAACTGGTGGGGGTATCCGAGAAGCCATCCTGCGGGCAGGTACGGAACAGCAACGCATACGCATTGACGGCGTTGCTCTCTCAGTGCGGCGTGGACGCACGCTATTGCGGCCGGGTGGCGGACAACTGTGAGCCGTTGCGAGCGGCATTGGAGGCCGCGAGAGAAGGCGCCGATCTTCTCATCACGACCGGCGGCGCATCGGTGGGCGAGCGGGACTTGGTCAAGGCGGTACTCGAAGAAATGGGAGCGGAATTCGAGTTCCGCAAAGTCGCGATACGGCCTGGCAAGCCGTTTGCGTTTGGCGTGTGGCGGGGACTCCCGGTGGCTGTCCTTCCCGGCAACCCATCGGCTGCATTTGTGTGTTTCCAGGAATTTGTCCGTCCCTTGCTGCTAAAAATGGCTGGGCGCGAAACGGTCGAACTGCCCATCGTACACGCCACTCTCGCCGGACAGGCGAAATCGAAACCTGGTTCGCGTTATATCCTTTTCGGGTGCTTGTCCATCACGCGCTTTGGGTTTGTTGTCGAGCCACTGGTAAGTCAGTGCTCGGCTCTGGTACGCAATCCGGCCACGGCCAATGCTCTGATTGTTCTTCCGGACGGGACGGCAGAGTACGAATCTGGCGATCAGGTCGCCGTCCAGGTTCTCGATTGGAACAGCATTGTCCGCGGGGGCCCGAGCGGACTTGAAATCGCTATCTGAAATGATTTTTGCTTTGGTCTCGAATGACAGGAGGACTCATGGCAGTTCGCTGGTCGTCATGGATCTCAACGGTTGCTATCATGGTTGTGGGTTGTTCCGGCTTGATGTATGCCGCCGATCCGTCATCCTCCGCCTCACAATGCGTCGACTGTCACAGCAAGGTCACGCCGAATATCGTTTCCGATTGGAAGCTCAGCAGACATAGCCAGGCCGAGGTGAGCTGCGTAGTTTGTCATGGCGGCGAGCACTCCACAGCAAGCGATGCAGGCAAGGCGAAGATCCCTACCCCTGAGACCTGCGCGCAATGTCACCAGACGCAGGTCGACGAGTACAAGCGCGGCAAACACTCCAAGGCGTGGGCGGCGATGATGGCGATGCCTACCATTCACTGGCAGCCGATGGCCATGATCGAGGGGCAAAAAGGCTGTGGCGGTTGCCACAAAATCGGAGAGAAGCCCGTGGCCGAGATCGCCAAGCTGCGCGAGCAGGGAAACGAATTCGGCGCCGCAGCGTGCGACTCCTGCCATACCCGTCATACATTCTCGATCGAGGAAGCCAGGTCCCCGCAAGCCTGTGAGACCTGCCATATGGGATTCGACCACCCCCAGTGGGAGATGTATTCGTCCTCGAAACATGGCGTGCGTACAGACCTGAAGCAGCGGGGAATCCTAGAGAAAGAAGCCGCCGCTCCCACCTGCCAGACCTGCCACATGCAAAATGGCGATCACGGCGTGCGGACCGCGTGGGGATTCCTCGCGGTTCGTCTGCCGCTGCCCGAGGACAAGCAGTGGGCCGCCGATCGCGCAACCATTCTCGAGGCGCTGGGTGTGCTTGATCCGGATGGCAAGCCGACCGCGCTGGTCGAAACCGTCAAGGCTGCTGACGTCGCGCGCCTCACACAGGAAGACTGGCAAGCTGAGCGTGACAAGATGTTGAAGGTCTGTAACCAGTGCCACTCCGGCAACTTCGCCAGGCAGCAACTGCAACAAGGCGACGACATGATCAAGAATGCCGACCACCTCATGGCAGAAGCGATCCGCACCGTTGCCGGCCTGTATAAGGATGGCGTTCTTGCACAGCCGAAGAACTACGCCTACCCATTCCCGAACCTGCTGACGTTTCATGATGCGCCGACGGTGATCGAGCAGAAACTGTTCGTGATGTATCTCGAACACCGCATGCGCACGTTCCAGGGCACCTTCCACGCAAGTCCCGACTACGCGCTCTGGTACGGCTGGAGCGAGATGCAGCGTGACTTGACTGAGATCCGCGAGCTGGCCGCGGACATGAGGCAGAAGCAAACGAAAGCTGCGGCGCAGAAATAGAAGTTGGCTCGCCGGGAAGCTGGTCTTCGCTCTGATGAATGGCAGCCTGCTGTTCAATGTTGGCAGTTATCTGCTGTTGCTGACGACCCGTCAATTCTTTTTCGTGTTCAGCCTCGAACTTTCTTATCTGCTGATGCCGATTTGGGCGGTTTTATTGGCGAGACAGATCGGCGTATTCACCAGGCCCTCGCAGCCAGACCGCACCTTCAAGTTCATCCGCGCCGCCTACGTCTGGCTTATCGTCTCCTGCGTCATGATGCCGTTTTTCCCGCTGTATGGGCTGCTCACCCACAAGATGTTTGCCCACACCTATATGAGTTCCCATCGTCATGCGTTCACGGTCGGGTTTGTCAGCATGATGATTCTGGGCATTTCTTCGCGCGTAGTGCCGATCCTCGCCGGAGTCGACTCCAGGCGGATGAACTCGCTTTGGGTTCCTTTCCTTCTGTTGAATGCCGGGTGCGCCGGGCGGGTTGTACTGCAAGTCGCCACCGACTTTGTGCCAACTGTAGCTTATCCGCTGATCGGCTTCACGGGATTCATAGAGCTGGGCGCGTTGTTATGGTGGGGAATTGAATTGTGGAGAACCATGAACCTCGTCAGGGCAAATCGTGCGAACACAACGGTTGTGGCCCTTCCGCTGCCTGCCCGCTAGGTGCCACAGAGTGGGCAGCGAGGTGTTGACTGAAAATGACTGAGGCAGCCAACGCTACTATGCCATCCTTGGGACTCATCCACAGGAAAGACATCCACCATGCAGGAAAATGTCGTTGCAGGTGTGACTTTTGTCATTGCGTCGACCCCATAGCGTCAGGTTTCCTCTACCCGGCGGGAGCTGTGCGCGTCTTTTCCAAACTTGCGTGGCAGTGTTCTCCATAGTTCTGCTCCGCAAGTTCTGTTGCACGCGCAAGTCGGCGTCATCCGGATAACCGGGAGCAATGGTCACAAGGACGGGACCGCAGGAGTGGCCGGCCGTTTTCGGACGCGCTGGCAACTCATCGATCGACGCGGAGCGTTCCACCGATGGAGGAATAGCCTTCCTATTCCCCCGCCTGAATAGTTAATCTTGGGGAAGGATCGTGCATGTCTCCACGCATCGGAGGCTGGGGGCTATGAACAAGTTCGGTCGGCGTGTTGTCCGAATCGCAAGTCTCGTGATGGGCGGGGTAGTAGTGCTGGCCTTCGTTTTTGTTGGCTATGTTCAACTCACCTGGAACCGCCCCATCCACCGACCGACCCTCGCCATGAATGCGCCGCGGGATGCGGCGCACGTTCTCCGAGGCCAAGACCTCTACGAGCGATCTTTGCTGTGCTGGACCTGCCATGGATCGCTGGGCGGCCGCAACCCTGGCGAGCCGCAGGCTGGCGGGCGTGAATTCGACCTGACGCAAATCGGCCCCGGGTTCGGTTATGTGTACGGCTCCAATCTGACGCCCGACCCAGCCACTGGGATCGGAGCGTGGTCCGACGGCGAACTGGTGCGTGCCATTCGGGAAGGCGTCAGGCGTGACGGACGGCTGATCTTCCCGGTAATGGCGTACCAGTTCTACCACGGCTTGAGTGATGACGATGCGCTGTCGCTGGTCGCTTATCTACGCTCGTTACCGGCAGTGCGCAACGAAGTCCCGCCCAAACGCCCATCGTTCGCCGCGAAGGCACTGATCGCGGTCTCGCTCATAAAGCCCGAGGCGCCGATAAGGCAGCCGATGACAGCGCCGCCCGCCGGGCCCACCATCGAATATGGCGAGTATCTTGCGTGGCGGGCGTCGGGTTGTGCCGAATGCCACACGCCGCGCGATCCCAAGACCGCGAAAGTGGATGCCAGCCGGCCGCTCGCCGGCGGCTCGTTCCAGATCTCAGAAGAGCACTTCGTTGCCACGGGGCCGAATCTCACGCCGCACGTCGGCACCGGGATTGGCGGATGGACGGAGGAGCAATTCCTCACAGCGATGCAGACCGGCGTCCGCCCGAACGGCACTGTGATGTTGCCGTTCATGCCATGGCCATCGTATGCGCACTGGAGCCGCGACGACTTGCACGCTTTATGGCTGTACCTCCGATCCCTGCAACCAGTCTCGCATCAGGTTCCGGCATCGGTACTCAAGAGTACGGCGGCCAAGGGAAGGGGCGTCGCACGGGGCGGGCCGATTTTCACCGTTTATTGTGCCCCCTGCCATGGCAACAGCGGGGCAGGCGGCCCGTTCACGACCGTTCCCCTGAAAGACGTCGCCGCGAATATGAACGATGAAGCCATTTCCAGTCTAATCGCAGAAGGCCTACCAGGGACTATCATGCCGCCGTTCGAAAAGACGCTGACGAAGGAGGAGATTGCGGACGTCATTCGCTTCGTCCGGTCTTGGTAGTGAAGAGGCGGACGCGTATCGCGAGCCGTAGGGATGCTGGCCATGATACGAACGGACTAGTTCACTGGCTTGTAAATTACAAACAGTTCGAATTTGTCTGCGCCTTTTCACGGCGGAATATCAATTGACTACTGACGTACCGCGATCACCGGAGCCGAACCAGGTTTCGTTCCTTCGTTTGACAGCGGCATCAAATCTGGCCCCGTCCCGAAAGCTGAATTGCAGGAAGAACTTCCTGGAGCATGGCTCACACAACCTGAAAAATACGGTTGCGAGTAGAGCTTCTCCCCTCGCCCTCCAGCAAATCGAGTCCACTGGTGTCCCACTACAGCAGTTCGCCATAACCGGGGCCGTCGGGCTCGCCAAACGTGAGCGGGGTCGACCCGCACCCGCCACGTCCGCCACAATTTGGCCTCGATCAACCGTTGTCGCAGCGTCTCGCGAATGACCGGGATCCCGTGCTGCTCGGCAAACTCGGGCGATGATCGCTTCTCTTGCATGCCATCCTGCCTAATAGGGTGGCTTGCTACTCAATCTTTGTAGCTTCAACCAGGCACTCCACGGGTGACGCTACCATGAGTAGTAAGACTGCCTGCGGCTTTGCGGAAGCTTTTAGGAATTCGATATTTCGCTGCCGCACTTCTGCGCTTACGGGACGATTGTTGCGCAGGTCATCCAAAGCCTGCAGGCCGATCTCCGCAACTTGGGCCAGATTCCGCGACACGGGGGCCAAGTCTTGGGTCAGATACGATCGTGCCAACAAAGGTTGCAACTTCAAGTCGTTGTCTCGCCACAACACAAGCCACTCTCGCACACGTTGCCAATCCTCGGGAGTGGCCTGCCCACTCGTGATCCGCCTTGCGATCTCACTGAACGCACGCGCTGTTTCGCTTTCTGGAGGTACCGCATCGTCAAGACGATTCAGTGGTGTGAAGTCGGTGAAAACTCGCAAGTTCTGGCGCTCATACATCCGGGGAGGTTGTACCACAGCCGCAAGGACCCGTAATGGCTCAGGATCAGGCTCGCCCGTCATGCGCTGCAGCATCAGGTTGGTGATAAGCCGATGACGAAGACCGTAGTACTCGAGCTTCATCGAAACGATCTCCAGTCGCCTGTACATGGAGTCAACATTACGCACCTTTTCGGGAGACCATAGCCGCTCAGCGATGGCGGCGGTACGGGGCCAAATCCGGTTGTCCATGTTTTCGTGGGAGACGATGTCTGTCCACATCGTAGCTTCACCGCCGAGAATGAGAGCCTTCTCATTCGGCGTAAGCGTGGCTGCGGCGTCTCCCAACGGATCGACAAGGTAATGCTCGGCGGCTGACTGGTTCAAGTCGATGTAGTAGCCGGAGGAGAGCACACCTCGATGCCCGCTCTTAGCGGCTTCTGCCAGCGAGGCTGGCCCGCGCCATGAATGAATGACGACATCCTTGGGAGTATCGGCTCGCAGAACTTCATCCCATCCCATCATGATCTTCCTACGGCGATTTATGATCTGATGGACTTTGCCGGTGAAAACGGCCTGGAGCGCTGAGCCATCCTTAATAGCATGAGATCGCATGTACTCGCGAATGCGCGGGTTGCCTTCCCATTCTTTCGGATCGCATTCATCTCCTCCGGCGTGGAAGTAGGCATCAGGAAAGAGAGCTGCCATTTCACCAATGAACACAGTGAGAAACTGGTATGTGCTGTCGCGTGTGGGATCAATAGCGGAGCTATGTATTGGGTCGGCGCTACTCGCCAGTTTGGGATATCCCAGGAACCATGAGGCCGTGTGGCACGGCATATCGAACTCTGGGACCACACGGACGCCGCGATCGCGCGCATATGCGACGATTTCCCGAACCTGATCTTGTGTGTAGTAAAAGCCGCCAGAGCCTTTCTCCTGGAGTAAGGGAAATTTCTTGCTCTCGATATGAAAGCCCTGGTTATCGGCAAAGCGCCAATGGAAGACATTCAGTTTTACCGCTTCCATTCCGTCAAGGTTGCGCTTCAGGTCGGGAATCGGCACGAAGCGATGGCCGGAATCGATCAGCAGGCCGCGCCAAGGGAAGCGCGGTTTGTCGTCGATAACGACAACGGGGACGCTGAACCCTCTTGGAGTGACCCTTACAAGCTGGAGAAATGTCTGGAGCCCGCGCAGCACCCCCAGCGGATTGGGCGCGGTCAATAAGACATCCGTCGTTGAGATCTGAAGGCGGTATGACTCATCCTCACCCAGTTTTTGTACGGGCGCACTCGGTCCTGCGGTATGAATCGTGAGGCTTGGCGGATTGAGCGCTGCTTGGCGCCAGAGCGGAATCCCAGTCTCCGTCGAGAGCGTATCCAAAAAACGCCTGCGCGCTCGTTCAAGTCGGGGCTCCGCATAACCTTTCAGGGCGATGCCAAAATTTCCATCGATAAGGAACTCGCCGTGGCCCGTCTTGACCTGAGCCGGCAAGGGCATGATCGGCAGCGGGCTTTCTGGTTGGGCATAAACATTGCTGGACAGGCTCAGTACATAGAATAAAAGCAAGTGGAGACCCAGGGGACTGGTTCGACGAGAGTATGTCAACGCGGCATCTCCAGAAGGCGAGTGATGGATGCGAGGATGAATCCTAACCCGACCGGGAGGGCCGCAGCGAGTCTGAATATCGTGCCATGCCGTCCCGGATGTCAGTTATCAGTTGAGCAGCGATTCGCTCGAGCGTTTGCAACGGACTGGCGGGGATCACGTCGCTCCTCTATATGCTTATCATCGGCAGAAATTGCCGTCAGTTCAACAAACATGGTTCCATGAAATTCTGGAAACTCGTCTGCCACTTCATCCCTCTCGTTCGCAACAGACCGCGAGGAAATCGCCATGGCCCCGGTCCGGCCGTCCTGTGCCACCTCGCCGAGCTTTGGATTGGCGCGCTTTGATGACGCCATTGATGGTCTCAACCATCGCATATGGAAACACGGACTATTACCGCCACGTAGTGTTCGATAATAGCCTGAATTCTGACTACTATTTTTACAGTTGGGCCAGGTATCAAAACCAAGCAGTTTGCAAGAGAAAAACTCAAGACTCCCGGTCGAAAACAAGACCTTCCTTACGCCGCTGAATGCAATTCGCATCGAGTGGCAATCGCGGCCCTGGGGGGAGGCTGGGAAGCGGAAGTGCGCATGATGAACTTTCGCTACCGCTTTTCGGAAATGTCGCGGCATCACCTTCATTTATGGTGTTTCACCCCGGAGCCGATTGCGGCTGCCGATCTCCCCTTCATTAGTTTTGCACAACACCTATGGGGGCCTTCAAGTGGCAGAGGTTCCTGGCACTTCACCCTACCGGTGCCACTCGGCAAATTCGCAGGCAATCTTCGCAATTTTGGTGGGGGCTGTTCCGATAAGATCGAGTAGCTCACACAATTTCCCCCACGGCACCACCTGCTCCATCTCTTCCAAGAACGTTACTCGCCGAGTCTTCTTCGTGTCCGCTCGAATCTGGTCATCATCGCCAGTGTCCTCTGCTTGCGCAACGAGTTCATGCTGGCACGACTTATCTATACTCCCTGTGGAAACGGAGGACTCAATCAGAGTCTCCCCAGGTGTTACATTCACAAGTCAGATTCCCCACAGTTTAGGTTCCATCTTGACAGTCGGCGCTGGAAGGGCATAGAAGGTTGGCGGTTGAAGAAGAGCCTTTTCATAACATCCGTCACCAAGAGGAGGCCATGCCGCCTGTCACAGTGCGTCGATGCTTGCTCGCCTTCATGACCATTCCCTTGTTGGCGGCACCGCTTGCCGCGTCGCAAAGGAAACTCGCCAAGAGTTCTGACGTTCAAGCCATCCTTGGGCGATGGGACCTGACCTTGAAGGCACCGGATCGCGAGTACCCATCCTGGCTGGAATTGCAGCTCGATGGCGGAAAGCTGACGGCGCAAATGGTGGGGCGATGGGGCAATGCGCGGCCTCTGCCCAGGGTTGAGCTGTCTGATGAGACTCTCACGTTTGTGTCGCCAAAGGAGGAGGAAGCCAGCAAGCGCGACATGGTGTTCGAAGGAAAGCTGGTGGGCCGGCATCTTGCAGGCACGGTCTCGGCTCCAGACGGAACCACTTGGACCTGGACCGGCACTCTAGCCCCTTCGCTGAAAACCGCCAAGACCCCGAACTGGGGCGCCCCGGTCGAGTTGTTCAACGGCAAGGATCTGGCGGGCTGGAAGATGGACAAGCTCAGTCCGGAGAAACCGTGGAGAGTAGTTGACGGCACGCTGGTGAGTCCGGGCCACGGACCGGAAATCATCAACGATCGGAAATTTGACGATTTCAAGCTTCACGTGGAATTCAATTGCGGGCCCGGAGCCAACAGCGGGATTTATCTGCGTGGACGGTACGAGGTGCAGATCGAGGACAACTCGATCCAGGAACCTCCCAGCCATCATACCGGAGGCATCTACGGATTTATCGTGCCCTCGCCCGAACAGCCGCGCAAGCCAGGCACATGGCAGAGTTTCGACATCACGCTGGTGGGCCGGAGGGTGACCGTGGTTCAGAACGGTCACGTGATCATCGATCAGCAGGAGATCCCCGGCATTACCGGGGGCGCGCTGGACAGTCATGAAGAACTGCCGGGGCCGGTCTACCTCCAGGGAAGCGAAGACGGACAGGTTGCGTTCCGGAACCTTGTGATCTGGCCCGCAAAGCAGTAGTTCCGCGAAAGGGTGGTGCCGCAAGAGTGATTTCGGTCACTTACGAGAAATGAAGACAGTTGGAAGTCGAGCAAGCGGTAGTTGAGATCATTGGGAGGCTACGTGAACCTGAAGTCGTTCTCACGAAGAGAATTCCTTGGAATCGGCGCGGCGGCGGCCGGAGCGTCGATTGCTGCGAAAAGGGTGGTGCTCGATCCCGAACCCCTGTTTGGCTCAGCGCGAGCAGTGCAGCCAAGCGATCGGGTCCGCTTTGGAATCATCGGAGTGGGCATGCAGGGAAATTGGCTGCTCAGTTCGGCGATCGAATTGCCCGGCATCCAGTGCGTTCGGGCCTGCGATCTCTATGACGGACGCCACACGCTGGCGCGCGAGATCACGGCCAAACCCGACCTGCCCGTAACCCGCCGTTACCAGGAACTGCTCGAGGACAAAGACATCGATTGCATTATCGCGGCTGTGCCCGATCACTGGCACAAGCAAGTCGTGGTGGACGCGGTTTCGGCTGGAAAAGACATCTACTGCGAAAAGCCCATGTCGCACACGGCGGCCGAGGGCGTGGAGATGGCGGAAGCCCAGAAGCGCACGGGGCGAATCGTGCAGATCGGCTCGCAGCGGGTGAGTTCTCAAATCTGCAAGAAGGCGAAAGAACTCGTGGCGCAAGGCGCTCTGGGCGATCTTATGCTGGTGGAAGGATGGCTCGGACGCAACGATCCCACCGGCGCTTGGGAATACCCGCCGCCTCCGGACCTTTCCCCGCAGAATCTGGACTGGGATACCTGGCAGGGAACCGTGCCGAAGCGGTCATTCGATCCGAAGATCTTCGCGCGCTGGCGTTGCTGGAAAGAGTACGGCACAGGAGTAGCGGGCGATCTGCTGGTTCACCTGGTCAGCGGCATGATGTTTGTTCTGGGATGGAACGAACCGCCGAAACAAGCCATGGCCATGGGCGGGATCCTGCGCTGGAAAGACGGGCGCAACATGCCTGATGTTCACGCGACTCTCTTTCAGTACGGGGACATCCCGGTCTACATGCGGTTAAATCTCGGAACCGAAATGCCAGAGACGTATCGCTTCCAAGGATCGAAGGGCATCCTGGAGATGACGGAGTTCGGATTGAGCTTCAGCCCGCAATCCGGGAAGGATACGGCACCAAGCTACTACGCCAACAGCTTCCCGCGCGCCATGCGGAGTGCGTACGAGAAACAGTGGCGCGAAGAAAACACGTCGAAGATTGGCCAGGAACCGATGCCGGAAACGATTACCTTCAAGGGACCGGATTACGATGATGTGAAGCCTCACCTGTGGACGTTCTTCGAAGCGGTGCGCTCGCGCAAGCCGGTGGTCGAAGACGCTGTGTTTGGCCACCACGCGGCTTTGGCATGTCACATGGCAAATGAGTCCTACTTCCGTCAGCAGGGCGTGCGGTGGGACGAGAAAATGAGGACGATCACAAGCTGACGGCCCTTCTTTGTTGTCGTGTCGCAATGGCGAGAGCCGAGCCTATTGGCAGGATCGATCGTCGAGGGTACTCGCTCTCGCCTCACGTTTTCCGCGCGGCGTATTTTGGCCTTCCACGTATGGGAAGAAATCCGCACATGGTCACACTGGTGATGATCACGTTCTTCGTGATCTCACTGCTCACCAATATTCTCGGGCCGATCGTTCCAGATATCATCAGCAGTTTTCGGTTGAGCCTGGGTGCGGCTGGTTTTCTGGCGTTCGCATTTTTCATTGCATACGGGGTGATGTCCATTCCGGCGGGCTTCTTAGTGGAACGGCTCGCCGAGAAGCCGGTGATGATTCTGGGCTTTCTGGCGGGAACCCTGGGTGCGCTCAGCTTTGCTCTTGTTCCTCGCTATCACGTGGCGATGGTTTCGTACTTTGTGATCGGTGCGGGGATGGCGCTTCTGCAGGTGGCGATTAATCCCCTTCTGCGCGTCGCCGGCGGGGAAGAGCACTATGCCTTTAATTCCACGCTGGCGCAGTTTGTCTTCGGCGGTGCTTCGTTTCTGAGCCCGTGGATCTACTCGTATCTGGTGCTGAACCTGAGCAAGCCTTCGCCGTCCCAGAATATTGTTCTTCATACCCTGGAGAAGCTGACGCCCGAGGGAATGCCCTGGGCTTCCATTTACTGGGTGTTCGCAATCTCCACGTTGGTCATGATTGTTGTGCTTTCCACATGTCGCTTTCCGCGCGTTAAGCACACTTCCGAGGAGGCCGCAGGTTCGCTGGAGATGTATCGAACGCTTGTCCGCCGGCCCGTTGTCTGGAGGTACTTGCTTGCGATGATGTCTTACGTGGGTTGTGAGCAGGGGACCGCGGATTGGATTTCCAAATTCCTTTCTCAATACCACGGGTATGACCCGCATACCACAGGAGCCGCGGCCGTCTCGTGGTTCTGGGGTCTGATGACCGCAGGCTGTGCCGTCGGGATGTTGCTGCTCAACATATTTGACAGCCGCAAGGTGCTCCTCGGCGCGTCACTGGGGGCACTCCTCTGTCTTTCGGTGGCGCTGTTCGGTTCTGCAAAGTTTTCGGTGGTTGCCTTTCCGGCAATCGGCCTATTCGCATCTGTCATGTGGCCGATCATCATCTCGCTGGCTCTGAACTCGGTCGCCGAGTATCACGGTTCTTTCACGGGAATTCTTGGGACCGGCATGGGAATTGGTGGAGCGATTGTTCCCCTGATCATCGGACGGATCGGAGATCACGTGGGTTTGCGCAGTGGGATGATTTTTCTGTACGCCACGTTCGGGTTTGTTTTGAGCACCGGGTTTTGGGCAAGGCCGCTCATCGGCAACGCCACGATCGACCGCAAGCGGCCAGCAACGGAGGCGGCGGTGTGAGTTTCTGTCCGGCATTTCCAAATGCTCGGGGCTACAGCCGGACGCTTGAGAACCAGCATCGCACAGACTCTTTCGCCGCGGAGTTCAAGGTCCCAGTCGTCGCCTGCGTTGAGATGCAGGGAACGCGGACCACCTCGCGGCTCGGTAGTTTTTCGGTTACTCTTAGGATGCAATTGAGGAGCATAAGCAGGTGCTCGGAGACATGATCAGTTTGCGCTGGCACCTCACTCTGTTCGTGTTTGTGGTCGCTGCGACGTCGAGCCCGTGGGCCCAGCCGACGCCAGATTCACTACCTACCCTCACCAATGCGGATCAGATTCGGCTTTTGTCTGCGGAAGAGGCCGCGCGCGGCTATCCGGTCCGGATCCAAGGTGTGATTATCTGCGATATTCCGACGCCGGACTTTTTCATCGAGGATGCAACTGCGGGAGTCTACGTCGAAGGAGACGCGGTGCACCGATTTCCTCACGTGCTTGGGCAGGAAGTGGAACTTACTGGTGTGACCGGCCCGGGAAAGTTTGCACCCGTGATTCGCGAGCACGAGCTTCGTGTCCTGGGGGAGGGGACCCTGCCAAAGGCCAGATTGTATTCATTCGCTGAGTTAGCCGATGGCGGGCGCGACAGCCAGTGGGCACAGATCCGCGGCATCGTGCGCTCCGCGTCTATTGATCGTGCCTCGTGGCATGAAACTGCGCTCGCCCTGCGAGTGGCATCCGGCGGTGGCGAGTTCAACGTCCGCGTTCCGGTAACCGGCGAACTCGACACCTCCTCCTGGATCGACAGCGAGGTTTTGATTGAAGGCGTGTGCGGCACAATATTCAACAGCCAGCGCCAGCTGGTTGGGATTCTGTTTTATGTGCCGCGGCTCAGCTTCATCAAGATCGAGGCCCCGGCTCCCGAAGTCCCGTTCTCTGCTCTCTTGCGTTTCGCCCCCGGGGATGCCAGCCGGCACCGGGTGCGAGTGCGGGGTGTTGTCGGATACCAGCAGCCCGGAGTTGCTTTGTTCTTGCAGAGCGGCGACCGTGGTCTTCGAGTTCTCTCGCAACAGGACACACCGCTTCGTGCCGGAGACGTGGTCGACGTCATCGGCTTTCCTGTCATGGGGGAATCGGCCCCAGTGCTTGAGGATGCGGTGTTTCGTCGCGTCGGACAACAGGGACCGCCCAAACCCATTGCCCTGGATCCAGCCAATGCGTGGGAGCAATACGACGGAGTGCTGGTGTACACGGTTGCGAAGCTGCTCAGCCAGCAGATGCGCGGCGGCGAGCTTCAGCTGTTGCTGCAGCGTGGCGACCTGGTGTTCGAGGCTGCCCTGCAATCCGGGTCTGGCCTAGGACGTCTCCTCTCCGTGCCGGTCAATAGCGATGTGCGTATCACCGGAATTTGCATGGTGCGCAGCGGAGGATTGTGGTTAAGTCCGCAGTCATTCCGGATTCTGTTACGGTCGGCCGACGATTTGGCGATCGTTCGAGCGCCATCGTGGCTGAATCTAGCCCGCACGCTTTGGTTGTTGGTCATTACCGCGGTGGTTTTGCTGTGCGTGATGGTGTGGGTCTTTGTGCTTGGGCGGCGGCTGCGAGAGCAGAGGGCAATCAATCGTGAGAAGCTGCGAAGCGGCGCGGTGCTGGAGGAACGCAACCGCATCGCTCGCGAACTGCATGACACGCTCGAACAGGAACTGGCGGGAATCACCATGCAGCTGGACTTGGTCAATGACTGCTTTGTGCAAGCCCCTCGCATCGCCCAGCAAGCGTTGGAGACAGCGCGGAGCATGAGCAGGCGCAGTATGGTGGAAGCTCGACGGTCGGTCTGGGATCTGCGCTGCCATCTTCTGGAACGCGGCGATCTGGTCTCGGCGCTCACGCAACTCGTCGAGCCTCTAGCCCCGGAAGGGAAGACCCGGGTGAAGGTTGGGATCGAAGGCCAGGCTGTCCGGCTGGCTGGCCCCATCGAGATGAACCTGCTCCGCATCGGGCAAGAGGCTGTCTCCAACGCGATCAAACATGGCCGAGCCAGTGAAGTAACGATCACGCTGTGCTATGCTCGCGCAGCCGTGCGTCTGTCGATTCGTGACAATGGAAGCGGATTCGCCGCAGACGAGCCCGCCGCCACCGGCCATTTTGGTCTGCTCGACATGCGAGAACGCGCGCAGTCGATGGGCGCCACGCTGCAAGTCGTCAGCGAGCCCGGTTTGGGTACTGGAATTACCGTTGAGGTCAGTATTAAGCCGAATCAGGTTGTCGATGAAGAGCAACTCGAAGCCAATTCGCATTCTCGTGGTCGATGACCACTTCATGGTTCGAATGGGACTGTCGGCGTCTCTTAACGTAGAGCCCGATATGGAGGTGGTGGCAGAGGCAGGCAGCGGTGAAGCTGCACTCCAGATCTTTCGAAGTCACAACCCGAACCTGGTCCTGATGGACGTTCGCCTTCCGGGAATGAGCGGTGCGGATGCAACGGCTGCAATTCTGCAGGAGTTCCCGGAAACCGCCGTTCTCATGCTCTCTACGCACGCCGGAGAAGAAGAGATCTATCGCGCGATGCAGGCCGGAGCCCGAGGGTACGTTCTGAAGGGCGTAGTTCGGGAGGAATTGCTGCGCGCCATCCGCAACGTTTACGAGGGACGTCGGCATCTGGATCCGATCGCCGCCTCGGTGCTGGCCGAACGGGTTTCGCACCGGGCACTGACTACCCGCGAACTCGAGGTGTTGCGCATGGTGGCACGCGGCTTAGGAAACAAGGAAATCGCAAGCGCTTTGGATATCGCCGAAGTCACCGTCAAACTTCACGTAAGCCATGCGCTGGAGAAACTCAACGCGAAAGATCGCACGGAAGCTGCCACCGTTGCCCTCCGGCGGGGGATCATTGCACTCGAATAATCGCGCCCACACGTACGTCGCTTCCACCCTGCGCATTCCATCCCGGAAATCCAGTCAATCGATTTCCTGCATCTCGCACCGATAAAACGCCGAGGTTAAACGGTGACTGTCCTTTCCCAAGGCTGATCCAATCCCAAAACCTATACAAAAGGATAGGTAGCGTACTACTCACCTGCATTACTGATTTCGAGTTCAGGTTGCATTAAACTCCGATGTTCCAGCGTACCGTCTCGGGCCTGTGTGCTCGCAGGTCTTGTGTTGTCAAGGAGGAATCCCATGCTTCGCAACGTTACCGGGTCGTGGTGGGGCTACCTGGTTCTCAGCGTATTGCTCATTGGTCTGGCCGCGACCGTAGCGGCCCAAGTCACGTCTGGAAGCATCACCGGAACGGTCAGGGACTCTACCGGCGCATTCATCAAAGGCGCGAGAGTCACGGTCAGCAGCACCAGCATCGGGCTGACCCGTACTACCACCAGTGGGGCGGACGGGGTGTTCGTCTTCCCCAGTATTCCGCCGGCCACGTATTCGATCACTGCGGAGTTTCAGGGCTTTAAAAAGTTGTCGACGACCGGCGTCGTGCTGAACGCTGCCGACAAGCTCAACGCGGGTGACTTTGTATTGCAGGTTGGCACCAACGCGGAATCTGTCACGGTGACGGCGGACGCAGGACAGTTGCAACTCCAATCGAGTTCGGGCGAGCGATCTGACGTAATCACTGATAGGCAGCTGAACGATGTCGCGATGAATGGTCGCAACGTGCTTGATTACATGAAACTGATTCCGGGCGTAGTCAGTCAGAGCGGGCTTCCGGATCTGCATGTTTCCACCAACATCGGCCAACTTGGCAATTTCAGTATTAACGGCACGCGCCAGAACGAGCACGAATACACAATCGACGGAGCGTCCAACGTCGACACGGGCAATAACGGTGGCACCCACGTCACGATCAACACCGACGCCATTGAAGAATTGAAAGTGCTGACGTCCAACTACCAGGCGGAGTTCGGCAAGGCCGCCGGCGGGCAACTCGCGGTCACCACCAAGAGCGGCACCAATGCGTGGCATGGCAATGGCCGGTTCTTCCACCGGCATGAACAGTTCAACGCCAACGAGTATTTCAACAAGAAGAACGAATTAAGTGGGGGCATGCCAAACAAACCCCTGCTCTATCGCTATAACGACATCGGATACCAGGTGGGTGGCCCGATCATAAAAAACCGGCTGTTTGTCTTCTGGAGTCAGGAGTTCTACCGCCAGTTTGTTCCCCTGACCGGAGCGAATACGTCTTCGCAGTTTTACACTCCAAGCTTGGCAGAGCGGCAGGGGGACTTCTCGCAATCCACCGATGGCAATGGCGTCCCACTCACCATCTCCGGGCCGGGAATCACCAATAACAAAATTGATCCGACGCAGCTTCCGTCCGCGCTCCAGCCGATTTTTGCCCAAATGCAAAAGATCCTGAACCTGTATCCGCCGCCGAATGTCAACGGATTCGGAGTCACGGGGCAAAACTACAACTTCTCCGAGGCGCTGTCGGCCGACTCTCCGCGGCGGGAAGACATTGTTCGCGTTGACGTGCAGCTCAACAGTACAAACCGGCTTTTCGGACGATGGATTCATAACTCGGAAACCGATCAGAGTCCGTTCCTCCCCTTTCCGGGACCGAGCGGTTCTGGGTTTGCCTGCTCCTCTCCCATTAATTTCCCGGGGGGATGCGTGATTGATCAGCCGAGTTGGAACGCGTCGCTGAATTTGGTCAGCACGATCAAGCCGACTGTGTTAAATGAGTTCTCGATTGGCCCCAGCCATGCCGTTGCGTCGGCCAATGGGGTCAACGGTAACGTTTCACGGGGTGCCAACGGCATTAATCTCCCGCTGCTCTACCCACTAACGCCGGATCAAGCGATTCCCGACATCAGCTTTAATGGGCTGAACAACGTAAATTTCCAGAACCCCTACCTTGGGGCGACTCCCTGGCACCAGTCCAATACAACCATCAACGTCAATGACAATCTGAGTTGGGTCCGCGGTACCCACACCTTCAAGACCGGCATCTTCTACCAGCGCAGTCGCAAGGACCAGATTGCATGGGGCAACACTAACGGCCAGATCAGCTTCAACGTCGGAACCTACACCCTGGACGGGAATACCTACAATGTCGGAGACCCGATCGCAGCTGCACTCCTCGGATTCTTCCAGAGCTTCGACCAGTCCACGGCACGGCCCACTGGTTATTTCCGTTACAACCAACTGGAGTTCTACGTTCAGGATACCTGGAAGGCAACACCTCGCCTGACCCTCGACTACGGGGTTCGCTTTGCCTGGATCCCACCGCAATACGATGCCAAAAACCAGGTCGCACTCTTTGTTCCTTCGGCCTATGATCCGGCGAAGGCCGTGCAAATCGATCCATCCAGCGGCCAGATTGTTCCCGGTACCGGGGATCCTCTGAACGGAATGCGCTATGCGAACCAGCACCAGATTCCGCAGGGCGGTTGGAATAGCCGGGGCATCATGCCGGAGCCTCGCCTGGGATTTGCTTATGATCTTTACGACAATCACAAGACCGTTTTGCGCGGCGGTTTTGGCATGAGCCATGACCGGGCCCAGGGCAATTTGATTTTCAACACGGTCTTCAACAACCCGGCGGTGGTGCAGACGCCCCAGGTAGCTGCCAATAATCTGACCAATCTTCCATCGTTGTCGGGAACCAACACCTCGGTGCAGGGTGACAAAAACATCATCGGGGCTGATCGGGATGGCCACGTCCCTACGATTTACAGTTTCAGCTTAGGTATCCAGCATGAAATCACAGAAGGGACTACATTCGATTTGGCCTACGTGGGATCGCTGAGTCGCCATCTGATCACCTCGCGCGACATCAATTCCGTTCCCTTCGGTTATGCCTTCACTGCGGCCGCACAAGATCCGAACAATTTTGTTGGCGGAGTCGTGCCTGCCGTGGAGCCGAACTTGCCCCCGATTTACGCGGCAGCAGGCTACAACTTCAGCGGTGCGTACGCCCTGGGACATCCGTCCTACACCAATGCCGCGCTCGTGCCCTATAAAGGCTACGGGCAGATCGCTTACCTCGGGTGGGGAGGAACTTCCAATTACAATTCGCTCCAAGCATCTGTACAACGGCGCTTTACAAAGGGCCTGACCGCGGGAGCAGTCTATACATGGTCAAAAGCGTTGACAACCTCGTCTTCGGATGAGGACTTTCAGAACCCGGTGAACGCCTTGATCGACTATCGCGCAGCGGATTGGGATCGCACCCACGTGTTCGCCGCCAACTATGTGTACGACATCCCGGGCCCGGCCAAGCACTTTAACGGGCCGAAGTGGCTGGAGTACATTACGGATAACTACCAATTGAGTGGCGTAGTCAACGCCATGACCGGAACGCCGGTCAGCTTGAATAATAACTATTCCTTTAACTCTGGAGCTTTGGACGGCTCCAACATGTGGGGCCCTTACCCTTACTACTACTCAGTTGACCAAGCCGGGAATCTGCTTACCCCTACGGTGGGATTTCCTACGCGCGCCACTCGCGACATCATCCGCAGCGGCGGCATGTGGAACTTCGACATGTCCTTGTTCAAGAATATCCCGATACGAGAGCGTTATAGCATCCAACTCCGGCTGGAAGCCTTCAACGTTTTCAATCATCCGAACTTCAACGACAAAAATTATGGGGTAAACATCAGCGGGCCGTGGCAGTGGACGTACAACACTCCGGCGGGCGCAGGATCGAGTTCTCCCGACATAACCATTTCGAAGGCTACCAACTGGGGAACGCCAGCGGATACTTATAATCCCAGCGGCGGCCCGGGCGGATTCCGAGTCATTCAACTCGGCGCAAAAGTGTATTTCTGAACTAGGATCGTAGGCCTGAGCCTCAACGGTCCAATCGCTGATGAGTTGACCGTGTCTAGCACCACTTCATGGCTGGATCATGCCATTCACGGACCCCCGATTGAACGGTAGCTGGCGCCACCTGTTGAATTCTGCTTCTGGCGGGGTTGCCAGCATCGCAGGTTCTCTGTTTGAGTCAATTCATCGAACAATGCACCCCCGGCATGAGCGAGAGGCACCAGTGCCTGCACTGAGTACTCGACGTGCTCCTTGCTGCGTTTCCGGCCGGAGGGCCAGAGCCATTGTGCGAGCGTCGGATCTACACGAGGAGCGACGTACTGTTCACCTTCGTTGATTTCGTAACAATCCGACCATGACCACGTCCTTGGTTTTGATATCGACTGATGGAAAGAAACTACGATAGCAATCCGCCACAAATTTCCCGCAGCTTGCGTGAAAGTTCAACCATCCAGACTTTGCTGCTCATGCAAAATTCACTCGGCTTCTGCGACATGCGCTACGACAGCACTGCGTCTCGGGTGTTGCATCGGCAATACGGATATCCCATGATGCGTTGAAAACTGAAGCGTGTACTGCAACGAACAGTCATCACACAGCCAGAAATAAATGTTGGCCTGAGATGGTTTGGCATCACAGATGGCGTTTGGCACGTCCTTACACGGTTCGACAGGCCGCCTCACGTCGAACCGGTATAAGCGTCCGCCCCTCAGGTAGTGAAACGGCAGCTTGCATTCCGGATTGGCACAGTGGGAAATCATAACTACTACTCCTCGAAAACGGCGGAGACGCCGTCCAAGTCCTATTTGCGCTCCGGCGCGTAGTCCGAGCAATGGGACAAATGTACTGTCCGCATTAGCGACCGGGGTGATTCACAGCAAACTGCGATCGAGCCGAGGGATGCGTTACCGATAAATCAGGTTTTGACTGCATCCGTGCAGAAGCGCTTCGAGCAATTTCAGATGAGTTTGCGTTGAATGGCGTTCATGACCGCTTCCAGGCGATTGTGGGTCCGCAGCTTCTGATTAATGTGATGGAGATGATTTCGCAGCGTTTGCGGGCTGATGCCGAGCGTGCGTTCGACCCCTTCGCTCTCTTTGCCCTCGGCGAACATCCGTAAGATATTGATTTCCTGTTCCGACAATGCAGGGACTGGCTCCGCATGTACTGAATCTTCACCCAGCGAGGTGAGCTGTTTGGAAAGCTCGAGCATCTTGTGCGTGAGTTTTTCGCTCTTCTTTCGTTCGCTGATGTCATGGGCAAGGTGAATCAGAAGGCGCCGGCCCGTGCGCTGGTTATGGAAAACGATCGTGGACATGTTGATCCACACCCGTTTGCCTGAGTGCGTTCTTACGCTCATGTCAAAGTTCGGGATCTCGTTGTTGCCGCCGGCGCACTCGATCACGCTGCAGTGCTGGTGGCACACGCGTGTGCCCAGTGGCCCCATGCCTTCCAAGATGTCGTAGCAGGTCTTGTGCACGGCGGCAGTGCGCGGATAACCGAACAGTTTTTCAGCGCTCTTGTTCCAGGAGAGGATTTCACCTTCTTCCGTCACCGTAAAGGCCGCATCTGACGTGCCTTCAAGCAATGCAAACAGCTCACTTTCCAGCATGTTCCCGCCTCCGGGACAAGCGCCTATGTGCGTGGTACGAATGCTTCATTGAGACCTGTCGCCTCCCAATAGAAGTATAAGTCAGTCGGCACAGAAGGGCTCGAATGGGTCCCATTCGCCGGCAGGAAGAGATGCGATATGGTTCGAAGAATTCATTCCTCAATACAAGGCATTCCTTCGTTCGTTTACAGCTTGATATTTGCGTTCGCTATGACGGGCACTTCGGCGCTGTGGGCACAGGCAACTATCTCTACCGCGAAAAACCAGGCTCCGACTGTGGACATCGTTCGTGATCCGGCCGATGTTCCAGCTCCAACTGGCAGCCGGGAGCCGGCCATAGTTCACGTCACGCTTACTGCCGAGGAGGTGGTCGGCCAGCTCGACCCCACCAGCAGCACAACTTATCGTTATTGGACATATAACGGCAAAGTCCCGGGGCCAATGATCCGCGTTCGGCAAGGAGACATGGTCGAGGTCACGCTCCGCAATGAAGCACGCAGCCGCATGGTTCACTCGGTAGATTTCCACGCCGCGCTGGGCCCGGGCGGTGGTGCGGCATTCTCGCAGGCAATTCCGGGACAGTCGAAAACCTTCGCCTTCCAAGCAACCACGCCTGGACTGTTCATGTATCACTGCGGCACACCCATGATCGCCGAGCATATTGCCAACGGAATGTATGGACTGATTCTGGTCGAACCTTCCGGCGGACTGTCTCGTGTCGATCATGAGTATTACTTCATGCAAGGCGAGGTCTACACGGAGGCGGCAAAGGGCAAAGCGGGATTGCAACAATTCAGTGACGCGAAGCTCATGGAAGAAGCTCCTGAGTACTTCGTGTTTAACGGGGCTGTGGATGCGTTGAGCAAACGTTACCGTTTACGTGCCAATGAAGGTGAAACGGTACGGTTGTTCTTTGGGGATGCAGGACCCAATGACACATCGTCAATCCATGTGGTCGGAGAAATCTTCACCCGCGACTATGTGCAGGGTTCCCTGACCTCACCTCCGCTGTCCGGGGTTCAAACGGGCGCTGTGCCGCCAGGCAGTGCAGCGATCCTTGAACTCATGGCAAACGTGCCCGGCCAGTTCAGCGTCATGGATCACGCCATGGCCCGAATGGCCAAGGGACTGCTTGCGATCCTGGAGGTGACGGGAGCCGAGAACGCCACGCTGATGCATGCCGGGCCGGCATCGCCAAATGAAAGCTCGCAAGCGTCGACGGCCGTCCGGGTGACCGGGATGACCCAGAGCGATGTAGCCGCGAATCCGGAGAACAATCCAGGCACAGCAGATGCAGCCCCTTTCTCGGCCTCCACGACTGAGAAACAACTAGGCAAGTCTCATGAGATGGCAGGCATGGCGATGGAAGTGGCTGCTGAAACGACGAAGCACGCAGGGCATGCGCGGTCTGCATCGGCCTTGCCGGCAATGAGGCCGGCAGCATCCAATGGGATCCACTTGAACGGCTGCTTGACTCTTCTCGAAGATGGGCGAGTGATGCTGCGCGTGCTTCCATCCGCCAAGACTTACCGCATGGAGGCACGGCCTTTGCTGTTTTCACAGAATGCTGACCGGCTGGTGCATGTCACCGGACGATTTGGTAGTGTGGTCGCGGTGGAAGATCCGCGTATTCCCAGCTTCGTCGTGGATACGTTGGACGAACTCGCACCGAACTGCTCTGCGAAGATAACGCCTGCAATGCTGCGGAAGGTCGCGCAGAAAGAGGCTTCCTTCACAATTCGAGCGCAAGGCACGTTTGCGGGTAAAAGGGCCGTGAACATGGGCGACATGTCGTTTCTGCCCGCCACCATCACTGTGAATGCTGGCGAAAGCGTCGTGTGGAAGAACTCCTCTCTCGCCGTACATAACGTCGTGGACGATGCCAGCAAGGCCACTTCCGTAATCGACGTGAAGCTGCCAGCCGGTGTACAACCGTTTGATTCAGGTTACCTCGAACCGGGACAAACCTATTCCCGCGTGTTCACGGTTCCGGGAATTTACCGCTACGTTTGCACGCTGCACGAAGCCAACGGCATGAAAGGAGTCGTCATTGTCCGGTCGTCACCGGTTCTGTCGGCACGACAATAGCTTGCCTGCGATTGGGGGGCTGATGTCGGGAGTTCCGCTAAGGTGACGACGCAATCTGAGGTTGGCGTGCATCCAAACGAACAAATAAAGGGGGACGACATGAGTTCGACCGGTTCGGAGATCGCTGGTGCCCAAGCCCTGCCTCTGTCAGGCCTGGTCAACTATCAGGAAGGCTCGGTTGTGAGCCGGGTCATTCTCAAACGAGACCAAGGGAATGTGACATTGTTCGCGTTCGACGAGGGCCAGGGTCTCAGTGAACATACCTCTCCCTTCGATGCCCTTGTGCAAGTGATTGAGGGAGATGCCGAGGTAACGGTGGCCGGCAAGCCGATTGCAGTGAAGCCTGGCCAGGTCGTTCTGTTACCGGCGGAAAAGCCTCACGCCGTAAAAGCGATCACGCGCTTCAAGATGGCGCTTACGATGATCCGCTCCTGATCGAACCCGTAGCGTCGCAGTCGGTGGGATACCACAAACGGTATTCCCGTTTCATCGCTCAGGACAAACGAACCATTTCGCCGAGATGTGAATGGGTGTAGACCTTGACTAAGTGACAGTGAATTTCGTCGTCCTTTGATCGAACGGAATGGAATACCGAGGATTCGGAGGTCACCAATTATGAGAGCAAGCACATGCCAGCCTGGCGGCGGCAAAAAGGACCTGAATCGGCTGCCGTATCTGGCGGAACCGTTGTTGCGATTCGATCTCAACCATGAACTGGAACTGCTTCGGCAGGAAGGCTCTTGGGAGCGCGAAACCGGGCGCAGTTCAAAGACGCTGGCAAAATACCCTGATTTCCGAATCGTACTCGTGTGCATGAAGGCCGGGAGCCATATGAATGACCACAGGGCGGAAGCCAGGATCTCAATTCAGGCTCTGCGAGGAAAGATACTCCTCCATATACCTGACCAGAAACCCATTGAGCTCTCGGCGGGGCAGTTGATGACGTTGGATTGCGCGGTACACCATGATGTCGAGGCTTTGGAAGAAAGTGCGTTTCTGCTGACCATCGCCTGGTCGAAAGGCGAATCCAAGCCCAAAGGAGAGCTAGCCGCGCACTCTCTGTCAACAAAACACGATCGCAAGAAGGTGATCGAATCACAGGAATCCAAGCCCCACGTAGCACAAGTGGGCGACCCGCCCCACGCAAGAGATTACTCGGATCCAAGCCTCGAGAGATTCGCAACTAAACACCAATTGCCTCCGCGCTGGCTGGAGCTCAGAAAAGCCTGCGATCGACTCGTGCTACGGTCTGACTTTTGGTATCGGCCTGAACTGATTGATCAAGCGCGACAGTTGGCCGGAGAAGCGTCTGAGATTCTCCAAACAGTTCTCCGGCAGGGCAAACACACGCTTCGGGAAGGACCGCGAAGCCGAGAGCCGTTTGCCATGCTGAAGCAGGATTCATGGATGCCGTCCGGTGGCTACCAACTGCTCCACCCGATTCAATCCGCGATTGTCAATATCCTTTAACGAGAGGAATCTGCACTATGGAGAACTCACTTTATCCTGCTGCAACACCTGAAATCGGAAAGAAGCGCGAACAGCTTAACCCTGAAACGCTACATGCCTGGCGCACCTTCAGCCGGCAGGTGTTTACCGATGGAGCGCTGCCTGCGAAGACCAAGGACCTGATCGCGGTCGCCGTGGCTCATGTTACGCAGTGCCCGTACTGTATTCGCGCGCACACCAAGAGTGCTCAGGCAAAAGGAGCAAGCGAAAAGGAGATCATGGAAGCGATCTGGGTAGCCGCTGAGATGAGGGCCGGTGCGGCCATTGCGCATTCGGCGCTGGCCATCGACGTCATGAAGGAGCATGCTCCGTCTGAATAGGGCAAACCGGCATCGCTTCAGTGGTGACTCTGGTTTCTGTTGATCTGCCTTTTCGTCTGCCAATATTCCACTCGGGCAGGAATCTGACTCTCAGAGACAAGGATGACTCTGGTCACGCACGAGCAAGAGGCGTCAGTGGGCGGGCTCGTGTCTCCATGTGCGGTATTTTCTGTCCTTACGATCGAGTGCGCCTTGCGCGGAAATGTGCGATATCTGTTCTTCTGTTGTTTTCTTCTTATTGTTCCATCTCACGCGTGTGGTAGCGATCCATACCGTGCTCGCAGTCTACTGAGCAGCACTGTCTCCCCCAACATGATGCTTGTTTCTGCCCCGAGTACGAATGATCTATTTCAAAGTGTGTCGCGGGATGAGCAAATAAGATCAGCAAATAAAAGGTAGGAAAGAGGAGAGGTAGCCGAGGAGAGGCGATCTGCAAGTGAGCCTCAGGTCACGGCGGAAACCCCAACCTCTTCGAGCGCCCATGGGAACGCATCAAAAACGAGAGAGCACTATGGAGCTGAATGCGTCGAAAGTCGCTGCATTTCCCGAAAAGGATGTCAGGAGTCAGGTAGAACGGATGGCGAAATTCGTGGAGGGGGCGCACTTCGAAGCCCTTGGCCACGAGACTCGGCAACAGCTTAAGATCCGAATCCTCGACTCGCTGGGCTGCGCCATGGGTGCGTTGGGCAGTGCCCCCCCGCGCATGATCCGGGCGTACATCGATGACTTCGGCGGCCATGGTCACTGCACGCTGATTGGTGGCGGGGCGAGCGACATCGATCGAGCTGCGCTCTACAACAGTGCTTTGATCCGGTATCTCGACTTCAACGACAGCTTCCTTGCTAAGAGCGAGACTTGTCATCCTAGCGACAACCTGGGGGCGATCTTGGCAGCCGGTGAGTGGGCCGGGAGTACGGGCGAGGACTTGATGACTGCCCTGGCAATTTCCTATCAAATCCAATGCCGGTTGAGTGAGGTTGCTCCGGTTCGCGCACGAGGATTCGACCACACGATTCAAGGTGCGTACGCCGTGGCGGCTGGAATTTCCAAAGTGCTAGGCCTTGATCCAGTTCAGATGGCGAACGCCATCGCTATCAGCGGTACCGCCTTCAATGCCCTGCGGGTGACCCGAACGGGAAAGTTGTCGCATTGGAAAGGACTGGCATATCCAAACCTCGCCGCGTGTTGCACCCGGGTGGCCCTCCTAGCTAGACAGGGCATCACAGGTCCTTTGGAGGTGATCGAAGGGGAAAAGGGCCTGATGGACGCCATTACCGGCTACTTTGAGACTTCTTGGGACGGTGAAGATCTGGGACTTGTCATGCGGACGACCGTCAAGAAGTACAACGCTGAAATTCACTCCCAAACTTCTATCGAGGCTGTGCTCACGCTGCGCCAGCGCTACCAGTTCACCTATGAAGATATTGAGCGAGTGAAGGTGGAAATTTTCGATGTCGCCTACAACATCATTGGTGGAGGTGAAGAAGGCGATAAAACCTCGGTCTCCACCAAGGAACAGGCCGACCACAGCCTGCCCTATGTGCTTGCTGTGGCCTTGATCGACGGCGAGGTCATGCCGGACCAATACACGCCGGAGCGCATCCAACGCGAGGATGTGCAGACCTTGCTGCGCGCGATCTCGGTTGAACCCCGCCCCAGTTTCTCCAAGCGTTTTCCCAAGGAAATGCCTTGCCGAGTAGAGATTACCCTGAAGGATGGACGCGTCATCGAACAGGAAACGAGCGATTACGAAGGATTCTTCAGCCGTCCGATGTCCTGGGAAACGGCGGCTCAGAAATTCAACAGGCTTGCCGCTCCGAACACGACGGAGGGTCAACGAGCTGCGATTGCCGGAGCCGTGGCCAACCTTGAGCAAGTTTCGATTCGTGAGCTGATGACGCAATTGGGTACGGCCCAACCAGGACCCAGTAGACAGGAGTCCTGAAATGGCGATCCCGGAGGTTCGAGAGGAACGCGCATTCGGATTCTTGAGGCTGAACGAGCGGCAGCAGAAGCCGCGCAGCCAAGGGATCACCGAGATTCGTGGCCCGTACTACACACCCCTGGGCAGATACTCTTTGGAAGACATCCTGTCCACGATGGGTGCCTACGTGGATTCGCTGAAATTTGCCGGCGGTTCTTTCGTGCTCATGCCGAGGCGGGCCCTGCAGGAGATTACAAAGCTCTGCCATCAGCATGATGTGTTGGTTTCAACCGGAGGCTTTATCGAACAGGTGCTGACACAGGGCAAGGATGCAGTGAAGAGCTACATACGGGAGTGCAAAGAGGTGGGCTTCGATATCGTCGAGATTTCGAGCGGTTTTATTACGCTCCCTGCCGATGATTGGCTGCGGCTGATTGAAGAGGTTGAAAATGCAGGCCTCAAGGCAAAGCCGGAAATCGGCATTCAGTTTGGCGCGGGCGGCGCCACACGTGCAGAAGAACTGGAAGCCGAAGGTACCCGAGACCCGGAATGGCCGATTCAGTTAGGGCGCCGATTTCTGGACGCCGGCGCTTACATGATCATGATCGAATCGGAGGGCATTACAGAAAATGTGAAGCGGTGGCGCACGGATGTGCCTGCCCGTGTCATCAATGCACTTGGTCTCGAGAAAGTGATGTTCGAGGCCGCCGATCCGGAAGTGTTCGCCTGGTACATCAAGAACTGGGGCCCGGAAGTCAATTTGTTCGTGGATCACAGCCAGATCGTCCAGATGGAATGCCTGCGGTCTGGTATCTGGGGAACCGCAAGCCTTTGGGGACGGGTCGTGACTTATAAGGGTTGAAAGCAGGCGTGCGGGGGAAATTGTACGCATAACGACAACGGCATGGCGGAGTTACCAGAATTAACGGTAACTCCTGCAATAGCAGTGAATCCAGCATTAGGCGGACTGTCCAGAATGATGTCCCTCGGGCAGCCAGAACCGCTCCAACCAGCGGACAACTTGCAGGCGATTATCAAGTTGTTGTTATCGGAACTGGGAGTCGATGTAGACAGTCAGCACTTCAGGGACACCCCGGTGCGCGTCGCTCGCTTTTTTCGTGAGTACACCCGAGGCTACCGCCTCCATCCGGAAGAGATTCTGAAGACATTCAACTCGCGTAATAAAGGACTCATTGTGGTCTCCGACATCGAATTCTTTTCGCTCTGCCCCCACCATCTCTTGGTCTACGGCGGCAAAGTGCACTTCGGGTACATCCCGGATGGCCGGATCGTGGGCATCTCGAAGATCCCTCGGCTGGTCGAAGGCCTGGCGGCGCGCATGGTCGTCCAGGAGGATCTGGTTGCCGACATTGCCGACGCCTTCATGTCAGTCGTTAAGCCGCTGGGGTGCGTGGTGAAAGCCACAGGTAAACATGATTGCGTGGCCGCTCGCGGAGTGCGCTGCCCGGAAGCAACCATGACCACGCTCGCCCTACGCGGAGTATTCGAGGAGAAGCCGAAGCTCGTAGAAGAATTTCACCAGTCGATCACCCAGGCGGGAGTCTGCATCCGCTGAGTAGATGACGGCGACTGCGGGAGAAGTCAAAAGAGAGGAGACAATGACGCCTGCAACTGTACCTGACCTGCGAGGAAAGATGTTCCGGACAAAGCGGCTCATGCCGGATGCCGAGGCCAGGGAGTTCCTGCGCAATCAGAAGATTGCGCATGTGGGTACGGTGGATGGAAACGGGTGGCCCTATGTCGTGCCATTGGTCTACATCTACGAAGGGGGAGACTATCTGTATCTGCACAGTGGCGCTCACCAGGGGCACTTTGTGACTAACCTGCAGCGCGACTCCAAGATCTGCGTCGAAGTCTCCGAAATTGGACCTCTACACAAGGGCAAGCGTTACGCATGTGACTCTGCGCTGGTCTACACCAGCGTCGTGGTCTTTGGCTCGGCGCGCATTCTCTATCACGATCGGGAAAAGAAAACATGGTTTCTCGACCGGCTTCTGGCCAAACACGGCGACTCCTCCTGGGTGTTTGAGCCGGGTTATCCATTGCTCAGCAAGATCATCCTGTACGAGCAGAAGATCGAGGTTTTAACGGGCAAGCACAGCTCGGGGCTGTATCACTGAGCAGTCGAGGTCTGGCCGTGACTTTTGTCACGGACTCTCGTGATGTGGGTGGCTAGTATGAGAGTGGAGGTACTCGAAAAATGGCGTACGTAATTGCCGAGCCCTGCATCGATGTAAGAGACACTGCTTGCGTGGATGCCTGCCCCGTCGACTGCATCCATCCCCGGAAAAACGAGGAGGCATTTGCGACAGAGAGTCAGCTGTACATCGACCCGGTCGAATGCATCGACTGTGGAGCCTGCGTGCCCGTGTGCCCCGTCTCGGCCATTTTTGCGCTGGACGATTTGCCAGAGAAATGGAAGCAGTATGCTGAGTTGAATTCGGCTCATTATGCGCACAAATGATCGCAGATCTGATTCTTGCTTTTGGAACACACGCGCGCGGAGCGGGAGTAGCCCTCAAATGACTGCAAACGACCTCACCCAAGCCGAAATTGCTGGCCGGATCTTTAGGACCGCAGAGACGTGTCCAGTAAAAGGCCAGTTGATCCGCGACTTCGAGCTCACTTCGGCCGAAGGACGAAAGGTCAGCGTTTCCGATTACAAAGGCCGCCTCAACCTGGTGCTTGTCTTTGCGGACGGACGTCCTCGCAGCCTGGAGTTCTTGGCCGGAGTTGCCCAAGGCTACAACGAGATCCGAGACGAGCAGGCGGAGGTCTTGGCGATCCTGCAGAGTACAAGCGAAAAAGCAGCCCGGATCAAAGACCGGGCAAGGGCGAAGTTCCCAGTGCTTGTTGATCGAGACGGACGGATACACCGTTTTATGGGCGCAGAAGATCGAAGAGGTCAACCTGAAATGGCAGTGTGCGTCACAGATCGCTTTGGCGAAGTGTTTGCTACGTTCCGGGAGTCGCAAAACCAAGCCCTGCCTACTGTTCAGGAGATTCTCGGGTGGCTGACCTTTGTCAACAGTCAGTGTCCCGAATGCAGTCCGCCGGAGTGGCCGGTGTGACAGATCCTTTTTCGGGAAAGGAGATAAGCGTAATGATCAAGCTGAAGCGTGCCTATGAACCTATATCCCGCGAAGACGGAACTCGTTTTCTGGTCGAGCGCCTCTGGCCCCGCGGCGTCAGGAAAAATGCTTTGCGACTCGATGCGTGGCTCAAAGAAGTAGCCCCAAGCACCAAGCTTCGGCGGTGGTTCGGCCACGATCCAGTCAAATGGCCGGAGTTTGAACGGCGGTATCGAGCGGAACTGGATCGGAACGCCGAAGCTTTAGAGCCGATTCTGAAAGCCGCTAGTCGCGGTCGAGTCACTTTGATATACAGCTCCCACGATCAAGAGCACAATAACGCGGTAGTGCTGAAAACGTATATCGAATCTCGCCTCGCGGGGCCGAAGAGAACTCAAGCGGCGTGAACCGGAGGCACCGACGCTTGCGATATTTGGCATAAACCCTCAATCCGAGCATCATCCGCACCGAGCGGTGCCGCAATGCGTCATACGTACCACGTGATAGGAACCATTGTTTGACCCGGTTCCAACCGGTTTCTCTCATGAGCGAAGTCAGACTGGCCAACGCGAAGCTGCGGAAGGCATGTGAACGTACAGGAAAGTAATCAGGCCAGACAAGCGTCAGGTAGCGACCAGTTTGAAGAGTTATCAAACCGGAATGCGTTCGAGCGCGAGGTCAGTCGAGCGGACGCTGGCCGAGAATTCGGCTAATCATCTGAGTGCCAGACACAAGCCCTTCCACAACGTTTCAGATCAAATTGCGGTGCATTGCGTGGGTAACGGCTTCGAGCCGGTTGCGCGTGCCCAGCTTGTCATTAGCATGGTGAAGGTGATTGCGGAGGGTTTGCAGGGTAATCCCGAGTTTTCTTGCGATCTCAGCCGAGTTCTTGCCTTCGGAGAACAGGCGCAAGATGCGCTGTTCCTGTTCGGACAGAGGCGATACGGGAGCGGGGCGTGCAGTTCCGTTGCCATCAGACATCGCGACAATCTCTTTCGAGAGTTGTAGCAGATTATGAAGCAGATCCTCTTGCTGCTTCCTTTTGGTGATATCGCGTGCGAGATGTACAACCAAACGTGGATGAGTTCGACCGTGATTGAAAATCAGTGCAGATAGATCCAGCCACATTTTGTCGCCGGAACGCGCCGTTACCTGTACGTCAAAGTTCGCTATCTTGCACTTTTCCGTGGCTGCCTGCCGGGCGTAAAAATCGCGCGTGCAGGTTTCAGTACCAAGGGCGTCGTGACAACGGAGAAGTACGTGAACGTTCTTGCCGACCGCCTCCGAAGCTGCATAGCCGAGGAGGTTCTTGGCTGAACTATTCCAAAAGCATATCTCTCCTTGGGGATCCACACAGAATGCGGCGTCGGCAGCGTCCTCCAGGACTTCATTCAATTCAAGCTGCAACATAAATCACCTCTCCCAACATCGGGTGGCCGAAGATGAGCATTAATTGTTGTGCGATTGCACCCATAGAACCCTATGACTAAAGTCAGCCGTAGACATTTTTCTCATAGGCCATGCCACCGGGTCCTACCGAGCATTCCGGAACCAAGTGTGAATCATGACTCAAGCAGCCTGCGACAGGATCATGCGAAGGCAGATTCGAACCATCGCTCATTTCCATGTCAACACAAAAAACTTGAGCGTCTAGAGGCACCCCTCGGCTAGCTCGACGACCTCGCCCAACGCCCTGCTCCACAGTTCGAACGCCAATAAGTTACTTCCACTGCACGGTAGTAACAGAGTTGCTGGCCAAAGGAACGGTGGCCGCCCTCTCGCCATCTCGAAGCTCGCAGGTTCTGGCCACGCCTGAATTGGTGAGTACGAGGATTCTCCGCCCGTCCAGATTCTCGAAACCGGCATGAGTCAAGTCCGGTGCTGCGCCCTGCGAGTCGAATCGGACAGCGCCGCGCTCAATGAACCGCGAGTAGTGCGCCAGCGCCCAGAATTGGCCGCTATATGAGATTGCCTTATTTTGCGAGTGAATCGTTACTAGCCCTCCGCAGGAAAAAGGGCCAACGTTCGGTCGGCCGTGCTCGTCGAGCGCAAAATTCCACGCGGTAATCGACCGGCACCAGTTGCGCAGGATTCCTGTGAAGGTGTGGCTCCATTGGCTCCAATCTTTTGCGTAATTCGGATCGGTTATGTCAGGACCGCCCTCGGTCCAGTACATCGCCGCATCGGGAAAGACATCGTGAACCCGATCAATCCATTCCGGTTTCCCCAGATATCCGTGCCAAGCAATTGCATCGGCATATTTGCGAAGTCCGGGGGTTTCCAGTTCGGCGATGGCGCGTCCCCAGAGGTTGTAGTTATGATCTATCAGCCAGATTCTTGTCTGCATCCCCCCGCTCTCCAACAGCGGCCCGAGATCCTCGCGGACGAAGTCGGCTTCGTATTCCTGTGGCCAGATGCAAGCGGGCATTCGACCATCCTGATCGGTATCGACTTCGTTCTGAATCGTCACCGCCTGCACTGACACACCCTCTGATTTATAACCCTGCAGGAATTTCAGAAAATAATTGGCATATGAGGGCATGTACGTGCGTCGCATGGAGCCGCCCAACATAGAACCATTCGCTTTCATCCACCCGGGTGGGCTCCACGGAGAAGCAAAGATAAACAACTGCGGATTCACCTTCCTTGCCTCTCGTAGCATGGGCAGGATGTAGGCGCGGTCGTGATCGATGGAGAAGCGCTGCAGCTCCGGATCCGGCTCGCCTTCGTCATAACTGTAAACCTTCGTCGAGTAGTCGCTCGATCCCATGCAAGTGCGGCAAACGCTCAATCCCATCTCTGAAGGATGGAAAAGCCTGTGAAACAAGCCGGCTCGTGCCTCGTCGGACAAACGATTGAACATATAGCAGGCCGCGTCTGTGAAAGCGGCGCCAAAGCCGAGGATCGGCTGAAATTTCTTGCCGGGATCGAGAACAACCGAGCCGCTCGGTGCTTGTCCGGAAGCGGGTCCCCATTCAATAGGCGATGACGAAGCAAGCCGTTGATTCTCGTTCGTCACCCAGACCGCGATCGTCCCTGGATTGGCAGCGGCAACGGCTCGGCTGGAAACGGTCAGCTTGGAGTCGCCTCCGGTGGAAGCCAGGGCAGTGGCTCCCAAGCCGGATAGTCTCAGGAAATCGCGACGCGTGTAGTCGGTGGACATCCTTCTCCTCCACAAACTTGATGTGGGAAGGCGAGAGAGCCTGCGACCGAAGCCACAGGCCCCCTCGGAATGCGAGACAGGTTAGAAGTAGATCTTGGCGGCTAGCTGAACCACGCGAAAGCCTCCCGATCCCGAGTACGTGTCCGAGTATGTCCCCCAGTTTGAGTTCTTCGTGATCGTCAGCGGGGTTGTGGGACTCGCATAAGCCCACGGGCCGGTCACAACGGGCGTGTAATACTTGTGGTTGAAGTTGGGATGGTTGAAAGCGTTGAACGCTTCCAGGCGGAGTTGAAGATAGCGCGCTTCGTTGGTACCAAGCGGAATGTTCTTGAGCAAAGAAATGTCCCAGTTCTGCATTCCGCCGCTGCGGAGAGTGTCGCGCGATCCCCGCACCGGAGGGCCGACACGAGGCAGTGCCAGGTTCCCACTCTTGTCGAGACTGTAGTAGAAGGGGATCGCTCCGTATTGGTCCGAGCCGGTCAGACTTCCTGGCGGGAACGAAAAAGCGCTGTTCAGGTCCACCGGAGTTCCGGTCATGAACTGGGTCACGCCGCTCAGTTGGTAGTTGTCGGTGACATAAGCCAGCCACTTCGGACCGCCAAAGTGCTTGGTAAGGCCGGGCAGAGTGTAGACATAGTTGGCAGCAAAGACGTGCGTGCGGTCCCACGACGCTGCGCGGTAGTCGAGTAGGGCGTTGAAGGGATCCTGCGTGTCCTGATCCGTGTTCGCCGTGGTTAACGCCTTTGAGAAGGTATAGACCGCGCCGAAGGTCAGGCCGTTTCTGAAGCGGCGCTGTAATGATGCCTGCAGAGAATTGTAGTTGGAAGTGCCGTTGAACTCGAGATATGGAATCTGCCCGTAGCCCTTATAAGGAACCAGGTAGTTAGACGTGAAATTGTTGAATCCATAGGCGCAGAATCCGTTGAAATCATAGCCTGCCGCCGCATACTCTGGTTGCAGGCCCGGTTGAACACTGGGCACAACACCACCGGGGAAGACCGGGTTGCCATTGTTATCTACGCAGTTCGGATTCTGAGCGGCTCGAGTGAATGCTTCGCCGTAGGGCATCGCGTTGATGTCGCGCGACGTTACGAGATGGCGAGACATCGTGCCCACATACGCCAGATCGAGAGTTGTGCCGCCCCCGAGGTCATGCTGCACGCCCACACTGAAGCTGTATACCGTGGGTACTTTCCCGTTTCTAGCTGCCCCAAGAATATTACCGCTGCCCTGTACCGGTGTCTCATTGGAGGAGGTTGACAGTGTCGGCAGATTCACAACGTTGTTCGCCGACACAGAAGGCGTCTGAACCAGCGCTGGGTTGTTGAAAACTGTGTTGAAGATCAGGTTACCCTGAGTGCGGTCATGCGTCATCCCGAAGCCACCGCGCACGATCGTTTTGTGGCTGCCGAATACATCATATGCAAAACCGACGCGCGGCTCCGGCATGATACCGCGGCTATTCCAGCCCCCCATCGGGATTTGATTTTCCTTGGTGTACTGCATTCCGTTCAATGGGTCACCGCCATCGGTGGTGATTATGTTTCCAGTGCTGGGGTCGATGGTCACCGCTTTGGCTGGGTTGTAAGACGACGGATTGAACAGTGCAAGTTGGTTATTGGCGTCGTACTGGGGCGGTATCCAAACAAAGCGCATGCCGTAGTCGAGAGTCAAACGGGAGAGGGCCTTCCACGTGTCTTGTACATAGAATTCGAACTGGTTATAACGAAATTTGCCTAGCGGACGCGCCGTTGACTGATCAAAGCTGTCGAAGTCACCCAACAAGGCGCTGGCGAATGGGTCACCTAATGTGCAAGTTCCGCCTGCCGGGCAGGTGCCACCGCTGGTAGGAGCGGTGCTGAAGCTGAATTGACCATTGATATTGCCCCAGGCAATCTGGTCTTTGCGGCTGCGCTGATAGAACAAGCCTGTCTTGAAGGTGTGGTTGTTCCGCACCCAGGTCAGATTATCGTTCACGTTAATGGTTGTGTTGGCTTGATGCCAGGGAGTCGCGCCCAAATAGCCACCCGGCAAATTGACATTGGGACCGTTGAAGCTGAAGCTCATATCCGGAATACTCTGATCCGGGCTTAGCGGGAAGAGCAACGGCAACGTGATGCCGTTCGTACCACGGGTGATGTTGCCGTTTACGGCCTCGGCGATGGAGAGGGTGTGGCTAGGGCCGACCGAGAACTCGTTCAGCAGCGTCGGAGTAATAGTGCTGACCAGATTGGCCGAGAAGTTCCAGCCCGGGTGCTTTTGCGTACAGCCACCCGGGAAAGTAACGCCCGAAGAGCAGGCGAAGATGCCGAATGGTCCCGGGAAAGGCACGTACGGCGAGGTGTCGTCTTCAGAGTTGTGGATCCAGCGCCCGTAGAGACGGTTGCTGTTGTTGATCTGGAAGTCGACCCGGAGAATGTCTTCTCGCCGTGGAGCGTGGCCGGAAAGGGCCTCCGAAAAATTGTAGTTCTGCCCGTTGATGCCGAATCCGCTCACGTTCGGTAAAGGAAAAAGGTTCAGAATTTTCTGCATCTGTGGATTGATCTGCGAAGAATTGATAACGTTATTTGTGATTCCTGGCCCGGCGATCACGACCGGGTCAGGAGGGTTCACGGGATTGGAGTCGGGAACTACGGATTGCGAGAAGTCCCCCTGCCGCTCCAAAGCGGTCGGCGTGTAGAATTGCGCGGTTCCACCGATGGGAATCAATTGCCGGTAAAATTCCTGACTCCAAAAGAAAAACAGTTTGTTCTTCCAGATAGGCCCCCCTATTTGGTAGCCGATGTCGTTATAGCGATATAGAGCGGGTGTGTTTGGACTGCCCCCTTGCAACTCATTCTTTTTGTTGAACCATTCGTTGGCGTTCAAGCTTTCATTGCGATGGAAGAAGCGGGCGTCGCCGTGCCAATGGTTGGTCCCACTCTTTGTCGTAATGGCAACCTGTCCGCCGGCGGCCTTGCCAAACTCGGCGTCATAGTTTGAGGTCAGGATTTTTACTTCGTCGATAGCATCGGGATTGATCGTGACGTGGGTGCCGCCATTGTTCCCGGTGTCCACGTTCGAAGCGCCGTCGATAGTGAACTCGTGCTCGTTGGCCCGCGTACCGTTGATATTGAACGCGTCAATCCCGCCAGTACCCGAAACTGCGCCGTTAAATGCGCTCGTCACACCGGGAATCAGCTTCATGTAATCGAGCACGTTGCGGCCGTTCATGGCGACGTCATTAAGTTGTTTGTCGGTAATCACGTCGGAACGCTCTCCGGAATTCGATTGCAGCTGTATTTGGCCGGAGTCGGCGGTGACGGTGACCTGAGCGGTGACCGCTCCAATGGCGAGAACCAAGTCACCAGCGCTCAGCTTATCGGCGGCGCCCAGGACGAATCCGGAGGACTCCAGCTTTTTGAAGCCTTGGGCTTCGACCGTGATGTGATACGTTCCGGGAAGCAGACCCGGAGCCACGAATTCACCCGTGCCTGAGGTTGTAACTGTGCGGACGAGCCCGTTCGACAGGTTGGCTATGGTCACAATTGCGCCGCTCACCAAGGCCCCGCTCGGGTCCTTTACGGTTCCGAAGATGGTGCCAGAGGTTACTTGCGCCAACAAAACCGATCCCTCAAAGAGAAAGAACACTGCAACGATAAGAGCAGCGAGGGTAAGCCCCTTATTCCTGACTCGAAGATAGCAATCCATGGTTTAGTTCTCCCCGGCTACCCGGTCCGAGCGGGCAGCCTCTCTTGCGTCTTATTCATCCACTCTGTTGTTGCGACACGAGCCTGCATCTCTGTCCACCAACCTGGAACGAACAGTCGGTTCAGTGGAGATGGAGATCGAAAGCTGCCCTCAACTCACGCGGTCTCGATCGCCTCAGTGTCCTGAGTACTTTTCTTTCTCATGACGCGACGACTGTTCAACTGTCCGACATGCAAGGTCAAGACGGGGGCAATAATGACGGTGGATGCGTCAAAAGATCGTCAAGACGCACGAAGCGTGGAGGCGCTTTACTCGTTGGTGAAATGTTGTTCCATGAGCGCCGCCGCACGGGGACACAGTGACTGCGGGTGTTCGAAGCTCCCGAGCGAGAGTTATCGTCCAAGTACATGAATCACAGGAATGGAATGGGGTGAGACTGGATGTGTCTGATTGAGGACCACTCTGACGAGTTGGCGCTTGGACTAACTGAACAGCTTCGCGGTTCGGAATCGGCGGTTGAGCTTACCAACCTTGGCAGAGGTTGGTAAAAAAGACAGAAGAAGTCCGGCTCTCACGACGGCGTCTAACTTTGCCGCTGAGCCACCCTCAGTCGGATTCGTCGTTGGATTGGAATACCGCGAGTCTGTGTTCGACGCTCATGCAGCACTCCGTTCATCAGATTGAAGCCTTCTGAAGCCTGGCAGCCCGCTCAACCGAATACCAATTCTTGATCGCCCAGCGTTTCGCCCGTACTGATCATCGCGGCGCTGCTCTGTGGCGGCATGGGCACAGAATGGCGCGCTGCCCGGCGGATGTACCAGTCCGTTCGCCGACTGTCCCGAGACAAACGAGTAGAGCTCACGACTCTGCCGCTCGTAGACATGCTTGAAACTCAGCGAGGTTACACTGTTGTCGCGATTGGCTCTCCTGCGCTTCTGGCAGGCGCAGCGAAGCGGAGGAGAGTAGTTTTCTCACCCCATGTAGTATCGTCATTCGTTAATTTCCTCTCACGAATGCCGCATCGGAGAAACCAGGCTGCCCTGGTGCCGGGAGTGGTCTAACCCGATCCTTTACATGGCAACATGTTCAAGTGTGAGACTGGCATCGTCAAAAGGGGGCAAGAATGCGGCAGGTTTCGACGAGAGATGGTCAAGAAATGCTTCTCGACCTCGAGCGAACTTGGCCGCCACAGCCCGCGCTTGCAGTCTGGGACCAGTTACCTCGAGGCCGTCCTATGCAGTGGCGCTGCAACGGAGCGGCAACCATTACGCTTCCCCGAGCAGCGTATGGTGCTCTTCTTCGGCCAGATATTCCGCTCAGACCGTAAGCTTACATGAGAGCGGCTGAGAGGTTCACAACAGTGACGCCGCCCCGGACGGCACTCTTCTCCAGCGCAGCCGTACACCCCCGGCTCATTGGCGCGGGCGTGAATCCGCACTCTTGCGAATTGGGCACCGAAACAATGCCGTTGCGAACCGCGTAGAGGACCACTTCGCTGAGAGAATGAACTCTGAGCTTGCGCATGAGGTTGCTGCGGTGTGTGTCCGCTGTCTTGACACTCAACCCCAGGACTTTTGCGACTTCCTTCGTGGAACTGCCCTCTGCCAACAGCTGAACGACTTCGCGCTCGCGGATGGTCAGTCCCGGCGCGGAAGGATCTTCATTGGAACGCTCACAACCGCCCCTCAGGTATCCATCCAACAACAGGTCCGACAAGCCAGAGGTAAAGAATGTTCTGCCAGTCTGCAACGCCTCGATTGCCGCGAGAAGATCGGATCCCGGATCTGACTTCAACAGGACGCCTCGCACCCCAATTTCGAGAGCCTCTCGCATGGCGCGCTCAGAATAGGAATCCATCAGGACGAGGATCTGTGGCCTACTCTCGTTACGAAGCATTTGGCGGGCGGCTCCTAGCCCATTCAGCCGGGGCATGTTCAAGTCCAGGATTACCAGGTCCGGCCTGATCCGTGCCGCCTTGTCCACACCTTCGCGGCCATCTGCGGCTTCGTCACATACTTCCCACTCCGCATGACTTTCTAGCATGGCGCGAATGCCTAAACGAACCACCTCGTGATCATCAACCACCAGAATTCGGAAGCTCCTCATCGCTCACCCCCCGGCGCATGGCCGAGACCGCCGCCGCATCTGCGGAACTTTACCGCAATAGAGTTCAATGCGTTTGCGTATCCTTTTGTACAAAGTGCCGTATCAAAACCGGGTCAATAATCGCGGCAGCGCTGTCAAAAAAAGGTCAAGATGGACGCAAAATGGGGTTCGGCTCTCGAGGGCTTGGGAATCAGATCACCGCATGAGCAGTCGCCGCGCGCGGATTTCGAAGTCGGAACCTTCGCGAATCTAAGACTCGGTCCACAGGCGGTAACCTACGCCCGGCTCCAAGCCGATGTGGCGCGGCCGCGTCGGATTCGGCTCTAGTTTTTGTCGGAGGCTATGGATGGTCGACCGCAGTTGGCGCAGCCCCTCTTCGCTCGGCAGTTCACCCCATACTTCGCGAATGAGGTGCCGCTGGGTGAGGAGCCTCCCGGCGTTGGTGGCAAGGGCCTTAAGCAGTTCGTACTCGGACTCGGTCAGTTCGACTACCTCACCTCCAGCCTCTACGACGTGATGACTTAAGTCCAACGACAAGTCGCCTATGGTGAAGATTGGAACTTTAGCAAACCCTTCCCGGAGAAGAGCGGCTCTGATGCGCTCCAGCAGCTTGGCGGATTCGCAGGGTTTTGTCAGGTACTCGTCCGCGCCAGCTTCAAGGGCGGCAATCTTGTCGGATTGTGAATCACGAACCGAAAGGATGATGATGGGAGTTTGCGTGGAGCGCCGGAGGAGTCGGACAACTTCGATGCCATCGATGTCGGGAAGGCCAAGATCGAGCACTATCGCGTCCAACCGGTCGCTCGCGGCGACGTCAAGCGCCTGCCGTCCGGTCGCGGCTTCGCGCGTCGAGTACCCGCGAGCTGTCAGGGAGGCACAAATTCGCTTCCGTATCGCGAGTTCGTCGTCAACTACTAATACCGTTTTTTGTTTTTCGCCCATGTGGTCACATTCGGTGCCACATTAGACCGGTGGCGCGAACCTTATCGTATGCAATACCGTGTCTAGAAGGGATCAAGAACAGCGAGCGGGGCGTCAAGAAAGCGTCAAGCATCCGCGGAGGCCCGGTCCGGAGAGCTCTCGACTTGTAGGCGATAGCCTACACCGGGCTCGGTCACAATGTAGCGTGGGCGAGAGGTGTCGGCTTCCAGTTTTCGGCGCAAGTTGCTGATATTGACCCGCAGCAAGTGCTGCGTGTCTTCGTAATGCGCACCCCCCCAAACCTCACGCGCCAATTGGCGATGCGTAAGCAGCTTGCCCGCGTGGGTGACCAGCACCTTGAGTAAGCTGTATTCTGTCGGTGTGAGCTTGACCTCTGTCTCCCCCAGACGCACCGTTCTTGCGGAAAGGTCGATTGTAAGATCCCCCGTTGTGAATACCGGCCCGCTTTCCTCCCGGTCAGCTCTCCGCAAGACAGCCCGGATACGCGCCTGCAGTTCTCCTGTAGCGAAGGGTTTCGTCAAATAGTCATCGGCACCCGCATCCAACGCGGCAATCTTTTCTGACTCCTCCCCTTGGACCGAGAGGATGATGATTGGAGTTTGAGACCACTCGCGAAGGTGGCTCAGGATTTCCCGCCCTCCAATATCGGGCAGGCCGAGATCGAGAATAATCACATCCGGGTGAACTGCGGGAATGACCTGTAGCGCTTCCTCTCCGCTAGAAGCTTCGTCGACCGTGTAACCGTGCGCACACAGCGAAGCGCGAAGAAACCGCCGAATGGCCGGCTCGTCGTCCACTACGAGCACGCGTGGGCCCTGCTTATTCATCTGTTCTGCTCGTTGGCAAAGTGAATCTTGCTTCCGTTCCACCTTGAGCCCGTCGCGCCACCTGGATCTTGCCGCCGTGAGCTTCTATGAATCCTTTACAAATCGCGAGCCCCAGGCCAGCTCCTCTCGCCACACTGGGTGTCACACAACGGTAAAACTTGTCGAAGACCCGCTCCAGATCCTCATCCGGAATTCCCTGGCCTCTGTCGCGGACGGACAGATGTAATTGGTCGCGCTCCACGCGGGCTTCCACCTCAATCGGCAAATCGGTCTCGGAGTATTTCAGCGCATTCTCCAGAAGATTCACGATCACCTGCACGATTAACACCGAGTCCATCGGGACCAGCGGTAATTGCGGCGAGGCCAGCACCGCGATCCGGCGCCGATCGGCTGCCTCTCCCAGTTGGGCCAAGGCTGTGCCCACCACATCCTGGACATCGCACAATTCCGTTCTAAGGCGAACGGCATTGCTTTCGAGACGAGACATATCAAGCAGGTTTCGCACTAGCCGATCGAGCCGCTTCGCCTCATCTCGTGCCGTTTCCAACAATTCTCGTTGCGTGGAGACGTCCAGCAGGGGTGCATCCTCGAGCAGGCTGTTCAGCGTCCCCGTGACCGATGCCAGCGGCGTTCGCAAATCGTGGGAGATGGAATTGAGCAACGCTTTCTGGAGCTTGTCGGTTTCCTCGAGAAGTTCGGCGCGCCGGGCCTCTGTGGCGAGCTGCGCTCGCGTGATCGCCAGAGCCGCTTGATTGACGAACGAGCCCAGCAGTTGCTGCTGGTCTGCTGGAAGCAAGGCTGTCAAACCTTGGCTGTGGAGTCCGAGCACGCCGACGGTTCCCCGCCAAGTCCGCATGGGAAGGTAATAGGCCCGTGTCGCTGGAAACATGTCACTGCCCGCCCCCGCCGCCTGCCCATTTTCAAAAACCCAGGCCGCCGCAGTCTTCTCGCTCTCGTCAAGAATGAACACGTCACTCAGGAAGCGGGCCGCCAAACCGCCTCGCTCCGGCAGCAGAAGCACAAGAGGCCGTTGAAAGGCATCGTGGATATGCCGTCCGATGGCCTCCAGGATCTGCTCCAGGCTGCCTGCGTCCGCTAGGGATTCGCTAAAGGCATACAACGCTGCCGTGTGTGCCTCCCGTTTTCGCGCCAGCCGAGCTTCTTCTCTTGCGCTCGCTGTTAGGATGCTGACTAAGAAGCCTACAGCGAGGAGGCTAAAGAGCGTGATCGAATACCAGATGTCGGTTACGGCAACGCTGCGGTAGGGCGGAACAAAGAAGTAATCGAACAGCAGTGCGCTCAACACCGCACTGACCAGCGCGGGCCCCCTCCCCCAGCGCAGTGCGCTGAATACGACGGCAAGCATGTAGAGGATTACGAGATTCGGTCCGCCCACAATGTGCGCGATCCGCAATCCGGCAAGGGTGATCAGAGCAACGAGGAAGGAACTCGCCAGGCAAGAACGCCAGATCTGTCCTTTGATCGGCAACCGGCCCAAACTGGCGACGCGATCGGCGATCGAGCGCTGAGGTTGGACTCCATCTTCTTTCTGGGTAGCGTAAGACACCGAAGCACTCGCGCTGGCGCCAGATCGAATATTTCCTTGCTCCAACATTTGACATCCGTCCGATACACAGATTCTAAAGGAAAACAAGCCTTGCTGAGTCCAGCAAGCGGCCTCCACGTTTTTAAGGCCTTTTCTCTCTTCCTCGCGAAAAGTTAGCTCGCCGTTTCAGCCAGGCTCTGCCGGCAGACTCAAACGCTCGCCGGAAGGGCCCCGACCCGTTGCCCTTGGGCTTCCGCTACTCACCGTTCGGACTTGACGCAATCAGCGCCGCCCGAATCCAGTCTCCGACAATCACTCCGAGGTTGGTCAACGCACGATTAAGGGCCATTCCGTTGTTGAGTTTCAGATCAAATTGCGATGCATCGCGTGCGTGACGGCTTCGAGCCGGTTGCGCGTGCCGAGTTTTTCATTGGCATGGTGAAGATGATTGCGGAGGGTTTGCAGGGTAATCCCAAGTTTCTTAGCTATTTCAGCGGAATTCTTGCCTTCGGAAAAGAGCCTCAGAATCCGCTGTTCCTGTTCAGAGAGAGGCGACACGGGAGCGAGACGTGGAGATCCGTTTCCGTTTGAGATGGCGACAATCTGCTTGGAGACTTCGAGCAAATCGTGAAGGAGCTCCTCTTGCTGCTTTCTCTTGGTGATATCGCGTGCTAAGTGTACGACCAGGCGTGGATGAGTTCGACCGTGATTGAAAATTAGTGTCGACATATCCAACCATTTCTTGTGGCCGGAACGGGCCGTTACTTGGACATCAAAATTGGGGATCCTGCAATTTTCCGTGGCCGCCTGCTGGGTGTAAAAATCGCGAGTGCAGATTCTGGCCCCAAGAGCTCCCTGACACCGCAGGAGTGCGTGAACGTTTTTGCCGACGGCCTCCGATTGTGCATAGCCCAGGAGATCCCTGGCTGACGCATTCCAAAAGCATATCTCTCCTTGCGGGTCCACACAGAACGCGGCATCGGCGGTTTCCTCGAGGAATTCAAGCAGTTCAAGCTGCAGCATAAGCCACTCCCAATGTGGGTGCCCGAGGAGGACGGTGTTTTATTGTTCGATTGGAACTCACAGAACACGATGACAAAAGTCACGCGCTCGCGGCCGTTGTGAAAAACCACTGACAGGGCGAAGAGACCCCGTCGGAGCGAGACCTGCCCGGAATTATGCGGCAAGCAGTGTCCACATGCTCAATTGCAGGCGCGATGTGAAAATGTCTCCCTCCTTTCTTGGTCGGGGTCAGGGAGAACCGCTGTGTTAAGTATCCCGTAGATGAATGATAATATTAGTCATTGCGAGTGTGAGGATTCCGAGGAACGTCAACTCTCATCAACTAACGCCAACGCACGTCACGGCAGTCCGAGAGGAGTAGAAAATGCTATGGAGCCGCGGGTACTGAAGTCGTGGAAGGATATTGCGGCCTACTTGAACGTGGGTACCAGCACGGTTCAGCGCTGGGAGCGGAATCTTGGTCTCCCGGTACGGCGGCCCAGCGGCAAGTCCGGGACTGCCGTCGTGGCCTTTGCAAATGAGATCGATTGGTGGCTGAAAACAGGGCCTGCCGCAAAACGATCAGACCGTCGGTCTGAAGTTGATTCTCCTTCAGGGGCGGACTGTGAGTCACCCCGGCTGGTCGAGGCTACGATTATCACCGACGCGCTGTGGAGCCGTTCTTCGCGTCCCCCAGACCTGAAAACGGAAATTGAGGCTTTTCGCGAGATCGCGCGTGACATGGTGACGCGGGATCCGTTGACCGTGCTGAATAGCCTTATCACTCACGCGATGAGGTTGTGCAAGGCGGATTCGGCCGGCATCAGTCTCCTGGAAAAAGGACAGAATGATGATCAGATTTTCCGCTGGGTGGCAGCCAAGGGCGCCATGGAGCAATACATCGGTGGAACAACGCCGCGGAATTTCAGCCCCTGCGGCATTTGCCTGGAAAGGAACTGCGCTCAGCTTTTTTCTCACCCGGAGCGGTACTACACTTACCTCAAACGCATTCTGCCAATGAGTGAACTACTACTGATTCCGCTCTACGGAGACCATGATGCGATGGGCACGCTATGGGTCTTGTCTCACGATGGGCAGAGGAAATTTGACTGCGAGGATGCTCGCATTCTAAGCAGTGTCGGGGAATTTACCGGGCTTGCGCTGCGGACTTTGCAAACGCAAAAGCAACATCAAGAGGCCGAGAGCAAAATCGTCTGCAACTCGAGGCCCTCCCGGGCCTAGCGAGTACGGCAGAAGCGGATGGTAGTGCGAGTTTCTTTAATGAGCGCTGGCTCAACCACACGCGCATGAGTTTGGAGCAAGCGGCTGGTTGGGGGTGGCGCACGGCTATTTATCCCGAAGACCTCGCACGATGCCAAAACGCTTTGAGGGCGGCGCTTCGGAGCGGTGAAGGATTTCAGGTCGAGTACAGGCTCCGAAGAAGCGACGGGGTGTACCGTTGGCAACTCGGCCATGTGGCGCCTCTGCGCAACAGCTCTGGAGAGGTTGTGCTCTGGCTTGCAACTTCGACCGATACAAATGACCGGAAGCGGTCTCGAACGGTATTGACGGAATTGAGCGACGCGAGCGTTAAACACAGATGGTTGGTGACTGTCGTCGCCAGGTGCTTTACATATCCAACGTCGTTCTGAATTCGAGGGCAACTGCAATCCCAGTATTCTAGCGATAGTCCTCCACTTGCGAGTTGCTGCTTCCACGATCTAAGACTCCTTTATCGTCGCCTCCGGTACGTTGCCTAATCTTTGCCGGGGTCCTTGAGATCACCTTGGGGATATATGCTCGTGTGGCCGCCACACGGTGCTTTTTAAGTTGGCTTTTTCGTACCACATTGGGAAACAATCGTAACGGCGACAAGCCAACTGCAAAGAGTGCAGCATGAAACTTGAGTAACGGCAGTCCGTCGACCTGCAAGCGGCATTACGCCCAACAGCGGAAACTCACTGCAAATACGATTGCGAAAGAAGAAGAGTGGCAGATTTGCCTGAAAAACGCGAGGTCCTGACTCCCGACGTGCTTATCATTGGCGCAGGGGTAGCTGGCCTCTCTTGTGCTCTGCATCTTGCACGACTGATGCAGGAGTGCGGTCAGGCACAAGGCTCGCCGAGTTCTTTGCCGGAAAATATTTATGTGCTCGAAAAGGGGCGCGAGCTCGGATCACATCAGCTCTCGGGCGCCATCCTGGACCCCCGCGCCTTGCGTGAGCTGATGCCTGATTTTCCGAACTCGCTTCCATTTTGCACCCCTGTAACCAGCGACGCTGTGTATTTTCTTACGGCAACCCGGGCATGGAGGTTCCCTTATACCCCGCGTCCTTTGCGCAATCACGGCAACCAGATTGTTTCGGTCAGTGACTTGGTAAAGTGGCTCGGTGCACGAGTGGAGAAGGAAGGAGTCACCATATTTACCGAGACCGCGGGAAGAGAACTCCTCTATGAGAAGCAAGGGATTGTGGGCGTGGTCACGGATGACAAGGGTGTGGACCGAAACGGAGGGCGCAAGGCAAACTTCACCGCCGGATATGAACTGCGCGCCAAGGTAACCGTTTTGGCGGAAGGACCTCGTGGATCGCTAACCAAGGATCTGGTGAATCATTTCAGGCTCGATGGAACCAACCCACAAATCTATGCCGTTGGTATTAAGGAGCTATGGAAGATTGCTCCAGAGCGGATCCGTGCCGGTCAGGTCGTGCACACGCTGGGGTGGCCGCTGCGGTCAGAGTTTTTTGGAGGGGGTTGGCTCTATGGCATGAGCGGCAACAGGCTCTCAGTCGGTTTGGTGGTTGGACTGGAATACCACGACTCACTGTTTGACGCTCACGCAGCATTCCAGAAATTCAAGACTCACCCGTTTATTCGACGTCTTCTGAACGGCGGCGAGTTGATCAGGTACGGGGCCAAAGTACTGCCCGAAGGCGGTTGGTATTCGATGCCTCGTATGTACGTCGATGGAGGTCTCATCATTGGAGATTCTGCAGGTCTGGTGAATTCCGAACGTCTGAAAGGGATTCATACCGCCATGAAGAGCGGGATGCTGGCGGCTGAAACGATATTTGAAGCCCTTCAATCCGGCGACTGTTCGGGCAGGGTGTTGAGTGTCCTGAAAACGAAAATTGATCGGAGCTGGATTAAACAGGAGTTGTGGCCTATTCGAAATTTTCATCAAGGATTCCGCCGGGGGCTGTTGCACGGATTGGCTCATGGGGCTATACAGCGGATTACACGTGGTTATGGCGTTGCCGATCCCATGCGTGTTCGAGCGGGGCACGAGGAGTATTACAAACTGAAAGGGGAGCCGCCTCCGTTTGCTCGGACGCGTGGCGACGGAGTGTTGACCTTCGATCCCCTGACCGATGTCTACTATTCCGGTACACGGCATGAAGAGGACCAGCCTTGTCATCTGGTTATCCTGCAGCCCGACATTTGCCACGGGCGGTGTCGGCTCGAGTATGGGAATCCCTGTCAGTACTTCTGCCCCGCAGCGGTCTACGAGATGGTCCAGGAGCAGGGTGAGTACCGCCTTAAGATCCACGCTTCCAATTGCGTCCACTGCAAAACTTGTGATATCGCGGATCCGTATCAAATCATCAATTGGGTTCCCCCCGAAGGCGGAGGAGGTCCAAACTACGTGGAAATGTAACCAAAGACTCGGGCTCCGCTAGTCCATTGCTTGCTGCACGTGTGCCAATCGGGCGCGCTCGGATCTTCGTACCAGGGTTATTGGGCGCGAATCGCGGCCGGGACTCGTTGCCTGGTGTTATCTGCGGCTTGCTGCTTCTACGGTCTGCATTGGATCGACTCCTTCCCAAGTCACATCCGCAGTTGGGCCAATAAGTGGAAGGAACACTCTTGTTCATCATTCTATAAGGTAAAGCGTGAGCGGAGTGCGATGATGCCAGGTGTGCCAAAGCCGGCGCCAGAAAATCCTTTCCCTGATAACATCGAAAAAAGGAACCCGCTACAACCACCACGGTTCGGTCTGTCTGGTAAGAAAAGGCAGTCGGAGCTCGGTTCGGCGAAGTCGCGCATGCGCGCGACATACTCTTGCGGATTTTCGTGCGCCGGCACCTCGCGTGCCGGCGGCTCAGGCAGTCCATGAATTCGGCAAAGAAACTGCGCTCAGAGAGTAGTTGGTGCTTAACGATGTCGAAGACGGTCTTTGAGCGAGGATGAGGTCGGAAGGCGAACTCTTCCGAGGAAAAGCAACGAAACCGACACGACCTTGTTCGTCTCGCTTGAGTAGGTATCCAGAAGATGCTGGAAGATGGGCGATGAGGCTTTAGGGATGAGGGAATCGGGAATAGCCGTGTATTCATATACCATGGGCATAGAGCACCCCGTTTAGAGTTTGAGATGCGAACCGGCTACTTCCGAACTGTCCGGCCGAGCTTCTGCTCAACTCGACTCACAGCGCCCTCAATCTCGCCGGTCCGTTCCCCATAATCATCGATTCGGATCATAGTGAGCACGCGTTCGGTCTTGTTTCGAACGATAAAGTGACACTCTTTCGCTAATGCAACGAGCTGATCCCAGCTGCCTTCGACTAACGTGCCGAATGCGCTCATTCGATAATCCAGGCCAGTCGCCTCGATTATTTTGACGAGGGCTGCGAGGTCGCCGCTAATCGAGCATTCCCGGCCCAGTGGAATGATTGTGAGTTCCATCACCATCGCGTCCCTCCCAGCATCGAGTCGAGACGAGCAGCTTCATCGATGACCCGGTTTCTTGTGCGCGCTTGTGAGTTCCGGTTGCTGGAACAGATCTCCGATCGCTTGCCTCATCACCTGGCCGTAGACATTTGAGATGGATGTGGTTAGGGGAATGTTTTTCGGACAGATCTGGACGCAATTCTGCGCGTAGCTGCACTCGTGAATTCCGCCGTCGCCCATCATGGCCGTCAGCCGCTCACGGCGAAGGTGTGCCCCCGTCGGGTGAAGATTAAACAACCGGACTTGATTGACGACTGCCGCCCCAACGAATCGTGTGGACTCGGTAAATTGCGGGCAGACTTCCATGCAGAGACAGCACGACATACAGCGCGACAGCGGATATGCCTGCTCCTGGACTGCCGGATCGATGCGTGGACCTGAACCGAGATCATAAGTTCCGTCCATGGGAACCCAGGCATGGACCCGCTTGAGATTCTCGAAGAGAACGCCACGGTCGACCGCCAGGTCCCGCACAACCAGAAATCGTGAGAGCGGTTCGAGACGAATCGGCTGCTCCAGCTTGTCAATAAGAGAAGAACAGGCCATCGCAGCCCTACTATTGATGCGCATGGCGCAAGAGCCACAAACCTCTTCCAGGCAATTCGAATCGTAGACGATCGGCATGGTTGACTTGCCGTGGCGGTCCACTGGATTCGTTGCGATGTCCATGAGCGCGCTGATGACATTCATGCCCGGCCGCCAGCGAAGTTCAAACTCCTCCCAGTAGGGCTGTGACTGAGGAGCGTCCTGTCGCTTAATGTTCATGCGCACTGACTTATCCGCCATGGATTCCAGTTCCTTGTTTGCCTTCTAATTATTCGACGCGACCATTGTTGTGGATATGTGACATTGCGTTCAGCCTTTGGTACAAGCCTCCTATTGTTAATCAGAACGACGGCAGGCAACATCAAGACCTGAGACCGGCACGTGCGACGAGCGTGCTTCCGTTTCGCCGCTGAGAGTCAGTCTTGAAGGAGAAATCCGATGAAGAACCTCTGGTTGATTGTTGTGCTGCTGATGGTCGGGACAACCGTTTCGTTCGGCGCCAAGGGAGAGAAGGCCTACACCGGCGAGATCATGGATAGTACCTGCGCCAAGATGGGCAATCATGACGCCGGCTACAAGCTGACTGGCACGAGCACGCCGAAAGACTGCACCGAAGCTTGCGTGAAAGCTGGAGCGAAGTACGTTCTCTACAATGCTTCGACCAAAACCGTCTACGAGCTGGACAATCAGGATAAGGCAAAGGATTTAGCAGGTCAGAAGGTGAAGGTTAAAGGCACGCTGAATCCCGCCACCAAGACCATTCAAGTTGACACGATCCAAACGGCTCCCTAGGCACGCTTGCGCGGCGAACTTGGCACGCGACCACACTGAAGTCGTTTGCTTCTGATGCGAGGAGCAATTGGACTGCAATCGAAGGGAGAGACTGTGCTTCACCGAGGCAGGTTCGTCGTGATGACGATCATTGTGGTGATCATCATCGCCGGAGCCTATGAGGTGATGCACATGAACATCAGTGCTCTGCCCGAACCGGGAGCTGTGGAAACTGCGTTTGCTACCAAGGCCAAAGACTGGTACATCCGCCGCGCTGCGGACCGTTCAATACCCACGCAGCCACAGAACAGCGCCGCAATGGTCAGTACGGGCGAAACGCTGTTTAGCATGGGCTGTGCCAACTGCCACGGTCAGGACGGACGCAGGCCTACACCCATCGGCCAATCAATGTATCCACGGGTGCTCGACCTGAGTTCGCCTGCGGTGCAAAAGATGTCTGACCGAGAGCTGTTTTGGGTCATTAATAATGGTATCCGGTTGAGCGGGATGCCGGGTTTCGGACGAATTCAATCTGATGAACAGATCTGGGAGTTGACCTACTACGTCCGGAACTTGGGCAACCAAACCACACATTAAGTGTTCTGCCAACCGGTCCCCGTTCGTTCGTGAAAAAGTTGGAGGCCTCGACAAGTGATCTGCTGACGAATGGTCTGTGCAGAAGCCCAGAGCAGTGCCTATTTGTCTGCAAACAAAAGAGAGGGACAAATGGATGTTTGAGTCGCTGGTACGAACGAACCATTGAGCCACCGGCACTGGAGAAAGAACATCGAACTAGGAACATGTTGCATTGAGACGTCCACAGATTGAGGAGGAAGGAATGAGTACAGCGCCTGCCGAGTGGCCCAAGTTTGTCACGAAACTTCGTAATCGAGAAGAAGTTGCCGAGCGCACGATGGCGTTTCGTTTCGAAAAGCCGCCGAAGTTCAAGTTCACTCCCGGCCAATTCTTGGATATTACGCTGCTGAATCCGACGGAAACCGATTCCGAAGGCAACACGCGCGGGTTTTCCATCGCGAGCGCACCGCATGAAGACTTCATCATGGTAGCAACCCGATTACGAGACACGGCTTTCAAGCGAGTGCTGAGTCGGGCTCCCGTCGGCACTGAAGTGCAAGTGGAGGGACCTTTCGGGAATTTGCGTCTCCATAATGACAAGTCGCGCGCAGCGGTGGTATTGACCGGGGGTATCGGTATCACCCCGTTCCGCAGCATTCTCTGGAATGCGGCGAAGCAGAAATTGCCGCACCGTATTTTTCTGTTTTTTTCAAACCGGCGGCCCGAAGATGCTCCGTTTCTTCATGAGCTTCAGGAACTCGAAAAACACAACCCAAATTACAAATTGATCGCCTGCATGACGGAGATGGAGAAGTCTTCGAGCCCCTGGTCGGGAGAGCGAGGGGTGATTACCAAGGCGATGCTCGACCAGTATCTAAAGGGCGCTGTTTCGCCTGTTTACTACGTTACTGGGCCGCCACCGATGGTGAGAGCGATGCACACGATGCTCGTGGATTCGGGAGTGGACGACGACAATGTTCGCGTGGAAGAGTTTGCCGGCTATTAGAACGGCTCCAGGCACTGCGCTTCTAATCCCAGCAATGCTGGTTCAGATGTCTAGGAGGTTGTTGAATTAGGACTGCAATTCCACAGCGAAGCTGTGCTAAGAAGCAGGCATGCGTGGAGACGATCAGCAGTTGCAATCGGGAATGTTCAGTTATGTGGCATTGGAAGATCGA
>Ga0126373_10000082_pt1 | contig 78177 bp, 75 predicted proteins | sample PanSoiMetPlot_11_FD_92545 | JGI IMG/M metagenome (GOLD analysis project Ga0126373, IMG submission 92545) | Tropical forest soil microbial communities from Panama - MetaG Plot_11 | ecosystem: Environmental > Terrestrial > Soil > Tropical forest > Bulk soil | place: Panama | collected 2016-02-17
CCCCACGCGCGGGCGGGCGGCCCCGGCCCCAAGTCAAAAGCGGTTGAATTGAGGTCCAGAAGTGGGGGGGAGGGAGCATTTTGCCGTCTCCTTATACCACCCCGTCAAACGCAACTGGGGGTGGTATATACAGACGGCAAAATGGACCCTCCCCCCCGCAGAGGGTCGCGAGTGCCGCAACCTGGGTTCAGTTTGTTAGAAATCCCGCGTTAGGGCGATTCGAACGGAACAGGTTCGTGATTGGCCTTTTCAGTGAATTCGTTGCTTGGTTGAACCGCTATGATTCCGCAGCCTAATTCTTTATAGAGAAACCACCATCGGAGAACAGTTGACGCAAGTAGTCAACCAAGGTGGCACAATAGTAACTCTGCTGCCGTGGTTTTTGCGTTGATCGAGATAGCAAAGTGTCGCAGGATATTCGTTGGGATACGACAATTACGCGTCTTCTTTTTGTAGCCCTAACCTGCGCACACTTGGTGACGGTACTGGTGCTGCTGCACTCGCAACAATCCAAAAACGAGCTTCACGAAGTAAGGAACGTAGAGCTCTCAATCGTAGCGACCATCAAGCGCTCGTTCGTCCAAGAAACGATCGGTGTGCAACCGACGACTTAGCGTATGCCACAGCTCCAGGTATTGTCAGTTCAGTCTCTGTCCCGGAATTAAGTTCACTCCAGACGACCAGCTTACCGCTCACAAGTTTGGCTCTCTCGTACATGCCTGGCAATCCGTAGTGACCATCGCGTCGGCCCTCGTCCAGAACATTTGGGTCAAATGCCTCTCCCATTGTCCCGGACTCGTAAACGAAGCTGTCGAGGGCCGTACGTTACTTCAACCTCGATCCGTGCCGCATTCGCGTGTTGGAATGCATTCCGTACAGCCTCGCATGCAAGAAGGAAAATATCGTTTCGGACAAGGGGGCCGAGATCCCGCGGCGTGCCCAGCACCTGAACAGAAAAATCGGGAGCTTTCTGGTTGTTATGAATGGAAGCAAGATCTTTGCCTAGCATGCTAAGACCATTAGCGAGATCATTGCCAACCAGCTTCCGTGAGCGCAATCCTTGCACCGCGCCTCGGCTTCCGCGATCGCCTGCGTAGCTTGCTCGATGGTAGTGTCCAGCGTCTTTTGAGCCTCGGCGGGCTGATCCAGCATGACGTACGATACCGCTTGTAATTTCAATAACACCCCTTGAAAGCTCTGCAACATTGTGTCGTGTAAGTCGCGCGCGATGCGAGTCCGTTCGCCTATGCGGGCTTCAATGCGCATGTTGAATTGGTGCGCCAATTGGCGCAGGCGCAACTGGTGGAACGTACCGAGTAAGACAAGAATAAGAGTTCCAATCCCTAGCCTGAACCACAGAGCCGCCCACCACGGTGCAAGGATCGTTATCGTTAATGCCGCGCCAGGTTCGCTCCACACACCACTGCTGGTCGTACCCTGCACCCGAAACGTGTAGGTGGCAGCGGGCAAGGTCGTGTAGGTAGCCCGCCTCAGATCGCTGTTGACTTCGGTCCATTGATGATCCAACCCCTCCAACCTGTATCGATAACGGTTGGTACCTGAATCGAAATAACTAAGGGCAGAGAAAGCGACAGAAAAGACGTTCTGTTCATGAGAGAGCGTGACATCGTTCGTATAGGTGATTGACTTTTTAAGAAGAGACTCGGGTCCGATCTTCACCGGGTTTCCCGACAACTGAAAATCGGTCAGAACTATCGGTGGGATGTAGGGCCTGTCCTCAACCTTTTCTGGGTAGAATGCGATGCCGCCGCTAAATCCCCCGAAAAACATTTCTCCACTCGGGCCCTTAAAGCACGCGTCCCATCCCGTCAAGTCGTCGCCCGGAAGGCCATCCGCCGTAGAGTAGTTTTTAAATATCTTCTTCACGGGATCGAATTTGGATAAACCTCGGCTGGTGCTGATCCAGAGTTTGCCTGACCGGTCTTCGAGAATGCAGCTTAGGTTGCTGATAGGAAGGCCATTTGAGGCATAATACTTGCTGAAGGTGCCGCTTTTGCTATCCAGCTTGTTGAGCCCATTCTGCGTGGCAGCCCAGACTGTTTCCAGATGATCTACGTACACGTTGTCAACTATGTTCTCGCTTAAAGATCCAGGGTCATTCGGTTTGTGGCTGTAAACTGTGAACTGGCCGCTACTTGGGTCAAAACGATTCAGGCCTGTCACCCCGCCGATCCATAAGGTTCCGGCTTGATCTTGTGCGATATTTTCATAGAACTCGGTGTGACTTTCCTTGTCGTGCTTGTAAACCACAAAGCGCTCGGTTGCAGGATCAAAGCGATCAAGCCCGTTCCAGGTTGCGACCCACATCGCACCGCTGTGATCAACGAACACTCGGCTAACAAAATCATCACTCAGGCTCGACCGGTCTGAAGCATTGTGCCGATATGTCTTGAACCGTCCAGTGCGCTGGTCGAAGCGACCTAATCCTGCGCCCGTCGTGCCCACCCATAGGACTCCCGAGCGGTCTTCCGTGATAGCGATGATGTCATTGTTCACTCCTTCAGGAGGTGGGTAGGATGCGTAGTGTCCGGCTTGGCGATCAATGCGAATCAGCGCCCCCGTCGTGCCGATCCACAAGACTCCCTGATGATCCTCATAGACGGCATTCACGAAAGTCTCGCCGAAGCCGTTGGGATTGCTGGGTCGCGGCAAAAGTGGCATGAACGGACGCGACTCGCTGCGAAAAAAGTCGGGACCGGTCGCGTGCAGACCCGCCCACACATTCCCCTCACGATCTGCGCACAGAGCAATCAGCCGGTCTTCGGCGAGGCTCTGGGGATCATTAGGATGATTCCTGTAACGGATGAAAGTCCCATGTTCGCGGTCGAATCGAAGCAGTCCGTCGCTCCTGGTGGCAAGCCAAAGAATCTTATTTTTGTCCTCAACCGCTGCAAAGACTCCGCTCGATAATTCCCGACGGGATTTCTGATCGTAGATGGAATAACGAGTGAGCTTGTTGGTGGCTCGATCAAAACCGGCCAGGCCGCTTGCGTGGGCGTTCACGATTGGAATGTAGATGATCCAAAAGACCCCTGCGTGATCCTCAAAGAAAGACAGATTGAAATATCCCGCCTGCTCGGGTTTAGCAAGACCAGTCAGCGGAACTCGCAACAGCACCTTGCCCTGACTCCGGTCGAACTCCTCAAGTTTGTCGCCGTCAGCGACCCAAAACCTGTGGCTGCTATCTTCGCCGATGGATTTGACAACATTGCTGCTTAGGCTGGAGGAATTCATGGGATCGTGACCATAATGGGAAATCTGCCCAGTGGTGGGATCGAGGCGATAAAGTCCTCTACCCGTTGGGAGCCACAGTGCGCCAGTGTAATCCTGACTCATGCTCCAGATAGTCACGGGCCGTCCGAAGCTTCGTCAGCAATGTGATAGTGAGTGAACGTTTCGCTCATTTTGTCGAATCTGTCCACATCGTTATCACACCCGACCCAGAGTGCTCCGTCACGATCCTTAAGTAGCGAGTTGACATAAGTGCAGCTCAAACTGTTCTCGCGCGTAGGATCGTGTACAAACACCTTGAAGTTGTATCCGTCGTACCGGTTCAGCCCGTATTGTGTCCCGAACCACATGAAGCCATCATTGTCCTGGACGATTTGACCGACTCTGGATTGGGACAGGCCCTCTTTCGTGGAAAGGTGCGAGAACCGGATGTCCTCCCCATCCATCACCTGCAGTCTCACCGAGACAGGATTGAGCGTCGCCTGCGGCACTGCTGTGGGAGCGATCGGTTGTGGAGTCGCGGGATTCGACGATTGCGACAAACTGGACAGGGCAATCATCAGCAATGCAGATGCAGGAAGCGAGCCACATGAACAAAATATCGATCGACGAATCACTCGCCCGCAAAATCGCACGCGCAAATCTATCGGACCGTCCATAGCCGATGATTTCTTCTGGTTTTCAGAAAGTCTGGATATATGTACCGGAAACCCGAGTACAGCAATCGTCGCACACCGACAGAATTGAAATGTTATCGAGAATCAGTGCTCTTCCACCAGCTTTCTTGCGCGTTCCTAGGGGACGCGTCCTGGAGAAGAATCCTCATACAATAGTCGCGTTTCTCGCCTGTTCACCGCCACCCTCAAAAGGGTTATGCGAAACGAACCCTTTTAAGGCATTCGATTGCAGTATGCCGCGCGCGGGCGGGCGGTCTAAAGTCAAAATCTGGGTTGCGGGCGGGGGGGAGGGTCCATTTTGCCGTCTGTATATACCACCCCGTCAAACGCAACTGGGGCAAGTCCGCGCAGGGACAGCCGCTTAGCGAAGTCGAAGGGGCTTCCGCTAGAGAAGCCCCGGCCAGCACCAAAAAAATTCGGGGAGCCCGAAGGCTCCCCAAGGTCGTTCCAGCCAGTTTCCAGACTAGAAGTTGAATTTCGCTACCAGCACCAGTTGCCGCGGGTGGTTGGTGAAAACCGCCTTGGGCTGGTTGAACCCGCTGGTTGACGGGATCAGCATCGCCAATATACTGCTGGCGGTGAAGCCAGTGCCCGGAGCAGCATCGCTGATGAACCCGGGCACGTACTGGGCATGGTTGAATAGGTTCAGTGCCTGCGCCGAGAACTCAAATGACGTGTGCTCCGTGAAATTGACTCGCTTCAGGATCGAGAAGTCAAAGTTGTTGATGTGCGGCAGCGCCAGCGTGTTGCGGCGGGCGTTGGGCCGCGTAAACTGTCCGGCTGCCACGTAATATGGGTTTCCCGCACTCGTATCGGCTGCATACCCGACCAGGAAGGGTGAGCTGTCATCCGAAACGCCCGGATCGATTGTTCCGCACGTGGCAGTGCTGGGCAAACTGCTCGTGCACAGAGGAATGCTGCCGGCTCCGGTTCCCCGAACGCCAGCACGGTTGATGAATACTCGGTCTCCCGCCGTATCCCCGTTTCCGTTTACGTCCAACCCGCTCTGCACGGTTGCGTATTCTGGCGACTGGAAGGTGTAGACAGGGGTTACTTGCCAGTTGCCAATTACGTTCTTCTTCACCCAGTTGTCACTATGCTTCAGGAATGGCAGATCATAAGTTGCCTGCAGCGTGACACGATGCCTGCGGTCCAGAGCCGAATCGCTCCAGTCACAAGCAAAGCACTGGAAGTCCTGCGGACGCCGCGGCGTGAGATAGGTCGAGAACACGTCGGCCGTGGAGTTGTCCATGTTGTGGCTCCATGTCCAGGCCGCATGGAATTGCAGGCCGTTGGTGAAGCTCCTGGAAACCTGCGTCTGCAAGCCGTGATACTTCGAGCCGCCATACGGTAAGAAAGATGTCACGTTGGAGGTAAATCCAGCGTTCGTCCAAGCTGCGACGTGGCTGGAGTTTCCGGCGATTTGCTCGTACGTCGTAGTCAGCCCATCGATTGTCGCTTGCGAAGGCATGCTGAGGAACTCGGGTAAGAACTCCGTGGCCGAAGTCTTCGGTTGCCGATTGATTCGTGACTGTACCGGCAAGTGAATTCCCCGGGTTCCAACGTAGCGCACTTCAACCGTGTACTTACTGGCAAACACATGCTGCACGCCTAACGTCCAAGTCTCGGAGTACGGTAGTTTCTGGTCTGGAATCCAACCGCCTGTTGAAGCGCGAGCCACAGCCGGATCAGTGATTGGAGGCACGGTCGCCGCAAAGGGAAGTCCGCCACCTGCCAGGAATCCGACTCCGCTCGCTTTATTTGCGGGATCGCTCCAGAAGCAAGTTGGGGACGTCGACAACGCAGCTGCACCTTGCGAGGGATCTGAGAACGCATCGCAAGTCTGCTGTACCTGCGGCGACGCCGAAAGCAAGCCGAGGTTGTCATAGAGCACGTCGGTCGCCATTGAGAAACCGCCGCGAATCGAGGTGGTTCCACTGTTCCCGGGAGACCAGGCAAAACCAAGGCGCGGCAGGAAGTTGGTTTTCTGCGCCTTCGGTTCGCCGAAAGTAACTAGCCCGGGGACGTCGGAAATAGCATTGAGAGGTTGCCACTTGCGCTCAGAGAGCGGTACTTGGGTGTATTCGTAGCGCAGCCCCAGGTTGAGGGTGAAGTTCCTCTTTATCTTCCAGTCATCATTGGCCCACCAGTAAATGCTGTTCTGGTTGCCGTAATACGTCACCGAGCCAATCGAGCGCTCCGCCAGAAAATCCGGAACTTGGTCCGTAATGTAGCCATTGAAAGTGAGATAGTCGTAGTCGCCACGCTTCCGCTGAGTGAATCCCTGGGGAGCAATGTACCAGCGGTACTCACCGCCGAACTTAAACGTGTGGTTCGCCTTAATCCAGCTGACGTTGTCCACGATCTGGTAAAAGTTCTGAACTGCGAATTGCGGGGCATTCGGGTTAGCACCCAGTTGCGGGCCACCATTCACCTCCCCAATCCCTACCAGCAGGTTTGGGAACGCGCCCAGTCCCGGGAAGGAGAAGCCGCCGTCAGGAAAGTTCTGATAGAAGCGATTGTATCCCGCCCGAACTTCGTTCGTCAGGTTCGGCGAAAAATTGTGGTATTCACTGAGCGTGAAAATATGAAACCTGTCCGGAGTGACCGTCCAGAAGGTCGGGATCTGCGCAGCGTTGTCAATGTTGTCGTTTTTCTCGTACGCATATCGACCACGAACCTGATCCTTGTCGGAGATGTTCCAGTCGATCGATGTCACGCCAGTCAGGAAGTTCTGATAGAAGCCCCCGGCAAAACCTACGGCGCCAAGAGGGATTAAGTTACTGCCGACCGGAGTAGTACTAAGCCCGCTAGTGTCATTAACATCGCCGCAATTCGGATCGCTGGCTGAAGCCTGCCTGCCAGCAGTCCCTACATACTTCTGATATTGCGCCATGTTAGTCGCGTTTACCTTTGGATCCCCAGCCATTGTTGTGTATCCAGCGGCGGTAGGCGCGCACCCGGTCGAAAATAGATAGTTCTTGATCGTGTTGTATTCCCAATTGGTAAAGAAAAACAGCTTGTTCTTGATAATCGGTCCACCGATTTGACCGCCATATCGGTTGTTGTCAAAAGGCGTATTGGATATCGGCAAATTGTTGCTAGATTCGGCTAGAGCCAGCTGCGAGTCGATCGCGTTTAAATTGCGATTCTGAAAGTACTCGTAAACCCGGCCATGGAAATTATTCGTACCTGACTTGATCGTCTGGTTGAATTGCCCACCTGAGGAGTGGCCGAACTCAGAGGAGAACTGATTCTGCAACACCGTGAACTGGTCGACCGAGTCATTCGGTAACTGAAGCAATGGTCCAGTTACACCCTTGTTGTTGTTGTCCACGCCCTCGACCGTGTAGTTGTTGTTCCGCGGCCGCTGTCCGGAAACTGAAGGGCCGGTTCCCAAGCCGATTCCCCCCTGAGTCGCCACGCCCGCATCCATCAACGAGAGATTGATCACGCCGCTCCCGGTGCCAGCCAGAGGCGAATCCGAGACGGTTCGGTTATCGAAAGTGTTCTGCAACTGCGCCGTGGTGGTATCGATCGTCGGCGGAGTTCCCGAAACTTCAACGGTCTCGGTCGCCGCGCCCGGCGCCAAAGAGATATTCCGTGTTCCCGTCTTGTTCAATTCCACCATCACGTTCTCGGATACCGTCTTGAACCCGGTCATCTTCACGGCGATCCGATACTCGCCGGCGAGCAAGTGCTCGAAACGATATTCGCCGGAACCACCAGTCTTTGTGCTGGCCGCGACGTTGGTGCCAACATTGGTCGCCGTGACATCAGCACCCACTACGGCCGCACCGCTCGCATCCGTCACCGTTCCAACAATGTTTCCGTCAATTGCCTGGCCGAGCGCGATCACTGCGCCAAAGGCCAGCATACTTATCAGCGCGAATACAAATCCCACACGTCTCAAGATTCGCACGCCTTTTTTCATATGTATTTTCTCCTGAAACTCTGGAAGAACTTCGGGCCGTTACACCGGCCGATGATTCGCAACAGCCGATTGAGAGAGCATGTCCGCGCGTTGGGAGAGCACAGACCTAAACTCGACCCTGCAAACAGCTGTGCAAGTCAAAATCCAAAACAGTACATCTGTAAGTTGCTTCTTTCGAGGGAGTTATGTGTAAGGGATGATCAGAACCTACCAAAATGTGGAGACGTGCGCCTGGGCGGATATGGGGTTTGGTATTCAGTGTCGTCGGTGGGCACCTACGCAGGCTCTCTGAGGCTCCTAACTCTAACAATTCACAAATGTTTTGCCAGATTCGACGTCTTGTCTGTCTACCCTCACGAAAGGTGTCTTGTGCACCGTTTGTGCTGCACCTCTAGTGCCTCGGGCGATCGGCCCACCACATTCATGAGCCGAGGTTAAGTGCAGGGGTGGCTAAGTTCCTCACCTCACGGCAACCACCGCCACAGCATCCGCAACCAATCCGCGCTGAATCATGCACGCGAATTGCTGTTTAGCTCACCCAGAGCAGCTCAGGAGGAATGCCATGAAGAATCTATGGACTCGTTTGATCTTGTGTGTTGCAGTCGTAGGTCTTACTTCGATTTGGACGCTCGCGCAAGACGACACCAGTAACGCTTCCAAGGGCCAAGTCAGAAACATCACCGGATGCCTCACGAAATCCAGTGGCGGCGATGAATATCTGCTGACAGGCACGGACGGAAGCACTTGGGAGATCCACGAAAACAACTCCGTCGATCTCGCTTCTCACGTGAACCAGACTGTCAGGCTTCGCGGCGTCGTGGCGAACGAAAAGGCGCATAACATGAAAGAGGACGCCAAAGACATGGCCAGCGATTCCGGCGCGACCAAGCCCAAAGCCGAGCACGGCCACCTCAAGGCCACGGACATCAAAAAGGTAAGCGGCTCCTGCCAGTAAGAGTCACAGGAACAAGGCAAAGGGCGGAAACGACGGTTCCGCCCTTATGTATTTATCTCCCAACTCGGGGCTAGAAGTTTCGCCGGCTAACCCTTCACATTTACCTTGGAGAACGATAGCACCGCGCGGCTGGGCGTCGGACGACCCATCGACAGCGCCGGACGGAAGGTCGTGAAGATCAGCATCTGCTTCACTTTCGGCAGCACTTCGTTCGAATCAATTGAGTCGGAGAGAATCCGGTAATCCTGCACTCGCCCGTTGGCATCGACGTACGCCTCGATCACCAGCGAATCCTCATCGATCGTATCCATCGTCAATCCGAGGGTGCTCGGCTGCAACTCCGGCCCCGTGTTAACCATGATCAGCGGGACGTCGTTATCGGCGCGCAAGGACGACGGCGCTACGAAGTACACCATGGCGATTCCAAAAAGAATCAGAGCGCTCACAAAGCCCGCGGCCGCCGGCACCATGAACGCATTCAAAGCATTCTCCAGCCGCACCATGAGTCCTTCAAACCGCGCCCGGCGCGCGTCCGCTGCTTCGCGAGAAGCCACCAGACGCAACTTCAATCCAAAATCGGCTGGAACTTTCGGCCGTGGCATACTGACCAGCAACTGCTGCGTCCGCCGCAAAGCAAGGTACTCTTTTTGGCAGGCGGCGCACTCCGAAAAATGACCCTGCAGCGCCAGCATCTCCGTGCCAGTCACCGCTCCGTCCAAATATGGCGAGAATAGTTGTTTTGCCTGGGGGCACTTCAAGCCTGCAAACTTCTTCGTGCCCTTTGTCTCCATGCCACTCATGGCATCACCTCGGCCCTTCTACCCCCTGCAGCTACCTGCGACCGCGAATCCCGATCTTCCGGGGCGGTCAACCCCAGTTCACTTCCAACTTCGCGCACATACGATGTCAGTCTCTGCCGCAGTGCCTCGCGGCCTCGCGTGAGCCGCGATTTGACTGTGCCGAGGGAAACTTGCAGCACCTCGGAAATTTCTTCATACGACATCTCTTCCAGGTCGCGCAGTATCAGCGTGGTGCGGTAGGGCTCGGGCACCTTCCGCAGCTCCTGCTCCACGCGCTGCTGCACTTCGTGATGGGAAACGCTCTCAAACGGAGACTCGGCAGGATCCGTCAGCGCAGTCTGAATCGCATTTTCCACAGCGCTGCTCGCTTCCGTTTCCGGTTCGATCGAGGTTTCTTTTGCCTTATGCCGGAACCACCAGCGGCGCCGGTTCGCCGCCTCATGCAAAGCGATCCGGTAGATCCACGTCTTCAAACTCGATTCGCCGTGAAAGTGCTTGATGCCACGAAAGACTTTCAGGAACACGTCCTGCGTGGTATCGGCCGCATCTGCCGGATCATTCACGACCCGGTACACTAGTCCATAGACCGGCTGCTGAAATTCTCCGATCAGCCAGGTATAGGCCGCTTCCGAGCCTGCCTTCAACTCGGCGACAATTGCCGCCTCTTCCTGCGACCGGACTCCTATCGCACTCGCCAAATCACCCAAGGTGGTTGCTCCCGCCATAATGGCGTCCTCTGAATTATAGGATTTTCCACCTCTTCGCGCCTTCAAAATTCATCAGACGAGAAGTCCAGCCGAGCGGCTCGCGAGCCAAAACTCTCACCTGACATAGACTCCGCACACATGTCAGGAGTTCCCGGAGGAAACTCATTTATTTTGATGGGGATCAATGGCCGAAATCAACTTCTGTTACTTCGGTACCCCACCAGGCGCGTAGGGACAGCGGCCTCGGCTGTTCGCAGAGAGAGGCTCGGCCGTGGGAAACGGCTCAGATCGTGAGGAAACGGCTAGGAACCCACAGCGCCCGCAGCTCCATGGGGGCCGTGGGCGAGTCGGAACTTCCAGGCCCAGCTCTCGCAGAATGGCATCCACCCATTCCATAACGTATCGCAGCCTTTGTCCAATCCGAGGGCCGACTTTTCCAGGTAGGCACAGGCACCATCGTGCCGGAGTCGTCCTTCATTTTTAAAAGAACGCCCCATAAATGCGATCTCGGCGATTGCGCAGTCGTCGGATCTTTCTTCAGCCGCTTGAGGTCATCAGGTCCGGTCATCCCCGGCAATAGAATGTCTCGCAGGATCACATCCGGTGTTTGCTTCTTCGCCGATTCGATCGCCTTCCCGCCTTCGTCTGCCGTGATTTTTGCCAAACCCAGCCTGCACCAGAGCCCGCTCCGTCGCCATCCGCAAGAACTTGCTGTCATCCACCAGAAGAATCTTGGTCATGCATTCCTGCCCGAGGGCCGGCACCCTCTCGCTGGCTCATACGTTTCTTCGATCGGCAGAATTGCGACGCAGACCCGATTCAACATCGAACCGATGAGAACGCCTTAACTTATTTCCAGCCAATCAACCCTTCGTTGTCTTCCACCAGCACCACCTCATATTTTTCAATCATAGGCATCAGCACGTTTTCCAGTTCCCGCTCCCAGAGCTCCCCTTGGTAGAATCTCGCTTTCATCGGCTCACGCGATTCGAGATCGGGGAACCCGCGCATAAAGAAGAACATGTTCTCGTCTTCTAGGGAGAGAAACGGTCCCAGGATCTTCATCCCGATCTCCGTATGCGCCGGCACGGATTTCGTCCGGAAGATCTCCAAAAATCGCCCGCGGCATCCCGGCCTCAGCTTATAGGTTCGCATCTCGATGACCATTGTCTACTCCGACTCGCGGATGAGATCTTCAATCCAGTTCGGTTCCCAGCTTTTCCCCCCATCGATGGAGTACGACTGTTCACCGTGCAGGGAATTCGGAGTGATGCCGGAAAAAACAAATCGAACCAGCACCCAGCGTCCCTTGATTTGTTGAAGACTGAAAAACTCTCCCCGCCCATTTTCGAAATTGCCCACCGTGGGAACGCGGTCCAGCACTCCCTCTGCCGCATTCGCCCACCAGAGACTCCACTGCCGCGTATGCGGATCGTACAGCCGCAGGCTGAGCCCTTCCATTTGCTCGTTGCCGCTGGCGGCTTCGAATTCGGCGATATTCGCGCGGCCATTCCAAATCTTGTTCACAGCGATGCTCCCGTCGTACTCCCTCCACTCTTTCGATCCACTTAGGGGATGCGTCAACCGCTTCAGGTGCACCTTCCATCGCCCAAACTCAAAATCGAAGTCGTGCTGCCCATCGTGATTGTCTGGATTTGGCGCCACATTCGCCCGCGACGGCGTTTCACGTTCCATCGTGGTGACCCAATTAGACTCCCACGTCTTGCCGCCATCGTCGGAGAAAGATTGCTCGAAGTCGCCCGACTTGTCGCTGACATTGGTCCACACATAACGCACGAAAATCGCCCTGTCATGAAACATCTCCTGGTCATAGAATTCCCCGCGGCCCTTGCTGAACGCGCCGATCGTTGCGATATCCAGGGTCGGCGCAGAAGCATTGGCCCAGTAGATACTCCATTGATGGCCGCGCGGGTTGTAGAGCCTCACGGTGAGCCCCTCAATGTGCCCGCTCGGACCGTCCGCCTCGAGCTCGTCCAGGTTCGCTCGCCCGTCCCAGACTTTTCGCGTTGTGTCGTGCGCTTCGAATTCCTGCCACTCATTCGATCCGGTCAGGGGACGCAATCTCCGCTTCAGGTGCATCTTCCATGTTCCGAAGAACGTGTCCCAATCGTGTTGCCCATCTCGCGGTTCCGCAAGCCTCGAAGTCTCCGTTTGGGCTAAAGCGGAAGGTGAAACCTGCCATAGGACCATCACTATCATCACTGCGATGCGCGTGAGAGTGGCTTGCATGCGTCCTCCACATGCATCAGTTTGCTTTGCCGCGTGGTATCGTAAAATATCCAGTTTTTATGCCATTGCTGATACCACTTTTCAGACGTGGGCAACCCCTTTTCCGGCAGCTCTATGCCGGATTGCGCCAAGCCATCCTCGACGGGGCGCTCTCCAAGGGAGAGAAACTACCCTCAACTCGCGCCCTCGCCGAACAACTGGGCGTCTCACGGACCGCGGTGTTGATGGCCTATGAGCAACTCCTGGCGGAAGGATTTGCCATGGGGCGCGCCGGGTCCGGAACCTATGTGTCGAAGGCGGTGGAACGACGCAGAAAGACTGCCGTTCAAGATTCAGCCAAGATCGCGCTTTCGCGTTTTGGAGTTGCCGCTTGCGGCGCCGCCCGCACAATTCATGTCCCGTCGCAGGCGTCCCGTCCCCATAACTATGATTTCGCGTTCGGCGTCAGTGACATTGAGCTCTTTCCGTTCGAGGCTTGGCGTCGCATCCTTCAACGCTGCGCGCGGCAGACGCGTGTGGCTCAACTTGACTACGCGCCGGCTGCTGGAAGCCCTGCGCTCCGTAGTGCGATCTGTTCCCACCTCCGACGATCGCGCGCAGTTGTCTGCGATCCCGAACAAGTGATCATCGTCAACGGATCCCAGCAGGCTCTTGATCTGATAGCGCGAGTGTCTATCGAGCCGGGGGACAAAGTCGCCATCGAAGATCCTAGTTACCAGGGGACACGTGAAGTGCTGCGTGCCGCTGGGGCACATTTAGTCCCTGTTTCGGTGGATAGGGATGGCGTCGATCCGAACCGGTTGCCGGCGCGCGTTCGACTAGTTTTCGTTACTCCCTCGCACCAGTTTCCCGACCGGAGCGATCCTGCCCATGGAGCGCCGGTTCACGTTGCTCGCGTGGGCAAAGCGGGCTCGCGCGCTCATCGTAGAGGACGACTACGACGGAGAGTTCTATTACGAAGGGCAGCCCATCGAATCACTCCAAGGACTCGACTCCGAAGGTCGCGTGATCTATGTCGGAACATTTTCCCGGACCATTTTTTCCGCTCTCCGTATCGGCTATCTCATCGCTCCCAAGGCTCTGGTTGAGACGCTTAGCGCAGCCAAGTGGTTGTGCGACCGGCATACCGCGACTCTGGAGCAGGAGACTCTTTCAGAATTCATCACCAGCGGTCTCTACGAGCGATACCTTCGACGGGTTCGCCGCAGAAACGTCAGCCGACGAGCCGCACTGCTCGATTCCATCCGGCTCTTTATCGGGGAACGCGCGGAAGTGAGTGGTGATCGCGCGGGTGCTCATATCGTCCTCTGGCCCAGACGCCGTATCTCGGAAACGCAGGCGATCCGCGAAGCTCACGCTCGCGGCATCCATATCTACGGTCTCGCCCCGTATCACATTGCCCATCCGCGCCGCACTGGACTGTTACTTGGCTACTCGCGTCTCCCTGAAAGGGAAATCAGGGAAGGGATCCGCCGCCTTTCGGAAATTCTCTAGTTGCTTCTAGTTCTGCTTACTTCACGCACGACATCATACCTGCCGCAACGATTTGGCTTGTGCGATAACCCCCTTGACGGCCATGCGAAACGCTCGGCGCAGTGCGAGTTCGTGCCCCGTCGGTATGACCTCGTTCAGAAGCATTGTGGCCGTGCCATGCGCGATCGCCCACAGTCCGAGGGCTAGTTCCGTGAATTCTTCGGGAGAGCCCCCCAATTCCTTCGCCGCAGCCTGTTCCACAAATCCGAAGTTGGGTCGCGTCTCACGAATCGGCGCCAAACGCGCGCCCTGCTTTCTCCGTGGATTCATCAGATGGGCTTCCATGTAAAAGAGCTGATAATCGTTTGGATTGTCGAGTGCGAATTGCAGGTAGTCTTCTGCCATTTCCTCCAGCGTTTGCCGGTGCTGGAACTTTGCCCGGATCCGGTCGCCTACGCGCAGCAATATCCCCTTGACCAGGTCCTCTCGATTCTTGAATCGGCGGTAGACTGCCGGCGTATTTGTGCCCGCCGCCCGCGCCACGGCTCTCATAGTCAACGCGCGAGCGCCACCTCGTATCCAAAGCGCATCTGCAGCCTTGAGGATTCTCTCTTCCAGATCAGGATCGGGATGGCGCGGCATCGTTTCTCCTTGCGGCTATGATCTTGCGGGATTATATTGACGTCGTAAACTTAACGCTGTCATAGGTAACTAAGCAAGTCCTCCCACCACGTCTGGTCCCGTTGTGTGTGCAGGTTATGGAAAGCAGATGGACAGCTGCCTTCGCCGGGCCTGACCGGGAAGTTTGATCGCGAAATTTGATTTCTGCCGCTGTGCTCGCAGTGCTCGATTTTCCATCAGATAATATTGACAACGTGAACGAAACGCTGTATAAGTAATCATCCTCTGCCTTTCCCCTGCAGCCGGCAGCATTGAGATATAAGGAGTAGATTGGCTTTGCAGTCGTTTCAGAACCCCTCCGAACGCACCTCCGTCCAGCAGATGAACTCCGAACTCGAAAATGCTCACCTCGAGCTGCTGAATGCCCACTGCGCCGTTCATCAGCTTCGTCTTCATTACTCCGCCGAAGATCTGGCCCGATTCGGGCGCAGCGAAGTGTTACGCAAATCGGCTCAAACTGCTACCGCTCTCCGCGACTTCTATGCCGTCCTCGAAAGCAAGATTGCTGAAGACGACCACGGCCCTTCCCCCTGTCAGCCCGGCGCGGAGCACATCACGCAAGCGATCGAATGGATCACAGATTATCTTCGCGAGCAGCGCGAGTACTACTCCCCGGTGGCAAGCCCGCTGTCCAAGGAGAGTAAGGCCAGAATGTCGCCTTACTTCTCCGCGACTCTGCTCGATCGCATTCGCATCATTGAACTCCGCGGAGCCCGGGTGCGGGTACCCGCGTTTTTCCAGAAGGTGCGGGAACTCGGTTTCGAACCTCCCGCCGTCACCCACATGGACTCCGTCACCTTCATCGACATCGTCGCCTTTAACCAGAGGCTGACGGAACGTGCCCTGGTCCACGCCTTGGTGCACACCGTCCAAATGGAAATCCTCGGACTGCAGCGCTATGTGAACCTTTGGGTGCAGGGCTTCCTCAAGACGCGGACCCACTTCACTGTCCCGCTGGAAGTACATGCATTCGCGTTGTCATCGAAGTGCCTGCGCTCCACGGTGGAAAGGTTCTCGGTCGAAGACGCGGTTCTCCGCTGGGTCGGCGACGGTCGGTATTGATCAAGTTGTTCCACCCCCAACGCGCCAAAAGGGGGCGGCCCAAACGCCGCCCCTGAAATTTCAATCGTTAGGCACTGGGGCCGCGATTCCGGCTAAAATAAAAGCACGAGCCTCGCGATGTCCGACGATCCCATTACTGTTTCCCCCGGGCCGCAGTTTCGGCTGGCTATGCTGCTGGCGATCCTTGCCGATGCGCTTCAAATAATCATCTTTCCGGCCTTCCTAGAGGGTGCGCTTTCGCCAGCGGACGATCTTCTTGATCTCGGCATCGCCGCTATGATGGTGCGACTGCTCGGCTGGCACTGGGAATTTCTTCCGTCGTTTCTGGCCAAGCTTGTTCCGGCCGCGGATCTCGTTCCTTTCTGGACGATTGCGGTCGCCAGCGTCTGGCGCAAGGCCAAAAGCGTCGCCGTTACGGGCGACGTCCCTGAGCCGGACAAGAAATTGCTTCCCCACTGAAACGAAGTGTGCCAGTCATGGGGTGAGCCGATAGACCGGCGCTTTACTCAAATCACTGACCACTGGTTTCGTCAGACGCCTACGCCGCGTTCCGTTGCTGCGATTCCGGCATACCCGCGTCTCAATCGGTCGTTGCGATCACGCCAACCTCGTTTGCAGCCTGCCCCCAGAAGTGCTTCGCTTCAGGCTCGTCTGCGAAGCCGTGGAGCTCGGGACCGAGTGCGGCCGTCGCCTCCTGCACGGCATCGAGAGTGCCATGCATTTTGAGACTGATCGGTGTCCTGCCGTCTCCGTCATCGTCCGTTAACCGGGAGACTCCAGCGGGCATCCCGCCATTCATGAAGGCCGCGGTCGCAGCGCGTCCGCGTCCCCGCATCGCGAACCACACGCCCAGACCCAGGAAATACGTGCTTACTGCAAATCCAGCCACGAATGCACACGCGGTGAAATGTAGTTCGGAACAGGGCGGAATGCGTCGGGAATCGTAGTCTCATCCACATTGCGCATTTGTGCTTGGATCTGTTTTGCACTCGATGGAACGCGGTCCGTTATCTCGCTGACCCTGCTGGCTGCCTGGTTGCAGTCTGGCGCGCATAGTCGGTGCCTTTGTGGGAAATGTTCTCTGTCTGTTTTTTCAACTGGTTTGGACCACTAGCCAGTGACCTTCTCCGGGTTTTGTTTGTGATAACAATCGCATGGAGGAGTGTCGATAAGGCGAATGGTGTAAGGGAAATCTCCGCAAAAGAAAAGCCCGTGGCTCGCCGATTTGCGAGCCGCGGGACTTGGCTGGAACGGGTCTTTAATCGCGATCGTGATCGCGGTCATCCCAGTCGCGCTCGTCGTGCCACCGGCGCTCGTGCTCATCCCACCAGCGATGATTCTCGCGCCAGCACTGTTCGCGGACTTCGTGCAACTCGCGTCGTTCGTGATCGGCCTGCTTGCTGTACCGGCCATGACGCTCGATCGCTTCATGCAATTCGTGCTCGGCATGCTCGATCCGGCGTTGGCAATGTTCCTCGATCTCCCCGCGTGACTGTGCAAACGTTCGTGGGACAGCCGTTGGCGCCATCAGTGCCACAACGACGCCCAATGAACCCATCCATAACTTGATCGCGCCAAAGCGCGGTTCAAAATGCCCCATATCGGTTCCTCCAACAACAGGGTGATTCTCTTGCAATGCCGAGTGGATAGATGCGGGTCGGGCACACCCCTTGGTTAAGGTAAATTCCGTAGACAGCGCGGCTTTACAACCTGAAAGGTTGGTGCATCTTGGCGCAGATCGACCCCAAAGCGAAAAAAAACAACGGAGTTCGTTGATGCTCGACAACCCTTCACAGACCATCGAGGCAATCCACTCCAGCTGGAATGACGCCGACGAAACGGAAGAGTACGATCAGCGCCGGCAAAGAATTTTGGAATGCGTACACGACCTGAAAATTCTTGAGGAATCCCAATAAATATATAGATGACCCCACTGAGGGGATTACAGTCGAGCGAAATACCCAGAGCTGATCCTGTCTCGGCGCACGGTTTGGATTGTGAACCCGAGTGAAACTCGAAATCGAGGCGAACAAATTTTTCTTTCGCGCGTGTGTGACTAGCGGCGGCGACCTCCTCCCCGAAACCCGCCGCGGCTCATAGCACCGCTGAAGTTCTGCGTGCGCTGCTGACCAACGGAACGCGCCTGCTGTTGTTGCTGAAGACTGGGCTGTGGCCTGTCGACCGATTGCCACCCACTGCCGCTATTCTGTGACCAGTTGCCGCTCTGCCTGTCATAACGATAAACGTTGCCGTCTTTGCCGGCATAGACGTTGTTGTTCCCCGCCGCGATGCCGGCCCCGGTATTTGTGTTGTAGGCAAAGCCGCCTCGACCAGCGGCTCCCTCGCCACTATAGATATTGCCCGCGTATCCTGCGCCTCCGCCGGCTACAATCCCTGTTTTTGGGTCGTATGCGACAGCCCCCCGGCCACCGACCGTATTTCCCGTGTAGATGTTTGTATTCGTACCACGACCGGCGACTCCCACTGTACCGCGCTGCGTGTTTTGAAAAGCGGTGCGACTTCCTGCGCCGTAGTTGCCGGTATAAGGATTGGCCCAGGCGGCCTGGGTACGTTGGTATGCCGTATTTCCCCACCGCCCGTAGACATTGGCGGCGGCGTAGCCACCGTAGCCATAGCCCCATGCGGGTCCCCAGCAACAAGGGCCGTAGTAACCCCATGGTCCCCACCAAGGATAGTAATAAGGGTAGCCATAGCTATAACCGACCCCAATCGTGAGGCTCCATCCCGTACCTGAGCTCCACGTCGTAGCGACTCCTACTCCGTAAGTGTAAGGAGCGCCATACCAATAGGAACCAATGTAAGGGGGATAGTAATAGCCCGTCCCATAAACCACCGTGGTCGTTGTTGAGGAGACCACAGTGCCATAGTAGCCCGGGGTATAACCGACGTAGACAACTTCGGGAGTCGATCGATATACCTTCACATAAGTGATGTAGTGTACGGGGGAACTTGGCGGGATCGTGTAAATCGCTTCGGGAACAGACGTCGCGACTGCCCATGGCCCCGTAGGGCTCGGTCCCACAAACCACACGGCGTTTTGCACGGCATAGAAGTTTTTATCGTCCACGCGGATAACGGGCGTGGCTGTATTCGCCGCATACTGCAGCGCCGTACCCTCAATTTCCTTGAATTGCGGTGTGCCGTCATACTTTGCTTCGCAGTGCGCCTCGCTGCGGGTGATGGTGGCCGTCTGCGGAATCGAGTTCGCGATCAATGCCTCCTCAGCCGGAATCGTTCCCGGCACTGACGCCAAAACGCCAGCCTTGGGACTATTCTCGGGAATTTTGGTAAAACCCGTCGGAAGGTCCTTGCCATTGACAAACTGCCACGTGCCACCCTCGAGTGACCTGGACTGGAACCATCGACCCGCCAGAAGTATGTAGTAATTGGAGGTCGCGGGATCACGAAAGATATTCGCAGTGGTGTTCTTGACATATTCCAGGGTTGCTTCGGCGATCATCTCGAACTGTGGGGGGCCCTCGGTCATCAGCAATTCAGTGGGAACCAAAGTCACATAGATTGCCGGAATCTTGCCTTCCTTCTGCGCCTTTTTCAGCGACGGTGGCGTGCTTCCTTCGGGAGTCTTCTCCTGCTGCCGCTCCTGCAGACCTTTTGTGATCTCCTTCATGTCATCTGGAATTTTCGCCAGGTAAGTCCACGGTCCGTTCAACGCTGGAGCTTCCAGCCAGCCATCCATCACATTCAGGTAATACTTGGTTTTTGGGGCATCGTGCAAAATGAAAGCTTGAGAGTTGATGACTTTTTCCAAGGATGTTCCACCAACTTCGCGGTACTGGGCGGGACCATCGATCACGACGAGCATCGAAGGTTTGGTCGTAAAGATGATCTCCGGTGGATCATTCTTTACAGGTAGCCCCTTCAGTTCGGGCTGTTCCGTTGGGAGCGCTGTCATCTCAGCTTCTAGTCGGTCGAGCGCGATCACCTTGGATTTGCCCCGCAGCCGTTCTGTCAGGAATTTCTCGTAGTCCGCCTGCTTCGCCTCCAGGGCTGGAAACCTGAGCTTTGTAATTTGGAAACTGTCGAGAGTCACCCGGCGATTAACTTTGTCCACCTCCGTGCGGCCGGTGAACCAGACAACTCCGTAATTGAGTTTATGATCGGTCTTGTCCTCCACGGAAAGTGCTGCATAGAGCGCGATTTGATCATCGCGCCAGCTCTCGAGCTGAGGCTGATACATCAGAAGCTTTTCTTCACCTAAGTCTGCCTCGCGGGGCCAATCCCAATCGATACTTTGACTATTCGTGGTTGTTGTGGAGCTGGCAGTTGTGACACGTCCTGGCTGGGCGCCCGCCACCGCACTGGGAGCGTCGGGTAACTCTTCAGTTTGAGCCTTGACAAAAAGAACGGCGCCAGCAAAGAACAGCACCCTGTACAAGTAAAACTTCCTGCGAGGCCAACGATATTCCATCGCTACCTTTCGGTCTTGCTGCGGCTGACCGGCGAGCAAACTCGGCGCTCGACGTGAACCGGGACCAATCCAATGGCATGCTAAATGCCTCAGTCCTGACGCGCCCCTGTCTCTTTTGACAGCCACGCCAGTCCAGGCGACCAACAAAAAACGGCCCGAAATTCTCGAGCCGCGGGACAGCCTGATTGTGATGATGCGCAGACTCTCTTAATGCCATCCGTTCACCGGTCCCATCAACTCGTCGAGCAAGTTCGCGGCGAAGGTGCCGCTTGCTCCGCTAAGCACCGTGACCGAAGAGCCAGTGAGATAGGCCGTGGTAATGTACACGCGGTTGGGCAAGACATCAACGGCCACGATGTTGGCGCCAGCACCAATATTGCCGAGTGTGTTTGCGATCGGATTGATGGCCAGCGCTCCATTGAGCGACGCCTGACGGTTCGTTCCCGGCGGAATGGTTACCGCCGCGTTGGTGAGACCGTCAATCTCGGTGACTTGGTTGGCGGATTCTTCAAGCACATAGATTCGGTTCGTGAACGCGTTCACGGCGAGAGCCTGCGGATGGTTGCCAATCGGTACGCATGTGAGTAATGACTGCCCAATGCAGAACGTGGCGATGAGAGTGAATGTGACCAAGGCGACCAGGCTCTTGCTTGGGGACATGTAAGTTGCTCCTACTTAGGTCTGGTGGCTCGCCCGTTGACGAAGAGGTGGAGAGAAGCCGGCGAGTATAACACGCGTCTGGGAATGGGTTATGTCATCCTGCGCACACGATGGTGAGCACGGATTTCCCAAGGCGCGACTTTGCAATCGTCGAATATCGGCGGTACACTCGCCAACTATCGAAAGTAATTCCTCAGCACCTTGTCCTTGAGCTTTGGTGTGTTCAAGTCTTGACCTTGGCGTCTTGTTCACTGAAGGGAAGAGAGCCATGACAATACGGAATGCTTTGCGTTGCTCCCTGGCCATCGCGGTACTTATTTCCCTCACTTGTCTTCCTGCTGCTTGCCAATCGGCAGCAACCACATCGGCTGACACCGCCTCGGGGTATAACCAGCCGCCGAAGAATATTCTCGACGTGATGCGCGCCGGCTCACCCCCGCAGCCGATGGTCAGCCCGACCTACGACACGATTCTTTTGGTTTCCTGGCAGGACTATCCATCAATCGCCCGTGTCGCGACGCCCTTCCTGCGGCTGGCTGGAGTGCGAGTCGAGCCCGGCAATCACAGCAAGCATGACACGCCGGGCGGCTATGGCATTACCCCGTGTGCTCGCAGCTACGACCTCGTGCACGTCGCTGACGGCGTTCCGGCTCATGTGACTTTTCCCGCGGCCGCATGCCCGGGCGAGCCCGTCTGGGCGGCCGATGGAAAGCATTTCGCCTTCGTTAACCTCGCACCCGATTCCGTCGAACTATGGATCGGCGATGCCAAGACAGCGCAAGCCCGTAAGATTCCGGGCATTCGCCTGAACCCCATGTTTGACGACGAGATGATGTGGATGCCCGACCAGAACACCCTGCTGGTCAAACTCGTGCCCAAGGGACTCAGCGCGCCTGCCGCGCAGCCCAAGGCTCCGACGGGTCCAAGCATTCAGGAAACCGACGGCCAGAAGGGGCAGAGCAGCACTTACGAAGTCCGCGATACTCTCAACAACAAGCACGATGAGGACGTGTTCGACTACTACGCTGTTTCACAATTGGCTCTGATCAATGTCAGCACCGGCGCCATCACGCCGATCGGCAAACAGGCAAATTACAAATCGCTCTCTCCGGCACCCGACGGCAAGCACATCTTGGTCAGCGCGATCCACAAGCCCTACTCGTACATAACTACCTACGATCGCTTCCCCAAAGACGTCGCGGTATGGGACGTCTCCCAGCCAACCAACATTTCTGTGCATACGATCGCTTCGCTGCCGCTCGCTGACCGTGTTCCCATTCATGGTGTCCCGCTAGGTCCACGTGATTTTGATTGGCGCGCCACCGATCCCGCCACCCTCGTTTGGGCCGAAGCCCTCGACGGCGGCGACTGGAACGTCAATGTTCCCAATCGCGACAAAATCATGGTTTCCAGGGCGCCCTTCGACGCGCCGCCAGTCGAAATCGGCCGCACCGAGCAGCGCTTCTCCGGATACGACTGGAGTGAGCAACCCAAGTTCGCTCTGCTCACCGAGTACGACCAGAACCGCCACTGGAGGAAAACCTTCGCTGTCAATGTCGACGATTCGCAACAGAGACCACGCCTCCTTTGGGATCTCTCCACCGACGAGTTGTACAAAAACCCCGGCTCTCCGGTGCACCGCCAACTCCCTAACGGTGCCTGGGTAATCCGCGAGGAAGGTGATTCGATCTATATGCGCGGACAGGGCGCCTCCCCGGACGGCGACCGCCCCTTCCTCGATCGCTTCAATCTCACGAGCCAGCAACCCGAACGTCTTTTCCGGTCCGAGAAGACGTGCTATGAACAATTCCTCGCCTTTGCCGGATCCGATGCGCAGACGTTTCTGACCTGGCATCAGTCGCCCACCGATCCACCCAACGCATTCAAGCGCACCCTCGAAAACAAGATCGATCCACCCGACGGAGAAGCAATGTTCTCCTCGACCAGCGCGCCGATCACGCACATTCCCGATCCCGCGCCTGCCGTACGCTCCATCAAGAAGCGTCTCGTCAAGTACAAGCGCGCCGACGGACTTGACCTCTCCTTCACGCTCTACACTCCTCCCGGCTATCAGGAAGGCACGCGCGTGCCTGCAATTCTTTACGCTTATCCGCTCGACTATGCCGATTCCTCGACCGCTGGTCAGGTGTCCGGATCGCAGCAAACCTTTACGCAACTGCGGCAATACCGGCTTCTGCTGCTCGCTGGTTATGCGATTATCGATCGCGCTGCCTTCCCCATCGTCGGTGATCCAAAGAGAGCTTACGATACCTACCTCGACCAACTCGTTGCCGATGCTAAGGCCGCAGTCGACGAAGCCGTGCGCCTAGGAGTCGCTGATCCAGACCGTATTGGTGTCACCGGACACAGCCACGGTGCTCTGATGACTGTGAACCTGGTCGCGCACTCCGACCTGTTCCGCGCCGGAGTCGCCACCAGCGGTTCCTACAACAAGACGCTCACACCTTTCGGCTTCCAGAACGAACGCCGTTCCGTCTGGGAAGCCCCCGACGTATACCTGAAAGTCTCGCCCTTCTTTGTCGCTGACAAAATTAGGACGCCTCTGCTTCTCATGCACGGTGCCGAGGACGCGAATCCCGGCACTACCCCACTCCAGTCGGCCAAACTCTTCGAGGCCATCCGCGGCAATGGAGGAACCACCCGTCTCGTACTGCTCCCGCACGAGCCCCATTGGTACACCGCCATGGAATCAAACGAACAGGAGGTTTACGAGATGCTTCGCTGGTTCGATAAATACGTAAAAGACGCGCCTGCGCGAAGCCAGACGCAGGCCGGGCAGTGAGTTTTCGCGAGGACCTCGCATGGATTTACATTATGTATATCGACATAATAGACTATAAACTGGGAGATCCGGTGACATTCGAACCGCAAGAATTTTTTGAGCTTTATTATCAAAACCGAGCGGCGAGGTCATTCCCGCCATGCCCGTCGAAGAAGAGTTCTCGATCCAGCAGATCCGGGATCCCGTGGCCGGGCGTCCCGAAGTCATCTGCGAAACGCGCGAGGGTTTCCTGTTATTTCGCAATCGCGATGCAAGTGCGGACGGATTTCATGTCGACCCTCGCAACTGCCGTCTACCCCGAATACTCCGGAGAGCCTTCGCCGGTGATTGGCCGCGTTTTCGTGGCTCATCCAGACCACGTCCCGCCTTTCTGGGCAGAACAATCCAGGGCGGAGCAGAACGTTAGCGCACTCCGGGCGCTCGATTGCGCGCGCTCTGGCGAAATCCCCACTTCTGGCAAATTCGGCCAGACTTGGGGTACCGTTCCTGGCGGGTGAGCCGCATGGCCCGGTGAAGTGCCCGGTCCACCTCTCTTATTGGTAGGTCAGCGTCAAATTATCCAGATACACCTTGTACGAGTCCTGCTTGTAGTCCCCGTCCATCTGGAAATTGATGGTCACGCCGTACCAGCCTGGGCTCGATCCCTTGTCGAACGTCCAGTTGAGGTTGGTAGTTTCTCCGTTCAAAGTGATCGATTGATACGTCTCGTGATTGTCCGACGTCCGTTGCACTTTCAGTGTCACATGATTCCACTGGCCACTTTTCGGATAACAGGGTACTCCCGTGTGAATCCACTTGCCCTGGGAATTGTCCCAAATGTCCCATTCATTCCCATTCACAATTTTGCACTGATGGCCGAAGATGAAGCCCATGTCCTTGAAGAACTGATTGATATCGAACTCCAGCGCCTCCGACAATCCCAGGTTGTCTCCGTAGAAGTCCACGTCGTAGGTAAAGCTAGACAGCGATGAGGTCTTCGACTGATCCGGGTCAGGCAGTCCCTGGGAGGAGTATGGACCGATCAGGTGGTTGTTCCACAGAGCATCCGAATAGGGGGTTGAGCCACCGATCCAAAATACTGTGGCGTTCCCGCTCAGCGAAGGAGAACTGATGCCCTGTGTCATCGAAAATTCAATACCGTCGCATGGAGATGGCGAGCAATCTACGAAATCGGGCGGGCCTTGTCCGTACTGTGCCCATCCACCGGTGCTCTGCAGGTGCGAAAACGAGTTGCCGCTTGGCGGCGGACTTGATGGCGGAGGTGTCATCGGCGGTGTTGGCGAGGCCGGCGGCGGACTCGGCGGCGGAGGCGCGGCGGCTTGGCCTACCACGATTTGCATGGCCTGTTGCGTAGATGCCCCTTTGGAATCTGAAACCGTGACCCCGAAGTTGAAACTCCCGGCGGCGCTCGGTGTCCCGGCAACGTTTCCCGTCGCTTGATCCAGGTTCACGCCCTGCGGCATCTGGCCCGAGGTTAGGGCAAACGTATAAGGAGATGTTCCGCCGCTCGCGTTCACGCTCCCGCTGTAACTGGATCCTTCCGTCGCCGCCGGGAGTTTCGCCGAAATCGTTAATGAGCCTGTGTTTGTCGAAACGGGATCGGCAGGTTTGGGGCCTCCGCCGCAAGCACTAAGAGCTGTAATGGCCGACAAACTCGCTGTCGCAGCCGCTCGCTTCGAAATAAAGACACGGTGGGAACGCCGCTTGGGCGCAAAAGGACGGAGTTTTACAAACATCATTCAACCCTCGAGGGATAAGTTTTAGGGTGGGGATCTTGAGCGGAAGATTCCCGTGGCAGGACTAGCAGGAAGCGAAACCCGTAGATTGCCACTGGCCAGAAAAGGCGCTTAAGGCGTACTGCACCTGGTACTGACGACGCGTTCGACGCGTGCTTTCCGTAAACCTTTCGGCGCTAGATCGGATCGAAAAAGATCTGCAGATTTTCGGATGAAAGCGTACGGAAGGCACAGTATAGCTAAGCTGCATGCCGTATTCAACGGCCCTATCTGTTTGTCTAGGCCCAAAGGGATTAAGACGAAGTAAGCCGTTGGAGCAGGCTTGCGGGCCACTTGTGTGGGGGCGGAAGCATTCCTCCGCCCGGCGGCCCGGAATTATCGGGCCGCGGGATTGTGGCAGAGGTTTTTAATCCGCGCCGCTCGTGCGTCGAGGCTGCGAGGCGACGGATGCTAACGAAGGGCGTCCCTTGTCGGCCCTCTCCGCTTCCTCGGATAACAGCGGAATCACAGATCGAAGTGCCTCGATTTCTTTGCGCGTGCGCTCCAGATCCAACTCCTTTTGACGCAAAACCTGATACAGATCCCTCATGTTCGTAGCTCCCATGCCCGGCAGTCTATCTTGGGATGGAGTTGGTTACAAAATTGGAAGGGCATGCACGCTGAGATGGCCGCGGAATTCTTGGCCGAGCGGGGTCAAAACCATGAAAATTTCGGCAGCCCAATCCCACAGCGCCGATAGATCGCAGCCCAGCGCTTCAGTTCCAAGTCACCGACAAAGGAAGGGGCAAGCTCTGTAAGGACGACAGAACGCACTGAGCGCAACCACGATTTCTCCCTAGAACCGACGGACGCACGTCTCTTGCGAGATGCGAACCGGCCCAATCAGGCTGCAGCACCGCTTCCTTGCCACGGATCGCCCTCTTCCGGATTCCAAAGAATGTTCCTTTGCTGATCAGGAACCACAAATTCTGCCAAGCCGCAGTTCCGGCACACGAGAATCTCCGGAAACACCCAGACGATGGGTTTGTTGAGACCATCAAGTCCGGGGAAATGGATCGCGACTTCGCCGTGAAAGCTCTGCTGGTCCTGTGACGAACACGATTTGCAAGTACGTTGGGAGGTCATAATGCCCTAACTGCCGCACGAGTGCTCCGTGGCGCACGATGCATCCGAGCATGGCTCGAGTCAGATCCAAGCACACCGAGTATAGTGCATTCGCGCTGCCCTTCAACATTGGATGCGTGCATGTTCGGAATCTGTAACACATGCTTTTTCAACGAGGCCTCCATGAGCGATGCGCTGCTCATGCCTGGGCTAGCTGGTGTGCCCCACGCAACGTGATTTTCGTGGAGTGGGCCAGTCGGTCACACGCCTGAGCAGATTCTCGATGCGGGCGGTGTCCCCAGTGCCAGTTACCGAAGTGATGTTACGTGTCGCTCGCCCATGCTGTTACCCTGCAGCGAGAAGTCGAACCAAACGAGGAGCACCCAGGCATGAGCGCTTCGCAGGCGACCGCACCGGCCCTCGAGCGCGGCCATGGCTCGAAACAGCACCCTGCGCCCCTTTCGTACTCGATTGCAATCTTTCTCAGCGCCTTTCTGCTTTTCCAGGTGCAGCTCATCGCGGGCAAGTTCATGCTGCCGCGTTTGGGTGGAAGTCCTTCCGTTTGGAACACCTGTCTGTTGGTCTTCCAGATTCTGTTGCTTGCCGGATACGCATACGCCCACTTCCTTTCGACTCGCATTTCGGCAAACCTGCAGGGGCCGGTTCATCTTGCATTGCTCGCATCCTCGATCGCAGTGCTGGCGGTCCTGGCGTATGTGTGGAGGTCTCCCATTACTCCGGGTCGGAACTGGACTCCGGGTTCTAACAGCGATCCGGTTTGGCAAGTGATCCGCCTGCTGGCAACCAGCGTAGGCATCCCCTTTCTCGCATTGTCCACAACTGGGCCCTTATTACAGAAATGGTTTAGTCGCACCCACGTCGAGTCACCGTACCGGTTGTACGCGCTCTCCAACCTCGGTTCGCTGTTGGGACTTGTGACGTACCCGTTTTGCTTCGAGCGTTTCTTAAGCGTCTCGTCGCAAAGCTGGTTGTGGTCGGCAGGATACCTCGGTTTCTTTGTAGCTTGCGGTTTGTCCGCGTGGAACCTGTTTCGACACGAGCAGCGCCAGCCCGCGGCAGCAGCACCGAAACCGCCTGCATTCAGTACCGGTCGCCCATCACGCAACACGCTTGCGTTATGGATTGCTCTGCCCGCATGTGCCTCCGCGATGTTGTTAGCGACAACCAATCTGATCACCGAGGACATTGCGGTCATCCCGCTGCTCTGGGTAGCGCCACTATGCATCTACCTGCTGTCCTTCGTCCTCTGCTTCCAAAGCGATCGTTGGTATCGTCGCGGAGCCTATCACGGTCTCTACCTGGTCGCGTTTTTACTCGCGTTGCATGAGTTGATGGTTCCCTGGGGCGCCCACATCTTGCTGCAACTGGGCGCGTCTTGTCTGGCGTTATTTGCAGTTTGCATGGTGTGTCACGGCGAACTAGCTCGATCCAAGCCAGCACCTTCTCACTTATCGACGTTCTACTTCATGCTGTCAGCCGGCGGAGCATTGGGATCCTCATTTGTCGTCCTGATCGCGCCACACCTGTTCGATGAAATTGGTGAGTTTCCTCTGGTATTGCTGGTGTGCGGAGGATTGCTGCTCTGGACAGTGCTGCTTGACCGCAGTTCATGGATGTATGGAAAGCGCGCCTACCGCGCGGTCGCTTTTGCGGGTGTGATCCTTCTGATGCTTCAAGGATACCGCTATGGCATGACCCTCATTGGAGAGCAAGCACGAGGCAGGCTGGTGTTTCGGACCAGAAACTTCTTCGGGGTCAAGCGCGTCGAGGAAGACGCAACCGCGTACTGGCTCCTGCACGGGAAAATTGTTCATGGCGTGCAGCTGAAAGACGCTGATCACCGCGACCAGCCTACCTTGTACTATAAGCGCTCGAGCGGCGTGGGCCTGCTGCTGACGAACTATCCAAGGCCGGCACAAACCGGCAGCGAAGGATTGCGGGTAGGGCTGGTTGGATTAGGCGCGGGAACTTTGGCTGCCTACGGAACAGCCGGAGACTATTTCCGTTTCTACGAAATTGACCCGCAGGTCGTCGAGCTCTCGCGAGCCCAAAAACCGGCCTTCACGTTCATGAAAGACTCGCCCGCGAAAATTGACGTCATCATTGGCGACGCCCGGTTGTCGTTAGCGGATGAAGCAGCGCGCGGGCAATATCAAAAGTTCGATGTCCTGGTCCTCGATGCCTTCAGTAGTGACGCGATTCCGGTCCATCTTTTGACGCGAGAGGCGATGGCCCTCTACTTGCGACATCTGAGCGGACCCAGGGCGGTGATGGCGTTTCACCTGACAAATCGAAGCCTGGATTTATCTCCTGTCATCGTCGGCCTCAGTAATGCTTATAACCTGACTGTCACCGAGGTCGACGACTCCTTCAGCAGATGGCTGCTTGTCTCCGCTAATCCAAGAATGCTTAGCCTTCCAGGATTGGCAGAGCACACTCAACCTGTTGAGACCAACGGCTCCATACCGCTATGGACAGACGAGTACAGCAACCTGTTTGAGGTGCTAGCCACACACTGACGCGCTCGTAAAAAGCGGTTGTGAGCCGAGACGCCTGTGCCGCGCTTCGGCCCTGGGTTGATTAGCCTACGCCATAGACGAGACGGAATCTTCCTCTTCGTCCTCCTCATCGCTGAGGGCGACGCCGGAGCGGAATCCTGCAGGCTGGCGTGCCGGATCGATATTGATCAGCAATGCCATCTTCTCGAGCTCTGAGCGGTAGGGGACGAGTGGGTTCGAGTAGTCGGTGCACTCCGCAACCTTGAAGGGCACTGCCCGGAATTGTCCCCAATCGCAGAAGATTGCCTCCTGGCTCTCGCGGAACCCTTTCTGGATATGCGCGTTGCGGCAGGTGCGGCAGAGAGACTCGCCCTCAATCAAAGTCCCATTCTTGATTTTCAAAGTGATGCTCATTGTCTTTTTTCGTTTCTAACCGGCGCTGCCGGACTGTGAACGAAAGACTCCCCCTCTCGCCCGCAGCACGAGAGCTGCGGACAAGCGAGAGCCTCCGCTCGGTTATGAACGTGCTGACAGAGATCCGCCAGCGGCTTTTGCTTTTAGCTTTTGCGTGTCAGAGCGCTTTGGACTAGCTCGCGCAGTCGGAGAACGCCCTCAAACAACTGAGGCCATTTATCAGCCACCGTTGTCCGCTCAGCGATTTGTGGTTCGCGTGCGCCAAATCGGGCGTCCTTTCTGATGAAGTTGTTTGAAGATGACATGAGATGGAAAATTGTGCAAGGGGAAATTCGCTACCAACAGGGGAAATTCGCACACGGGAAGAACTCAGAAAACGGCAAGGGAATGTGCGTACCACTTGCTCATTCGTATCGTAATGCTCGCATGGGATCGATGTGCGAGGCGCGTCGGGCGGGGATGTAGCAAGCCACGAGTGCTACCGCTGGTAAGATCATCGCGACTGAAACGAGGGTCACTGGATCGTAGGAACTCACGCGGAAAAGCATGCTGGCGATCAGCCGGCAGAATCCAATCGAGGCCACAATGCCAACGCCCACTCCCAGCGCCGCTATTTTGCCCGCCTCGCCTAATACCATCAAGACCACCTTTCTCCGCTCGGCTCCCAATGCCATCCGAATCCCGATTTCCTGTGTGCGCTGGCCCACAACATACGAGAAAACTCCGTAAACTCCAATGGTCGCCAGGGAGAGGGCCAGAATCGCAAATACTCCGAGCAAGAACATCGTGAACCGCCGCGCGGCTAGCGAGCCGGAAATGATTTCTTCCATCCAGGCAAAGTCGTAAGCGACCTGCTGATCGTTCATTTTCCCGACGGTCTGCCGAATCGCACCCGTGATCCCGTTGTTTGAGGCTTCCGTGCGAACCACGAAGCCCGCGGACTTCGCCATAGCCGTAATGAATTTATCCGGGATTTGATCGATCGAGTTGTACAACTGAACGGCTGCCGAGCGTTCATTCTCATCGAGTCCATTCTGATTGACGTGGCCAACGACCCCTACGATCTCGAAAAGCTCATCGAGCCCTGCCAGGTGGATGTGCTCACCGAGAGGATTTCGGTGGCGAAAATATTGCCGCTCGAACCGGTCATCGATGACTGCCACAAAACGCGAATGGATGTTGTCCTGCGCGGAAATGAAACGCCCTCGCAGAAGCCGAATACCCATTACCTTCAAATATCCTGGCCCCACGAAATAGTTCAGCGCGTTGGGCATATCGCTCGTGGTTGACGGTCGCACTTGGCCTTCAATCCAGAATCCCACTTCATTGTCGCCCGCCATCGGCAGAGCGCCGGCGGTTCGTCCTGACGCCGTTACGCCCGGAATGGTTGCGATCGCATCGGTGAGTTGATTCAAGTATCCACGAATTTCACTCGGTGTTCCCTTCGCCGTAGAACCCGGTAGAGCCACGTTGAACGCGAGAAGGTTCCGTGGATCAAAGCCGGGATCGACACTCCAGAGGTTGGCCAGACTCCGGATCGTCAAACCTGCGGCGCTCAGTAACACCACTGCAAGCGAAATTTCTGCGGCCACGAACGTGCGCTGGATTCGATGCTGTGATCCACTGGCCCATCGCTGTCTTTCCTTAAGGTTTTTGTGGACGGTCGCACCTGAGATTTTCAAAACTGGCATCAACCCAAAAAGCAAAGCCCCGACCGCGCTAACGACCAAAGTGAACAGCAAAACGTGAGCATCGAGCCGCACTTCATTCGCGCGAGGCAGTGCCTCGGGAAGCGCCGCGAGAGCTGCTCGTGTTCCCCCCGCCGCCAGCAGCAATCCAATGGACCCGCCGATCAGGGCCAGTAGAGCGCTCTCGACCAGCAGTTGCCGCACCAGGCGTTGTCGGGTTGCGCCTAACGCCATACGAATCGCAAACTCCTGCACGCGTCCGGTGGAACGCGCCAGAAGGAGGTTGGCCACATTCACGCAGGCAATCAGGAAGACGAGCCCCACTGCTGCCAGCAGGAGAAGCAACATCGACCGGCTGTTTCCAACCATCGCCTGCTTTAGCGGGCTAAGCACAATCCCGACATTCTTGTCTGAGTCGGGATAGGCAGCGGCCAGATTGTGCGCAATCTGGTTTGTGTCCGCGCGTGCCTGCTCAATCGTTGTTCCAGCTTGTAATCGACCAACCGCAAAGATGCCCGGGTGTGCGCCGCGATCCTGCATCCAGGGAACGTCCCACACGCCAATGGGAACGTAGACATCGCCCAGACGGAAATTTGTGCTCTCGCAGCAAAAATAGAAACTCTCGGGAACGACCCCAACGACGGTGTACGCTTCTCCGTCGAGTGTCAACGTTTTGCCGAGGATCGCTGGAGAACCTCCGAATCTGCTCTTCCAAAGTGATGCGCTCAACATCACAACGTGCGCCGCTCCTCGCCTGTCCTCTTCTGGCAAGAAGTTGCGTCCGAGCACAAGGTTCACACCCAAAAGCGAAAAGAAGCTGGCTGACACTTGCGTAGCTTTCAGACGCTGCGCCTCTCCCGAACCAGTCAAGTTGAAGTTATTCTGCCGGTAGGCTGCCAGCGCTTGAAACGTGTGGTTCATCCGGCCCCAGTCCAGGAAATCAGGATAAGAGATCGCGAACTGCTCGAACGGCGGCAGCTTTTGGGCGAGGGAAACAAGTTCATCGGGACGCGGGTAGGGTAGCGGGTTCAGCAGTACGCCATTCACCACCGTAAACAGTGCAGTATTTGCGCCGACGCCGAGCGCAAGCGTCATAATGGCAACCGCAGCGAATCCAGGATTCTTCAGCAGTTGCCGGATGCCGTAGCGGCAGTCGCCGGCAATTGAGTGCAGCCAATTGCCGGCTTGCACCTCGTGAACCTGTTCCTTCACTTGGTCAATGCCACCCAGCTCAATTCGTGCAGCGCGTCGAGCCTCGTGGAGCGGCATGCCGGCCCGGAGATTCTCTTCGGTAAGCATGTCGAGATGAGAACGGACTTCTTCATCGAGATCGCTCTCCACACGACGTGCGAGTACGATGTTTCGCAGGAAACTTCGCGCTTGGTTAAGGAGCGGCATGGCGAACCTCAATTTCTAGGACGCTTCTAACGCTTGGTGAATGGCCCACGAGATCCGGCCCCAACGTTTCTTCTCGACTTCCAGTTGCTTCTGCCCGGCCTTAGTCAGGCGATAGTATTTCGCGCGGCGGTTGTTCTCCGAATCTCCCCAAAACGCGGAAATCCAGCCCTCTTCTTCCATTCGGTGGAGGGCCGGGAAGAGCGAGCCCGGTTTCACGACAAAGGTACCGCTGGTGATCTGCTCGATTCTGCGCGAGATCCCCAAGCCGTGCTTTTCGCCCGCCACAAGCGATTTCAGGATCAGCAAGTCCAAGGTTCCTTGAAGGAGGGTTGTGGGTTCAGGACTCAAAGCAGAAGCTCCTATCGAGATTCTATAGGGAAGAGGATATCGCGCTACATATAGGATGTCAATAGGAGATATGTCCGGATCCATTCGTGGACGGGAAATATTTCTGCAGTGTGATGACCTTAGTCTCCGACGAGCGTCCAAGGGGTTAGTTCTGGAGACGACGGTGGCCACCATGCCGATCACTACGAAATCGCTCCAACGCCTGACGCCGCTGACTGTGATCCTAACTGTATGTCTGTTGGCCGCGCCCCTGTTCCCCGCTCCAATGGCCAACATGGACCGCGAACACCTGCTCGTGCACTTCGAGATGACCACGCAAATGGTGGCCGAACTGGTGCACGGCTTGTCCCCTGCCCAACTGGAGTACAAGGCTTCGCCGGACCGCTGGAGCATCCGGGAAGTCGTCTCCCATCTGGCGGTGGCCGAACCGGACTATTGGCGCGAGATTCAGACGGCCCTCAAAACGGCGCCGGATATGAATACCAAAAAATCTGCGGCTACCGACGCCGACATTATGTGGTACGGCATCGATCGCGTGGTGCACACCAAAACCGGCGGCGGCCACGAAAAAGTCGATACCTATAAGGACTTGGGCGAGGCGCTGGGCAAGTTCCAGGGATTGCGCAGTACCATGATCGACTACATCAAGACGACGAACGACGACTTGCGCGCCCATAGCTTTGGAGACTATGGACAGGTGATCGACTGCTGGCAGTGGATGCTGGAAATTTCCACCCACGCCGAGCGCCACATCCAGCAGATCCGCGAGATCAAGAATGATCCAAACTTCCCGAAGAAATGAATCGGGATACCGCGTTGGGGCATGCTTTGCGGCGTGGGTGATTTCTGGCTATGGCCCGATACCTCAGGGCCGTTCAGAAGAAGATCGTGATCGTTGCGGTTACCGTGATGCCGCCCGCGCCCGACGAATTGTCCAAGGGACCTTTGAGCGAGACTCCGAAGCTGATACTGCCAGGCCGCTGCTTGGCAATTTTGTTGGCAGCTTCGACGGCTTCTTTAATCGGGTCCACATATTGCTTGAATTGCTGCACCGTTTTTGATGGATTCTTGAGATCGACTTTGTCGGCATTCATGATCACGCCGCGCATCGCGCTCTCGCCTTTGGTGAAGATACTCGCCACGTCAGAGAGATTGGGCACTTCTTCCCCGATCTGAAATGTCATCTCCCAATTCTTGTCCACCGGATTAATCTTGGCTGAGAATTCCATGTCCGAAACCGTGGTCTTCAATTCCAGTGTGCGGTCCCAGCCCGCCGTCGCCTCGACAGGCCCCAGCGTGGCCGTTACTCCAGAGACAGAGATCGCAGCGCTGGCATCCTTTCCCGTCCACTTGATTTCAGTGGGGACCGATTTCAGGGTTTTCAGGAGAGACTTGAGTTTATCGACAATTTCCGGATCACCGGCGCGCACCGGAGTGGATGCGGAGCTACCCGGAGTGCCGGGCACGTCTACGGGCAAAAGACTGTGAGTCTTGGCCCATTGGTGGATTTCCCAGGCAATGTCGCCATTGTCCATTTGTGCGATTGCCGGCACCTCCAACCGAGCCTCCAAAATAATGTCGCGCTCGGGCATCATCCGCATGCTGTCGCCATTTTTGGCCAGCCAGTCGCGCAGCAGCGAGACGGGAGTTTGCCGCATCAGCATCAAGTCAGTCATGACGATTTCCTCCTAATGAGAAGACGCGAGGCCCAGCCTGGTTTACGGTTAAGCTCCAGGCACCACTTCGACATGAGGTGAAAAAGGATGAAACTGTGGGGACAGTCCATCCTGCGGCCGGGGAGTCGCCGCAACTACTGTAGCGCGAGTCCGGGAAACTTTCCACAGAGACCGTACAGAAAATTGCACCCGTCAAAATATTTGCTGCGCTGATTGTTCCCGCGCAAGAAAACGACGACGGCTGCGGTGTATCTTGGGTTGGTTTCTTCGCCGGAGATGGACCAGCTGCCGTGACCCCAGAAGATCGTGACCGAATGGTCGACCTGTGCAAACGCATCGCTCGGGAAAGCGATCCCAAGAAACTCGCGTCCTGGATTGATGAGCTGAACGGAATTATTCAGACCAAGATCAGGGAACTACGCGAGTCCCGACGAGCATCGTGAGCCCGTCCACGTTTACAAATCAAAGCGGCCCGAAACTTCCAGGCCGCCGAACAGCCGAGACGACTGCCCCTACACGATTTTGCCTGGCGTCCAAGTCGATGCCAGTTTTGCTGACGCCTGAAGCCCGACGCCTGCCCTTACGTTCCTTCCGACCAACCCGCCAGATACTCTTCCTGCTCAGGCGTGAGCTTGTCGATCTTGATGCTCATCGACTCCAGCTTGAGGCGGGCGACTCGCTTGTCTAGCTCGTCCGGAACCTTGTAAACCTTGGGCTCAAGTTTCTTGGCGTTCTTTACCATGTACTCAACGCTCAGCGCCTGGTCCGCAAAGCTCATGTCCATGACGCTCGCGGGATGTCCTTCGGCGCTGGCCAGGTTGATTAGGCGGCCTTCGCCCAAAAGGTTGATCTTGCGTCCGTCTTTGAGCGAGTACTCGTCGACGAAGTTGCGCGTGGTGCGCTTCGACGACGACATTTTCTCAAGGGCGGGGATATCGATTTCTACGTTGAAGTGGCCGGAGTTTGCGATGATCGCGCCGTCCTTCATCAGGTCGAAGTGTTCTTTTGTGAGCACGCTCTTGTTGCCGGTCACGGTGCAGAAGACGTCGCCGAGCTTGGCCGCTTCGGTCATGCTCATGACTCGGAAGCCATCCATGACGGCCTCGAGTGCCTTCGTGGGATCGACTTCGGTGACAATGACTTCCGCTCCAGCGCCGCGGGCACGGGAAGCGAGGCCGCGGCCGCACCATCCATAACCGGCCACGACGAACTTCGATCCGGCGAGCAGGAAGTTGGTCGCACGGATGATGCCGTCGATCGTCGACTGCCCGGTTCCGTAGCGGTTGTCGAACAGGTGCTTTGTATCGGCGTCATTGACGGCGACGATGGGGAACTTCAGCACGCCTTCCTTTGCCATGGCGCGTAAGCGGATGACACCAGTCGTGGTCTCTTCCGTGCCGCCGATCACACTTGTCAGCGCATCAGTGCGCTTCGTATGCAGCAGGCCGACGAGGTCGGCGCCATCGTCCATCGTGATCTGCGGCTTGTGATCGATGGCCGCGATGATGTGTTGATAGTAAGTGTCATTATCCTCACCCTTGATGGCGAAGACCGGGATGTTGTGGTCGCGGACGAGACTGGCCGCGACGTCGTCCTGCGTGGACAGAGGATTCGAGGCGCACAGCACCACGTCGGCTCCGCCATCGCGCAGGCAGATGGCGAGGTTCGCCGTCTCGGCCGTGACGTGCAGGCACGCCGAGATGTGAATACCTTTCAGCGGCTGGTTTTTGATGAACTCTTTTCGAATGATCTGAAGAACCTTCATCGACTGGTTCGCCCACTCGATGCGTTTCTTTCCCAGATCGGCCAGTTCGATGTTCTTGATATCGCAATTTACAGCGGCGGTTGACATACGTTTCCTCTTTTTCAGCTACTAGCTGCTAGCCTCTAGCTGGTGATTTTGGGCGCGCTTCGCGGCGGCTGAAGATTACAGTTTGATGAATCTTGGATGATTCGATTCCACCATGCATTTTCGCAGAATACCCAAATTTCGGGAACGGGGAAGAATGCCAAATTCACCGGCCGAGTATATTTTTGGGACGCGATCCTGCATGGCACTTTCGTAGAGACGTTGCTCGCAACGTCTCTACGATTGAGCCTATTTCCGAGCAACTGCGGGTTCGCGCAAGCCAGCATCGCTTGCCAGCTTTGCCGCTTTATCCGTCGATTCCCAGGTGAAGTCCGGATCGGTGCGGCCGAAGTGGCCGTAGGCGGCGGTCTTCTTATATATCGGACGACGCAGTTGGAACGAGTCGATGATCCCGCGCGGCGTCAGCTTGAAGTGCGAACGGATCAGATCAGGGATGATCGCCGGATCGACTTTCTCGGTTCCGAAAGTTTCCACCAGCACACTGACCGGATCGGCTACGCCAATCGCATACGCGAGTTGCACCTCGCACTTGTCGGCGAGTCCGCCGGCAACGACGTTCTTCGCGATGTGCCGCGCCATATAAGCCGCCGACCGATCGACCTTCGTCGGATCTTTGCCGCTGAAGGCGCCGCCGCCGTGACGTCCCATGCCGCCGTAGGTGTCGACGATGATCTTGCGGCCGGTGAGTCCGGTGTCTCCCATGGGACCCCCGATGACGAAACGTCCCGTGGGATTGATGTGGTACTTGGTGTCTTCATCGAGAAGCTGCGGCGGGATCACAGCCTGGATCACGTGTTTCAGAATGCCCGACCGCAGTTCGTCGTTGCCGACGGTTTCGGCATGCTGCGTGGAGATCACGACAGCGTCGACACGAATCACCTTGCCGTTTGCATCGTATTCAACTGTTACTTGGGATTTGCCGTCAGGCCGGAGGTAGGGAAGGGTTCCGTTCTTGCGCACTTGCGAAAGCCGCATGGTGAGCTTGTGGGCGAGTGAAATGGAAGTCGGCATGTAGTCCGAGTTCTCATTCACCGCGTAGCCAAACATCATGCCCTGATCGCCTGCACCTCCCGTGTCAACGCCCATGGCGATGTCACCGGACTGTTTGTTGATGCTCGAGATTACGGCGCAGGTGTTGCAGTCGAAGCCGTGGAGCGCGTTGTCGTATCCGATGGACTGGACGGTGCCGCGGACGACCTGCTGGAAGTCGACGTAGGCTTTGGTAGTGATTTCGCCGGCGATCATGACGAGGCCTGTCGCGGTAAGGGCTTCGCAGGCTACGCGGCTCATGGGGTCGTCGGTAAGGCAAGCATCAAGGATGGCGTCGGAAATCTGGTCGGCGATTTTATCGGGATGGCCTTCGGTGACCGATTCCGAAGTGAAGAGGAAGCGATTTTTAGATGGCAATGGTTTGTCTCCTTAAGATTGCACTGGGTCGAGGGCCACAGGGCAAGTCGTTACGCGCCTGGTTTTCCACGTTGCCGGAGCCAACCTCGTTCACAGCCGAGGTCATTGGTTGAACATCGTTGGTGAAACCAGCGGAAATCCTAGGGGCCGCGGTCGAGCGACACACCGGAAGGAAGTCCTCAAAAAAGGCTAGCAGAGCAGGAGCGGGAGAGCAATGAATTTGGGCGTAAGGGGTTGTGGGAGAGTTGAATAGCGGAAATTCATCGTTGGTTGGGAATAGGAGTGAACAAGTTCCATTTTGGGAACTGGTTAGTTTCCGGAGTACCCCACCGGGGTCTATTGGAATCAATGATATAGCGGGAAAATCTCGAAATAATCCAGGCGCTCAATAGCTTAGGCGCAAAATTCTGAGCGGCACGGACTTAGATCTTACCCCCCGATTTTCTACTTGCACAGCTTTCACCTTGGCGGTCACAGGTATCTCTGCCGGCGTTGGCTCTGTGTCGGCAACGAGCATCAACTTTGCGCCTCAAGCAGGGGGAACAAAGAGCCCGGGACATGGGGTAGTTCTTACCAACACCGGATCCGGCACGCTCACGATAAACGGCATTGCGATCTCTCCGCTGTTCTTCACAAAAACGACGAGTTGTGGAAAGACGCTATTGCCCGGGGCGCGCTGCACAATCTCTGTGGTTTTTGATCCAACGTTACAGGGAATTCTGGCTGGCTCACTGACGATTCAGGACGATGGGCTTAACGGCCCAGCATACGGTCGCGCCAAGCGGTAGCGGGAAGTAGGCGCTCTGGTTTCTGAGTGCTTGATCGTTGGAGACGGGTTGAAGAAATCTGAGGCACAGACGAAACCGTGTGCTAAGTCAGCCATGGAACGGTGTCCCATTGCTATTCTTTGCAAGGCTGGAACGTCCTATAACCTATCGGTGAACGCGAACGGCAGAACCGCAAGCGATCGGCAGCATCGTACCCGCCCAGGCAAAAAACGCAGGGACGGAGCGCCCACAGTCTCCAAACGGGAAGGGAAAGAATTCAGAAACGGTGGGTCAGCTCGTGTGATCTTCATCATTAGGCTAAATTGCAGATACGTGTTTCGTTGCGTAAGGGCGGACGCTGATTACCGTGTCGGCTCCTGCCTCGAGACGTCGTTGAGCTTGAGGGCGCCAAGTCCACTCGGCTCTCTGGTGCCAAACACAGTGATCGCATCAGGGTGGGGCTGTTTCCGATGGCGAGAAAATCCGCTCGTATAATCGTACTGTGAGTTTACCGTCTGCTAATGGGCGCACGCGCCGCGGCACGAATTTCGGGCTTCTCCTGCGCCGCTGGCGGACGCTTCGGCGCGTGAGTCAACTAGACCTGGCACTCGATGCCGATATTTCTACGCGTCATCTGAGTTGTATCGAGACTGGTCGCGCACAGCCCAGTCGGGAGATGATCCTGCGTCTTGCTGAGGCTTTGCAGGTTCCGTTGCGCGAGCGCAACATCCTGCTGCTCGCAGCCGGCTACGCGCCGCTTTATCGTCATACCGATCTCGACGGGCAGGAGTTAGACGAGGCGCGTCGCGCCGTCGAGTTTCTCATGGCACAGCATGAACCGTATCCCGTCCTTATCATGGACCGATATTGGAACACGCTGAGCATGAATGTCGGCGCAAAGCGGATTCTTGCGCTCTTCCCTGGCTGCGATTCCAGGACGCCTCACAACGCACCCCGTCTTGTATTCGATCCAGAAGGATTGCGGCCCTTCATCCAGAACTGGGAAGAGGTCGCGGCGCGCATCATTCGGCGGGTGCATCGCGAAGCTGCAGACAACCCGTCCGACGAGACGTTCAAGGGTTTGCTCGAGGAATTGCTCAGCTTTCCGGGCGTGCCGAGCCGCTGGCGCATGCCCGATTTTGATGGCACTGCTCCACCGTTCTTGACCATCAACTACAAGTGGAAGAACACCACGCTTCGTTTGTTTTCTGCGCTGACTACTTTGGGCACGCCGCTGGACGTCGGGCTGCAAGAACTCCGCATTGAAACTCTTTTCCCCGCAGATGAAGCCACTCGCACCGTTGTGAATCGGCTAGCGGAGGGAGCGAGCGTCTGAACGCTCCACCACCGTTTCTCCATGACCTCGGAGGTCATGGACAGTGTTCTTTTTCCATTGAATACTGGTCCCCGACCTGAGCACATTTCTCGGATGGAGACACCCAACATGCGTCGCACAACCGTCATCCTGATCGTACTGATTTCCTTAACCGCATTTGTTCCCTCGCAAGCCCAACCTAAAGAGACGAGTGCTGTCGACACTATCAAGCAACTGGAGCAGGAGATGGGGAATGCAATGGTGGCCGGCGATGTTGACAGGCTCAGTCAGATCTATGCCGACGATTTCGCAACCGTCGGATCCTCGGGCAAGGTGATCACCAAGGAAACTCTTCTAGCCGATTTCAAATCCTTCCACGACAAACTCGAGTGGTTTGAAAATGGACCCATCGACGTGCAGGTATTTGGCAATGTTGCTGTCGCCTGTGCCAGGGTTAAGGAAAAGAGGAGCCAGAACGGAAAAGATACTAGCGGTGAATTTGTTTGGATGGATCTGCTCGAGAACCGTGAAGGCAAATGGGTGGTCGTGCGCAGCGCGGGTGCGAGGATGAAGTGAGGTCGGACTCGGCTGACTCCTGAGCCGGCGCGTGAGTCGTCCGTGCCGGCTTTCTTTCTGACGCTGACGTGGTTTCCGAATCAGCCACGGCGCAGGCGCCAGAACCGTTTAATTTTTTACAAAATTTACCCCAATCGTTATGGCCGCGCGCTAGATTGTCTGCACTCGTCGTAGTCCCCTGCAGGCTTCACCCCCGTCAATTTTTGTGTCCGTGCGGTCGGGCCCGTCTCAGATTAGGAAACTCACCCAAGGCGGCGTTCGTGAAGTCATGTCGCGCTGCAGCTCAATTTCGTCGAGCCTTAATGTCGTCTGCTTAATCCCGGAGTCTGGATTCGTCCATCGTGACTTTGGCACTCAAGTCGGGGGTGCGGGGGCGCCTTCGAGAGTAGTACCTCAGACGCTGCGTGCGTCGCACGAGAGGCGCGACAAATCCCCAATAGGAAAATGTCCCGAAAGGAGCGATGTGATGAGAAAAAAGTATCTCCTGAAATGGGTGGTCGCGCTGTTTGTGGCCACATCGATACCCGCTTGGGCGGGCAGCTGGCAAACACAAACAGTCGTGGCCAACGGCGGAATTGGCCCGTGGATCGCGATCGACGCATCGGGCAATCTGGCAGCGGAGTGGGGTTTCTTGGCGTATCCGATCAGCGAACACCTGGCGAGAACAGGCGGAATCGGTCAACCGTGAGGGCGACAGTCAACCTTACCGGTTCGGTGACGGGCGCTCTTGACTTGCGCTTCGGGGAATTTCACTGCAATCTACAATCCGGGCGATCCTGCCGTGTCGATGTTCGTGGACCACGCCGCAGGAGGCGGGTGGAGCACTCCCGCTGTGATCCTAGGCTCGAGCGAGGCCGGGCAAACTCTGCAGTAGAGTTGGCTACTTGGGATTTAAGTCCGCGCCGAAATTCCTCGCAGCATTTTCGTATCAATGACCAGGGTCGCGCGAAGTTCCGGATCTCGTATTTTTACCCGTGGCAGCGGAGTACGGAATGCACCCGAGTGACTTCGACATCTGCGCCGTCGTAAACAATAGGAAGAAAACGAACTCATGCGCAGGGATACGTTCTTCCATGACCTTCAGGCGGGTTTGTCCTGATTTAGAGGACACGTCGCCCACAGATCTTTATGCCGCCGAGCGCGTAGCCGCTCCCGGAAAGTGCGGAAGCCAACGCGATCGTGAGCAGTAAGGACGCTCGATTACGACTCCGGCCATTGCGGTGGGAATAAGGATCTGCGGTGGTCGAGTTTGCGTCCGAGAAGGCCGCGAACCGGTAAGTAGCAATCAAACGGAAATTTAGCTGCGATAAGGAGATCTCACATGACCTTATTCGATCAAGTCAGTAATGTATTGAGGCGCTACAGCGGCGGGGCGGATCAGAACCCGGCAGAAGCAAGCGAACACTTCGAACAGGTCGCACAAGCTATCCCACAGGGCACTATTGCGGAAGGGCTGTCGAGTGCATTCCGCTCGGATCAAACGCCCGCGTTCAGTAGTCTCATCAGCAACCTGTTCAGTCAATCGAATGGTGAACAGAAAGCTGGCATGTTGAACCAATTGATTGGATCACTCGGTCCCGGCGCTTTGTCAGAGATTGCGGGTGGAGGCGCGCTGGCGAGTCTTTGGGGAGGGGCCAGAGAGATTACTCCTCAGCAGGCGCAGAACGTGCCTCCGGAGGTTGTGGAGCAGATGGCGAGCCATGCAGAGGCGGCAGATCCTTCGATTGTGGACAAGGCGAGCGCCTTCTATGCTCAACATCCGACCTTGGTGAAGACTCTGGGCGGCGCCGCTCTGTCGATCCTAATGGCGAAAATTGCAGAGCGGCAAAGGGCTGCTTGACCATCGAAATGGGCTGCCGGACATAAGGATTCCTCGTTGCGCCCAGAATCACAATCACAAGGCTGGGATCCTCTTATCCACCTAGTACGCTTGGGCACGCTCCAAGTGATATTCACAACGAAGACGTTGAGGTTTTCCGCTTTTACCAACTCTTAAATCGTTATTGAGGTCGCGTTCCACTTCATTCCCTAAAAGGAGTATTTCCCATGACCGAGCAGGATTTGAAAAACAAGTATCAGCCCGTGGCTGACTTTATGTCCCGCAACGGGTTTCAAATTCAACATTTTCACCTGGAGAACGGAAAGGCGGTTCTGGCGGCTTCGGCTCCCACGGAGTATCTGAAGAATCGCGCCTGGGATGAGATCAAGAAAATCGATCCCAATTTTGCGGATTTGCAACACGACATCACGGTCGGATCAGGAACGATGTATGTGGTCAAGTCTGGAGATAATCTCTCAAACATCAGCGAGTCGTTTTATGGAAGCCCGAATGAGTACGCCAAGATTGCGCAGGCCAACAATATTTCCAACCCGGACAGAATCCAGGTAGGTCAGCAGTTAAAGATTCCGGCAGCCTGAGTATCGGCAATCAAAAGCGGAGGGCCGGAGTGGATGCTCGATCCGTTCCGGCCCATTTTATTTTCCTATGGGCATTTCATACTTGCCGGTAGCGGAGATTATCAGGCATCACGCGGCCGCCGCTCCGGAATACCTAAGCCCAATTTTGACCTGACCGGTTTCAAGACGAAAGCAATCGCGCTTTTCACGATCATAGCCAATATCCAATTTGAAAGTTCCAATGCCGGCATTGGAGCGGCATATTGACAAGCTAATGTTCGGCGAGTATAAGGCGTAGACCAAACAGGCGGACCTATCTTTAGGGGAAGATTCAAAGCTACACCGAAAAACAGGTTGTCATTCCCGATTCCAGCGATCAAGGAGGGACGATAACTATGCACCTTACAACGTCGCAGTTTTCTGAAGGCGGTTCCGGGAGTAGCCGCGGGTTTTGCTAGCTGCACAATGGCACGGGGACAGAAGGTGGTTTAGAACAGAATCGAAAATCTCTCCGCTGCTCTTCCCTTGAAATGGCAACGCTCCGGTTGCCATTTCATATAAGACCACTCCAAGTGAAAATAGGTCAGTACGTGTATCGAGCTCCCTTGCTCGGATTTGCTCGGGCGACATGTACAGGATGGTTCCGATCACCACCCCGGAGTTGGTTAGCTGCGGTTCAATCGTGATAGTCGATCGTGCTGTAACTTCCAAGTCCGCGGCGTGATTTAATACCGGGTTTATCTTAGCGAGGCCGAAATCGAGGATTTTAGCGTGACCTCGTTTCGTAACGAAGATGTTGGCGGGCTTGATATCCCGATGGATTATGCCTTCGGAGTGTGCGGCGTCGAGGCCATCAGCGATTTCGATTCCGAGTGAGACTAAGCTTTCAATGTCGAGTGGGTGCCCGGCAATTTTATGCTTCAGGGTCAACCCCTCCAAGAACTCCATCGCGATAAAAACCTGGCTGTCGTGTTCACCGATCTCGTAAATGGTGCAGATACTGGGATGGTTCAGGGCCGATGCTGCCCGCGCCTCACGTCGGAATCGCGCTAATGACCGTGGGTCTCGTGCTAGCTTCTCAGGTAAGAACTTCAGTGCGACTGCACGCCCAAGTTGAATGTCTTCGGCCTTATAGACAACCCCCATCCCACCTCCACCTAACTCCTCAGCAATGCGATAGTGAGAGATGGTCCGGCCGATTATCGCGCTGAAATCTTAGGACCGGATGTGTTGCAAGTCAATGAATGTTGCGGACCTGGATGCTTAGACGTAAGAGTTGTTTCTGTCCGGGTCAGCGATCCGGCCGGTGTGGACTGTTCTCACTTCTCAGTACTGATGTTGGAAAATGAATGGCGGAGAGATTGGGACTCGATTTCAGCCACTTAGCGCAAGTCGTGGTGAAAACTAGACATAAGCGGTAATAGCCTGTGTTTATGCTGGTTTCAAGCACTTCATCGATTTTGGGACTAAGTCACACCAATTGTTTCTAGAATGTGGTAACCGGGTGCTGCTGCATATCGAAATTTGTTATGAATTACGGGCAGATGGTGAAATGGATTCACCTGCCAACATTGGGAGCAGGTCTCGGGGCTTTTGCAGCTTTTGAGTTACACATCGGCCTGCCGCCCACCCATTGGGGATGAAACCGTGTTTATAAGGCTCATTGTTTCAAACTGGGTAATGGCGGGACTAGAGCGCTGGCTGTCGCTGAGAACAATCTGCGGGCCGGAGTATTAGCCGATCTGTTCTTTCCGTGCTTGCTTTTCTCGATCCAGCACCATTTGGTCGAAAGCACGGGGCAGCGACTCGCAGCGCGAGTAGGGACCGGGTCGATAGGCGCGGGACTGGATTCCTGCGTGCGAAAGCTCTGTGATAGCCCAATCTTCACGGTTGGTGATGTCCCAGAACTCCACTGCGTCATCGGCTTCAAAGTTGGGCTTGACCATTTCGTGAGGGTGAAAGTGCCATTCGCAGATCACGTCTGTACGATCAACAGCGCGAGGCCATAACGTGTGGGTCATCACATAATCCGGATGCAGGCTGAGGAGCAAATTAGGAAAGATCGCGTAATAATAGACTTTGCTCCGTTCTTCAATGTTGAGTCCGGGAAGATACTCGCGCCGCAACCTCCCGTCTCTGCTCATCGTTTTGGCGCCACCCTGAAACTCCATCGAGCCACCGATGTATCCGCGATGCGGCGGGTCATTATCTCCGGAAAGATAATCTGTAATGGCGCTGAGCGACGGATGCAGAATGGGGCAGTGCAGGCACTCATTGTAGTTGAGCACAATCAACTTCCAGTTGGCTTTCACCACATATTCGATCTGACGGTAAGTACTCAGCTCCGCCATTTGCCAATGCTGGAATTTCTGGGGCAGATCTTCCAACTGATGGGCGAGAGGGTCGGGATCTCGGCTGAGGTTGATGAAGATGTTTCCGTCCCAAACGTCGGCATGAACGTGATTCAGCGGATAATCTTCGCGGCATAAGCCGTCGTGGGCGTGGGGAGCCCCGACCAGACTGCCATCGAGTCCATAGGTCCAACCGTGATAGCCGCATTGAATCCGTCCGGGGAAATGTCCCTCGGAGCTGGAGCAGATGCGCGTGCCACGATGCCGGCAGACGTTGAAGAATGCCCGCAATGAGTCATTTCCATCACGAGTAATAATGATGCTTTCACCGGCGACGTCGCGTAAAAAGTAGTCACCCGGCTGAGGAATCCGATTTACACGCCCGGCGCAGATCCAGTCGTAGCAGTAGAAGCGTTCGAATTCTTCGCGGAAGAGATCGGGGTCCGTGTAATAGCGGGCGGGCAAAGTCGTCGCGATCCCTGGCGGATTAGAAAGCGGCACTGGGCACCTGACAGTCAATCAGCAGTCGACGCTCAACACAAAGCAATTCCGGTGTGTGAATTTTATAGTAAGAATTGAATAAGCGTCTCGCCGCAAAGCGAGAACCGCAAGAGATCCGACGAAGCGCACGACTTGCCGTCAAGTCTTCTGTGCTGTTAGTCTCACGCCCGATGAAGCTCTGGGTTTTGCTTCTGATTTCGGCAACCTCCGTTCTCATCCTTCCGCAGGGTTCTACGAACAGCAGGTCCCATTTTCTTCTGCAGAGAAACGCCCCCGTGCGCATGCGCGACGGTCTAGTTCTCCGCGCGGATGTGCTGCGCCCGGCTGAGAAGGGCAAATTCCCCGTACTGGTGTATCGAACGCCCTACGGGAAGGATGCAGCGCAGCGGGAGTACACGACTTTTAAGCACGCAGTCGATAGGGGCTACGTGGTCGTGGTGCAGGATGTTCGCGGCCGCTTTCAGTCGGATGGAGAGTTTCGTCCCTATGAAAACGAGGGACGAGATGGCTGCGACACCATCGAATGGGCTGCCAGCCAGCCCTGGTCGAACGGTGCTGTGGGAACATTTGGCCTTTCCTATCCGGGGGCCGTGCAATGGCTCGCCGCCATTGAAAATCCTCCTCATTTAAAGGCTATGGTCCCGGCGATGACGTTCTCCACCCCGCAGAACTTCTTCTACGCGGGTGGAACCTGGGACATGTCATGGATCGATTGGATCTGGATCAACATTGCATGGGATTCCCGCGCGAAGAAAGATTTGCCGGGACCACGAACGTACCAAGAGGCTCTCGCTGCCTGGAAGAGGGATGGAGAGGGGATGTTGAACACCCTGCCCCTGCTTGACCTGAAGGCCCTTCAGCAGGTTGCACCCTATTATTTCGACTGGTTACGGCATCCTCCGGAAGACACCTGGTGGAACTGGAGCGAACTCCGCGGCAAATATGCTCGCACCGACGCTGCTGTACTGAACCTTTCGGGATGGTACGACGACAATTATGGGCCTGAAGGTGCGACGACAAACTATAGCGGACTGCTGAAAGCGAGAGCCGGAGAGCAGGATGCCCACACTCACCTTTTACTAGGACCGTGGGTTCATGGTGTGGACAACACCGAGAAGACTCGGTCCGGAGAGCGTGAGTTTGGTCCAATTGCCGCGATTGACTACGACGACGTCGTTCTTCGTTGGATGGATCACTACTTGAAAGGCGTCGACAATGGAGTGGATCGTGAAAAACCAGTCCGCTACTTCGTAATGGGACCTAATCAATGGCGAGAGGCGGATCAGTGGCCGCCTGCGGCGAAGCAGTTGCCGATGTTCCTTGCCCCGCCAGGTGATAATGAACGTTTCGCTCGATTACAGACTCACCCGCTCGACAACAAGGAGAGCTTTATCGAATTCGTATCTCATCCAGCTCGTCCCGTGATCAACCCATACGATTCATCGGGCGCACACGATTATGCAAAGCTGTCCGATCGCGCCGATGTCCTGACCTTCGATTCTGCTGCGCTCCAGCATGACACCGAAGTGACGGGGCCGATCACAGCGCGCATCTTTGTTTCCTGTGATTGCCAGGATTTCGATCTGTGGGTACGGTTGCTGGATGTCTCGCCGGAAGGAGTGGCGCTCAACCTCATGAGCCCAGGGCTCGATGTCCAGCGGGCGAGCTATCGGGACCTGAGCCTGGGCAGACAGCTGCTGATACCTGGAAAAATCTACGAATTGCGGTTGGAGAGGCTGATCACCAGCAACGTGTTTCTGCAGCGACATAAGATTCGCGTGCAAATCTCGGCAACCTTCAGTCCGAACTTTTCACGAAACCTTCAGACTGGAAAATCGGAAGTGAACAGCGCGAGGACGAGAAAGGCGAAGATTCGAGTTTTCCACGATGCTGCTCACCCTTCGCAAGTAGTGCTGCCCATTGTCACGGTCAAGCAGTAGTTTCTTGGACCGGGTGCATTCCATACGCCGGCCGATACGCACATGCTATCGAAGACAGGGACATGGAGGAGGATCTTCGACTGCTGATCGCGCCGGGGTCATCACTCGGCGGTGCACGGCAAGGATGGCCAGCTCGCCATCGCGAAATTTTCGCGGCGGGAGGATGAAATCAACAGGGTTGTGTGGGAAGCCATTGCTCTTGCACTCGCAAAAAAGAGCGGCATGGCTGTGCCTGACTCGCGCGTGGAGACCGCCTCGAACAAGCCTGTGATCCTGCTGCGCCGCTTCGATCGCCACAAAGCAGTGGCGACTGTCGCCCGCTTACGACCTAAATCCTGTGCCTGTCGACATTAATCCACGCATCCTGAGTACTGCCGTCAACGAGGACAATGATACCGCTTCCCTAGATCTGGCGATGAGCGTAGCTGAGGATTTCGAACTGGGAAGAGACAAAGCGAAGGCCATCGCTACGCAGGTCGGGAAAGCGGTTTCGACATGGCGAAATGTGGCGAGGCAACACGGAATTAATAAAACCGAAATCGACCGAATGGCGTCAGCATTCGAGCACGAGGATCTAAAGAAGGTACGCGGGAAATAGATTGCAAGCGGTGAGCAACGAAAGGCTGCAAGATCCCCAGCATGATACCTCGTCCTGATACCGATCTCTGCCCTAAGTAGTATTAATCCAATTGTCGGGCTCGAGCGTTGGCTTCTCCGCCACTTTGAGCAGCCGAGTAGCCGACTAGTGCAGCTGAAGGGGCGCAAAAAGTTCTTCCAAAAGGGAGCTCTGTACCGGTCAGCAAAGGCCTTGGGAACTCGAGAATGTGACTAAGGCTGGACGCCGGCAAATGAAGGGATCACGCGGCGAGCAGAATTCTTATAAACAACTCCGCCCTTCATCACAAACACAACCCGTCGAACCGCAGTAATGTCCTTGAGTGGATCGCCATCGAGCGCAATGATGTCGGCCTCCAGACCGGGAGTAATCGCCCCAATCTCGTCGCCCATACGCATCGCCTCTGCCGCTAGCGAATTTGCCGAGATCATCGCAGCTATCGGCTCCACACCACAATCTCGCACGCGATCAACAAACTCCTCGGCGTTGCGTCCGTGAGCGCCTGCCACCGCATCTGTGCCAAAGACCATCTTGAGGCCGGGTGTTCGCGCTCCATGCCGCACGATTTCGTGGTCCATGGGAATAATCTTTTCCATCGCAGCGAAGCCTTCGGCCGTATAACCGGATGTGCCGAGATACCTGTCCTTGTAGAGCATGTAATTCTCGAGTACGAGACCGCACTGCGGATCGAAATATACACCCTTCTCGGCCATCAACTTCAAATCGTCGTCACTCGCCAGGGTTCCGTGCTCGACCTCAGTGCAGCCGGCGAGCGCTGTGGCGCGCACAGCATCCTTATAGGCATGCACAAGGGTTCGCAGGCCCTGTCTGTTCGCTTCGTCGCACGCTGCGTTCAATTGTTCTTGCGAAAGGGTCATTGCGCCCCCCAGTCGAATCGATTTTGAGGCAAAGATCTTGATCAGGTCTGCTCCAGCCGCTTTTTGCTTTCTGATAAATGCTCGAATTTCATCAGGCGTTCCGGTCGCATCGCCTTTGCCTTCAAGTGGCTGAACGGCGGTAAGGATACGCGGTCCGGGCACTATTCCACGTGCAATTGCGTCCCGGAGCGGCACATCATTCGGTGCACCCACGCTTTGTACTGTCGTAAATCCCGCCATCAAGGTCAACCATGCGTTCGATGCCGCGTTATAGGCATCTTCTTGCGTAGTGCCGTCGGCGCCAGCATTTTTGCCATCCTTGCCAAACGTCCAGGTAATATGCACATGCGCGTCGATCCAGCCTGGCAACACCGTGAGACCGCGAAAGTCGTAATCGACTGGCTGTGCATTGCTAGAATTGATCGCCACGATGTTCGAGCCTCGAACCGTGATGCGAACATCGTGCAGCGTTCCGCCTTTACCATCAAGGAGTGTGCCGGCACGGATCACGATCGGCCGGGTTAATCCTGGCACCTGGGCCAAAACTCCGCGACAGAGCCACAGGACAAGAAAAATCCACAGAGGAAGCTCGGAAATTCGGGTCATTGGTTCCTCGAATTAAAGCCCATAATCAATAACACATCAGGCGTATGGCATGAAGCTCGAAGAAAAAATTAGCATTTATTCGAGCCCGCACGTCGTGCGGGCGCTGCATGACCGGTGGGCTGTCCCTCCGTGGCCACACCGTCAGAAAAACTCGCGGAGTCGCTTGAACTCGTACACAAGCTGCAGAACGCGAATGGCGCCGCGGCCACACGGGCGAAGGACATGCCTCGCACTCACAGGGAGCGCCTCAGGACCAACGGTTTTCTGCGCGAAGTAATGAAGGGCTGGTATGCTGCACGCCGGCCCGACGAAAAGGACGGCGACAGCACGGCATGGTATGCCTCGTTCTGGCGCTTCGCTGCGGTTTATCTAGAAACCCGGTTTCGGAAGAATTGGAGTCTGTCACCGGAGCAGTCGCTCTCCCTGCATGCCGGAAACTGGACGGTTCCTCGCCAACTCTTCGTTAGGTCCCCAAAGGGCGGGAACAAGGTCGTTCAGCTCCCGCATGGCACATCTCTGCTGGATGTGCGGGCCGCGTTACCCGCACCGACAGACAAGGAAGCAAAAGAGGGCCTGCGGATCGTCTCGCTGGATTCGTCCCTGATTGAGAGTTCCCCACAATATTTCGCCAGCCATGCGACCGATGTACGGGCCGCGCTGGCGATGATCCGCGACGCTTCGAAGCTGCTTGCGCGTTTGCTTGAAGGCGGCCATAGCGTGATTGCCGGCCGGCTGGCGGGCGCCTTCCGCAACAGCGGCCGCAACCGGCTCGCCGACGAGATCGTGAAGACGATGAACCCAGCCGGTTATGGCGTACGCGAATCAGACCCGTTCAAGGATCGCCCCTCGCTATCGTTGCCCACGCGCGAAACCTCTCATACGTGAACCGCATAAGGCTGCTCTGGGGCAAAATGCGCCAGCCTATCATGGAGCGCTTCCCGAAGGCGCCGGGCCTCCCCCGGAATCCACGCGCCTACATGAAGGGCGTCCAGAAGCATACGTAACGGATGCATACCACTCGTTATCCATCGAAGGTTATCGCGTCACCCCAGAACTAATCGAGCGTATCGGCAGCGAGTCATGGAATCCCGAAGCGAACGAACAGGACCGCGAACAGACGAACGCCATGGCGGCGCGTGGTTACTGGCAGGCGTTTCAGGTCGTTGAGAAGAGTATCGGGCGTGTCCTGAAAGGCCAAAATCCCGGTACGGTTGCGGAGCAAGACCACCGTGATTGGTATCGGGAGATGTTCGCGCCGAGCGTCGCCACCGGCATCTTAAAGCCCGCCGATCTCGCCGGATACCGCAGCGGACAGGTCTATATTCGGCAATCCATGCACGTGCCTCTGAACCGCGAGGCGGTGAGGGATGCGATGCCTGCTTTCTTCGATCTGCTGACCAAAGAAACCGACCCAGCTGTCCGAATCGTTCTCGGGCACTTCATCTTCGTCTACATCCATCCGTACATGGACGGCAACGGCCGCATGGCGCGATTCTTGATGAACACCATGATGGCCGCGGGCGGATATCCGTGGACTGTGATCCCGCTGCCGGAGCGAAAGACCTACATGGCCTGCCTCGAAAACGCGAGCGTCGGTGAGAACATCGGCCCGTTTACGGGTTTTCTGGCAACTCTCGTCGAGAAGCGTCTCGCCGGCGCGCCACTGCCGGACGTGCCGACGAGCACAAGAGCCGTCGGCCATGAATGACGTACGAATGGATCATCTCGAACGCGTTTGTTGGATCCTTGCAAAGCCTGAGCAGAGTTAAGAGGTTGATTTCACCCATTTTTCGCGTCTCTGTCGGCTCGTTCGAAGTATCGCCTCGTTAAAGGGTTACGCCCCCCAAATCAATTCATTTTGTAACAGGCATGTGCAAAAGCGCCCAGAAATCGGTACGAAATGCGCCCGAAAGGAGTGCGAGGTTCCAGTTCCGGCGAAGCTCGTGAAGAAATTGAAGGCGTGGAAGGTAAAATCCGACAAGACCTGCAAGCTGATGTTTCCGACTTCAGGATGCAATCCGAAGCTGGATTTCCTCGACTGTTTGAAGGCGTGTGCTGAACGTGCAGAGCTCGACAAGGACAACTTCTGGCTTCACAAGTTCCGATCTACATTTGCCACTCGATGCCTTTGCGCCGACGTGGATCTGCGGACCGTGCAGCAATGGCTCGGTCACAGCGATATGGAATCGACCATGAGGTATTTGAAGGCATCACGCAGTGAAAAAGTGCACGACAAGGTGAATCCGATTTTCGTCTAGTTAGATCCGCGCTCTGGTTCGCACTACCAGCCGATTTGGAAGAAAGGTGAGTCCGAAGACGGTGACACACCGCGTCGTAGGAAAATTCGAGGTTTTGTAAGGAGTTGGCGTATCCTTACCGGGACTATCATTCGGGATTATTATTGATCACTCCAGAAATGGGTTCGATCTTCTCGGCTTAAATTAAACGAAAACACGTTACCGCATTGTCGTTCTGCAACTCCTTCGACGTGTTTTGCATGCATCATTGGTGAACCATGACGGTGGAGAACCTCGCTACGCTCCTGGGTGCCCGTGAAGAAGAGCTATCCGCAATCTACGAGAATGTTCCCGGCATCGTGTTTTACGTCGCCGTCGATCGGGATGGCGAGTTCCGATTTTTATCGGTAAGCCGTGATTTCCTCTCTGCGACCGGATTGAGTCGCGAGCAAGTTGTCGGTTCCCTGGTTCGTGACATCATTCCCTCGCCATCGCGCGACATGGTGTTGAACCGTTATCGGGAGGCAATTCAATCCGGTCAGCCAGTGCGATGGGAAGAGAAGTCAGTGTACCCCGCCGGCCAGCGGTATGGTGAGGTGGCGGTAACTCCGTTGTACGATGCGAGCGGTCATGCGACGCACCTCATTGGCATCGTCCACGACATCACCGAGCGAAAGCGACTGGAGGAAAGACGCGCCGAAGATCTGCTGGAGGCTGCCCCGGACGCGATGGTGGTAGTGGATGAGACGGGCAGGATCGTACTTGTCAACGCTCAAACCGAGAGGCTATTCGCGTATCGGCGGGAAGAGGTACTTGGGCAACATGTAGAAGTTCTAATCCCGCATCGGTTCCGCGAAAGACATCAGGCACATCGAATCACTTTCTTCTCCGAGCCGAGAGTTCGCCCGATGGGAGCTAGCCTGCAACTGTTCGCATTACGTAAAGACGGAACGGAGTTCCCGGTCGAGATAAGCCTGAGTCCGATTGAGACGCCTGATGGTGTCCTTGTTACAAGTGCGATCCGTGACGTCAGCGAGCGCAGAATCGCGGACGAGTCCCGGCTCAGGCTTGCCGCCATTGTGGAATCGTCGGAAGATGCGATTATCTCCAAAAATCTGGACGCGGTCATTACTAGTTGGAACGCCGCGGCGCAGCGTATTTTTGGATATACGGAAGAGGAAGCAGTCGGGCGGCCGATTACCATTCTCATCCCGCCCGAACTTCGGGATGAGGAGGGGAAGATCGTTGAAAAGGTGAGGGCGGGAGAGCGTATCCAGCAATATGAGACGATTCGTGTCACAAAAGCGGGACAAAGAGTCCCTGTTTCCCTCTGCGTTTCACCAATTAGGGACTACAGTGGGAAGATCACAGGATTTTCCAAAATCGCGCGCGACATTACCGAACGGAAGCGGGTAGAAGAGGCGCTTTCGGGAATGACGCGGAAATTGATCGAAGCGCAAGAACAAGAACGCGCCCGGATCGGCAGAGAGCTTCACGACGATATCAACCAAAGATTCGCGCTATTCGCGTTTGAACTCGAACAGTTGAAAGGCAATCCGTCTGACATCGAGGTTCGTGTGCAAAGACTGCAGCAGCGCATATCTGAGATAGCAGATGATGTACAAGCATTATCGCACGAGTTGCATTCCTCAAAACTTGAATATCTGGGGGTGGTCGCTGGCATAAAAAGCTGGTGCAAGGAATTTGGCGGGCGGCAGAAAATGGAAATCCAGTTCCACAGCGACGTGTTCAATACTATACCGAAGGAAATCGGCCTTACCCTGCTCCGCGTTCTCCAGGAAGCACTCCACAATGCCCTCAAGCATAGCGGGGTAAGACTGGTTGAAGTGCAGCTACGAAAGGTCTCCGGTGAGATTCACTTAGTCGTCAGGGATGGCGGTAGAGGATTCGAAACTGAAGCAGCGTTGCAAGGGAAAGGTTTGGGGCTTACCAGCATGCGCGAACGCATACGACTAGTGAATGGAATGATTACCATCGATTCGACGCCGATGGGCGGAACGACAATCCATGTTCGCGTGCCGCTTGAGTCAAAGCATGATTCCCAACGTGCGGCAGGATAAAGCAACGGTGAGCCGCCCGAAGCGTAAAACTGCTCACAGCCGTTAGGCGATCTTGATGACACACAAGCGCGGCATTTCGATATCGAAGGTGTTGGCTAAATCGTGGCACATGTATCCCAGCGCAATCAGCGCTTGCTCTTTGCCTTGTACCCGCAAGGTCGACGTGCCCTCTCAACCAACTGCGGCACGGAGATGCTGTTGCTTCGCCGCTCGCAAGGCTTCTCCCATTGCATGAGGCACGACCTTGGCAAATCCATACCCGTCAGTCGAGCAGTCAACCAAGAATGTCGAGTGCGTGTCGGCAACATCCAACGGGACCTAGCGTTTCCAATCGCGGTGGCAACGTCAACACCGTCCGAACGCAATTTCTGAAAAATTCCTGCAGGTTGTGATTCGGTGGGAACAATGATGACTACGTTCTCGTTTATTAGAGCGGTTGCGAGCGAACGAGCGAAACCATCGACGAAAGCTGCGTCGTTTCGGTAGAGTCTGATTTCGTGGCCGGTGATCTCAAGGCTCTGGCTTGTCGATGGCACTGAGACAGTTCGCCGGCGAGCCTTCAAGCAAGCTGAGTGTGGCGGGTTCATTCCACCGTGCGAGAGCATTGCGAACAGCCTCATCGCGGGGAAGAGTTTCCACTGCTCCGGAGTCGTAGTCGCAAAAGGAAGCGGCGCGCACAACAACAAGAAGAGCGCCAATACACGCCGGAACCTGGCAGTCGACTGCGGCAAGGCTGTGGATCTCCTCGAGGCCAATCCTCGAACATCCTTTGTTTACGCGACTGGCTCCGAAGAATCTGTGACTGGGGCCACGACTGTCTGATGATGAAGGCACAGCCCAAAGAGACTGGCTTTATGGCGATGCGGCCCGTTCGGTTTGTTTGGTGTCAGCTTTAGAATACGGTGTCAAATCATGGTACTCATATCTCTTTCCTCACGAATAGCAGAGAATTCTCGCAAAAACAAAGCTTTCGAAAGTTTGTGCGCACTGCCTTGCTTGATTCTGATCCTAGCAATGGCAACGGCAGCGCTGAGACCGTCCACCGTACATGTCTGGGAAAAGCAGGAGGTGACACTGACGGCGGCGCGGTCCTATTCGAATCCGTACACGGACGTGACAGTTTGGGTGGACCTCACTGGCCCTGGCTTTCGCAAGCGCGTATACGGATTCTGGGATGGCGGGCAAGTCTTCCGTGTTCGGTTGTTGGCAACGACACCCGGAGCATGGTCTTGGCGCAGCGGGTCCACTCCCGAAGATCAAGGTCTCAGCGGGCAGACTGGCGAGTTCTCCGCGATTGAGTGGACTGAACACGAGAAGCGCGCGAATCCGCTGAGGCATGGCTTTTTGCGGCCCACCGCGAATCACCATGCCCTTGAACAAGCAGACGGAACGCCGTTTTTCGTTATTGGGGATACCTGGTATTCAGCGGGAACGAACCGGTTCAAGTGGTACGACGATGACCAGGATCGCCCGATTGGCCCGGGCGCGGGCTTCAAGGACTATGTCCGCTACCGCAAGTCACAGAGCTATAACTGGGTCAGCATCATCGCGGCGTTTCCGAACTGGATGACCGACGGCAAGCCTTGGCATGTGCGAATGCCCGATGGAACTCCGGTGCGCTCCGCGTGGCTGGAGTTTGGCACCGGCAGCGCGAAGAACATGGACAACGAGGGCGGACGACCTTTTGTGTTCCCGGGAAAAGTGCCCGGTTATGAATACATGTTCCCCGATGTCGACCGAGTGAACCCGGAATATTTCAAATACATCGATCGCAAAATCGACTACCTGAACGCGCAGGGTTTCGTATCGTTCATCGAAGTGTCGCGGCGCGATGCCAGCATGCTGTGGAGCAAATACTACAAGTGGCCTGATTCATACGCGCGGTTCATCGAGTATGTGTGGTCGCGCTATCAGGCCAACAACACGGTGCTCAGTCCCATCCACCTCGACATCATTAGCGAGAGCGTCAGTCCGGAAGACTTCACGAAAGCAATCGACCTGGTAAAGGAGAAATATGGACCGCCGCCGTTCGGCACACTGCTTTCGGCTAATGCTGACCCCTCCACGCTGGAGAACTGGGGCGAAGACTCCTGGGTGACTCTCCACCAGATCGGCAACATGCGCGAGCACAACAATTACTGGTATTTGACAGAGATCTATCGGTCGGAGCATCCGCAGCCGGCGCTCAATGGCGAGCCTTATTACTCAGGCTACAAGGATGAGCGCGGTTTAGGGGGCGGGCAAGGCTACCAATTCGGCGCGTCCGGCGGAACTCCGAAAGACGACCAGTTCGTGCGCTCCTCAATGTACGGTAGTTTTCTCTCCGGCGGATTCAGTGGTCATGTATACGGGGCCGAAGGCATCTGGGGGGCCGACATTGAACCCACAGCACCAATCAAAATGTGGGATGCCTTTCAATGGAACTCGGCCAGCCAAATGCAATATCTCCGCACATTTGCCATGTCGATCGGCAAACGTTACCAAGAGTTGGTGCCCGACGCTAACCTCGTCTCCCCTGACAAGGACCACAATCTGGAAGCGTACGAAGGGTGGGCATACTCCGCTCGCACTCCGGACAAGGAAATATTTCTGTTGTATTTCGAGAAAGGCTGCCCGACGAGCCAAGTTCGCGGTGCCAAGCTGTGGAGTAAGTACCGCGCAGACTGGTTCGATCCGCGTAACGGCACTTGGCAACCGGTAGGGAAGGGATCGCTCAAGTCAAACGAGATCGGAATCATCGAGTTGCCCCAGTTCCCGGCGGATACTGACTGGGGGCTGCGGCTCATATACACCGGGGCGATACCCGCCGCCGAGCGCCGGATTCCGGATGAATATTAACGGCTGCTAGCTGTCAGCAACGAGCAGCGAGCTGTGAGCACGCCTTGAATGAGCACATTGCTCATGCTCATTGCACACTGCGTGGAGCATGCGCCTTCAGAAGGCGGAGTCAACCTTGCATAGGTTCTTCCGGAGCGGAAAGCTATAGCCCTCGTTAAGCAGTTCGGTCAGCTTCCGAATGTTTGGCTTGCGCAAACTGTAGCCCCACTCGCCCATTCCAAGTTTGGCGTTGTTGTAATGGTGGCCGACGAGCGGTCAACGATGTGTTTGTCTTGCTTGTCGGCCGTCTGAGCGCATATCGCCAAAGACGAAAATAAAACTAGGAAAAGAATGAGATGACATTCTTTCGTCATTAATTCCGCGCCTATGTACTCGTTCTTCGCGCTTGCCAGAGCCAGTGACAAACGCCAGCCTTACAGCGTCCCTCCGAGGCGGGAAATGATTTCCAGACAAGCGCGGGTTACATGATAAGGAGCCTTCCACGGATCTACTTTGGTGTCATCGATCCGTCCATCTTGAAATCGGGCGGTATAAACCTCGCCATACTGATGGTCGACAAAATGCTCCATGAAGAAACGGGATTCCAGATTGAAAGCCTGCCAATATCTGGGATCTCCGGTGAACTGGTAGGCGTTTTCAAAGGCGACCATGGCTTCGCACTGCTGCCACCATTCCATGTTGCGGTTGCTCGCGGGTTCGGAGGCTGCACCGGTACGGTAGATGCCTCCGTGTGCGGTGTCAAAACCGAGTCGGAGAGCGTGATCGACTAAGGCCAGGCTGGCGCGGCGAATGTTTGCATCTTTTTGGCGCCCCACGCGCTCAGCGGCCTCAGTCATGAGCCAACTTGCCTCCAGATCGAGGCCATACTCGCATTGCTTTGAGTCGCCATCACGATCGGCGACGCTCCAGTCATCGTTGAAGTAATAACGCCCGTAACCGATCTCTGTGTCGACGATCTTGTTGGCAAAGATGTCGAGGAGTTCGTTCACCCGAGCCTTCACTTGCGGGTCTCCGGTCACGTCGTATACGGTCGCCAGCGCTTCCAGCAGGCCTAAGTGCCAGTCGTAGGATTTCCGTCCAAACGATCCGCTGCCGTTCGGGCCGTCCTTGTAGTTGGGAATAAATTGCCAATCGGCAGTGAAGGCGATTCGATAACCACCATGTTGATTGTCATGGGCGTGTTGGTCGATGACATGGAACAGGTCCAGCGCCTCCTGCGCGACGTGAGTATCGTGAAAGGCAAGTGCATACTCGGCCAATCCCTCCATAACGTACGACATGGGATTCAATTGCTTGCTCGAGTCCACGATTTTTCCTTCGCGGGTCACCATGAAGTAATAGCCGCCATGCTCTCTGTCCCACATCTTGTCGCGGAGAAACTTCAAACATTCAGCCGCCATCTTTTGATACGCGGGATCCGGATAACGTCGGTAGGCTTCAGAGAACGACCACAAGGACCGCGAGATCAGTACGACAGATTTATTTCCGTAGTTTGTCGGTTTTCCCTGGCGATCAAGGCGGCCAAGAATGCCACCATATTCTTGATCGACAGCATGATCAATCCAGAATTGAAGCACGTCATGCCGCAATGTGTCGCGGAAGACAGCAGCCCAGTCCTGTGCCGCCTCACCATTCATTTGGGCCAACGCACCTGGGCACCAGCAACAAAGGAGCAATAGAGCCAAGACAAACGTCTTCCTCAACCCACGGTTCATAGGTCCTTTCGCGAACAATAGATGTTGTAAACCGACTGGAAGCTCGCCGGGTTTAAAAAGAGAATTTCAGCGCCAATTGGCCGATCCGCGGAGCTCGTACGCCAGTCACTACGCCGAAGCTGCCAAGAACATCGCCGGTAACGCTGCTGAACTGCGCGTGGTTGAAAACGTTGAAAAATTCCGCCCGGAATTCCAGATTCGTTTTTTCTGTAATAGGAGTGTTCTTGTGCAGAGAGAAGTCCCAGTTGTTTATGCCGGGACCATGGAAAAAACGACGGTTGGAATTGCCAAACACGCCTGTGACTTCGGGGGAGAAGGGAGATGTATCGAACCATTGCCCAGTTTTCCGGATGTCCATGAAGTGAATCGGCTGGCCGTTGTAATTGGGAACATCCGCTCCTCCGCAGCCACACAAAGAAGCATCGTCACTCTCACTGAGCGTCACCGGGAAACCCGTAGCGAATCGAGTGATACCCGCAACCGTCCAACCCGAGAGCAATTTTCCTTGGAAGCCATGGGCTGTCTTGGAGAAAGGGAGGTCATAGCTATAGCTCAGCACAAAATTATGAGTTAGATCGAAGGTGGAAAGGGCCCGGCTGGCGAGTGGATTGTAGGGATTAGGCTCATCATAGAAGCCGGACGAATTGTCGATGGATTTGGACCAGGTATAAGCGCCCAGAAAGCGGAGCCTGCCGACATCCTTTTGCACGCTGGCCTGCAAGGCATCGTAGCTTGAATTAGCCTCTGTGGCCTCCCAAGGGTTGCTCTGAAAGTCCATTTGTGGAGGATTCATCGCCAGCCCACGACCCGATGTCACTGAATAGGGCCGGGTTCCGAGGGAGACAATTTGGCTGGGATCGCTGGCACTGTAATAGATCGTGTCTTCGCCATACTGACCGCACTGCTGACCCGCCGGAACCAGCGGAGCCACAAGCGACAAGCACTTGGCGGCGTTCCCGGGATTCAGTTCGACCTCGTTGAGCAGGTGTCGCCCGCGCGATCCCACGTAACCGATCGTCAGCACTGCTGTACGCGCAAGTTCGCGTTGGATCGTGAGATTGAATTGCATAGAGTACGGAAGCTTGTTATCGACGCGGTACGTGGGAGCGGTTGCAATCGGAAGATACTGCCCCCAGATTCCGGTAGCACCAGACGGCGGAATCGTAAAGGGGAACCGCTGTCCGGGATCGGCCCCAGTGCGAGACATATAGGGTTGATCCAGATTTACCGGTACCGGGCTGACGTAGAACAGCCCGAAAGGAGGATCGCCCACCTCATTAAATAGGGTCAAATCCTCGATCGCGGTGTAGTAGATTCCGCCGCCCGCACGAATGCTGGTTTTGCCTGGGCCCCCGAAGATTTTCCCCAGTGCGCCCTCTTGAGCACTTGGCGAGTAGGCAATCCCGAGACGGGGCGCAAATCGATCGTACTGGGTTGGAGCCAGAGTACGCGGAATTCCCGGGTCTCCCGGGAACTCAAATCCCTCAGGCGCATCGGGATATACTTTTGACTGCTTCCCGGGCACGAAAGTCTGAAGTCGATCCTTCGTGTCATAGAAGGGCTGGCTGACGTCCCAGCGCAATCCGTAGTTGATGGTCAGATCGGGGGTTGCTTTGTACGTGTCCTGCGCATAAAGGCCGAAGTACTTGGAACGCGAGTCCAAGAATTGAAGACTGGTTTGATTGAAGAAGTCCGGGGCACCGAGCAGATAATCCGCAAAGTCGTTGCCGGTTTCGCCGCCCGAGAACATGAACCAGCCGTTTGGAGTATAGGTATTCCGTTCGTTGACCTGGATATAGCGTACATCTCCACCAAATTTTATGGTGTGCCGTGCCTTTACTTTCGTAAAATTGTCCGACACTTGGTACGTATTGTTGTACTGTCCGGTAATACCGTCCGGAAGGCCGAACTGCACACCGGTGTTGTTGAGACCGATCGAAGCCATGCCGTTATATTTCGGGTTGGAAGGTATCACTCCCAATCCACCTTCTACGAACCCGAAATCGGTATTTTTTCCGAGGCCTCCCTGCGGTTGATTCTTCACAAAAGCGAAGCGAGTGTAGCTAAGGTGAAATTCATTGACCGTGACTGGATTGATGATCGATGTGTAATTGATGCTGATCTGCTGAGCACGCGAAGGTGTCACCACGGGGAATCCCGGAACATTGGACAGCGGATTATAGGGACTCAGAAAAGTAGCATCATCGAAGTGGTAATAGCCTGACAGTGTGCCGCCATGGCTGGTCGTAATGTCAATCTTTATTCCATATTTGTCGTCTCGCAGATGGGATTTCTCCGCGGCACTGGTAAAGAAAGGCTGACCTCCGCTCGTTCCAGTTGGCGTAGGAATGAACTGCAGCGTCTTCACCGCCACCGGCGACCACGCTGATTGAGGAATAGTTGGCCCGTTCGCTCCGGGAAAAACGCATCCGGTCGTAGGATCTGTGCTGGTGCAGCCGTCGAACCAATAGGACTCGTCCGGATTCACTTGATATCCCAAGCGATTTGAAAGCAGAGCGGCGAAGTTCGTGGGACTGGTACCGCTGCGAACCGATCCGCCAACCGCGCCGAATCCGGTTGTGCCCAAATCGGAAAAGTCCCCGCCACGTTCGGCCATTGAGGGTACAGGGATCAGGCCGGAAGAAACTCCCGCCACTTCTCTCGTTCCCTGATAGTCACCAAAAAAGAAGAGCTTGTTCTTGATGACCGGCATACCCATCGTGCCGCCGAATTGGTTTCGCTTTAACTCTCCGCGCGTTGGGTCGAAGTAACCGCGGGAATCGAAATCCTCGTTGCGCAGAAACTCATACGCGGAGCCGTGATAATCATTGGTCCCGCTCTTCGTCACAACGTTTACGATTGCTCCTGAAAACCGCCCATATTCGGCATTGAACGAGCTAGTCAGCAAACGAAATTCCTGGATGGAATCGAGAGTGGGAACGATTGAGGCACCATTGTTGACGCTTTCCTCCACATCGCCGCCGTTCACCAGGAACGAATTGGCCGATTCGCGTTGGCCGTTCACCGACATCTGTCCGGAATTTCCGTTACCGGAGACCGGACGGTCGTTGACGGCTGCATCCGACGAAACCGGCACAACCCCTGCCTGCAGACCCATGAGGTCGATATAGCTGCGGCCATTCAATGGCATGCTGGTCATCTTCTTGTCGCTGATGACGTCGCCCAGTTGTGTGCTACTGGTATCAACTTGGGTGGCGTTGGCGCTGACCGAGACAGTTTCTTGGATGGAACCAACTTTGAGGGTGAAGTCCGCGCGATATTTCTGGTTGACATCGAGTTTGATGCCGGTTTGTGCCGTTTTCTTAAAACCGGCGGCTTCCACCTGCACCGCATAATTCTCACCAACCGGAACACTCAGGAACTCGTAGGCTCCGCTTGCGTTGGTCTTCACATCGCGAACCAGTCCAGTGTCTAAATTCCGCAGCGTAACGGTCGCATTGGGGACAGCCGCAGCACTGGAATCCAGCACGGTTCCCTGTACCGTGCCTGTGACTTCGGCAAAAACTGGCAGTGCGGCTGGTATGATTGCGCCGGCGAGGCAACCACAGATAACTTTCGATAGAAAGCGACGGTTCATGCAACACCTCCAATGCCGAGTTCAGGAAAGGCAACCGTTCGAGGCGCTGTCTAGGATTCCTTCCGACGCCTCCAGATGTTCCGGCGGGCACACAAAACACGATATGTGGATGGGTTGTCAATGAAAACTTTCAGAACTCGCGGTTGATAGCATTTCGGTGATGAGCACCCCGCATAGCTATATAGCCTATTTTCATAGTGATATGTCGATAGATCCGAGAATGTTCAGACTTTTCTAAGACGCGAAATATTTCAGGGATGGAGTACATAGCATATGTGCATGCTATGTGTATATGCGTAGGATAAAGCGGTCCGGAAGTATGGTGTTTTTCGAAGCAGCACAGTGTCGGGTCCGGAAAGGAATCTCGGGCGCAAAAAATGAATTTCACTGAGCTTCAGTTTCTTGCTTCGCATCATCTTCGCGGCTTTGGTCGTCGCGGGGATCCTGCAGGTCCTCCTTGTGCAGCCGTTTGAATTCTCGAAGCATGCGCTCGGATTTTTGGCTTTCTCCGAGCCTTTTGTAGATCCGGCCCAGTTGATAGTACGCAGCGCTCAGACCCTTGTCGTATGTAATGGCCTGTTCCAATTGAAATGTGGCCGGCCGCAAACGGTCGGAGCTTGCCAGTAGTTTTCCGAGTTCGTAGTGGGACAATGCGTACTCAGGTTTGAGTTGGATCGCTTTTCTAAAAAGCTGTTCGGCCTCTTCGTGTTTGTTTTCGCGTTCAAGCAGAATTCCCAGATGACAATACAAACGAGCATTCGTTGGTTGGAGAGCAATCGCGCGATGGAGAGAACTCTCAGCATCATCTAGTCGGGCTAGGTTCGCAAAGGCGATGTACTGTACAAACAGCGCCCTCGCCGACTTGGGATTAAGCTCCAGGGCCCGTGCGAGATTCTTCACTGCTTCCTCGTAGAGGCGTAAGAGATATGAGCTCACACCCGCCAGGTAATAGGGTTGGTCCCAATCGGGAGCGAGCGTGATAGCTTTCTTCGCCGTTTCTAGCGCTTCATTCTGGTTGCCAGCGCGCTGCAATAGACGAGTGCGCAACACGAGAACTTGTGGACTCTCAGGGGCGAGATCCAGGGCTTGTTGAGATTCGCTGTCGGCCTGGGGAAACCTGTGCGAGAGATAGTAAGCACTGGCGCGCAGATAATAATCGTCCGACGTTTTCGGATCGGAAATCGTCAGAAGGACCTCGTCCGCTTGTCCGGCTTGCAGATGAGCGACCGCCAATTGGTGACGCAGCGCGATATCATCCGGGCGACTATGGAAAGCCCGCTGCAGGTATGAAATGGCATCTTTCGGGTGGTCTGCCTTCAGGAAAAGCTGCCCGATCGCCGCGCACCATTGAGCATCAGTCCCGAAGTGAGTTCCGGCGTCCCTGGCATCTGTTCGCGCCGCTGCGAGCTGCCCGAGATCAAGTTCTGTTCGAATGATGTTGAATGCTACATCCGCGCGCTTCGGATCGAGCACTCTTGCTCGCCGGAATTTGAGGAGTGCCTGAGCGGGATGATCCGTTTCCTGAAGCACGATGCCGAGGTTGTAGATCGCATCGGCTTGGTTGGGATCAAGCTTCACTGCTTCTTCAAGTTGTGAGCGTGCCTCCTCGAGCTTTTGTTCTTTCAAATAAGCCAATGCAAGGTCGTAATGTGCGGAGTACGACCGGGGCTGAAGCGCGAGTGTCTTTTGATAGTTCTGGATCGCTTTAGCGGTTGCATTGTTATGGAATTCCGTGAGGCCCAGCAGCAGATACGCATCTGCGCAGCGCGGTGCGATCTGGATGGCTTGATTGAGATCTTGGATGGCGGTTCCTGAATCCTTGGCATCGATAGACTTCTGAGCGCTGGTCAGGAGGGAGTGGACCTTTTCACAGTCCGGTTTCTTGTCTTGCGCGGTTGCACTCGATACCCAGGGCGGCAAGAGGAGCAGCAGTAACCAGGCACAACCAATGTTTTGCCGCGTCATTCCGGCAGTGGCGTGTCTAAAAAACTCCGCTGAGTAAAAGCCGGGGGTCACGGAACTGACAAGCTGCTGCACGGCTTGAGAATAGCACCAGGGGAAATTGGATTCTTGTTGGAGCTGAGTTGAGGACTAACGATGCCAGCGTTCGTTGTTCACAAATTCCTTTTTCTCTCGGATTTGTAACTGTTGGCCGCTTTCTCGTTGTGGCGTCGTGCAGTCCATAGGACCAAGACGCAGAGTCAGACTCAGGCTGCGCGATGCCGCAACGAGATAACGGTCGCGGTGTAACGGTCTCCGCGCAACAGCGATAGACTATACTCGATCGCCACGTCGAGATCGTCATAGGTAGTTTCTTTGATAATCAACAGCGGACTGCCGGCTTTCGCTCCAAGGACTCGAGCCTCTTCGTCACCGGCATTAACTGCACCAATCACTTCTTCTGCCCACTGCAGCTTTCGCCGATAGGTATTCTCGAAAATGTAGTACAGCGACTGCTTTTCAACGTCGAGCCGATCGATTCCGGCAAAGATGCGTGCAGGAAGATGACTGGTCACCAGAGCTACGGGCTCACCATTCACGAATCTCAGTCTGGTAATCTTATAAATGCGTTCTCCAGGAGTGAGTTTCAGGGCCTGAGCGACCTCGAGTTCCGGCTCTTCGATTTCAAGACGCAACAGCCGGGCTGACGGAGCCAGGCCTCGACGCTTCATCTCTTCACTAAAACCGCGGAGCTGCTGAAAATTCCAGGGCACGCGTCCCGAACCCACCACGGGAAGTTTGCCTTTGGCGATGACAAGCATACCTTCCGAACGAAGTTTCTGGAAAGCCTGCCGCACCGGCATTTTGCTGATTCCGAGCGTTCGAGCCAGATCGCCTTCCGAACAGAAGGACTGACCGGACTTCAGGTTGTTCTTCTTTATAAGGGTTCTTACTTGATCCACAATCTGCTGGTAATAAGGAACGAAGGTATCGTTTTCCAGTCGGAGATTTAGAGCTGAGGCATCCATAGGCCGGCATCTTATCACATATTATGTAATGTATAAATGTTTCCTTGCCCCTTTCCAGTGAACCAGCTCGGGACATCTGTAATTGTGTATTAGTTTCAATGATTTGAGTGGATGTCGATGCCTTCACGCCGCATGGAAGACAATAATAACTTGACAACATATCCATATAAGGATGTAGAAGCAGGGGTCGGAGAAGCGTGTCGCCAGGGGAAATTTCATGTTCAAAAGAACAGCGCTCGCCTTAATGAAGGCGGGCCTTGTCTGTGTCGCCATTTTGCTCATGTCCAGCCCTACACGCACAGAATTCCACCGACGCCAAAACAGGATTGGCCAAGCTGTCGGAAGTGAGGCTCGACGGAGACTATTTCTCGCACAATGGAAAACGATTCGTGCCAGTGGGAGCGCATTGGGTTCCTGCCAAGGCCGCGATGCCGTGGCCGGTCGAGTGGGACCCGAAGGACATTGAGGTTGATTTCGCCAAGATGCACGAACTGGGTTACAGCATGGTGCGGCTCGACATGATGTGGGCGTGGTTTGAGCCTCGCCCGGGGGATTACAACCCAGTTGCGTTTCAGCAACTCGACTACCTGGTCTCGCTGGCGCACAAATATCAGATCTATCGGCATCCTTCTTTATTCATTGGCGGCGAAGTAGGAGAGGCATATTGGGACGTGACCCGGCGGCATGGCCGTCATCCTCATTCGGACTCGGAGATGCTGCGACTCGAGTCGAATCTTGCTGCGGAATTTGGGCGACGATACGCGTACGAGAGCGGCATTGTTGCACGGGATCTGACGGATGAGCCTCCGTTTCTGGATCGTGGCGAATCAGACTACGGACGGGAGCGCTGATTGAAGGTAGCTCAGGGAAAGTAATTGCGGTCGACCGGGAGGGTCATCCAGCCCTGGTCTCGAACACTGTCGGTTCCGGGAAAACGTTGCTGAGCGCTTATCCGCTCGAACATTATGTGTCGAGTGTGCCAGCGGTTTTCGATAAACCCGAGCAGACGCATCGCATTTACGGCGCATTTCGCGATTGGGCGGGCATCACGCCCGAATTTCGTACGGATCAGCCGGCGGTGGAAGGTCAACACTCGCCGGCGATCAGCACGGATATCTCGTGCTAGTGAATCACAGCGACATTTTGCAGCACGTAAGCGTTGCTTCGAAACTGACGCTGCGCAGCATGACAAGGGTTTTGCCCGAGGGCAGCGCGGCCCTGACCGCGAGCGGCTCGAAGTGGAAGATTGACCTTGCGCCTTACGAAGGTGCGATCGTCGAATGGAAGCAATAAATCCGAAGAACATTGCGAGCACATCATGATTGCTGGCGTCGACATTGGCGGAACCAAAATCGCCGTAGGCATGGTGAATGAATATGGGCGAGTTCAGGCGAAACAAGAGCTGCCCACGGATCCCGAGGGCGGATACGCGCAGTTTCTGGATCGCATCGTGACCATGCTGGGCAAAGTCTCGGCGCATGCTGACGAACAAATCACAGGAATTGGAATTGGTTCGACGGGCCCCGTACATCCGTTTACCGGCGAATTCGGCGACGTAAATTTCTTTCCGCAGTGGAAAGGTCAGAACCCTGTTCTGCACTTGAAGCAGATTTTCCAGGTTCCAGTGGCGATGGAAAATGACGGAGACGCTGCTGCTCTTGGCGAAGCCGGTTGGGGCGCTGGACGCGGCAAGAAAACTCTGATTTACATCACGGTGGGCACCGGAATCGGCGTCGGCATCGTGCTCGACGGCAAAGTCTATCGCGGTGTGGATGACTTTCATCCTGAGATTGGCCATCACCTGATCGATCCTTCGGGCCCGCTTTGTGACTGCGGGTTCCGCGGCTGTTGGGAGTCGATGTGCGCGGGGCCAGCATTGGCTAAATGGTTCGAAAGCAGTGTGCCGGCGGAATATCCTCGCCCCACTCCGTTGAACGCCAAGACAATTTGCGAACTTGCCCAGCAGGGGGACGTGTGGGCGCAACGCGCGGTAGCGCGTGAGGCGCGCTATCTCGGCCTGGGATTGGCCAATCTGGTCACGATGTTTGTTCCAGAGATCATCATCCTCGGCGGCAGCGTAATGAGAAGCGCTGTGCTGTTTCTGGATGAGATGCATCGTGTGGTTGCGTCAAGTTGCCGGCTTGTTCCGTTTGAGAAAACGCAACTGGCTCTGGCCTCGCTGGGCGAAGACACCAATCTGATTGGAGCAGCGCGGGTCTGGTACTACCGATTCGCGCCGGAGGAAACAAGTGTCCGGTAATTTCTCAATTGTTGAAGGCGAGTATCTGCGAGACATTCTCGATCAACCACGCGCTCTCGACAGCACGCTCAGCAGGCTCGAAGCGTCGAAGGAGTTGCGGCAATTGGCGAGCCGCCTTCAAGAAGGCAGCTTCAAGTCGATCGTTCTCACGGGGATGGGCTCGTCGTTCCATGCGCTTCATCCTCTTTATCTCGAATTGATTCAAGCCGGTTTCCATTCGGTGATGGTGGAATCATCGGAACTGATTCATTATCAGGCCGGGCTTTTCGATCGCAAGAATCTGATCGTGGCAGTCTCGCAGTCTGGGCGCAGTGCCGAGGTTGTCCGCCTTCTGAAGAGCAATCGGGGACGGTCGGCAATCATTGGAGTTACGAATACGCCAGGGAGTCCGCTGGCGAAGAATGCTGCAGCGAGTGTCGTGACCGATGCAGGGGAAGAATTCTCTGTCTCATGCAAAACCTATCTCGCTTCACTGTTGGCATTGCGTTGGCTTGCCGAAGCGATCTGCGGACGTGACCTGGCGCGCATACGGCGTGATCTCAAGAGCGCATCGGCCGGTGCCGCAGAATATCTTGCCAGTTGGAAAACTAACGTACAACAACTTGGCGAGCGTCTGAGTCAGGTCCGGCGGTTGTTTCTGGTCGGGCGGGGATCATCATTGGCGGCTGTAGGAACCGGCGCTCTCATCGTAAAAGAGGCGGATCACTTTCCTGCTGAAGGGATGAGCAGCGCGGCATTCCGGCATGGTCCGTTCGAGATGGTGGGGAACGACACGTTTGTTGGAGTATTTGCCGGCGAGACAAAAACTCGGGAGCTAAACCGTGGGCTCTTTCACGACACTCGCGAACGGGAAGGCGCGTCGGAATGGATTGGCGAGGATTCTGACTTTGCACCGTGCATTCTCCCCAATTCTCCTCGATCTGTCATTCCCATCCTCGAGATTCTTCCCGTGCAGATGATCACGCTTGCCCTTGCTGCTTTATTCGGACGAGAGGCCGGACGCTTCACGTTTTGTTCGAAGGTGACCACAAAGGAATAAACATGCCAGGTCCGATACCGCGAAATCGATACATGGTGGTCATCGTCTTCCTGACTTTCTTCGTGATGTCGCTGCTCACCAATATTCTTGGCCCGATCGTCCCTGACATCATCACTAGTTTTCTGGTGGGACTTGCCGCCGCGGCGTTTCTGCCTTTCTCGTTTTTCATCGCCTATGGAGTGATGCCGATCCCGGCCGGTTTCATGGTCGAGCGGTTCGGTGAGAAGCGGGTGATGATCGCCGCGTTCGTCGCCGGAACAGTGGGATCGCTGAGTTTTGCGTTGCACCCGAGCTATTCGGTTGCAGTGGCGTCGCTATTCATTATGGGGTCGGGCATGGCGGCGCTGCAGACGGCTATCAATCCTTTGCTGCGCGTGGCGGGAGGAGAAGAAAACTTCGCGTTCAACTCGGTGCTCGCTCAGTTCATCTTCGGCTCGGCGTCGTTTCTTAGTCCGTACATGTACTCGTACCTTGTGCTGAACTTGGGGACTGCCACGTCGCATGGCGACGTTCTACTCAGCACTCTGAGCCGCTTGACGCCATCTTCCCTCCCCTGGGCCTCGATGTACTGGATCTTCGCCGTTTTCACGATGGCGATGATCATCGTTCTCTACTTCAGCCGTTTCCCGCGTGTGGAGCGCGCGGCTGATGAGCAGGCAGGTTCCTGGTACATGTACGGCAGTCTTTTTCAGAAGCCCCTGGTCTGGGGCTTTTTCTTTAGCGTCTTCGCGTATGTCGGTTCCGAACAAGGCACAGCCGATTGGATGTCGAAATTTCTTTCACAATATCACGGCTTCGATCCGCACACAGCCGGGGCCGAGGCCGTATCCTGGTTCTGGGGTCTGCTTACGGCTGGCTGTTTCATAGGAATGCTGCTGCTCAAGGTTTTCGATAGCCGCTATGTGCTGAGGTGGACCTGCATCGGCGCTCTGCTCTGCCTGACAGCAGCTATTTTCGGGCCCGCTCGTATTTCGCTGATGGCGTTCCCGGCCATCGGACTGTTCGCTTCCGTCATGTGGCCGATTCTTGTGTCGCTCGGATTGAATTCGGTTGCCGAACATCACGGGTCGCTGGGTGGCATCCTGAGCAGCGCAATTATGGGCGGAGCTGTTGTGCCGCTGATCATTGGGCGGATCGGCGATCACTTTGGTCTGCGCGCAGGCGTGGCATTTCTTTATCTCACCTTCGGCTGCGTGCTCAGCGTCGGCTTCTGGGCGAAGCCCATCATAAGCAACGCCGTGATCCGCTTGAAAAAAACTGCTGCTGAGTCGGTTTCATAGAAAAGCAGGAGAAGTCCTCATGTCCCCTTCGTTTGGTAACTACATCCTCATCATCGCAGTCCTCGTAAGGATTTCACTAGCTGCGCTGGCGCAAACCAAAGAACAGCCGGTAACTGCTGGGATTCCGTATCTCAATCTCACCGAGCCAAGGCACGTATTGCCAGAAGCGCAGAAGTGGGAAGGCGATGAGTTCCCGCACACGATGAGCGTGCTGGAATTGCGTCGCGCCGGGTTCCGTTATTGGGGATGGTATGGGCTCAATGAAGGCCGGGGTATCGGTCTCGCGAGAAGTAACGACCTGGTGTACTGGACCAAGTACGAACAGAATCCGTTGTGGACGAATGCGCGTTGGCCGACGGTGCTGGCCAAGGCAGATCCGGCGCGGAAGGATCTTCTCTATTTCGCAATTACACGCGACTACGACACTCCAGGTAGTTACATCGTTCTTGCCTCGTCCAGGGACGGAGTCCATCTGACAGAAGAAAAAGTGCTGGTCCCGAAAGTTGCGGATCAGCGGAATCAGAACCCGAACTTGTTTCGCGATCCGAACTCCGGACGCTTCTACCTCACCTTCTATCGCGGGAATGACAAAGATCATTTCGAGATCATCAGCAAGAGCGCCAACAACATTCATGAACTGGATGCCGCGCCAGAAAAAATCTTGTTGAAGGCAACCGAGACGATTGCGGCGCCGACGCTGCTCTGGGTGAAGAATGCAAAGGGCGCAGGCGAAAAGCGTGGGCTTTACTACCTGGCGACGGAAATTTATCCGCACCGTTACACCGACAATCCGCAAGGGGAGTGGCAAGTCAAGGTGTTTGCGGCTGATGCCCCGGACGGGAACTTCGAGCCGGTTGCGGGCGATCCAGTCATGCGCGGACAGCGAGCCTGTCTGTTCCAGCACATTTTCCATAACCGTTTTTACGGATACGACTGTCATCTCGACACCGCGAGTAGCAAATGGATGCTTGAGGAAGTGGAAGCCCCTCTGCCTTGAGATGTGAAGACCAAGAGATTTCTTGAATTCCGGTTAAAGAGGATGTCATGCAGAAGTACACTCCCGTCGAGTCTACGTTCTTGCCTCCCTCGTGGTCCCGCTGCTCGTTCCCGGGTCTGTGATTCCGGCACAACCACAGCTTTGCCCGAGCTCTGTGAGTGACGTTGTGAACATTCCTCGGGAGCGATGATCCTGGGCGCCCAGGTTACTCTCGTCGATGAAGCAAAAGGGTTCACTTTTGCAGCAACGACGGATTCAGCGCGCTACTGTTCCGCAGCGTTCCACCCTCGACATAACTGGATCCAGGTCAGCAGCTCAGCATTCCAGGGCAATCGAGAAGTGGAATCCGAGTGGATGTTGACCAGAACGTCGCTTCGGACTTCACGTTGAAGATCGGAGCGAGTTCAGAAACTGTGAATGTTCAGCGCGGCAGCTCTTTTGCTGGCGACTCAGGATGCAACTACAACCGGGCCTGCACGGAAGGGATGGTTAACATCCTTTTTGGGAACCTGTTTTGTGCCTTCCGGCTTCCCGCGTTCCCCTTCTTCAGATTTACCGGCCAGGTGGAAGCTCCAGACAAGGTATGGCGAGAAGACGCTCTCCAGTTGTATCTCAAAACAAAGCACTAGCCGGGGACGCGGTATCATCTCGCCGGTATGACGAACGCGGCCCCGCGGTGAGCGAGAAGTCCAAGGGAGCACGCCTCTGCGCATGATCCGAACACTTCGAACTCTCGGTTATCGAGTCGAACCTTTGGGTAACCCCGCATGAGGAATCTAATTTTCGACCTATTGCAAGATAAACTGATTCGATTTGTAATCCTATGAGAAGTTCGCATTTCTAGCGCTTCGGCGCAGAGGCGAATTGAGCGAAATCATCCTTTTTGTGGCGAGTCGAAGTCAATTGCTCGTGGGCCTTCCACGCACACGTCGGGACGATGGCGTCCGACGTCGGCACAGCTGAGCCAACGAATGTTCGCGTGAATGCCATCTCAGCCAAATCGCAATACGTCACACTTTCCTGTTGAATTTAGGCGGCAACGCTATAGAACAGCGCCAGAAGCGTCGTTGCAGGATCGCATCTGAGCGCATATCGCCGTTTGTTCCTTTATGAACTGTAACGTTGCGAGGCTGAAACTCACTATTTATTACCAATCGCGGGCCGGGACAATAAACGGTCAACATAAGGCGGAGTAGGAATGGAACTGTTCGCGAGTTTGGAGATGGATCGGCCCCGCATGACCAATGAACAGGCGGCATATAATGTCATCTCGACTTGTGGACAGCAATAGGGCCTGCCATGTCGGAACATATACGTCTCGTTTGTTCGCTTACGGGGTACGAAGGAAATATCCTAAGCCTCGGCTGGAGCCCTTCTGGACGGAGACTCGCCGCATCGTGCACCGACGGGACTGTGCGACTGTGGGACATCAAAAAAGCTGCCGAACGCTTCCCCGTCAAGCGACTGAGCAGGAGGCCCATCACAGATATTGACTGGAGTTCAGACGCACATCTGCTTGCTTGTAGCTGCCAAAATGGCTCCCTGATCCTTTGTGATCCCTTGACACTCACACCACACCATATAGCTCAAGTTAGTAATGCCAGCTTAAACTGCGTTGCCTGGGCGCCGAGAGGCCATCTTCTAGCGACCGCCGGAGACGACCACCTGCTGCATGTGCTGGACTTCCGAAAGGGCGCACATAACCGTCAGCAGCACCAACGAGGCGAGGGCCATCAGTCGCCAGTTCGCCGAGTTCTTTGGTCGGGTGATACGACAACAATATTCACGGCGACCGATAGAGGCGTGGTCGGAGTCTGGAGAGAGGGTGTTGATAATCAACTTCGTGCATTTCTGCAGAGCCCTGAATGTAGATGGTCTCACGCCGACCAGATTTGGGACCTCGCATATTCACAAGCTAGTGGCCGGCTTGTCTCAGCTTCGCAAGACCGAACGGTGAAGGTTTGGGATGTTGAAAAGTTGCGGTTAGATCAAAAAATCGATCTAGGTGAACCAGCGCTGGGCGTGTGTTTCTCTCCTGGGGGCGATGTTTTAATAATTCGGACACTTGAGAGGGTGGTTTTCATGAGATCGGATCGAATGGAGGAGGTTGAATCATTTTCGCATCCCGCACCGGTTGGAGCCGGATATCTCGCGATTAATGACCGGTCAGACGACATCCGGGCAGGATTAATAGCAACGGAAGATGAGATGCGCCATTGCATTGACGTATGGGAAGTGGACTTCGCTGGACTTCTAAAGCGTGCCAGTATTTCGAGGCGAACGTACTCCAACGCGAAGGTTGTCATATGTGGAGCGCGAGGCTGCGGAAAGACAAGTCTTCTTTTAGCGCTCGCGTCGCAGCCGTTTGACCAATCCGCCGTTACTCGCGGTGTGGCAACCGAGGTGTTACGACTGCCCGAGACCAGCAACGAAGACGGCAGCAGTGACGTGAAAGAGATCGCCTTATGGGATTTTCCCGGCGACACATATGAAATCGCATTGCCGATCTATGCGAAAGCAGGTTTTCTTGCTTTGTCCGTTGTTGACGCCACAGTCCTTGTCAATCAAACCGAATCGCTCGACTCAGTTGGAATTTCGCGTCACCCACAGGGACTAGGGTCGCATGAAAGGCAGCTCACGGCCGTCACAAAGTCGGATCTAGTGATGCGGGCAGAGGCCTTGTCATCGGCCGTGGCTGTTTTGTCTTCACGGCATCCCATCGTTGATGTAACAAGTGCGAAGACGGGAGATGGCATCAAAGAGCTCTTATTAGCTGTCGCGGATTCTGTCCAGTGGGCTCGTCAGCCAACGTTACAGTCCATCGACGACTTCGTCGAATTGAGAAACTTCGTTGAGGAGCAAAGAAGCGCGGGGAACCTGCTCGTTTCCGAAAAGGGTCTGTACACTTCGTTCATACAATGGGCTGGTCGATCCGAATGCTCGGCTTTGCGCACTGAATTTGCGACGGGCATCCAGCTTCTCGAAAACTTGGGCAATGTGTACCGGTTCGGGTTTGGAAACCAGATATTGTTAGAGCCCTCGTACGTAGAGACGTACGTGAGTGCATTCAGCGCCGCCGCTGCCCGCGACGCCAAAGGAATGGGCCGTATTCCGTCAGTAGAGGCCTACCTAGGTCGTGGTGAGCAGATGATAATGCCGAACGAATCGCGGATTTCTAGAGAATTTGAGCGCACGCTTCTCAGCGCCGTTCTTGAGGAACTGCAGGAACGCCAGCTTATCGTTGCTGTTGCAGCGGACGGCATCAACTACATCGTGTTCCCAACTCAGCCCACACGGATTATGGATGAGCTACCGCCCAACGAGAGCATCGCCGCAACCGCATCTTTCGACGGAGAAGGGGGTGAAATCTATTCTTCACTAGTGGTGCGCTCACTGCGCCTTCCCTTCTCGAAGAAGCAAGCCGACTTATACCGCAATGCGGCAGTATTCAAGAGCAAGAAGGACGCTACGTGTGGAGTCGTATTTCGTCCTGGCGGAGAGCAGCGGGCCGAACTGTCAGTCTTCTTCGATTCCACAACTGACGCAAACACTAGAGAGGACTTTCTTGAATTCGTACGTGCTCACCTCGCTGAACGAACACCCACCAGTTTACGATGGAACATAACACAAAGTGCGATGGACGCCGCGATCACTCCAGGTCTTGGGGTCTTCTTCTCCTACGATCGCGCGGACCTTCCCAATGTCCTGGAGATCGCAGCCGAATTGAAACGTCGTGGTGCAGTGCCATGGCTTGAAGAATTTGAAATTCAACCGGGAGACTCGCAGCAGAAGCGAATCGATGCAATTACAAAACATCACGTCGCCATCATCGCGATTAGTGGCGCTAGATTATCGCTCGCACGGCAGGGCGACTGTGCAGCTTTCAAACGGCATCGTTGTCGCATTATCCCAGTTATTCTACCCGGTACGCCCGCAGATCTGGATATCCCACCTGCACTAAAGGATTATGCTGCTGTTGATTTTCGCCTACTCGGCCAGCGCCAATACGAGCGCTTAATTGACGGCATCAGAGCTGGCCCCATGGCCGGAATGGCCACCGCCGTCGAGATCGCGCATGCAGCTTACGAGTACATAATGGTTTTTGGTGCGCCAATTAGGACACCGATGCTTTCGGAAAGAGAATTTCTCGCTGTGTTGCAACACGCATCACAGGATCCCAGCTTGCAAATCAAAGATTCCCCGTCCGGGTCCGTATATCTATTTGCTGGTGCCGAGGCAGGGTATCGAAAACTTGAGAGTTTGTGGATTTCGGGTAAGCTGTCCGAACTGCTAGGCCGACCGGTGCATCGGCTTCACGTTGGAGATGCAGAGGTTGGTTGTAGCAATGCGATGGCCTTCGAGCCTAACAGGATGGTTCAACAGGCATGCACGATGTTCGTGTCTTACTCACGCAAGGACATTCGATATCTCGAACGCTTTCGGGCGCATCTATCAGTGCTGCAAAGGCAGGGTCTAATTCGAACATGGCACGACCGTGACATCAACGCTGGCGATGACTGGCAACGCCAAATCGACTTAAATCTGGCCGAGGCGGATTTTGTCTTGCTCCTTGTGAGTCCGGACTTCCTAGCTTCTGAATATTGCTACGGGGTAGAGCTCAAACTAGCGCTCCAACGACATCGGCGTCATGAGGCACACGTCATTCCAGTTATTGTCCGCCAAGCCGATTGGCAGCCGATACTCGGCGAAGTTCAGGCACTTCCTCGCAATGCCAAGCCCATCGTACGCTGGGATGATCGTGATAGTGCTTGGCACTCAGTCGTACAAGAGATTAGGCGGATCGCAGGATCAGTCATCTCGAGCCGCAGCGCATAACCATGCCACGGTGACGGTCAACAATAACCGCAGCGTCCGCAATACCATCCCTTCTCTCGGTTCCAAATCTTCAATGTCCTATCATAAGAAGCCGAGATTGCACAGCGCCGTTGACGTTGACTGCAATACCATGGACATGCCGGAACGAAAATGCTTTGCACCCCTCCGATTACTAACTTGGAAGCAGCATCAGATCCGCTCAGGTTCTTTTCCTTCCTCGGTCGGTGGTAGGGGTTTTGAGCCAATGGTGTGGCCATGCGCCAATACGGGCTTTTTTGCCATGGGCTCGAAGCCGTACGGCATCATTCTGCGGCGCACCTTTTCTCTGGCGTCGTTACTGGTGCAAGTCATCCAGGATAGGGATTCAGATTCCGTCATAGCGTGAATATCCGCGCTTTGCCCAATAGTCCGCTGGTTCGTTTTCGGTATAAGTGATCCGCGTAATCGCCTTGATGTTCTTCAGACCCAGTTTCACAGGTACAAGCAGTCGCAACGGAGCTCCGTGCTCCACAGTGAGAGGTTTTCCGTTCAGGTGAGTCGCGAGCAAAGTCTGCTGATGACGAGCAGTCGATAGATCGAGCGACACGTAGTATAGGTCGGGATTTCCCCAGGGACCGAGATTGACCGATGATTCTAATCGGGCCCATTTCGCATGGGACATCGGGGAGTAAGCACGCAGCAAATCATCAAACCTAAACCCGGCCCACCATGCAATAGCGCTCCAGCCTTCGACGCACACCAGCCGGGTGACTTGCTCATGCACCTGGAAGGAAGCGAGCAGGGTCCGAATATTCAAAGAAACGCTTAAGCCGGAAGCCAGGCCGTCGAGAGTCAAATGCCATTCTGGAATATAGCTGGGAGCAGGGGTGGCTCCGTTGTAATTGTTCTTGAGCGGGGTAATCTGCGATTTCGTGTATGTGGGCACCAGGCGATTTCTCGAATACAGAGCCTCTGCAACATCGTCATCGATGCGCAGGGATTTATTCAGAAGCCATTCCTTTCGCGGCCAGTCTTTGTTTTCGTGGATGATGCCCAGGCGTTTGAGCGTAGTCTGCGGCAAGAGCGCGACACCGGCTCCGACCGCGGCTATCGTGCCCGCTCCGAAAAGCAGAAGATCGCGGCGAGTCCAACGACGCAAACGCTGGGGAGCCACTTTCATCACCTGCGGAGGCCGTTCCTGGAAGAAGCTTGCGGGCTTTTGTGGGGACACAGATTCAGTCGATGTATCGCCGGCCTCTGACGCCGAGTGTTCGCCTTCCAGGTTCATTGTGAAAAGTTCTCCGATCTCTGCCCCCTCGTCGACCAACCTACGATCATGCTGCGAACCGTGTCCCAGCCATCAGCGAGAACGAGGATGACGTGCGGCACGACAAAGAGAACAAAGAGGCAAATTAGCCAGAAGTGCCAGACTCGCGCTTTGTCATAACCGCCAAAAATCCAAGTCAACCAATAGAGCTGCATGGGCTTATGAATCGCCCAGCCTGTGAGGACCGATAGGAGCCCGGCGACCGGAACGGAAAAATAAGCGACCCGTTGCAGTGCGTTATATTTTGTGTTGAAGCGAGGATGCATCCAACTGCGGCGCGTTAATTTGGCAAAAGGAACGCCTATGTAGTACCAAAACATCTTCGCTGCATCGCGCAGATCGGTCCGTCGAGGCAACAGAGAACGCCAGCCCCCTCCCTTGACCAAGCCTGTGACGAAGACGAGGCCGTTCAGGATGAATAGATAAGCACACAGCCAATGTAGACGCAGCGCCACGGCGAGCATGCCAGGTCCGAGGCTTATGTGGTTGTAGACCCAGTCAGGCGGACTGCTGTAATGATGCAATCCTGGAACATGCGCGCATATCCATGTACCGATATCCGCAAGAGGATCGACATTCCCGGTTAGTGGATCTGGCTTGTGCTTATAAACCGGAGATGCCCAATAGATGGACAAGCCACTCAGGATGAGGCCGAGAAGAATTGGCACGCTTAGCCAGTGGCTGAACCGCACGAGCAGGTGGTGCCTGCGAACCACACGCACGCCGGCTTCAGACTCCGGCGTGCCTGTAGCGACTCGTTCGTTCTCGAGCTGCGTGGAATGTGGCACAAGTATTCTCCACTTCAGTTTCGAGAGGTCATGCTATTGGCCGGCGCAGGTGCGAAATGAGCGCGCCCATCCTCGATCAACCATTTATCGCCGTGGCGGCTGGCCACGTAGAAAAAGTTGACCGGGATCAAGGGAATGACTGTTCCATCCGGACCGTTGATGTTGCGCAGAGTAAGGACCGCGTCGGCAACCGCGACATCGGGTTTGATGAAGCGGATCCGGTAGTTGGAGAATGCCGCTTGCGTAGTGGCGGTGACGGCTTGCGCTTCGGAACCGAAGTCCTTCACCATGGCGGCGTGGCCTTGCAGAAAGTCACCCACGGGCGTCACGAAGGTTCCATTTTCGGCGAATAGCGATGTTCGCTGTTCGGGGTTCTTCTGAACGAAAGCCTTGGCAAAGTTATCTCCGAGCGCACGAACGGC